>Ga0315276_10000675_pt1 | contig 29519 bp, 24 predicted proteins | sample YL17G05_0_MG_FD_204542 | JGI IMG/M metagenome (GOLD analysis project Ga0315276, IMG submission 204542) | Sediment microbial communities from Yellowstone Lake, YNP, Wyoming, USA - YL17G05_0 | ecosystem: Environmental > Aquatic > Freshwater > Lake > Sediment | place: USA: Wyoming | collected... | reverse complement strand
GCATCGTGTATGGAACGCTGCTGAGCGCGACACAGTTGAACGCGTCGGCCAGCGTGCCTGGGGAGTTCGTCTACACGCCGGGAGCCGGGATCCAGCTGAACGCGGGCGTGGGGCAGACGCTCTTGGCGACGTTCACGCCGACGGAGACGACGAACTACTCGACCGCGACGAAGACGGTCTCGATCGATGTGACGAAGGCGACGCCGGTGATCACCTGGGCGAACCCCGCCGCGATCACCTGCGGGATGGCACTCTGTCAGGTGCAGTTGAATGCGACGGCGAACGCCGCGGGTAGCTTCCTGTACGAGCCCCCGCTGTGGACTGTCCTCAACGCGGGCGTGGGGCAGACGCTCTCGGTGACGTTCACGCCGACGGATACGACGAACTACTTGCCCGCCACCAAGTCGGTCACGATCGACGTGACGAAGGCGACGCCGGTGATCACCTGGGCGAACCCCGCCGCGATCACCCGCGGCACGGCCCTCAGTGGCGTGCAGTTGAATGCGACGGCCTCGGTGGCGGGAGTGTTGGTGTACACGCCCGTGAGCGGGACGGTGCTCGCGGTGGGGACGCACACGCTGTCGACGACTCTCACGCCCACCGACACGGCCAACTACACCACGGCGACCAAGACGGTGACGATCGATGTGACCAGCGGGGCGAATCCTCCGGCGTTTACGGACGACCCGCTCCAGCCCGGTGTCACACCCGCGAAAGTCGTGCATCTCACGGAACTGCGTCAGGCGATCAACACCCTGCGGGCGCAGTTCAATCTGGGGTCCTTCGCCTGGACCGATGCCACCCTCCTGCCTGGCGTGACGGCGATCAAGGCCGTCCACCTGGTCGAGCTTCGAGCCGCGTTGGACGCGGTGTACGTGGCGGCGGGACGGCTGGTGCCGACCTACACGCACACCACCGTCACGGGCGGCGCAACGGTGATCACCGCGCTGGACATCGCGGAGTTGCGGGCGGCGGTGCTCGCGATTTGGTAGGCGTCGGCTTTTCGGCGTAGGCCCCCGCAGTCTCGCGCCGTGCAGGCTGGCACGTTCCTCCTCGGGGACATGGTGGAGAATCGGCTCACCGGTTGAGCAAATCCCACCGTCGGAGCGCCAGGCTGTTATCATCCCCATACAACTTCCGCGTGGTGGGTAGTCTCGGTTCCAGTTCCTTGTTGGGAAAGGATGCCGCTCATGTGTCTATTCGGTGAGGAGACAGTTCTTCCTGTCCCGCACGCCCGAATAGTTCGGGGCCCTTGTTGGTGTGTTGCCCGCGCCGGGTTCATCCTCGTTCACCTCTTCCTCTCCGCGAGTCTTCCAGGATGTTCCAGCGCAGTCTCACCCACGCCGACGTGTTCATTCAGCGTCGTGCTCGGCGGCGGCCAGACGTTTCCGTCGTTCGCCGGGTCCAATCCGTACACGAGCGATGCGTGGTCGCAGAGTTGGTCGGTATCTGTGAGCCCGGCTGGATGCAGCCCAAACACGTGGACGGCAACTTCAAGCGCTGCCTACCTGACCGTGTCTCCCGCCAGCGGGGCCGGCAATGGCACGGTGACGTTGTCTGAAACAGCAAACACGTCCGGCACGGCTCGCCCTGCCACCGTCACGATTGCCGGAAGTACAGCCGTGTTGACGCAGAGCGGGACGGTGGCCGCCGTGATTCGGAGTGTCACGATGAGCACGCTCACGACGTTTGCGATTGCCGGCGCCACGACGGTCAGGTTCGATGTGCTAGGCAGCTCCGATTCGCTCGGCATGGACTTCGGCGACGGCACGTCAAGCAACGCTCCCGGCGGTTGCCTGCCGACAACATGTCTGTTCTTCGAGCACAGGTACTCGACGCCGCTCGGCACCCGCACGGCCATCCTGACGGCGACTCAAGGCGGTGCCCAGCGAACGGCGACGGCTGCGGTCATCGTTGGCGACCTCACCGGCACCTGGTCGAATACGGTACTGAATCCGTCAAACGGCCGCACCGAGACACGCCGGCTCGTGCTGAACGGGGGCGGCTCATTCTCGGGGTCCTACGTGCATCCCGAAGGCGACAGCGAACCTCTGACCGGCACGGTCAACAGCTTCGGGAGCGTGAACCTTCGGCTGAACTCCGGCACGATTTCAATGCAAGGCATCGACCTCGACAGCGCTGGTGTGCGAAGCGACACGTCGATCAGGCTGACGGTTACAGGCGGCTCCGCTCACGGGATGACCCTGACGTTCACCAAACAGTGACCGATTCCGCCGCGTTGTTCGGCTAGCCTGGTGCACGACCGACTGCGACCAGCCCGCACAGGATTGTCGCAGGTGTGATACATCGACGTGTCGGGTCTCACAGGACACACGTGTCGCGAGACGCCAGCCGCCGCAGCACTGAGTCCACACTGGACAAGGCCCAAGGGCGCGCGGCCGACGATGTCTGAGGAGGCGATTGGGCGATTAGGCGATTGCCTGCAGTCTCAGCCTCACCGTTTCGTGCTACCATCCCCGCGGGAAGACCGGACATCATCTGTGCGATGGCGAATTGCGAGGGCTCGTCTCACGTCGCTGTTTGCCTGGCACAGCCACGGCGCGCGTGAGAGCGCGTCGAGACGCAACGTGACGGGGAGATACCGCATGCACAGTGGGCTGAGCGTCAAGCGCGTCATTCTCTTCGGCGTCACTGCCGCGATCCTGACGGCTCCAACCGTCATCGTCACGGCCGGGGGCGCCGGGGCCGGCGCCGCCCAGCAGCCGATGGGGAGTGCGATCGGGGCGGTTCCCCGCGATCTGGGCCCCGGTGAGGTCTTCCAGGGCACGCCGTGGACGGGCGCGCCCGGCATCACGGAAACGGTCGCGGAGATCATGGCGCGCGAGGCGCGGACGCCGTTGGTCGTTGCCGGTCCGCCGCGTGAGCGGCGCCCGGAACAGGCTGAGGGGTTAGACCGGCCGAAGGCGGAAAATCCTGACGCCCCGGCGGTGTCGCGGTGGCCCGCCGGCCCGGATCCCCCGGCACCAAGGCTTCGTGAAGACGGCAGTCCGCAGCAGGCGTTATCCTTAAGCACGAACTGGCTCGGGCCGCGCTTGTCCGAAGCGGGCGTCATTCCGCCGGACAGCAACGGCGCGGTCGGCCCGACGCAGGTGATGGCGATCGGCAACGGCCGCTTCAAGTTGTACAACAAGACGGGCACGCTCCAGGGACTCAACGTCACCGACACGACGTTTTTCTCGACCGTGAGCGGCGGGGTGGCGGTCAGCGACCCGCACATCCGGTACGATCGCCTCTCCGGCCGCTGGTTCATCACCGAAATCACCGTCTCGAACACGTCAAACCGGATTCTGCTCGCCGTGAGCTCCAGCTCGACGATCACCGACGCGACGAGCTTCACGTTCTTCCAGTTCGCGCACGACAGCGTGGGCCCGACACCGAACATCGACACCGGGCACTTCGCCGACTACGACACGCTTGGCGTGGATGCCAACGCGCTCTATATCGGCGTGAACGAGTTCGCCTCCAGCGTCGGCACCTTCCAGAACACGAGCGGTTACGTCGTCAGGAAGGCGGATCTGCTGGCCGGCACGTTGACCGTCACCGCGTTCCGCGGGCTCGCCGTCGGCGCCGGCGCGGGCTTGTGGACCCCGCAGGGCGTGGACAACGACGACCCGTCGGCGGCCGAAGGGTATTTCATCGGCGTGGACAACGAGATGTTTTCGAAGCTGCAGATCAGGCGCGTCTCGACGCCCGGCGGCACGCCCTCGATCTCCGGCAACATCTCCCTCACCGTCCCCACAACCGTCTTTCCGATCTTCCGCCAGGTGGCGATGGGTTCGACCATCCCGCTCGATGGCCTCGACGACCGGCTGTTCGCCGCGGGGATTCACAAGAACAAGCTCACGGGCGTGAGCAGTCTCTGGACGGCCCACAACATCCAGGTCGACACGACCGGCACGGCGAGCAACGCCGGCGGCCGCAACGGCTCGCGCTGGTACCAGATCGACAACCTGACGACGACGCCGACGCTGACGCAGTCCGGGACGGTCTTCCACAATGCCGCGTCGAACCCGTTCAGTTTCTGGATTCCGAGCATCATGGCCAACGGCCAGGGCCACGTGGCGCTGGGAGCGAGCGCCGCTGGCAACACCCTCGCGCCGAGCTACGCGTATGCCGCCCGCTACTCCAGCGATGCCATCGGCTCGATGGGTCAGCCACTATGGTCCATCATTTTTGGAGTCGCCGGCTACAACGTGCAGACCAGCGGCACCCGCCAGCGCTGGGGCGACTACTCGCAGGTGGTCGTCGATCCCAACGACGACATGACGCTGTGGACGTTTCAGGAATACTGCGACGCGACCAACTCGTGGGGCGTGCGCGTCATGAAGCTGATGGCGCCGCCGCCCGCGACGCCGGCGTCGGCCAGCCCGGCGTCGGTCCGCACCGGACTGGCCTCCACGGACATCACGATTACGGGCACGTCAGAGTTCGGGTCGGGCTTCTTCGACCCTGGGGCCGGCTTCGCCAGCCGCCTGGTGGCGGCGGTGAGCGGTGGCGTGGTCGTCAATTCGGTCACGTTCGTCGACGCCACTCACCTGACGCTCAATGTATCGACGGTCGGCGCGAGCATTGGCGCCCGGGATGTGACGGTCACCAACCCCGATGGACAGCAGAAGACGGCAACGTCGTTGTTCAGCGTCAGCAACGGGTTCACCGATGATCCACTGACCGCCGGCACGACGCTGATCAAGGCCGCGCACGTCACCGAGCTGCGGGCGCGCATCGACGCGCAGCGGCAACGTTTCGGGCTCGGCCCCTATGGCTGGGCCAACGTGACACTCACGCCCGCCGGAACGGTGGTGATCCAGGCGGTGCACATCATCGAGATGCGGACCGCGCTGGGCGAGGCATACGCCGCGCACGGCTTTGCACAGCCGGGCTACACGGATTCGCCTCTCGCGTCAGGCACGGTGGTGAAGGCGATCCACATCACGCAGTTGCGCAACGCGGTGGTCGCGCTCGAAGGTTCGTGAGGCGGTGTCGTCCTCTGTGCCGCCGAACGCGGGGTCACCCAGCCCCCGGCCTGATCGCGGCGAAACCCGTCGCGTGAGGAATTACTGAAGCTGGCGCTGGAGGGCCAGCAGCGCCGGCTGTGTCGAATCTTTCGCCAGGCCGCGCGCGACGGTGGCGCGCGCCGACACGGATTCACCGGCGGCGGCCTCGGCGGTCGCCAGCCGCACCAGCAATGCCATCGTCGGCGTGGGGCCCGCGGCGAGCCGCCAGGCGCGAATGGCGCCGCGCTGGTCGCCGGCCCGCGCCGAGAGGTCGCCGAGACGTTCGTACACCGCGGGCAGGTTGGGATGGGACTCCGGCGCGACCGCCGCCCACCGTTCGAGCGCGTCGCGCACGACGGCGGCGTGCCCGAGGCGGTCGGCCGCATCCGCCAGCCACAGCAGCGTGTCGAGCGTCACGGGGAGCAGCGCCGCCGCCTGCTTCAACGCCACCTCACCGCGGACAAGGTCTCCCGACAACACGAGCGTCCGGCCGTACAGCGACAGCGCCTCTCCCGACGTGCTCGGGCCTCGGGTCAGCGGTTCCAGGGCCTCGAGCGCCTTCTGGAGACCCACCCGGTCGCGGCGCGGCTCGGCGGCCTCCAGCCACACCCGCCCGAGCGCGAGGTAGATCACGGCGTTGTCGGGGTACCGGTCTGCGGCCCGCCGGAGCACGTCAATGGCGGCATCGGCATGGCCCGCGCGGGCGTGAGCCAGCGCCAGAGCCGCCTGCCGCTCCGGGCGATCCTTTTCGATGGCGGCGATCGCCTCGAGTTGCTCAATCGCTTCGCGCGTGCGTCCCTGGGCCTGGTAGAGGGCGGCGGCTTCTTCTCGCGGCGCCGGCAGACCCGGTGAGACCCGGACGGCGTCCTCGAAGGCGCGCAGGGCCTCGCGCGGCTGTCCACGGTCCTTCAGGCACAGGCCGAGCAGGTGATGGGCTTCCGCAAGGCGCGGATCGAGGCCGACCGCCTTCCGCAGCGGCTCGATCGCGGCTTCGCGGTCGCCGGAGCGGTAGAGGGAGAGCCCAAGTTTGTAGAATATCCGAGGGCTGCGGTCGTCAATCGCCACGGCAGACCGGTAGGCCTCCGTAGCCCGGGCGAAGCGGCTGAGGCCGTAGTTGGCGTCTCCGAGGACTTCCGCCGGCCGGACCGCCTGGGGGTCCAGCCGGGTTGCCGTGCGCAGGTCTCGCACTGCGGCCTCCAACTCTGCGCGCCGCCGGTACGCCTCCCCGCGCTTCAGGAACGCGATCATCGAATCGTCCTTCAGCGCGATGGCGCCGCTGTACGCCTCGATGGCCGCGAACGTCTGGTCGGAGGCCAGGGCCCGGTCGCCGTTCTGGAGGAACTGCTGGTAACGCCGTTCCCGGACGATTTCCAGACCGGCCAGCAGCACGCCGACCGCCACCGCGGCGACGAGCAGGGCCCCTGCGACCATCCGTATCATGGCGCCTTCATCGTAGCAGCAGATGGAACTTTTGCCGCATGTTCGTGTCTAAACCTGATGAACAGGTGACGACCCGAGAGGGGCGTGTGAGGCCAGGCGGGAAATTGGTCTGACATGTTTTCGGGAAGTTGCTATAGTTCAGGGGAGTTGTCAGCTTGTTCGAGGACTACGCCGTGAAACAAGCGCCCGCCCTGAGCTGGCCTGCCGTTGCTGATCGCGAAGCGGATCTGGTGAGCCGCTGCGTGGCCGGCGACGAGGACGCGTGTGCCGCGCTGGTGTCCGAGCACCAGCGCTGGGTGTTCCAGCTGGCGTTCAACCTGCTGGGCGACATGGAAGAGGCGCGCGACCTCTCGCAGGATGTGTTCCTCCTGGTCTTCCGGACCATCGATCGCTTCCGCTGCCAGTCGGCGCTCCGGACCTGGATCTACCGCATCGTCGTCAACCAGGCGCGAAACAAACAGCGCTGGTGGCGCCGGAGGCGGCGATCCGAACAGGTGTCCCTCGAGGCCCATCTGGAACAGCGCGGCGACGAGGTGCTGGCCGATGTGTCGCATCAGCCCGACCGGGCGCTGACGCGCAAGGAGACGTCGGCCAGGGTGTGGCAGGCCGTGAGTGAACTGCCGTTCGACCAGCGGACGGCCATCGTGTTGAGGGAGATTGACGGGTTGCGCTACGAGGAGATTGCGTTCTCGCTCGGCATTGCCATCGGGACGGTCAAGTCGCGCCTGACGCGCGCGCGCGAGGCGTTGCGCGTCCGGTTGCGCGAGGCGAGGTCCGTATGAACAGGCTGTCGTGTGTCGGCGTCAGACGGTGTCTGTCCGCCTTTCACGACGGTGAGCTGCCAGTCGAGGAGCAGATTGCTGTCGAGTCACATCTGCGCGCGTGCGGCCCGTGCGCCGCCGACGCCGCATCGTTGGATCACATCGGAGACATCCTGCGGTCGGAGGCGTCGGCCGGCGCCGCGTCGACGGCGATCGCGCTCGGCGGGCTCCAGACCGACGTGCTCGGGCGCCTCATCGCCGAGCGGCAGGAGTCGGTGCCCGCGCAGGTGTCGCGCGCCTTCGAGGACATGCGCCTGGGGTTCGCGGCGCTCGGGTCGACCGTCGCCAGCATCGTGACGGTCCTGCTCATCATCGGCATCTTCGCGTTCGGGCCGCGCAGCGAACGGCCGGACTCGCTGGCCGGCCTGCTCGACACGCTGGGGCCGACCGCGGGCGTGGGCAACAACATCGGGTTGCCGCGGGCGGCGCGCGGGGGCACCGTGTCCAGCGAGGTCTTCAACGAGGAAGACGCGGTGATGGCCATGGCGGCCACCGTGACGCGCAACGGCCGCATCGCGAACCTGGAGTACCTGTCCGATCGGTCCTCGGGGCCCGACCGCGAACAGATCGAACGGATGCTGGATGAGTTGTCACGCCGGCGCTTCGAGCCCGCTCGCATGGGCGGATCGCCGGTGACGGTGAATACCGTCTTCCTGGTGGCGCACACCACCGTCCGGGCCAAGCTGCCGATCACCCCGAAGCAGAGCCAGTTGCCGCAGCGCCCGCTGCAGCCGCTGCTCGGCTAGTACCTGTCTCCGGGCCTTAGCGCGCCGGCTCATGGCCTGGGTTCTCGACCCGGGCCGTGGTGGCGTTGTTCATCACGTCGGACGCGCGGATGATCACGCGCCCGGCGGCGTCACCCTCCACGCGGATCTCGAACCGTTCCACCCGCGAGTCGGCGGCGCCATCGGCCGGGTAGGCCGTTTGCCAGCGCCCTCCATCGACCGAGAACTCCACCGTCGACACGGCCGAGTGGCCGTCACGCACGTCGAACCGCACGCGCGTGGCGGTTCCATCCTTGATCACCGGCTGGAAGATGATGGCCGGTGCGCCGTTGTCGACCTCGAACGCCTCGCTGTCGAGTTCTCCGATCAGCCCGGTCCCCGGACCATTGCTCGCGGCATCGGAGGCCGACACCCTGATCACGTACGTGCCGTCGGGCACGGAGGTGGTGTCCCACGTGAGAATCTGTTCGTCGGTCTGGCGCCGGAGCAGATGCCACGCCGAATCGTCGGCGGTCCGGTACGCGACGTCGTAGCGCAAGCGGTCGTCGTTGTCGTCGTCGGCACGCCACGCAAAGGACTGCAGCCCCTTCTGGTACATGCGGCGGCCCAGGGCCGGTCCCGAGGCAGACGAACCCGCCGGTCCCAGCGGCAGGGAGAAGAGGGGGGCCCGTACCTCGCTGGACACCTCGCCCAGCCCGGCGATTTCCGGTTCGCCGACCGGGTACGGCTTCTGATACACGACACCCGGCGCGTTGACGGTGATCCCCGTGACGCGCGGCCGCAGGTTGCGCTGCAGGTAGGCGACACTCATGGACACAAGCGCGGGTGGCGTGCGGGTGGCGGCCGTCGATCTCAGGACCGCCTTCCATTGGAGATAGCGGGCGGCGGGACTGGTGATCGCGTCGCCGTCCGGACGCTGGTACGGCCCGGCCCAGTCGCTCCACGCGTCGTCGGGCGTCGGCGTGTTGCCGGCGCGCGTGAAGACCTGCACCTGTTCGGGCGAGGCCGCAACCGCACGCCAGGCCATCGTGCCCCAGGACGCCACCGTTCCGGCATCCTTCGCCTCCGAGAGGTACTGGCCGTCGGCCGCGCGGCCCGCATCGAGGCGTACGATTCTGGCCGGGTTCGAAGTCGCAAAGTACCGCGTCGTGCCGATCGTCACGGCGGACGTGATCTGCTGGCCGCCCAGTCGCGTCACCAGCGAGGCGCGCGTCGGCTCGCCCGAGAGCCGATAGAGTTTGCCCGCGCTGCCCGTCGCGACAAGGATCCCGCCATCGTCTGCCAGCGCGAGGTCGAACGGCTGGTCGTCCTTGAACTCCCAGAGGAGGTCGGATCCGCCGCCCGCGTCGACGCGATAGACGGCGCCCTTGGCCGATGCCGGCGGGGCCTGGCGGGCCTGAGCCGCCGGCGCGCCGGTGACCATCGGCATGTCGATGACGGTGACGGCGGTGATCTCGGCGGACACCGATGGCGTCGGCGAGATTCTGGGCAATTCGGAGGGCGCAGGGGCTGGCGACTCCGACGCGGGCGCCTTGCCGTTGACGGCGGCGGCGTAGATCGTCCCCTTGGCGTCGACGCGCAGGCCGCGAATCTCGTGGTACGGCGTGTCGAGCAGCACGAACGCCTTGCCGGCCGGGCTGACCCGAAGCAGGCGGCCCGGGGTTTCTGTCCCGACCAGCACCTGGCCCGTGGCGTCGACCAGCAGCGAGGTCGCATGCGTCGCCGGGGCCTTGCACAGCACCTTGGACGTGCCGTCCGCCTCGACGCGGTACACGACGCCTTTGTCGCCGGTGGCGACGATCAGGCGGCCCGTGGCATCGAAGGCCAGCGCCCAGATGTACTTGTCATCGGGGTCGAAGTAGGTCGACGCCTTGCCTTGTGCGTCGACCTTGTAGACCTTGCCGTCGGGAGAGGTCCCGACAAACACGTGTCCGTCCGGCGAGATCGCCAGCGCGTGGACTTCGAGCTCCGGGGCATCGAAGAACGGCGCACTCTTACCCTGACGATCGATGCGCCACACCTGGCCGTCGTTCCCGCCGCCGGCGTACAGCGTGCCGTCGGGTGCGGCGGCCATGGTCCAGAGGAAGGGCCCGGTCGCCTCGAAGACGGTGGTGACGTTCGGGCCGAGCACGAGCCGCCCCTGGTCATCGATGGACAGTCGCTCGACCTGGCCCTTGAGCAGGTCGGCCTGGGTCGAGGCCAGCCAGAACCGCGGCGTCGACGCCTGGAGCACGCTGGCGGAAACGACGAGCAGGGCGGCTGCGCAGAGCAGCCAGACGGGTCGGCGGGTCATGAGGAATCAGCCTTTCGGATCGACGGCTACGGCCGGGGTGACGAAGGAGCGAGCGTGATGGTCAGCGTGCGCATCCCCACGACGGCCTGCCCGAGGGGGATGTCCCAGGCGCCTAGCGTGGCGGTCTGCATCGACGGAACGGCGGTGCCGGCGCGGTCGCCTTGCATCACGGCCAGCACGGACGAGGGCAGGGCGGGCATGGTTTCGCCGTTGACCACCGCGCCCATATCCCGGCTTACCAGCCGCACGTAGAGACGATTGCCGCGGCGCGCCTGGTTGAACACCTTGATCATCTGGTCGACGGTGCCCGGCGCGCTGAACGATCGGCCGCCCGCCTGTTCCCATTGCGCCAGCCGGGCGCCGTCCGCCACGATCAGCGTGAGCGGGCCGACAGCCGACCGGGGAATCTCCACGGGGATCGTCTGCAGGAGGCTGTCGCCGCGCCATGTCTTCAGCAGCACCTTCAGCGGCACGGTCGTGCCGCGGCGGATGTCCGAGGCGTCGAGCCAGACGCGTTCGATGGTGGCCACGCGCAGGCGCTCGCTGCTCACGATCTCGAGGTTGATGGTCGCGACGCGGACCGGCTCGCGGTCGTTGGTGAGCAGCGCGCCCACGGGATTGGCCACCGCGCCGGCCGCGATGAAGCCGGGCTGATCGCCGGCGAACACGTCGTCGATCTCGACCGAGCCGTGCGCGGCGACGGCCACGCGGCCCCGGATGGCGTACGTCGATGGGCCGAAGTCTTTTTCGTGCGACGAGAAGACGTTGGCCAGCGCCGTGTAGACCAGCAGCGGCGTCAGGAGCGGGTCTTCGGCGACCGAGAATCGGAACGTCCGTTTCGGGCCCTCGTCACGCTGGAGCGAGACGGTCATCGCCAGCTGATCGGGACCCGGTCCCAGCGTCCCGGCCACCGCCGTCGACCGATCCTGCTGGATGGTGCCGATCGTCTCTCCCAGCGACGCGATCTTCATCGACGAGGAAAGGCTCGGCAGGACGGCGTGCACGTATGCGCGCGTCATCGCGTAGCGCGACGGCCCGACGTTGTACAGCGGGTGGCCGAAGGCGTAGACCCGTCCATCGACCACCTCGGTCACCGTGCCCGTGGCCCCGAACTCGAGGTCGCCGCTGATGAGCGACACGCCGATCGGATCGCCGGGTCGCAGCGGCAGCGCGCCCGCAGCCTGCGGGGCCTGGGCCATCCGTCCGCCCGGCGCCTCGACGAACCCGGCCTGGCGCAGGACGCGCAGGACCGGCTCGGCGGCGCCCGGATCGATTCCGCCGATGCTGAGCGGTACCGCGATCGGGCGCAGACCCATCCCGAGCGAGTCGACCGCAAGGCGCGCGCTCAGGGCCGTGGCGGCCGATACCGACGCGCCGAAGGACTCGGGCGGCGCCAGCGCGTCACCAAACACCCGCACCAGATCGGACACGCCGGCGCCGATCGCGATGGGACCGTGGGACAGGCGGGCCGGCGCCGCCGCCGAGGGTGGCGGCATCGTGGCCTGCATCATCTCGGCGATCGGCGTGATGCCCGCGATCGCCTCGGTGGCGAAGGCGCCGAGCGAATACGAGACGGCGCCGATCAGCTGGCCGTCGATGTAGACGGGACTGCCGCTCATGCCCGCGATGACGCCGGTCTTCGCCAGCGGGCCGCCCTCGAGCCGGGCCAGGATCAGATCGCGCTGGGGGCCGATGTTCGAATGGAGCACGCCGAGGATGTGCGCCGTGAAGTCTTCGATCGTGGTGCCCTGGAAGACGGTGCGGCCGATGCCCACCATGCCCGGTTTGATCTCGCCGACCGGCATGTAGCGGGATGCCGCCGGCGTATGCAGCGCGAACAGGCTCCATGCCAGGAGAACGGCGGCGGTTCGTCTGCACATCACGTGAGGCCCTGTCAGTAAACGACGTATACGTCGCGAGTGTTCCGCCCGGCCATAAGAGCCTGTAGGAAAACAAATGGTGAGAACGTTGTTATCTGACAGGCTCTAATCTCCGTTATAGCGGGATGGTCGCGGGCGGTCAAGGACGCCGACGCCCGCCCGGCCTGCAGCGTGCCGCGTTGACATGCGCTCCGGCGTCTGGTAGCGTTGCGTCCATCAACGCCATGAAACCGCTCACCTGCTCGCTCACCGCCGCCCGTCAGCTCTGGTGGTGGTGTGCCGATACGGACTGAAGAGGCCTCTCGCTCGATTTTGTTCGCCAACCAGATTCACCACAGCCTCTTCAGCCCACGGGTTGAAGGGGCTGTTTGCATTATTGGACGACTATGAGCCCTTGCCGGCCGCTTCTGTGCGCCACGCTCACCGCCAGCCGCACCGCCGAGCTGTGCGCGCAGCGCGATCGGGTGGTTGGTGCCGACCTGGTCGAACTGCGCCTCGACTCGGTGGCCGACCCTGACGTGCCGGCGGCGCTGGCCGGCCGCCATCTGCCGGCCGTCGTGACGTGCCGGGCCCGGGACCAGGGCGGGTTGTTCAAAGGAAGCGAAGCGGAGCGCCGGAGGATTCTGCGCGAGGCCCTCGACGGCGGCGCGGAATTCGTCGACCTCGAGTGGCGCCACGGGTTCGACGACTGGATTCGCCAGCGCGGCGGCCGCGGCATCGTGCTCTCGCACCACGATTTTTCCGGCGTGCCCGCCGACCTCGAGACAATCGTGGCCGCCATGGCGGCCACCGGCGCCGAGGTCGTCAAAGTCGCCGTCATGGCGTCGCGCCTGTCCGACTGCGCGCGGCTGGCGGCCATCGGGCGGCGCTATCCGGATCGGCGGCTCGTCCTCATCGGGATGGGGGATGCGGGCGTGGTGACCCGCATCTGCCCGGCACGATTCGGATCCTGCTGGACGTACGCCGGTCTGGCCGTGGCCCCTGGGCAGCTGACGGTCGAGCAGTTGCATCGGGAGTTCAGGTTCTCGGCGGTCGGCGCCGATACACCTCTCTACGGCATCCTGGGGCGGCCTGTCGGACATTCGGTGTCGCCGGCCATGCACAACGCGGCCTACGACACCCTTGGTGTGGACGCCGTGTACGTGCCGCTGGCCGCCGCCAGCGTCGACGACCTGCTGCAGGCTGCCGGCGCGCTGGGTGTGGACGGCGTGAGCGTCACCGCGCCGTTCAAGGACGCGGTGCTGCCGTACCTGGCGGTGGTCGATCGGACGGCGGCCCGCGTTGGGGCCGTCAACACGATGACCCGGCACGCCGACGGCTGGCACGGCACCAACACCGACGTGGCCGGCTTCCTCGCCGGGCTCGGCGGGCCGATGGATGCGGGCACGCGCGCCGCGATCCTCGGCGCGGGCGGTGCGGCGCGCGCGGCGGCGCTGGCGCTGCACGAGTCCGGGTGCGCCGTGACCTGCTACGCCCGGGAGCCTGCGCGGGCGCTGGCGCTGGCGCGGGCTGCCGGCGTGGCTGCCGCCGTGCGGCCCGTTGCGCCGGGCTCGTGGGACCTGCTGGTCAACGCCACGCCCGTCGGCACGTACCCGGACCAGCGTGCGACAGCGTTTCCGGAGGCGCAGTTCACGGGCCGGATCGTCTACGACATGGTCTACAACCCGCCGGTCACGCGGCTGATGCGAGAGGCGGGTGCGAGCGGATGCCGGACCATCGGCGGCCTCGAGATGCTCGTCGAACAGGCTCGGTTGCAGATTGAACAGTGGACCGGCCGCAAGCCGGACGCGGCGGTGCTGCGCGACGCGGCGCAATGGAAGCTCTCTACCTTCACGGACGCATCATGAACCTCACGACATTCGAACAGTTCGTTGAACTCGCCCAGCGCGGGACGTTCGTGCCGGTCTGCAAGGAAATCATGGCGGACTTGCTGACGCCGGTGTCGGCGTTCCTCAAGATCGCCGAACATTCCGACTACGCCTTCCTGCTGGAAAGCGTCGAAGGCGGCGAGCAGGTGGCCCGGTACTCGTTCCTGGGCAAGGACCCGTTCCTGATTCTCCGCGCTCGTGACGGCAAGGTGGTCATCGAGCGCGGCGGGGAAGAGACGGTCAGCGACGATGGGTTCGTGCCGACGCTGCGGGCCCTGATGGCGCAGTTCCGCTCGCCGTACGTCCCCGGCCTGCCGCGTTTCACGGGCGGCGCCGTCGGGTTCCTCGGCTACGACGCCGTCCCCTGGTTCGAACCGGTGCCGATGCAGGCGCCGACGCCGGCCGATCCTGACGTCGACCAGGCCGGGTTCATGGTCTTCGACACGGTGCTGGCCTTCGACCATGTCCAGCACCGCATTCTCATCATCGCGAACGCCCGCGTGACCGCCGACGACGACCTTCAGGCGCTGTACCAGTTCGCGTGCGCCAAGATCGCGTTCCTCGAGCGCGAGCTCGAGCGCAACCTGTCGCAGTCGGCGCGGCAGGAGGCGGCCCCGCTGGAGGTGCGGTCCAACCTCACGCAGGAGCAGTTCGAGCGCCAGGTGCGCGCGGCGAAGGAAGCCATCGCGGCCGGTGAGATCTACCAGGTCGTGCTGTCACAGCGGTTCGAGGCCGATCTGGCGGCGGACCCCTTCACGGTGTACCGGGCGCTTCGCCACGTGAACCCGTCCCCGTACATGTTTTTCGTGCGGATGGGCGGGCTGTCGATGGTCGGCGCGTCGCCCGAGATGCTCGTGCGCGTGGAAGGGCGCCACGTCGAGACGCATCCGATCGCGGGCACGCGGCCGCGCGGCCGGACCGACGAGGACGATCAGCGCCTGGCCGAGGAATTGAAGGCCAGCGAGAAGGAGCGCGCCGAGCACGTGATGCTCGTGGACCTCGGGCGCAACGACGTGGGCCGCGTGGCCGAGTACGGCAGCGTCCGGGTTCCGAAGTACATGGCACTCGAACGCTACTCCCACGTCATGCACCTCGTCTCGATCGTCGAGGGGCGCCTGGCGGAAGGGCAGGACCGCCTCGACGCGCTGGCGGCGTGCTTCCCGGCCGGCACCGTGTCGGGCGCGCCCAAGGTGCGGGCGATGCAGATCATCGCCGAGCAGGAGCCGAGCCGGCGCGGCATCTACGCCGGCGCGGTGGGCTATCTGGACTTCGCCGGCAACCTGGACTTCTGCATCGCGATCCGGACCGTCGTGATGATCGGGCAGCGGGCCCTGATGCAGGCCGGCGCCGGGATCGTCGCGGACTCGAACCCGACGGCGGAGTACGAGGAGACGCGGGACAAAGCACGGGCGCTGGTGCGCGCGCTCGAACTGGCTCAGCAAGGTTGGTAGCCACGCTGTCATCACGTGCGTTCGGCGGCTGAGCGGCGGCCGCGAGAACGGGTGATGCTGGCGGCTGCGGGGCGACGGAGAACACGACGTGGTACTGGTCATCGACAATTTCGACTCGTTCACCTATAACCTGGTCCAGTACCTCGGGGAACTCGGGGCGCGTCCGCTCGTGTACCGCAACGATGCGATCACGCTGGGCGAGATCGAGGCCCTGAGCCCGGGGCACATCCTGATCTCGCCCGGGCCCGGGCGTCCCGAAGACGCCGGCATCTCGTCGCGGGTGATCGAGGCGTTCGGCGCGCGCATCCCGCTGCTGGGCGTGTGCCTGGGTCACCAGGCCATCGGGCAGGTGTTCGGCGGCCGCGTCGTGCGTGCGCCGCGCCCGATCCACGGGAAGACGTCGCTGGTCGAGCACGACGGGAAGGGGTTGTTCGCCGGGTTGCGCAAACCGTTCGTGGCGGGGCGCTACCACTCGCTCGTCGTCTCGGACCAGGACTGGCCGGCCTCGCTGGAGGTGGCGGCCCGTTCGGCCGACGATCACCTCGTCATGGCGTTGCGGCACCGGTCGATGCCGATTCACGGCGTCCAGTTCCATCCGGAATCAGTCTTGACCGCCGATGGCCGCCACCTGCTGCGGAACTTCCTCGGCATGACCCGCACAAAGGCTGGGGATGTTCGCTGATCTGCTGCGCCGCGTCCTGCGCCGCGAAGACCTCACCCAGGCCGAGGCCGCGTCGGCGATGGACGACATCATCGACGACCGCGTCGCGCCGGCCCAGGTCGCGGGCTTGCTCGTGGGGCTGGCGATGAAAGGGGAACGGCCGGCGGAAATCGTCGGGTTCGCCCGCGTCATGCGAGACCGGGCCATGTCGATTGCTGCGCCTCCCGGCATGTCGGTCGACCTGTGCGGCACCGGCGGCGACGCGTCCGGCACGTTCAACATCTCGTCGGCGGCGTCCGTCGTTGTCGCCGCCTGCGGCGTCAAAGTGGTGAAGCACGGGAATCGATCCGTGTCGAGTCGTTGCGGAAGCGCGGATGTGTTCGAAGCGCTGGGCGTCAGTGTCGCGGCCGGGCCCGCCACGGTCGAACGGTGCCTGCGGGAGGCGAGCCTCGCGTTTCTCTTCGCGCCGACGTTTCATCCGTCGATGCGCAACGTCGCCACGATCCGGAAGGAACTCGGCGTACCGACGGCCTTCAATCTGTTGGGGCCGCTCACCAACCCCGCCCGGCCCCGCGCCCAGCTGCTGGGCGTGCCCAGGCCCGAGCTGACCGAGTTGATGGCGCGGGCGCTCGCGCTGCTGGGCGTCGAGCGCGCCTGGGTCGTGCACGGGGCGGACGGCCTCGACGAACTCTCGACCAGCGGCTACACGAAGGTCTCGGAGTGTCATGCCGGCGCGGTGAAGACCTTCTACCTGCATCCCGCGGACGTCGGCGTCCCCAAGGCGCCGGTGCGCGCGCTGGCCGGGGGCGACGCCGCCGCCAACGCCGCCATCATTCGAGCGGTCCTGGCAGGCACGCCCGGGCCCGCCCGGGACGTGGTCGTCCTGAACGCGGCCGCCGCGCTGTTTCTCGCAGGCGTGGTCAACCACGTGCGTGACGGCCTTCGTGTCGCGGGAGAGGCCATCGACTCGGGTGCCGCCCGACAAGCGCTCGACGCCCTGGTCCGGGCGTCGCAGCCCGCTGCGACCGACACCCGACCAGCGGGGCCGCTGGCGTGATCGGCGACGATCCGCGCCACGCCGGGCTGCTGGATGCCATCGTCGCGGCGACGCGAACGGTGGTGGCGGCGCGTCGCGCGCGCGTGCCGCTGGCCGACCTGTCCCGCGCCGCCATGCGGCGTGAGCCCCGACGTTCGGCGTTTCGGGACGCGCTGGGTCGGCGCGACCGCGTCAACATCATCGCGGAGTGCAAGCGGCGATCGCCGGCCCGCGGCGTCCTGGCCCGGCACTACGACCCGGCGGCCATCGCCCGCACGTATGCCGGCGCCGGGGCGGCGGCGATCTCCGTGCTCACCGAGCCGATGTTCTTCGATGGCGCGCTCGCGCATCTCGAGGCGGTGCGCGCCGCGGTCGACCTTCCACTGCTGCGCAAGGACTTCGTCGTCGACGAGTACCAGCTGGTTGAGGCCCGCGCCTGCGGCGCCGACGCGGTCCTGCTGATCGTCGCGGCGCTGTCGCAGACGGTCCTCACACAGCTTGCGGCCAGGGCCGGCGAGTTGGGGCTGGCCGTGCTGGTGGAGGTGCACAGCGCCGACGAACTGGGCCGCGCGATCGCCGCGGGAGCGCCGATCATCGGTGTCAACAGCCGGAACCTGCGCACACTCGACGTGGATCTCGCGGTGTGCGAGACGCTCGGCCCTCGCATCCCACGTGGTGTCGTAGCCGTGGCCGAGAGTGGCGTCAGGACCGCGGGCGACGTGCAGCGGCTGCGGTCGTGCGGCTTCAGCGCCTTCCTGGTCGGAGAGCGGCTGATGACCGCCGCCGACGTTCCGGCCGCGCTGGGTGCGCTTCGGGGCCGCGTCGCTCCGGATCTGGTCGCCGGATCGGGCGTGTAGCATGAGCACCAGGGTCAAGATCTGCGGGATCACCCGGGCCCAGGACGCGCGCGCCGCCCTTGACGCCGGCGTCGATGCCCTCGGCTTCGTGTTCTGGACGGGGAGCCCGCGCGTCGTCAGCGTCGCCCAGGCGGCGCGAATCGTCCGCGACCTGCCGTGGACGGTCACCGCCGTCGGCGTGTTCGTCAACCAGGGCGTCGAGGAGATCGCGCAGATCGTGTCCGCGGTGGGCCTTCGCGCCGCGCAGTTGCACGGGGACGAGCCGATGGACGCGTGGGGCGCGGTTCCCTGTACGTGCATCAAGGCGCTGGCGGTGTCGGCGGATCTCGACCCGGACACGGTGGCCGGCTGGCCGGTGGGCGTGCTGCCGCTGCTTGACGTGCATGACCCGGTGCGCCACGGCGGCACCGGGCTGACCGTGGACTGGGACATCGCCGCACGCATCGCCCGACTGCGGCCCGTGATGCTGGCCGGCGGCCTGTGCCCGGAGAACATCGAGGACGCGATCGCGCGCGTCGCGCCCTACGCCGTGGACGTGTCGTCGGGCGTCGAAGACCGGCCCGGCATCAAGAACGCCTCGCGGATCCGGGAACTGATGGATGCGGTTGCCCGCGCAAACGCGCGGACAGGGAGATGAGTCACGTGGACCCGAACGCCGATCCCCGATTCGCGACGCGCGACCCCGACGCCCGGGGCTACTACGGCCGGTACGGCGGGCAGTTCGTGCCCGAGACGCTGATGGCCCCGCTGGCCGCGTTGACGCACGCGTACCTGACGGCGCGGGCGGATGCGGGATTCCGGGACGACCTCCGGCGGTTGCTCACCACGTACGCCGGACGGCCGACGCCGCTCTACGAGGCACGTCGCCTCACCGATGTCTGCGGCGGCGCGCGTCTCGTGCTCAAGCGGGAAGACCTCACGCATACCGGCGCCCATAAGATCAACAACGCGATCGGGCAGGCGCTGCTGGCCGTGCGAATGGGCAAGCGGCGGATCGTCGCCGAGACCGGTGCCGGCCAGCATGGCGTGGCCACGGCCACCGCCTGCGCGTTGCTCGGCCTCGACGCTGAGATCTACATGGGTGCGGAGGACATGGCGCGCCAGGCGCTGAACGTCGTCCGGATGCGCCTGCTCGGCGCCACCGTCACGAAAGTCACTGCCGGCAGTCGCACGTTGAAGGACGCGATCAACGAGGCCATGCGCGACTGGGTGACCAGCGTCGAGACGACGCACTACCTGCTCGGGTCGGTCCTGGGGCCGCATCCGTACCCGCTGATGGTTCGCGAGTTCCAGTCGGTCATCGGCCAGGAGGCGCGCATGCAGTGGGCGGCGGCCTACGGAGGCCTGCCTGACGAAGTGGTGGCGTGTGTGGGCGGCGGCAGCAACGCGCTCGGCATCTTCGACGCCTTCATCGACGCGCCCTCGGTGCAGCTCACGGGCGTGGAGGCCGGCGGGACCGGACCGGCGCTGGGCTGCCACGCGGCGCGTTTCGCGGGCGGGGCGCCCGGCATCTTCCAGGGCACGCACACGATGGTGCTGCAGCACGACGACGGCAACATCGCCGGCACGCATTCGGTGTCCGCCGGCCTCGACTACGCGGCCATCGGGCCCGAGCACGCCTGGCTTCGCGAGATCGGGCGCACGCAATACACCCACGCGTCCGACGACGAGGCGCTCGAGGCGTTCAGCACACTCGGCCGCCTCGAAGGCATTCTCCCGGCCCTCGAGTCCGCCCACGCGATCGCCTATGCGTGCCGACGCGCGCGCGAGCTTGGATCGGGGCGGGCGATCCTCGTGAATCTGTCCGGGCGGGGCGACAAGGACGTGCAGTCGGTCGCCGCTCGCCTGCAAGTCGACACGGAGTAGGGCCATGCCGCGCATCAGCGAGACGTTCGATCGCCTTCGGGCGCAGGGCCGCACGGGTCTGGTCACCTACGTGACGGCGGGTGATCCGACCCCCGCGCGGACGCCCGATATCCTCCGGGCGCTCGATGCCTCCGGCGCCGACATCATCGAAGTGGGCGTCCCGTTTTCGGACCCGCTCGCGGACGGCCCCGTGATTCAGCGCGCCAGCGAACGCGCGCTGGCCGCCGGCACGACGCTGGACGGCGTGCTGCGGATGATCGCCTCGGTTCGTGCAGACATCCGCGCGCCGCTCGTGCTCTTCTCGTACGCGAATCCGATCTACCGGATGGGGTTCGAGACGTTTGCGGCCCGGGCGGCGGCGGCCGGCGTCGATGGCGTCCTGACGCTGGACATTCCGGTCGAGGAGTCGGCCGATCTGCGCGCGGCGCTGCGCGCGGAGGGCCTCGACGTGATCTACCTGCTCAGCCCGACGACGACGCCGGAGCGGATGCGGAAGGCGGGCGAGTGGGGCAGCGGGTTCCTCTACGCGATTTCACGCCTTGGCGTGACGGGTGCGCGGCACGACATCGCGTCAGGCGTGTCCCGCCTGGTCGACACCATCCGGTCGCAGTGCCACCTGCCCGTGGCGGTCGGCTTCGGACTGTCCACGCCGGAGCACATCCGCTCGGTCGGCCTGGCGGCTGATGCGGCGGTGGTCGGGAGCGCGCTGGTCGAGGTGATCGCGTCGGCCGGCGATTCGGCCGACCTGGTGCCGCGCGTGGAGCACTACGTCGGGTGGCTGTGCGGCAGGGTGGCGGAGCCCGGGTTGCGGGTCTCGGGCGCGCCAACGTAAGCTGGTACACCCGGCACACGAGCCATCGCCGCGTGGGCCGGCGCGTACTGCGCCGGGCCCGGATGGCTGCGCAGCCGACGGAAGGACGAACTAACGTGGTTGTGGTCATGCAGGGGAGCGCGACGCCGGCCGAGGTCGAGAAGGTTGTCGAGCGCCTGGAGGGCATGGGCTTCGCCGTGCATCGGTCGACCAGCGCCAACCGCACGGTGCTCGGGGTCGTTGGGACCGACGTGCACGGGGATCCGCAGCTGGTTGCGTCCTACGACGGCGTACAGGAGATCGTCAAGATCTCGGAGCCCTACAAGCTCGCGAGCCGCGCGTTCCGCCCGCAGGGGACCGTCATCAAGATTGACGACCTCCGCATCGGCGGCGACGAGGTCATCGTGATGGCGGGGCCGTGTGCCGCCGAGAACGAGCAGCAGGTCCACGCGACCGCCGCGGCCGTGAAGCGGGCTGGGGCCAAGGTCCTGCGCGGCGGCGCGTTCAAGCCGCGCAGCTCGCCGTACAGCTTTCAGGGGCTTGGTGAAGACGGCCTCCGGATGCTGCAGGACGGCGCGCGGGCCCACGACCTCAAGCTGGTGTCCGAGGTGATGGACGTCACGCAGATCGACGTCGTCGATCGGTACGCCGACATCTTCCAGGTCGGCGCGCGCAACATGCAGAACTTCTCGCTGTTGCGCGAACTGGGGCATGCCCGCAAGCCGGTGCTGCTCAAACGCGGCATCTCGTCGACCATCGAGGAGTGGCTGCTCTCGGCGGAGTACGTCCTGAGCGGCGGCAACATGGACGTGATGCTCTGCGAGCGCGGCATCCGGACCTTCGAGACCTACACGCGCAACACGCTCGACATTTCCGCGATTCCGATCGTGAAGAAGCTGAGCCACCTGCCGATCATCGTCGACCCCAGCCATGGCACCGGCCGCCGTGACAAGGTGGCGCCGATGGCGCGCGCCGCCGTGGCCGCGGGCGCCGACGGACTCATCATCGAAGTCCACGTCGATCCGGATCACGCGCTGAGCGACGGCGTCCAGACCATGTTCCCCTCGCAGTTCGACCGCCTGATGGCGGAGCTCCGGATCATTGCGCCCGCGATCGGGCGCTCCATCTGCGTCGAGCCGGTGTCCCGCCGCGGATGGGGCAGCGGCTGATGGCCGACGGGCCGTTCCTGCCTGTGGTGCAGCCCGGGCGCCGGCCGGATCGTCCAGCGGTGTTCGATCGGCTGGCCATGGTCGGCCTCGGCCCCTCGGGCGTGGCGGTGGCGCTGGCCGCCCGGCACGCGTTCCCGTCGGCGCTGGTCATCGGCGTGGACCGCAACGATCGCCTCGAGACCTGCGTCCGGCTCGGCGCCATCGATATCGGCGCCGACGATCCCATCGTCATCGCGGAAGCGGAACTGGTCGTGCTCGCCGTGCCGCGCACCGAGCAGGATCAGTGGATCGCGGCGCTGCCCGGGATCGTCCCGGGCCAGGCGATCATCACCACGCTGCAAAGCGACGAGGGCGTTCCCGAGGCCGCGGCGTTGCTGCCGGCGCGGTTCCGCTTCATCGCCGGTCACCTGTGCCTCGCGCTGAGCGGCGCGGACCTTCGGCACCTCAACACGGATGAGGTGGCGGGAGCCGAGTGGGCGCTGATCGCCCGCGATGGCGATCCCGACGCCTCGACGCTCGCCGGCTTCGTGAGCGGCCTCGGGGCCAGGCCTGTGCGACTGGACGGCGAGGCCGATTTGCGCGCGTTCCTCCAACAGCGGGCTTAGGCCCTATAATTCCCCCATGCGCAAAGTAATCAGCGGCGCCGCCGACGGTGCGGCCCTCATTCCGGATGGCGCCACCGTCATGGTGGGAGGCTTCGGACTCTGTGGCATTCCCGAGCTCCTGATTCGGGCGCTGCGGGACCGGGGCACGCGGAACCTGACCATCATCTCCAACAACGCGGGCGTCGACGGGTTCGGGCTGGGCATCCTGCTCGAGACCCGCCAGGTGCGGAAGATCATCGCGACCTATGTCGGCGAGAACCAGGAGTTCGAACGCCAGTGCCTGAGCGGCGAACTGGAGGTCGAGCTCGTCCCGCAGGGCACGTTCGCGGAGCGCATCCGCGCCGGCGGCGCGGGCATCGGCGGGTTCTTCACGCCGGCCGGGTACGGCACCGTCGTGGCTGAGGGCAAAGAGACGCGCGTGATCGACGGCGTGCCCCAGGTGCTCGAGCGGCCGCTGACGGCCGACTTCGCCTTCGTCAAGGCGTTCACGGGCGACACCCTGGGGAACCTGGTCTACCGGAAGACGGCGCGCAGCTTCAGCCCGATGATGGCGACGGCGGCCAGGGTCACCATCGCCGAGGTCGAGCGCCTGGTCGAACCCGGCGCCATCGATCCCGATCACGTGCACACGCCGGGGATCTACGTCCGGCACATCTTCCAGGGCGCCGGGTACGAGAAGCGGATCGAGCGGCGCACCACGCGCAAGTCATAGCCACGGCCGGCTGCCGGAGGAGCGACACGGTGGACAAGCGAGAACGAATCGTGCGGCGCGTGGCCCGCGAGCTGAAGGACGGCGACTACGTCAACCTCGGCATCGGCATGCCGACGCTGGTGGCGAACTTCGTGCCGCCCGACGTGCACATTACGCTGCATTCGGAGAACGGCATGCTCGGCGTCGGGCCGTATCCGCTGGACGCCGACGTCGATCCCGATCTGATCAACGCCGGCAAGGAGACCATCTCCGAACTGCCCGGCAGCTCCTACTTCAGCAGCGCGGATTCGTTTGCGATGGTGCGCGGCGGACACATCGATGTCACCGTCCTCGGTGCCCTGCAGGTCGACGAGGGCGGCAGCCTCGCCAACTGGATGATCCCGGGCAAGATGGTCAAGGGCATGGGCGGCGCGATGGATCTGGTGGCCGGCGCCAGGCGCGTGATCATCGCGATGGAGCACGCGACGAAGGACGGCGAGCCGAAAATCCTGCGCGCCTGCACGCTGCCCCTGACCGGCGTCGGCGTGGTGGACCTCATCATCACCGAGATGGCGGTCATCGAGGTGACGCCGCAGGGGCTGCGCCTGGCCGAGATCGCCGCCGACACCACGGTCGAGGCGGTCCAGGCCGTGACCCAAGCCCGTCTGATTGTGGACGGCACGCCGCCGATCTTCTGATGCCGGCTCGCCGACCCCGTTCGCTCCGATCGCATGCACCCCAATCGCATGCCGGCTGAGGCCGCCGTGACGCCGTCCGACGCACAACTGGTCGAGCGGGCGCTGGACAGGTCGCAGGATGCCTATCGCGCGCTGATGGACCGCCACGCGTCGGCGGTGTTCAATGTCATCGCCCGGATGGTGCGTGAGCCCGGCGTCGCCGAAGAACTCGCGCAGGACACCTTCGTCAAGGCCTTCAACGCCCTGCGGTCGTTCGACCCGGCCTACAAGTTCATCAACTGGATCCTCCGCATCGCGCACAACACCGCGATCGACCACCTCCGCCGTCGCCGCCCGGACACGGTGTCGATCGACGAGGAGACCCCCGGCCGGGCCGTCACCGAGGCTCTCGTCGATTCGCGGGAGGCGTCGCCCTTTGATCGCGCCGCCCATGCCGATCTGCGCGCGGACCTCGAAACGGCGCTGGCCCAGCTCCGCCCGGAGTACCGGCGACTGGTCATCATGCGATACCTCGAAGACCTGTCGTACGAGGACATCGCAGAGATTCTCGACCTGCCGATGGGCACGGTCAAGAGCCACCTCCACCGGGCACGGGCGGAGATGGCCAGGCTCATGGCCCGGGGGGGGTGGGGGCCGGTTGCTGGGGACACAGATTCGGGCCTGCAACCTGCGAAGGGGTCCCGCTCGTAGGACAGGGTGACACCGATGGCACACGACCCTCGCTCGATCGTTCGGGAATGGCTCGAGGCCGAGGACGCCGCGCGTACCGATGCGGCCGACCGGGCGTTCCGCGTCCTGGCGGCCGGGCTGCCGCGCCATCAGCCGCCCGCCGGGTTCGCCGACGCCGTGCTCGCCCGGATGGCGTCGCCGGCGGCCGTTCTGGATCTCTGGGCTTCGTGGTGGCTGCGCGGGATCGTCGGGGCGGCGCTCCTGTCGGTCGGCGTCCTGGTGGTGTCGCTGACCGGCGACGCGTGGCTGTCGGCGGTGCTGGGGTCTGTCCGCACCGTCGCCTGGGGGCTCGGACATGCCGGGACGGCGGTTTCCGCCTGGGTCGGCAGCGTCCTGACCGCCTGGGCCGGCCTCGCGCACGTCGCGATCGTGCTGGGCCGGCTACTGGCCGGACCGGGCGCGATCCTCACGCTGATGCTCAACCTGACGGTGGCCGCGGCGGCGCTCATGGCGCTCCGGCGGCTCATTCCGATGCCGGAGAACTGACATGCGCAGACACTGCTGTGCGCTCGCACTGGTGGCGATGGCGGCGATGGCGGGGCTGGTGGGCACTGCCGCCCCCGTGTCCGCACAACCCGCACGCTCGACGACCGAACTCCGGGCCGACCTCGCCCAGTTGAAGGATCGTGCCGAGCAGCGATTCCAGGTGGTGCCGCTGCGTCGAGGCCTGATGCTGGTGCCCAGGGCCGATACCACCCGCGTCCGATCCATCGAGATCGCCGATGGCCAGGTCCTGGTCGACGCAACACCCGTGACCGGCCGCGAGCTGCGCGATCGGATCGGTAGCGATGCCGACGTGGTGGGCCAGCTGTCGTTCCTGGACGCGGCGTCCCGCCGGCTCATGTTCCCGGAGGTCCCGGCAGCCCCGCGTCCGCCGGAACCGCCGACACCTCCCTTTGTGCCCTCGGGGCCCGCCGTGCCTTCTGTGACGACCGCTTTGCAGCGGCCTGCCGATACCGGGTGGAACGAAACGGCTCGGTATCGCCGCGGCGGGGCCCGGTTCCGGCTTGGCGGGGACGTGTCGGTCAAGCCCGGTGAGGTCGTCGGCAGCGATGTCGTGGTGGTGCTGGGCTCCGCCCACGTGGAGGGCCGCGTCGACGGTGACGTCGTGGCCGTCGGCGGCTCGGTCTATCTCGGACCGAAGGCGGACGTGCAGGGCAGTGTGACGTCGGTCGGCGGTCAGGTCGCCCGCGAGACCGGCGCACAGGTCAGCGGCGAAATCAACGAAGTGCGGGTCTCGGCGCCGACCTTCGGCCCGTTCGTGCAGATCCGGCCCTGGCGCGAGTGGACCTGGTTTGGCAGCCCGTTCGGGGCGCCGGCCGATCTGATCGGCACGATCGTCCGCATGGGGCTCGTCGGGCTGTTCGCGGCCCTGCTGGTCGCGATGGTGCCGGGCCCGGTGCGCCGCGTGGCCGATCGGGTCACGAACGAGCCGTGGCGCGCGGGTCTGGTCGGGTTGGCCGCGCAGCTACTGTTCGTCCCGCTGCTGGTCCTCACCGTGGTCATCCTGGCCGTGTCCATCATCGGCATCCCGCTGCTGCTCCTGGTGCCGTTCGGACTGGTCGTGATGCTGATTGGCTTCCTGCTCGGCTTTGCGGGCACCGGCTGTGCCGTCGGCGACCTGATCGGCCGGCGCTGGTCGGGCAACGCGCAGACGCTGCTCGTGTCGCTGGTGGTTGGGCTGGCTCTCATCTGGGGCCTGACCGTCGTCGCGCGTGTGCTGGGGCTCGGCGGGCTTCCCATCCGGATGCTGGTCGGCATCGTGCTCTTCGTGGGGTTCCTGCTCGAGTACCTGGCGTGGACCGTGGGGTTCGGGGCCGTCCTGCTGAGTCGCTTCGGCCGCCGCACTCGTGCATAATCGAGACATGCGGTACACCGAACAGTCGCTGCCCGTGGGCGTGGTTGTCGCCCCATTCGCGTTACTCGATGTCGACGTGCTGGTCGTCGCCGTGTTCGAAGGCGAGACCGGGACGGCCTGGGCGCTGGCCGACGCAGCCTGCGGCGGGCGGCTGACCGACGCGGTGACGTCCCGGGCGTTCCTGGGTAAGACGTACACGACGCTTTCCTCGTCGGTCGTCGCGACAGATTGGCGGCCGGCCCACGTGCTCGCTGTGGGGCTCGGGCCCCGCGGGACGGCCGATCTGTCCCGCGTGCGCCGCGCCGCGACCACCGCGGCGCTGGTGGCGCGCGATCGCCGATGGGCCAGGCTCGCGTTCGTGCTGCCGGACCTGGATGCGCCGGCCGGCGACCAGGCCCAGGCGGCCGCCGAAGGGCTGACGCTGGCGGCCCACTACAACGGCGTCTACAAGAGCGATCCGGACGCGAAGCCGCCCGCGATCGTCTCTGCCATCGTGGCGCCCGACGGGCTGTCGCGAGACGACCGGGACGGGTTCGATCAGCGGGTCGGCCGCGGCTACATCCTCGGCGCGTGCTGCAACCTGGCGCGAACGCTGGTGAACGAACCGGCCAACGTCATGACGCCGAAGGCCTTCGCGGACATCGCCAGCGAGGTTGGCAGCGCCGCCGGGCTCATCGTCGACGTGCTCGAGGAGGATCGCATCACCGGGCTGAAGATGGGCCTGCTGCTCGGCGTGGCGAAGGGCAGCGTCGAGCCGCCGCGCGTGGTGGTGCTGCGCTACGAGCCGTCGAGGCCGGCGTCATCCGCCGTGCTCGGCCTGGTGGGGAAGGGCGTGACGTTCGACTCGGGCGGGATTTCGATCAAGCCGTCCGACGGCATGCACAAGATGAAGTCGGACATGTCAGGCGGCGCCGCGGTGCTGGGCGCCATGAAAGCGATTGCGGCGCTGAAACCGGATGTCCGGGTCGTCGGCGTGATCCCGCTCGTGGAGAACATGCCGGGCGGGCGCGCGCTCCGGCCCGGCGACATCCTGCGCAGTGCCGATGGCAAGTCGGTCGAGGTCCTCGACACCGATGCGGAAGGGCGGCTGATCCTGGGCGACGCGCTGTGGTACGCGCGCGAGCTCGGGGCAACCCATCTGGTCGACGTGGCGACGCTCACCGGAGCCGTCGGGATCGCACTCGGGCGGACGACGACCGGCCTGTTCGCGGCTCCCGCATCGTGGGCATCCGTTGTCGAGCAGACCGCGAACCGCGCCGGCGACCGCGTCTGGAGCCTGCCCGTCTTCGAGGACTACCGCGAACAGTTGCGCAGCGACATCGCCGACCTGACCAACATCGGCGGCCGTCCGGCGGGCGCGATCACGGCGGCGGTGTTCCTGAAGGAGTTCACGGGCGGGCTGCCCTGGGCCCACCTCGACATCGCCGGCACCGCCTGGTGTGACGACCCGCAGCCGTACCAGCCGAAGGGGCCGACCGGCGTGGCGGTGCGGACCCTGGCAGGCCTCGCGCTGGCAGCGGCCGACTGGGCAGCGGACCCGGCGTAAACCAACGTTCTCGCCGCGGAATCAGTGCGACGGTGAGCTCAGGTTGAGCCGCGTGGCGTCGCTGTCGTCGTTGTCCCTGCGGCGGCTGGCGCGTCTTCGGCTGTGGGCGATAAGCAGTCCGCCCAGGACCACGCCGAGGATGAACGACAAGACGACGATCACGCCGGTCAGGCCCAGCGAGTCGAGCAGGATGTCGCCCACCCCGACTTCCGGCGTGGGCGCAGGAACGACCTTGATGATAATCGGCGTGAGCGGCTGAGGCTGGAGCATAGACGCCCGGGTATTGTAGTCCCGCTAGCGGACCGGCGTTGCGCTGCGCGCCGCGCCCTGATCCGCCACCGCCTCGGCCCGCTTCAACGTGCGCAGGTAGCGTCGCAACCCGTCCAGCAGCGCCTCGGCAATCTTCTGCCGGTACACGCCGGTGGCCAGCAGCCGGCTTTCGAGGCTGTTCGTCAGGAACGCGACCTCCACGAGCACGGCCGGCATCGACGCGCCGACCAGCACGACAAACGGCGCCTGCTTCACGCCCAGATCACGCAGCGACCGGTTCGCCGGCGTCAGCTTCTTGACCAGCGCGCCCTGCACCTGGCCGGCCAGATCGTTCGACTCCTGCAGCTTGTTGCCCAGCGCAATCTGCTTCACCAGATCGGTGAGGTGGCTCATCGTGAGCGACGACGACGCGTTCTCACGGGCGGCGACGGCCGCGGCATCCGGCGTGGACGCGAAGTTGAGCAGGTAGGTCTCCACGCCGCTGACGGACTTGTCGCGGTTGGCGTTCACGTGAATCGACACGAACAGGTCGGCGTTCTCGCGGCTGGCGATCGCCGGCCGTTCCTGCAGGGTGACGAACTCGTCGGTCCGCCTCGTCAGCACGACTTCGACGCCGGGCTCCTTCGCCAGCAGCTTCTCGAGCCGCAGTGCGATATCGAGCGTGATCGCCGATTCCGACGTGCCCTGCCCCAGGGCTCCCGGGTCCCGGCCGCCGTGGCCCGGGTCAATCACGATGCGGCCGACCCGAAGCCCGAGTTGCCGGGCCATGGAAAATCCGCCGCGCGCGTTAGCTGACGGCGGGGCCGGGCGATCCCCGGTGTTGGCGTTGCCGGCGTCACCGCCCGCCCGGATCGCGCCGTCCGGACGGGCGACCGGGGTGGTGACGATGACCGGCACGGGTTGCTGGGTCGGCGGCGCGGCGTCGGTCGTGGCGTTCGACGCGGGAGGCGGCGGCGTCCTCGCCGGCGGCGCGATCGACACCGCCTGTTCGCGGCACGTCACGATCAGGCGGTGCGGGTCGGTCAGTTTCCGGGAGTCGCACGACACCCCGGAAACGGTTTCGACCACCACGCGCGTCGTCTGCGGCGCCGGCCGTCCGACACGCACCTGACGGACGGGGCCGGACTCGTAGGTCAGGATCGCATCGCGCAGGGCATCGGTCGCCTGCGTCGGCGTGAGATCCAGGAAGAGCCGGGGCGGACGATCCAGCCGGCCCGAGCGGACGTTCA
>Ga0315276_10000671_pt1 | contig 29586 bp, 27 predicted proteins | sample YL17G05_0_MG_FD_204542 | JGI IMG/M metagenome (GOLD analysis project Ga0315276, IMG submission 204542) | Sediment microbial communities from Yellowstone Lake, YNP, Wyoming, USA - YL17G05_0 | ecosystem: Environmental > Aquatic > Freshwater > Lake > Sediment | place: USA: Wyoming | collected... | reverse complement strand
GAAAGCCGGCCAAAAGACCGAATTAGCTCCGGGGAAAGGTCTTTGGGGTGGGAAGTTGTGAAGCGGAGGCGCTCGATTCCCTGAATTTCTTGGATGGCCTCCAATAGTTCCGTAAAGCTTATCTCGTCAGAGGTCTTATTTCCATATGAGTTAACGTTCTGCCCCAGGAGGGTTATCTCCTGGACCCTCTGCGCGGCCAGGGCACGGATCTCTTCCAAAATCTCGCGGCTCGGCCGGCTCACCTCCCGGCCACGCACGAAAGGAACGATACAAAAAGAGCAGAAATTGTCGCAGCCCTGCATGATGGTTACGAAAGCCGTTGCCTTCGAGGGGGAGGGGAAAAAGGGAAGGGAGGCATACGGATCGATCCGCCCGTCGAGGGATATCGCCAGTCCCCGTTTCCCAAGGGTTTCCAGGTCATGGAGAATTTCGTTGATCCGGCCCAATTCTTTTGTCCCGAGCACGAAGTCAAGGTAAGGAAAACGCTGTAAGAACTTTTCTCCTTCTTGTTGAGCCAGGCATCCGCCCAGGCCGATGATCAGTTTCGGCTTTCTCTTCTTCAGCGCCTGGAACCGGCCCAGAGCGCTGTAAACCTTCTGTTCGGGTTTCGCCCGCACGCTGCAGGTGTTCAGGAAAATCAAATCGGCTTCCGACGGGTCCTCAACCAGGCGATAATTTTGGGCGGCCAGCAACTGGCGGATACGCTCTGAATCGTAAACATTCATCTGGCAACCGAAAGTGTGGAGATAAAGGTTTTTGGGGCCCATGGGAGAATGCCTTTTTTTCTTTTATTTCTAACACTGCATCAAACGGGTGTCAATCTTTCTCATCGCCTGGAATTGCCAGGGGAATGTTTCAGGTACCCCTTTCAAGAAAAAGGCCTTGAGCGGCCATAAAAATCTTGCAATGGCGAATATAACTGTTACCCAGGATTGGAAATTGAACCCGCGGCTCGGCAGGATTCTTCACTATGCCAATCTTTTCGTTTTAGGGTCTGTTGGCTTCACTCCAATGCTGGCGGCGATGACCAAGGCAGGAATGTCGTTTCCAGGAAACTGGGATTCTATCGACCTGCAGGGAGTCGAAGAGATTTTGCACCAGGAAATTGAAAAGGCCCGCTCCATGTTTGAAGTTTCCAGGACGTGAAATATCGGAAGCCCATGACCCATGAATCTCCCCCCAGGACAGCCATTATTTTTATTGACTTTAATCTTCCCGCTTAGTACACTTTAAACGGCTTTGGGGCCGGCTCCAGAATTTACCCTTTTACGCACATTTAACAAAATACATCACCGGACGGATCCCGATGGTACACGCGATTGCGGCTGCCGTACCCGCTTTAACGAGGGAAACCAGTATCGTTCTGTACCAGAATATCCTGCCGGAAAGATTTTCTGCCGTTTTCCCTTTCATCGAATTCATCGCCCCGGAAGACTCTGATTCGATCTATGAAGGCCAGGCGGGAAATGAAGTTTTGTATTATGATCGCCAGGGTCACATCCAGAAGTTGTTTCAGAAGGGTCAGCTCATTAATACGTATTTCTAAATCACCCCGAACCCACCGCCATTTCTACCGTCCATATTAAATTTCCCCTCTATGCTTCTGAGGCCGATTGCAGAAGGCACTGAAGGAGAACATTCGCTCCGGCTTCGCAATCTTCCCAACGACTATTTTCGACCTCCACGTGGCTTCGGCCACCTATGCTAGGAACGAAAATCATGGCCGTCGGTGCGACCTGATTGAGGTAGACCGCGTCATGTCCGGCGCCGCTGACCATGGGATGAATGGAATAACGGAGCTCTTCGGCCGTTTTGCTTACCCTTTTTACGAGTCTCTCCTCAAAAGCCGTATGCCCTACACTCCAGGTCTTTTCGCTCCGTAGCGGACAACCTCTCCGCTCAGCAATTCGCCCGAAATCTTTCTGCAAGTCTTCCCATGCCCGGATGGCTAAATCGTCATCCCAGGAACGAATGTCTACGGTAAAGTGGACTCTTCCGGGGATGATGTTGCGGGAATTGGGGACGTTGTGAATTTCGCCCACCGTTGCGACCAAGTCCCCCCCCATCCGGGCCGGCAATCCATTCACTTTCAGAATCATCTCTGCGGCCGCGCACAAAGCGTCATTCCTTCCTTCCATGGGAGTGGGGCCCACCTGGTTGGCTTTTCCTTCGACATAAATGTCGAACCAATAGATGCCGACGATCCCCTGGGGAACACCAATGATTTTTCCCCCTTTTTCCAGAATGGGTCCCTGCTCGATGTGCAACTCATAGTACGCATGGATGGGCCATCTCCGTGCGGGGTGTTCCCCCCGATACCCGATCCGCTGTAGTTCCTCCCCGAATTTCTTTCCATGGATATCCGTTCGGCCGTAAGCCAAATCCCTGTCCAAATTCCCGGCCCAAGCTCCTGAACCCATCATGGCAGGAGAAAACCGTGTCCCTTCTTCATTCGTCCAATCGACGATCATCACCGGCCTCTGGGTCTCCAGGCGATTCTCGTGTAGGGTGCGCAATGCTTCCAGTGCTCCCATAACGCCCAGAATACCGTCGAAACGGCCTCCCTTGGGTTGGGAATCGATATGGGAGCCACTGAGGACGGGGGGCGACTGCTCATTTTTCCCGGCCCTCTTTCCAAAGATATTACCCATTTCATCAATGATGATTTCAAGATTGACCTCGCGTAGCCAACTCAAAAATAGATCCCTGGCTTTCTGATCTTCATCCGATAAGGCAAGACGATGAACTCCCCCACCCGATGTGGCCCCAATCCTGGCCATTTCTTCCAGGGTCGCTTGTAAGCGCTTCCCGTTGACTCTTAGGTTTTTGATATCCATCTGGGTCACCTCTTTTCGCCCGATCGACTCATCTTTATAGAGTGCCTAAATTTTACGAGAGGCTTGTGGATTGGTCAAGGGGGAAAAATGCCTTGCTAAGGCCAATCCCTCTCCAATTATCCATTGCGGATAGCGGATTTCAGGTGGCAGATTTTTAATTCCGCAATTTACAATTTTTACTTGCCAAGTCATTATAAAATATGCTACTTAAAGACTAAGAAGACGCCAATAATGCCATGGAGGCGGTGGAATGAAGCGCCAACCATTAGTGCTTACGTTACCCTTATGCTCCATCTGCAGGTATAAGCACAAAGACAGCCTGACGTACCGAAAAAGTTTCCCGACCTGTGATGCCTTTCCGAACGGCATCCCTGAGGCCGTTCGCAAAAACAAGATGGACCACCGGAAACCGATAGCCGGAGATAGTGGCATCCGGTTTGAACTGGCGGCCGATACCGAGCCCATGAAGCAACTGTTGAACTCTTTCGATTTGCTGTTTCAAAAACAAAGCCGGGGGAATCGGATGGTTAAATCAGAGTGAGAGTCATTCAGCCTTTTGTACTATTTCCAACTTCTTTCCTTTAACCTCGCCGGGTTAATCTTTTGAGCATCACTAAAGTTTTCGGTCTCAACATGCGATAACTATGATAATTCATTGAGATTCCGATTTATGTTCATCTCGCTCGAAATTGGAGAAAAGGTTGGTGAAGATTCAACAGTGGATTCTTCCCTTATGCTTTGCAAGCGCTTTGATTGCCGCTGGCTGTACGCAACCTTAAAAAGAAGTGATTGAGCTCAAAAAAATTCCCATGGATAGCCTGGAACGCATGGTCACGGAGTCTGGTGTTCCATTCGACAGGGAAATTTCAAGGGATGGCCGGGGATCTTTGAAAATTATCGCATCGGTTTGCGGATAGCCCATCAACCAGGATTAGCCGGGAGGAAGGACTAGAAAAATGGATTCGTTTCCAAGAGAAAGAATCGATTTAAGAAAGAGAGAACAGGGAGAGCAAAAACATTTGGAATACAAGAAAACCCTTTTGGAGAGCGGGCTTCTGGAAAAAATCGAAAAGAAGAGATTAGAAATAAAAAAAGAGAATGTATATAAATTTGACCTGTATCCTTGCCCCGCTTATGACAGTATGACTTCCGATCATTTTCTTAAAGAGTTTTCATTATTACACACTCAATATAGTGTTGACCATTCGGGCTGGTACGTTTCTTTTTGTATTGAAGTGAAACCCGATGGCATTTATTGGGTTCCATCGGGCAAAAAACCCAAAAAAATAGACCCCCAAACCATAACGGATCAAGAAATACATAACTGGTTTGATTTTTTGGTAAGACGCTAACATGGGCTGACAAACCTGCTTCGTGATTGGCCAAGTCAAGTCCCCATCCTTTGAATCCCCACCCTCCGCTGCCTCAAGACATGAGAAAAGATGTTATTTCGGGTCTGACCGGGTATTTCTACGAATTCGATCGCGCAGAGGGCCTGCCGGCTATGAGAAGACTCTGATTCAATCCGCCTGATTGCCGCCTTGGGAATCTGGAAACGGATCACCCTTTCGCCTTCCGGAACATTTAGATGAATGTCGGTCACCCCATCTCCCACGTTGAGTTTCCAAACATTTTCCATAAAGAAAGCCACACCTCCCGCGCTGTAATTCTTCACCTTCGCCTTTCTTCTCTCTGTTGACGCCTCCGCCAGAAAAGTGATCTCCGTCCCGAGAGGCGCCTCGATCCTAAAATACTGCCTTCTCTGAATTCTGTAAATTACCCTGGGCAATTCCGACAATATCTCTGTTGTGGATGATACCGGTCTAGCGTAATCCATATTTTCAGAGAGCGTTGAGAGAGGCGGGTAGGCAAGGGTTTGAAATGGCTTGACAATTAGAGACTAGATCCTGTATGTTTATATGCGGTGGGCAAGGGGCTTCAGAAAGGCGTCATCTTGCGGCCAGTATTGAAAATGTGACGCCGGGGAGTCTTCTGGTAAACCTTGCAGTGGGGGGCAACATGAAAGCGGGAGACAGAGAGTTTCGAGATCCTGTAGAAAAGGAGCCCGTGGATGTCTTGCGGAGGTTTGTTGACGTTTTCGTGAACAAAGGGTGGCTCAATCAGACTCTCCGGATCAAGCACCGCGGCAAAAGATATCGGATTTCCTGCAGCGAGAGGAAATTCTTTGTCTATCAGATAAACGATCACTATGGCGTCTCCTGGGGTTTTCCGGGTTGGCCCGTGTGTATTGTCACCCCGGATCAAATTATTTCCGATCCAGAAATGTCCGACTGCCAATCGACTGAACCCAGCGTACACGACTGGTTGCGCTGTATCGCCGATGATGATTTCGAAATAATTTGAGAGGCCTGTCCGTATGAATATCATCGTTTCCGGGTCACTGGCGTACGACCGGATTATGGATTTTCCCGGATACTTCTCGGAGCATATCCTCCCCGAGAAGATACATGTTTTGAACGTCTGCTTCCAGGTAAATGGCATGAAGGAGAAATTCGGCGGCACGGCAGGCAATATTGCCTATGCGCTCACCCTGATGGGCGAAAGGCCCGGAATCTCCGCTACGATCGGCCGTGACTATCATAGCTACTTTGAATGGCTGGCGAAGAATAAGATCTCTACGGAACACATCAAAATCATAGAGGACGAATTTACTGCCAGTGCCTACATAACCACCGACCAGGCTGACAACCAGATCACCGGGTTCAACCCGGGAGCTATGAAATATTCATCCGCTCTGGATTTCGACAAACTCCATCCAAAGGAGACCCTTGTTATTGTCTCTCCCGGCAATCTTGAAGACATGTTGAAATACCCAAGCGCCTGTAAGGCCAGAGGGATCGACTATATCTTTGACCCCGGGCAATCACTGCCCATGTTGGAGGCGAAAGACCTGGCCCAGGCTATAGATGGGTGCCGGGTCCTGATCTCCAATGATTATGAGATGGATCTGATCATGAGCAAGACCGGCCTAAACCAAAAGGCCTTGCTTAGGCGGGCCAGGGCGATCATTGTCACCCTGGGGGAGCTGGGGTCACGGGTCTTCTCGTCGTATGGTGAAATAAGCATTCCTGCTGTTAAGCCAAAGACGGTAGAGGACCCGACAGGCGCCGGCGATTCTTACAGGGCCGGGCTGATCAGCGGTCTGGTGCGGGGCAAGGACCTCAAGCAATGTGCCCGGATGGGAAGCGCATGCGCTTCCTTTGCGGTAGAGTGCTACGGCACTCAGGAATACAGGTTCAGCCCCGAGGAATTCAACGAAAGACTCAACGAGTGCTTCTGATCGGTTCGCGCTCTTTCGAGAACCCCTGTCGGTTTTTTTGGTGCCCCCGCCGTGACTCGAACACGGGGCGCAGGGATTAGGAATGGGAAAAATGCAAGAAATATAAGGTGTTGCAAGAAAGAAAAAGTTGGCGAAAATATTTATAAAATTAAAATTTAAGTAATCAGCGGGGGATCCATGATAGATCCGAAAAGGAAGCGGACCTGTCACCGGACCCTCCTGTGCCAAGTCATGCTTCGCCCCCCTTATCCATTTCAGATTGATGTTGACTATTTCCCCCTATCTGCTAAATTATCCCAACATCTAACCCGGTGCTATTTTCCGCTAAAGTTTTTTTATTTTGATGCCGTAAAGCCTATTGACGGAATTTAACCTATAGGTTAACATGGTTTTGTTCGAAATCGTCAATTGCAGAGGAAAGGTTTTTAGGGTCTATGCAATTGGCTCCTCCGTTACCCGGTGTGATTTACTCGATTTCCTGAATGATTTAGAATCGAACTACCATGCTAATCGGGATGGCCTCTACGCCCTTTTTGATGTGACAGCGGAAAAAGGCTTCGACCTGATAAAACATAAGAGCGTTCCTCTTCGGAAGGGAATATTTAGAGTCAGAGAAGGAGATTTGCGATTTTTTTGGTTTTATGATGAAGACAGAATAATGGTCTGTACGCATGGGATCATAAAGAAGAAGCAGGAAACGGATAAGGGCGAATTGGATTATGCGATCGAAGTGAAAAAACGCTACTTTCGTTCTAAGGGAACAGAGATACCAATTGTACCCTACGAGGACTAAAGAAAATGAAAAAGAAAACTTTTAAAGAACTTTTCGAAGAATCGAGAAAAAGAGATGAATATTGGATTGCGCATACCAAACTGGAATTTACTGAAAACCTCCGCCGTCTCCTGGAAGAGAAGAAAGAAACAAAGGCCGGTCTGGCCAAAAAGCTTGGTAAATCCCCTGCTTACATAACGAAGATTTTTAGAGGAAATGTGAATTTTACACTGGAGAGTATGGTCCGCCTGGTCAGGGCAATGGGTGGAAGGCTGAAGATTGAATTGGAACCAGAAGCAACAAAGCAGGTTCAACCAGAATTGAAAGGGGAGACATACGTTTATGGCCTGATCTTGCCCGAACAGGTTCGAACTTATGCCGGACATCGCAGCATTGAAAGGAATTTGATTGATTGGATAAATTCACAAAAGGTGCGTTCCGTTTGCACTTTTCAGACCGAGATCTCAGCCCAACTTACTCCTGCTATCCCGAAGGAGGAGAAAATTGAGAGAAACTTCGCTACTGCTTGAAAGATATTTCTATCCAAAAATATCGATTCAAGCCGACCCAAAATATCAACCCGCGGCAGCCCCACTTCTGGCCGAAATTTCGGTTAGCACACATTTTAAGAAGCTCGCAGAGGCCGGGAAGAAGTGGGCGGTAACAATTAGCATAAAGACAAGCACCAAAGATCATCCGATCCCCTATAAAATTGATTTATCCGCGGTGGGATACTTCCGGATTGCCCCTGATTACCCCGAAGAAGAAGTGGAAAAACTCATAAGAATCGGGGGGCCAACGGTTCTATATTCGGCCGCTAGAGAGTTAATCCTTACAATTTCCTCCCGAGGTCCATGGGGCCCAGTTTTCATCCCCTCCATGAGTTTCCTCGAAACCCCAAAGGAAACCAAAAAGCCCAAAGAAAAAGAACGAGAAGAGGGCGAGCAGGTATCGAAGCCTGAGCAACAAGAAAAGGACGTAGCTTCGCCGGAAGAATAGCTAAGCCCTATCATTTTTCTCTGGCTGTCACTTTTTTATGGCGGAAGCAAATATAATCTCCTAACGGAAGGGACAAGGAAAGGCTGGGACCTTAAGGGCCTCTCAAACCCAGATTTGTGTGAATTTTATTCAAAAAATGAATGATGGTGGGTGCCCGACATGGCTTGGTTGGTGTGGTCTTCTACGCGGAGTTTTCCGGCGCTGGATCAGGTCATGGTTTTGAAGCGACGGAGAGATCAGTTCGTGAGGCGCCACACCCGGGATTAAACCCTACACCCGGAAAACGTCCCATGCTTATACTCCGGGGTCGTTCAACTTCTGAGAATGCATGAGGTCCCCCACGAGACCGAAACCATTTTTCACATTGGCTCGCGCCGGGGGGGGTGGGGTGTGGTCGGCGGGGCCGCGGGCCGGGGAACTTACTTTTACGGAGCAGGCGGACCGATAACTATGCCCATTGAAGAATAGCCAAAGGGGGAGAAAAAGATCAATTGTACTACCTCCAAAGAGTTCGATGCAAAATCAGGGAGGTTAAATTTTGGCACATCAAAAAGATAAAGGGAGGATGCGGGGGCGTTTACGGTCGATTAAGAGTTAAGAGAATAGATCTCTTGAAAGGATCCTGAGAAAAGAAAGGAGGATGGTTATGCGAAAATTTATGGTTTTGTTTTTAATTCTGGCCCTGGTTCTTCTATGCGGTCAGGATGGTGCGATGGCCCAGAAAAAGGTGAAATTAAGCTTCACCTCCGGAGGAGTGGGCGGCGAATGGTATGTGATGTCTGCCGGGGTCGCCGATATGATTAAGGAGAAGGCCCCCTGGATTGAGATCACGGTCCTACCTGGCGGCGGCACCTTAAATAATGCACGGGTGGGCAAAGGTGAAGTGGAATCAGGTTGGGGACTCAATCCCTTTGTGGTCTCCGCCATTAAGGGGGAAGATCCCTACAAGGAGAAATATGCGGATCTCCGCGTCTTGGGCGGAAGCTTTGGCGATACCTACCTCCATTTAATGGCCGGTGAAGACAAAGGGATCACAAGCATTGATAAGATCGTGGAGAAGAAATATCCCATGAAGATCGGGGTAGGCCGGGCGGGGGTCTCGGGAGAATGGGCTTTCCGGAAATTCATGGAGAAATACTACAAGGTCTCCTATGCGGACATCAAATCCTGGGGCGGGGCCGTGGCTCTCACCGGGTACCCGGAAATTGCCACCAACCTGCAAGATAGGCATCTCGACTTTGGTTTCATCAATATTGCTCCGCCGGCTTCGGTGATTCAGGAGGCCGCCTTGGGGCGGAAACTTATCCTCCTCCCCTTTTCCAAAGCCCAATTGGAATTTATGAAGAGGGAGATGGGCCTCAGCTCTGGAACCATCAAGAAGGAGAGCTATCCCGGCGTCCTTAAAGAAGATTTGCCCACTGCATTTATGGGAACGGTCTTCATGGTCCATCAGAAGGTAGACCCTGAGGTGACTTATGCAATAACCAAAATCCTCTGCGAAAATGCCTCCCGCCTGCCGACGATCGCGAAATGCATGGCGGATTTTAAACCGGAAATCGCCTGGAGGGATATGCCTGCTGAACTCCATCCGGGAGCGGCCCGTTACTACAAAGAGAAGGGTTACATGAGATGAAAAAATCACCGCTTTTCGGCTCTTGCCCTTTTGGGTATGGAAGCTCCCTATTTCCCGTGAGGTGAATCTTGCGCCAACTAACAGGATGGGAAAGGATAGTCATTACCGCGTATGCGACTGCTGCTTCTCTCTTCCATCTCTATACTGCCGCTACTGGGGTTTTGGCTTCCAGGTACCAGCGAGGTTTTCATCTGTTCTTCCTCCTTCCTCTGGCCTTTCTTCTCTTCCCGGCCACGAAGAAATCGCCAAAGGATCGCATCCCTCTCCTGGATTGGGTCCTCGCCCTTCTTGCGGCAGTGCCATCCCTTTTCGTGATCATCGAGGCTGAACGCCTTGAATCGCGCTGGGAATTTGTTACTCCGGTCTTTACGTCCGAATTGGTCATTGGGGTCCTTCTGATCGTCATCCTCTTGGAAGCGGTTCGCCGGGCCGTCGCACCTGCCATGGCTTGGCTGGCAATTGTGGCCATTCTCTATCTCTTTTTGGGACATTACCTACCCGGAATCCTCTATCATCGCCCTTATACCCTGAAGCAGGCCATTGAGATCTGCTACCTCGTGGTTGATGATGGGATTTACGGCAGCATCACCGGGGTTTCGGCGGTCTTCGTGGCTCTTTTTGTTATCTTCGGTGCTTTCATCTACGAAATGGGGCTTGGCCAGTACTTCATTGATTTCGCTATCCGGGTGGCTGGCAGAAGGACTGGAGGGCCGGCCCAAATTGCCGTTATTTCCAGTAGCTGCTTCGGCACCATATCCGGGAGTGCTGTGGCCAACGTGATGGTCGATGGATGGTACACTATCCCTTTGATGAAAAGGGTTGGATATCGTGCCAATTTTGCCGCAGCCGTGGAGGCCGCGGCCTCCACGGGTGGCCAGCTCATGCCGCCGGTTATGGGCGCAGCAGCTTTTCTCATGGCCGAGATCACTCACATCCCTTACCTCTCCATCTGCATTGCTGCCGCCATTCCCGCTATCCTCTACTATTTCTCGCTCGGCACCATAATTCATGTCGAGGCCTTGAAGTACAGGCTCAAGAGTCTCGCCGAATTAGATGCTCCGCCCCTATCGGCCTTGATAAAGAATTCCTATTTGATCCTCCCGGTAGTTGTTCTCGTAGCTTTCCTGGTAAACGGGTATTCCCCTTTCAAGGCCGCCTTCTGGGGCATCTTGATCGCCGTAGCCGTCAGCTTTGTTAAACGCAAAACCTGGATGACCCCTCGAAAAATCGTCGCCGCCTTAGAGAGTGGCGCCAAAGATATGATCATGGTTGCCGGTGCCTGCGCCTGTGCCGGTCTGATCATCAGCGTGGCAGTGAATACCGGCGTCGCCTTAAAGTTCACAAGCCTGGTGATCTCGTTCTCGCAGGAAAATTTTATCATTGCTTTGGCTCTCATTATGGTCGCGGCGGTGATCCTGGGGATGGGACTTCCCACCACGGCCGCCTATGTGCTGGCGGTTTCCGTGGGTGGACCAGCCCTGTTAAAGATGGGAGGAGATCTTCTCAGCGTCCACCTCTTCGTTTTCTACTTTGCCATATTGGCCTGCGTGACACCACCAGTGGCCCTGGCCGCTTATGCCGCAGCTTCGATAGCCAAAACCGATCCCATGAAAACCGGCTTTGAGGCTTCGAAGCTGGTCTTTGCCGGGTATATCATCCCCTATTTGGTAATCTATAACCCCGGTTTGATGTTGCGCGGAACCCTCACCGAGATCTTCTTAAGTTTCGCCTTAGCCCTCTTCTGCACCTTTTTCATAGCCGTGGCCATGGAGGGATATGGTACCAGAGGGCCCCTTAATTTTCTCGAACGCCTCCTGGCCTTTGCTGCCAGCATTATTCTCCCTTTTCCCATCATCTTCGATCGGGCAACATCCTTTTTTGTGGGCCTTGGGCTCGTGGCCCTCTTCATGGCCCAGCAGCGCCTCAGTAAAAGGAAGATGATGTTTGCAACGGCTGCAGACCCAGCAGATGAAGGAACGCCTGAAGGAAGAACGGACAGATGAGTGAACAAGATCCAACGAGGGGAACTCAAATATTGCATTCCCATTGACACCTGAGATCTTTCACCCGCCGGTCCCAGTTTGCCGGCAGCTTTATCGGTTTGGTCACGAAGGTGTTATACATGGTATAAAAAGTCATCGACTTGTTTCTCGTTGGGTCCCCACACACAAAAATGGGGAGCTGTTTCGGCCCTGGTGCTACGGGAATTGTTGCATCTTCTCCTTCCACAACTTTGGGAAACCACGTTGGTAATTTGCCTTTCTCGATAACCCGTTCTGGAAGTTTGCCTCTCTTCAGGTAGTCGCGGTGCGTTTGGCGCTGTCCTTCATGGGCGCCATAGTAAGACTCAAAGTCAACCTCAGCCAGAGTGTACCTTGCATTCTTCCACACAGCTTCCTTAAGATCCTGTTTTGAGTAACCACCCTCAGCAAACGTTCTCGCCACACCCGGGGTTATAAAGATAGGAAACACCAGCCTCGGAGACTCCTGTTGCCCCACACTGTGATTGGGGCTACCGGCTCGCGCTACATCGTAGGCTAACAGTTGAGCAAGGTGCTCGGGCTCAGACACCGTAGGATACATCTGATAACCCCAATTCGCCGTCCCACAGACACTCACGGTACTCGTATCTATGTCAAAACCCTCATCTACGTGGTAAGGTTTCCAGCCAATCTCATAAAGCAATTCTTCATTCTCTGCAAAAACGGGGGGGAGGATGTACCCAAAAGTTCCCATGTAAACCTCTCCTGGCCTGTGACCCGCTAGGTTATGCCTTATCAGGCCCATGGCACGGCCAATGACCGTGTTGGCTCCTCGGGAAACAAGTCCTATACCGTTTTGGATGCCCAATTGTTTAGCAACTGGGCCATTGACAACAAAAAACATGTTCCATCCGCCCGTACTGCCCAGCTGCTCCAAGTTGTAGATCGGTTCCCCAATAGCCTCCACGGCTGCTATCAGCACGGGCATGTGCTCGGGGCGACATCCGGCCATCACCCCGTTGACGGCAATATTCCACGGGGTGACTCGCACAGATGAGGGGTGCAATACGGCCACCTCCTCATCAGGAGAGAGGGGGGTATATTTCAGGAATTCTTCAACCCTCTCTCGGGTAGGAGGGATTATAGGGAGTCCATCGGTAAACCAATTCGAGAAGAAGAAGTCGTTCACTTCCTTGAGGGTGCCTTGGAAAACGATCTCTCTTCCCTTTGCTGCTCCAGCCGGCACTTCCTCCTTCTCTATCGGTTTCGTTAATGCCTCAATAATAAGGTTAAGGGTCTTTTCCTTAAAATACTTGTTTATCGTAGCGACCGAATCGAGGCTAATCGTACCGGGATATTCAGCATGTCGTAGGTGGGGCACTCCTTCTGCGACACCCGTCCTTTTCACAAGGTCCAGAAAACTCGTAGCAGCAATGGTTACAGAAGGAATGCCGAGTTTCTCTGCTTCTATGGCTGGCCGCGCCGCGGCCGGTGTGCAAGTCCCTCAACAACCGTTCCCGGTTATCACTGCGTCGCAGCCCTTTTCCTGAATCTGAGGCCTCAAAGCCTCCAACGTTTTTTTCTTCTTTTCCGGGTGAAGTGACGCAATGGTAACCAAAGAAAAGTCGGTATACGAAATCAGCTTAATAGTGGGATATCGCTCCCGCAGCATCTTCTCAATGATCGGGAAGCTCTCGTCCCCCCTAAAACCCCCATTCCATATTTCACCAATTGTTTTGCCCTCCAGGGTATCAAGACGCGGGGCCATTGTCATCATCTTAACAACCGGCTCGCCCAGAGGGCTCACCACCTCGTACACCTCATCTTTAGCAGACACAGGCGCAACCATATTCTACCTCCTCCGAATGAGTCCCGTGCGACTCGTCCCAGCCGCATAAACGGGTAAGAGATGGTTCCGGACTCGGTAATCCCCATGATGGAAGCAGTGCCCTCGGTGTCCTCTCCACCACCGGCGATGGTTCCCACAAACCCTTTGTGGGGGCCCAACGTGACTTCCACCATGTATTTACAGGCCGTGGGACAACCCCAACAGGCAAAAGGAGTGATCTTGTGCGAAGCCTTGCCCCAACCGTATTCCGGAAGGATGGTCGTCGTGAGGTTCTTAGCAGACTATCCTGTCGATTATACGGTCAAGGGAGTTGCACTTTTTCCCGGCGAATGGCATCAAAGGCGTCTTTCTGGCCGTCGATGCCCAACACCTTCACGCTCGTATGCGCCCTCTGGCTTGACACGATCTTCACCTCCGGCAAACCCTCGATACCTTCCCGAAAACCGGAACCAAAGAACCGGGTCAGCGCTTCCCCTGCACGACCCGGTATTTCGGATCAACCCCCTTGCCCATTAAGAATGCTTCGATGTTCTCTACCGCCATCATGAGGCCGTTCATCATCGCTTCGGGCGTCATCCCGGCATTGTGGGGGGTTAACACGATGTTCGGGAAGTTGGCGATGGGGTCGCCGGGAGGAAGAGGCTCCTGGTCATAGACGTCAAGGGCGGCCCCGGCAATCTTCTTGGATCGAAGGGCCTCCAAAAGCGCTCCAGGTTCAATCAGGGCCGCCCGAGCCGTATTCACGAAAAAGGCCGTGGGCCTCATCCGAGCGAAGTCCTCCTTCTTTAAAAAACCCAGGGTTTCTTCTGTTAAGAGGAGGTGAAGGCTGACTACATCGGAGTTTTGAAGCAGCTCCTCTTTTGAAACAAATCGGACCCCGCTTTCTTTGGCTCGTTCTGGTGAAGGATGAAAAGTCCAGGCAATGACCTCCATGCCCAAGCCCCGCCCCATCTTCGCCATATGGTTGCCGATCGCTCCCAGTCCGAATAGACCCAGGACCTTCCCGCTCATTTGAACCATCTCCACCCGCGGCCATCTCCCCGCCCGGACCTCGCGATCCAGGGTCGGGATCTGCCGGGCCAAGGAAAGGAGGATCGTCATGGTGTGCTCGGCAACGGACAAGGCATTGGCTCCCAGGGTGTTGGTAACGGTAATGCCCATTTCTTTGGCAGATCCGAGATCCACGTTGTCCACCCCCGTCCCCCAGATGGAGATCATCCTCAGCTTGGGGCATGCCTCCTGGACCCGCCGGTTGAAGACTGAATAGGCGCGGATGTTCAGGACGACCAAGGCCTCTCGAATCCTTTCGATGAGCTCCTCCTGGGATTGCGCCTTATCGGAATAGATTCGAACCTCTCCAAGGGTTTTGAGCCTACTCTCTGCCTTTGTCCCTGTAAGAACCCTGGGAAAATCGTCTGGGACAATAATTTTATGGCTCATCCATGAATCTCCCATTTTTCATCTAAGATTTTTCAACATTAATAGCCAAATCTTTCCTTTAACGCCGGCCGCCTCACCCTTATTTTTTCCCTTTTACAGATTTAAAGTAATCAATCTCTTGAATGTCAACGTATTTTTCTCTTATTTGTTTTTCTCTCGTAATCTCTGTCATTACATCATATCCGAGGACTTCCTTAAATACCTCGACGATACGTTGTGCCGTATCGGCTTCATTTAAATTTTCTTCTTGAGCTTTCAGCAAAAAGGGTAAATATTTTCGTAGAGGTTTGCGAATATCAATAGCCATTATTAGCCTCCTTCACGGTTGAAGTTAAACAAAAACCCCACCTCTCTTTCAAGAAATGGGGTTTTCTAAATCCAGGCCATAAATCTACCCCCCCAAGCAAGGGGATTGGAGAACGTGTTTCTGTGGGGACAATACCAGAATGGGGGGGGAAGTCAACAACCCAAAATTTAACCCTACCCTTACCCCTACCTTCCCCCGAAAGTTCAAATTTGCCCCAGCCCGACTTCACCTAAGCCTCTAATTTGAGTCTTTAGGCATCGGCCCTTATCCTCCTACCCTCGGAAAACCTGGTTGAAAAGCGGTAATATAGCGGTATAAAACGACCGAACAATGGAAAATGGGGCAACTTATATCATAAGAACTAATTGATTTCATTGGTGCCCCCGCCGTGACTCGAACACGGGGCGCAGGGATTAGGAATCCCTTGCTCTATCCACCTGAGCTACGGGGGCAATCTTCAACAAATTAATTAGGACGCAGATCTTCGCGGATTCTCGCAGTCCAAAAGCCCAACTAAAAAACCCTAATTGCTTCTACCCTCTGAATATTTAAGATCTTTGTATTCTGCGTCTATCTGCGTCCGAAAGTATCTTAGCATGAAGCAAGGAGGTTTCAAGGAATTTTTTCCGGGAGGGGGCGAAATTCGAGCGACATTCCGTCCCCCGTTTTCTTGAGGAAAATATTTCCCCTCCACTTTTGGTCGTCAGTCTTCGGAAAATCCTTGCGGAAGTGAGCTCCCCGGCTTTCCTCGCGCATTAGCGCGCAGCGCGTAATCATCTCTCCCACCAGAATGGCGTTTTTCACTTCCATCTTCTCCAGAATTTCCTTGGGTGTTTCTGCGTTCATTTGCGGGAGGATTTCCTGTCGGATCCGCCGCAGCGAATCCAGCGCACCTTCTAGCCCTTTCCGATCCCTCAGGATGCCGCTTTCCTTCCAGAGAATCTCTCCGATCATCTTTCGGGCAGCTTTCGGCGACAATCCTTTCCCTGAGCTCCTCGCCATTCCCTGAAGGACTCGCAGCCGGTCCTGCATTAAAGTCCCGGTACCTTTTTTCCGCACCTGTTCTCTGGCCCACTCTGCCGCAGATTCCCCGGCACGGTGTCCGAAGACCAAAACTTCATCAAGGGCATTGCCCCCCATGCGGTTTGCTCCGTGAACCCCTCCAACCACTTCTCCGGCCGCGAAGAGGCCAGGGATCTCGGTCATCGCCTTTGGGTCCGCCATGACCCCGCCCATGAAGTGGTGGCACATGGGCGAGATGCGGATGGGTTTTAGCGAACAGGAAAAGTTACGCCTCAGCAAGTCTCGCTGGGTGTGGGCCATGTTATCCCTGGGCCATTCTTCCTCTGAAATCCCCCTCAGGTCGAGAAAGACCTCCCTTCCTTCCGCTTCTTCCATGAAGATGGCCTGAGAAAATAAGTCCCTGGACCTTACGGCTACCGGCTTCTCGGTGATCTGGTATTTATTCAGGATGTCTTCGCCCAGCGAATTGATCACTCGACCGGCATCGCACAAGGATGGGGCAATAAGGATGGCGGGTTTCCCGGGCTCGGCCACCCCCGGAGGAATAAACTGCACAAACTCCATATCCCGGAGATGACACCCCGCATGGAACGCCAGCGCATAACCATCTCCGGTAATCCGCACGGGATTATCATGGCGCTGGTAGAGCGCTCCCCCGCCCCCGTTGGCCAAGATGATGGCTTTCGCCGCGAAAGCCAAGAACTTCCCTTTCTGAAAATCAAATCCCAGAGCCCCGACCGCCCTCCCCTCTTCAATCAAAAGATCGGAGACCATCACCCAGGCCAGAAGGGATATGCCTTGTTTCTTGACCGCATCCGCCATGGCCTTCGCCAAGGGCGCACCCCACGCCGGGGGGGTACCTAAACAGAAGAACCGGCCTTTGCGCCATTCTCCCACAAGCCCCAAGCGCTCTAATTCGTGAACACGTTCCAGAGCCTCCTCCACCAGGATTTTGGCAAGGTCTGGGGCATTAATTCCCCTCCCGGCCTGAAGCGTTGCTTTTAAGTGGCCTTCTTGCGACATTCCTTCGACCGCGAGGGAGAAAGCCCCACCCGATAAATAGGTGCAGGTGGATTTCCCGATCGGGGTTTTCGAGGCCACGAGAACCTCGGCTCCTTTCTCCTTTGCGGTCAGCGCGGCTCTCATGCCGGCGCCTCCGCCTCCGATGATCAGGATATCCGTTTCAATCATTTCCATAAGTCACTCTCTCTTGAACTTTTTGGCGTTTTTTAACAAACCTGATTGAATAATACATTAGAAAGCTTGGGGATTGAAAGATTAATGGTGAAAATTGGGCAATAGGGTTTCTTACTGTCACCCACCCTATTTCCCAGCGTATTGACACCAATGATCTTATCCAATAAGATTCTCCCTAATAGAAATTCTCCCAGAAGTCAGAGGAGCCGTTTTTTATGGAAGCGATGCTAAAGGAAATTGAAGAGTCGCTCCGCTTTATCAGCGGCCAGGTAAAAAAGAAGCCCACCGTGGCCGTAATCCTGGGAACCGGCCTGGGGGGCCTTGTGGAAAAAATCTCCATCGCTCAAGCGATCCCCTACAAAGAGATCCCCCACTTTCCCCACAGCACGGTCGAAGGGCACGAAGGCCGCCTGATCTTTGGCCGCTTGGCCGGGAAAAGTATCCTGGTGATGCAGGGACGAGTCCATTTTTATGAAGGATATCCTCTGACGCGGGTAACTTTCCCTGTCCGGGTCATGCGAAGGCTGGGAGTGAAAATTCTGGTCCTTTCCAATGCCGCCGGAGGCCTAAACCCCTTGTTCGCTCCTGGGGATGTAATGGTGATCTCAGATCACATCAATTTTATGGGGCAAAATCCTTTGGTGGGCCCCAATCTCGAGGCTTTCGGCCCAAGGTTCCCCGATATGACGGGGGTCTATGACCGGTGGCTGATCGACTTGGCCGAACAAGCGGCGCTCGAAGAAAAAATCAGACTCCATAAAGGAGTTTATGTCGGGGTTAGCGGACCCAGCCTGGAAACCCCGGCGGAGACACGCTTCCTGCGCATGATCGGGGCCGATGCCGTAGGAATGTCCACCATCCCGGAGGCGATCGTCGGTGTACACTGCGGGTTGCGCATCCTGGGGTTCTCGGCGATTTCAAACGTCAACCACCCCGATTGCATGAAGCCCGCTTCCATCGAAGAAATCCTGGCGAATGCTTCTTTGGCTGCAAAGAAGCTGATGAGGATATTGGAAGGGGTCCTGAGAAAATTATGAAGGAGCCTTTACCGATCCTGCAGATAAAAAAGCCGGCCGATCTGCTCCTCACCAACGGCACGATTCTGACTCTTGCATCCGGCTCCAAGCCCATTTCCGAAGGAGCCTTAGCCATCGTTGACGGGCGGATTGTTGCGGTGGGTGCGAAAGCGGGCGTGGAAAGTTTTTTCGAAGCAGCCCGGACCATCGATGCTCGGGGGGGTTTAATCATGCCCGGGTTGATAAACGCGCACACCCATGCCGCCATGTCTCTCTTCCGAGGCCTAGCGGATGATCTCCCCCTAAAAACCTGGCTCGAAAATCACATTTTTCCGGCCGAAAAGAGATGGGTTAATCAAGAGTTTGTTTATTGGGGAACGCTCCTGGCCATTGCCGAGATGATTCGTTCCGGAACGACTACTTTTGCGGATGGATATTTTTTTGAAGAACAAGCTGCCCGAGCAGTCCAACAATCCGGAATGCGTGCTTTTTTGGGGCAGGGAATTCTGGATTTCCCTACCCCTGATTCCCCCTCCCCTGCTGAGACCCTAAAAAGGATTGAAGCGCTTATCCAAACCCATTCAGGCTCTTCCTTGATCCACCCTACCCTATTCCCGCATTCCGTTTATACCTGTTCCCCCGATCTTCTGCGGCGGTGTCGGGATTTGGCAGATCGGTATGGCGTTCCCCTTATTATTCATCTGGCGGAAACCAAAAGTGAACTTGATGAAGTTCTGAGGAAATATGGGAAAAGCCCTGTAAATCAAATGGAAAATTTAGAATTACTCTCCCCCTCGCTCATCGCCTGCCACTGCGTCTGGCTCACCGAATCTGAGATGGACCTTTTGGCCCGCCGGGGGGTGAAAGTGGTGCACAATCCAGAGTCCAACATGAAGCTCGCCTCCGGGGTTGCGCCCATCCCGGAGCTTTTGGCCAGAGGGGTGACAGTCGGGTTGGGGACGGACGGGTGTGCCAGCAATAATAACCTGGACCTTTTCCAGGAGATGGATACTGCGGCCAAGTTAGATAAAGTTTATCGCCTGGACCCCACAGTGATGCCGTCCAACGTGGTTCTGGAGATGGCCACTCTTGGGGGGGCAAAGGTTTTGGGCCTGGAGCGAGAGATCGGGTCTCTGGAGGTGGGGAAGAAGGCGGATATCATCATCCTGGACCTTCATCGTCCGCACCTTCAACCCATATATAACATCGTCTCGAATCTGGTCTATTCCGCCACCGGTGCGGATGTGCGGGATGTAATCATCGACGGAAAGCTGGTCATGCAAGACCGCAAGCTCCTCACCATCGACGAAGAAACGGTTTTGCAGAAGGCACAGGATTGGAAAGAGAAAATAGCTGGCTCCGGGGATTAAAAAGGCTCGCACGAAGGTCTTCAGAATTCTCAGGGTGATACCAAGCTAGGGGGTTTGCGTAAGAAAGCGAGCCGGGTTCACGGGGTTCCCATGGAAGTTAATCACATAATGGAGGTGTGGCCCGTTTGTTTTTCCGGTTAGGCCCACCTTCCCAATGGTTTGGCCTTTTTTAACTTTTGTGCCGGCTTTAACTGAAAATTCCTTGAGATGGCCATACATGGTGGAGAAACCATGGCCATGGTCTATGCAAATGCATCGCCCATACTCCTGTCCCCAACCTGTAAACTTTACAACCCCATCCGCCGGAGCCAAGATGGCGGTACCGATGGGAGAGGCAATGTCTACACCCCTATGGGGCCTTGTTCCGCCCGAAGAGAGGACCTGCCGGGTTTCCCCAAAACTTGAGGTGATACGGCCCATGACCGGCCAAAGTGATGGAGTAGCTATGAGGACGGATTTCTGAGCCTGGAGAAATTTCCCGATCTCTTTTAAATTATACTCCCGTTGGATAGACTGTTTGCGCAAAACGAGTAATTCCTGGTCGAGATGGCTAAGCAACCGTGGCCTCTCATTATCATGGATATATATCTGCTCCTCTGCGAAAGAAATTGCGGCATTGCGGATTAAATGGGGCCTTTTGATTGGCAGGGCGGGGGTAATCTTTGTCGTACGCCCCATTTCGTTAATTTCTTTTAGTTCCTTTTTAACCTGCCCTTCCATCTCCAGCAGCTTCTTGGATTGCTCTTCCATGAGGGCAATTTTTTGCGCAAAATGGTGGATTTCAGCCTGCTGAGAACTAGTTTCTGCCTGAAGCTTTCGCACTTCCACCAACTTCATTCTGGACGACAGGGAAGCATAGATGAAAAAGGCATAGATCAAGAAGGCCACGCCCAGGGAAATAAATAACATTCTCGAAAAAAAAGGTCGGAGGATAATTGTCCTAACCCTGGATTTTCCCTCGGGAACGATAAGAATTGTAAGTCCCTGTTTATCCAATCTTTGGCTCCGGTACAAAATGAGTCGTGCCCTAAAAATTCGTCGTACTGTTGTATAACTTATCGGATTTTTTATGAAAGGCTTTAGCGTCAGCTACCGGGAAAACATTTTAAAAAAGAGAATAGTTTCGGGAATTTCTTAGGGGGGAAGGGAATTGGATTTAGCGGGTCTTTTCAATACGCTAAATTGTTATGGAGATTTTATCTTAGGGGAAGAACGATTTGGCGGGATTCTTCGCTATTTGGGGGAATAGGATTCATGCTTCTCGCGCTTCGGCCACCCGTGGTCACCGACCAGGGCCACGAAACTGCATTCCATCAAATTTTCTTCCAGGAAACCACGGGCACTGCGGCGGACCCTCATCAGCCTCTGGACGTTCCGTTCGCCGATGGGGATCACCATAGTTCCCCCCACTTTAAGCTGCTCCATCAAAGGCTCGGGCAGCGAAGGCGAACCTGCCGTGACCATTATGGCATCAAAGGGGGCCTCTTCCTTCCAGCCATAAGATCCATCGGAGAGTTGGGTGATCACGTTGCGGCACTGGATTTGGTCGAGAATTTTCCTGGCCTTTTCAAGGAGTGAGCGAATTCTTTCCAGGGAATACACCCGCTCGACGAGCTGGGAAAGAACAGCGGTCTGATACCCGGTTCCGGTCCCAACCTCCAGGACGCGTTCTTTCCCGCCAAGCTCCAGACTCTCGCTCATAAAGGCGACCATGTATGGTTGGGATATGGTCTGCCCTTCCCCGAGCGGAAGGGCGAAATCGCCATACGCCTGCCCCGCCAAGCCTTCAGGGACGAAAAGGTCCCTGGGTATCTGCTGCATCACTTCGATCACCCGTGGGTCTTTGATGCCGCGGGCAATGATCTGCTCCTTGACCATCCGCTCCCGGGCTTTCGTAAAATCCAGGGCTGGGTGTTGGTTCGCTTTCAGCAACTTCATGGTCGGCGAGTCGTTAAACCCTCAGATTTTCCGTTTCGAAAGTGTTTCCAAGGACGCATAATTCGTCCAGTCTAAGTGCAACGGTGTAATGGATATGAAATTATTGGCAATCGCTTTGAAATCCGAGTCCTGAGTTTCCGCATAACCCGGATCATTCCCTCCGATCAAATAAAATCTTTTCCCCCACCGATCCTTCTTTTCCTGCACCGAATCCCCGTAAATCCGTTTGCCCATACGGGTAATTTTGTAAGAGCAGGGCTGTTTTCCTTGGCAGGGAACATTGATGTTTAAAAAAGTGTTCCGCGGAAGGCCATGGCGAAGAATATTCCTGGCCAGACGGACCGCAAACGAAGCCGCCTGCGTAAAATCAAAATTTTTTCTGGCCACTAAAGAAATGGCAAAGGATGGAATCCCCAGGATGGTTCCCTCGATGGCCGCGGAAACTGTGCCCGAGTAGGTAATGTCGTCACCGAGGTTCTCCCCTTTGTTGATGCCGGAGACGATCAGGTGGGGCTTTTTGGGCAAAATCTTCGTCGCCCCCAGGAGAATGCAGTCGGTCGGGGTGCCATTCACCGCAAAAAACCGGGGTCCCAAGTGCTTCAACTTTTTCCAGCGCAGGGGACGCCCCATGCTCAAGGAGTGGCTAACCGCACTTCGCTCCCGGTCCGGGGCCACCACCCAAACTTCGGCCATATCCTCCAGAGCCCTGGCTAAAGCCAGCAAGCCCTCAGAATGAATTCCATCGTCGTTGCAGACCAATATTCGCAGAGTCGGCCCCGTAGAAGTATTCTTGCTCGACAATTCAATGTCCCCCCTTCTGACAGGAAGAGAGGGACTCGATGTAGCGTTCGGCCGCAAACGCGGCTGTGGCTCCATCTCCGACGGCCGTGGTCACCTGGCGCAAAAGCTTCTGGCGTACATCGCCTGCCGCAAAGATACCCGGCACCGAGGTGGCCATATGGTCATCCGTGATCACATAGCCCTGTTCATCCATCTTTACGATCCCCCGGAGAAATTCCGCATTGGGTTTCAAGCCCACGTAGAAAAAAACCCCACTTACTTTCAAAGTTCGCATCTCCCGGGTCTTCACGTTCCTTAATTCGATTCCTTCCACTCCGGTCTCACCCAAAACTTTCGTAACGACGGTGTCCCAGAGAATCTTGATTTTTTCATTCCGGAACGCCCGCTCCTGAATAATCTTTTCTGCCCGGAGAGCATTACGCCGATGAATGAGATATACCTGATTGGCGAAGCGAGTGAGGTAAAGGGCTTCATCTACGGCGGAGTCGCCCCCTCCAACCACTCCGATTTCCTGCCCGCGAAAAAAGGGGCCATCGCAAGTGGCGCAATAGGAGACACCCCTGCCCGTGAGCTCTTCTTCCCCAGGAATGCCCAATTTTACCGGATTAACCCCGGTCGCCACAATAACGGCCTTGCCGATAAACTTGTTGCCTTCCTGGATTACTTCCCACAGATGACCCTGAGAAATCAACTGTTCAATCTCCCCGTTGATGATCTCCAGGCCGAAACGCTTCGCCTGATTTTCCATCGCCTGACTCAGTTCCGGGCCGGGGATACCTTCGGGAAAACCTGGATAGTTCTCGATCATGAAAGTGCTGGCTGCCTGCCCTCCGGGTGCCAACTTTTCTATGAGGACCGTGCGCAATCCGCCCCGGGTAGCGTACATCCCGGCGGTCAACCCTGCTGGGCCACCTCCGATGATTAGTAAATCATATTCCGGCCTCCCCATGGTCTTCCCTCCGATCCAACTCTTCTGAATTTTAAAATATCACAGATCCCCTGAAAGTCAATTCTCACTTCCCGGCCCACTGCCTGTATGGGTAAATTTTGATCCTTTCTGATTGAATCCGGGCCGTTTTGGCAACCTTTCAAAATTCCCAGAGGGGGCTTCGGGGGAATTATAGCCTTGTTTCCTCCCATCAAGTTTGTTATATTTTCATAAGCTTGAAGGGTAAAGGATAATCATGGCACGGTTGAATATTGCCTTCTTTTGGCACATGCACCAGCCCTATTACCGGGACCCTCTTAGCGGAGAGTATTCTCTTCCCTGGGTAAGGCTCCATGCCCTCAAAGGATACTATGATATGATCTCTCTGCTGGAAGACTTTCCGACAATCCGGCAGACCTTCAACCTGGTACCTTCTTTGCTTCGTCAGTTGCATGACTACGCCCGCGGGGAAGCCCGGGATCTCTTTCTCGATCATAGCCGGAAACCGGCCGAAGAGTTATCCCCGGAGGAAAAAAAATTCATCTTACTCAACTTTTTCATGTGTCATTGGGAAACCATGGTCAAGCCCTATCCCGGCTATTGGGCTCTGCTGCAAAAACGCGGTCTTAAACTCCCCGAATACCGCCTGGAAGACCTCCTCCATCATTTCACCACTCAGGACTTCCGCGATCTGCAGGTTTGGTTCAATCTTGCTTGGACAGGATACCGGGCTCGGGAGAAGAAGGAGGGCATCCGCGAGCTCTTGAAAAAAGGAAGATCTTTTTCGGAATCCGACAAAGACGAGCTCCTCAAAAGCCAATCGGAAATCCTGCAAGAGATAATCCCCCTTTACCAGTCCGCCCAATCCAGGGGGCAGATCGAGATTACCACCAGCCCTTTCTACCATCCCATCCTTCCGATCTTGATTGATTCGGCGCATGCTTCCCGAGCTATGCCCCAGGCTTCCCTGCCCATCCCTTTTTCGTACCCCGAAGATGCCGAAGCCCAGGTTCAGAAAGCGGTTGCCCTTTATCGTGATCTTTTCGGAAAGAACCCCTTGGGAATGTGGCCCCCGGAAGGTTCAGTTTCTCCAGAGTTGATCCCGATCATCCGCCGGGCGGCCATTCGCTGGCTGGCTTCCGACGAAGGAATCCTTTTTAAGTCTCTGCCTCCAGACGCCGGGCGCGCCAGCCTCTACCAGCCCTACCTCGTGAGACACCAGGGAGCGGAAGCCGCTATGGTTTTCCGCGACCGGAACCTTTCCGACTTGATCGGTTTCACGTACGCGAAAAACCCGCCCCAGTCTTCGGCGAATGACTTTCTCACCCACCTGAGAAACATTCAAAATTCCCTTTCCGGGACTCACGCGGGAGCGCTGGTCCTCATTGCTCTCGACGGCGAAAACCCCTGGGAGTATTATCCGGATGGGGGGCGCAGTTTCCTGCGCCTTCTTTATGAGAGCCTTTCTCGGGAGGCGACCTTCCCAACGGTCAAAATCGGAGAATTCCTGGAAACCAATCCCCCTCAGAAAACTCTGAATCGACTCCATACCGGCTCCTGGATCGAACAAAATTTCAGGATCTGGATCGGATCTCCGGAAGACAATCAGGCTTGGGAATGCCTGCGGAGGACGCGTGCCTCCCTGCAGGGGGCTTTTGAGAAAAGGCCGGCGCTTGCTCCACAGAATTGGCAGCAAGCCTGGGAGGAGGTCTACGTCGCCGAAGGGAGCGATTGGTTCTGGTGGTACGGGGACGATTTTCACAGCGATAATGATGAAGAATTTGACCGCCTCTTTCGCCTGCACCTCAGCAATGTGCATCTGCTCTTGGGCGACGACGTGCCCGATTACCTCAAGAACCCCATTGTTTTGCCCCACGAGGTCAAACCCACGATGGAACCGGTGGGATTGCTCTCCCCGGTCATCGACGGCCGGGTCACCCATTTTTACGAATGGCGGGAAGCGGGGTATTTCGCGGCGAGGCCCTCCGGGGAATCGATGTATCGCAGCGAAGGGTTCGTCTCGGGTATTTACTATGGGTTTGACCTGGAGCGCCTTTATTTGCGCATCGACCCCATCCTGGGGAATCGCAACCATCTGGAAGGGCTACAATTCGGCATTCACTTTATTATCGGCCAGGAATGGCAGATCGCTTTCCCCGTCAGGTTTTCGGAAGGAGCGGAACAATTTTTCACTCTTTGCCGCCGCGCGCATGGCCAGGCCCGAGTCCCCAGAGACTTCACCAGCATTCGTAGCGATCGGATCGTCGAGCTATCCATCCCCTTTGCAGAACTCCGGCTCCATCCGAAAGAGAAGGTGAATTTTTACATACGGGTGGAGAAGGAAGACCAGGAAGTGGAGCGCTATCCTCGAAACGGGTTTCTGGCCATCGTCATCCCCGATCGAGATTTTGAAAGCAGCGTTTGGCAAGTCTAAGGGAGCAATATAGGGTGCCGAAATGAAAAAGATCAACTTGCTCTTCGCCGTCCATAACCACCAGCCCGTGGGAAACCTCGAGAGAGTTTTCCGCACCGGATGGGAAAGTTGCTACGAACCTTTTTTGGCCATCGTAGAGAAATATCCCCAATTCCGGCTTTCTCTCCACTACAGCGGTTCTCTGCTGGAATGGCTCGAAGAAAAACGTCCGGAGTTTCTGGGGCGGTTACGTACCCTGATCGCCCGGGGCCAAGTGGAAGTCTTGAGCGGAGGCTTCTATGAACCCTTTCTTCCGTACATTCCGGAAAGAGATGCGGTCGGTCAAATCGGCCTCCTCAGCCAGTATCTCGGCGAAAAGCTGAATGCCCGGCCCCAGGGCTTCTGGCTACCCGAAAGAGTCTGGATGCCCACCCTGCCCAAAACGATTGCCCCCTCGGGCCTAAAATACACGATCGTGGATGATGCGCACTTCCGCTACGCCGGCTTTTCGGACGAGGATATGTTTGGACACTACGTCACGGAATATGAGGGCTTCATCCTTTGTATCTTTCCCATCAACAAACGCCTGCGCTATGCCATCCCCTTTCGGCCTCCCGAAGAGACGATCGAAGCCCTGCGCTTCTGGGCCACGGACTCCGGCAACCTGGCGGTCACGTACGCGGATGACGGCGAGAAGTTCGGGCTTTGGCCGGGAACGTATGGGTGGGTCTATGAGGAAAAATGGCTGGAAAAATTCATCGGCCGGATCGAAGAAAACCAAGAATGGATCCATATGCTCACCTTCAGCGAGTACATGGAAAAATTTTTACCCCAGGGCCGAGCGTACCTTCCGCCGGCGTCCTACGATGAGATGATGGCCTGGGCTCTTCCCGCGATGGCGGCGATCGGTCATGAGGACATGGTCCGTCAACTGAAACAGGAAGGGCGCTTTGAAAAATACAAGCCTTTCCTGCGGGGGGGATCCTGGGAGAATTTTTTGGTCAAATACCCCGAAAGCAATCACCTGCACAAAAAGATGCTTTACGTCAGCGAGAAGGTGCACCGGGCCCTACGAACCCATCCGGCCCCGCCAGAGGAAAAAGAGCTGGCCGCTCCCCCTGCGCTGCAGGCCCTCTGGAAAGGGCAGGCCGGCGACGCTTACTGGCATGGCCTCTTTGGCGGTCTCTATTTCAACTTCCTGCGTCATGCCGTCTATCAAAACCTCATCGCCGCCGAACGTCTGGCAGAAATCGAGCACTGGGGTACGGAAAAATACCTGGTGCATGAAATCTATGACCTGGACAAGGACCTGCAACCTGAAATCTTGGTCACCAGCCCCGAACTGGGCGTCATCTTGAAGCCGAACTACGGCGGGTCGCTGATCGAGATGGACTACCGGCCGAAAAACTTTAACCTCACCAATGTGTTGACCCGCCGGCCCGAGGCCTACCACCGCAAGCTGAGGCGGCCCTCGGGGGGCCCTTCCGCCCCGGGAGAATGGCCTAAGGCCATCTACGGTACTTTCCCGGACCCGGAAGAGGAACTGGGGCAGACCTTGATGTACGATTGGTACACCCGCTATTCTTTTCTGGATCATTTCTTCGGGGAAGATACGACCTTCGAGCAGTTCCAGCGCTGCCAGTACCCGGAGTTGGGGGATTTCGTCAATCAGCCCTATGACCTGGTGGAGGTGAAAGAATTAGATCGTTCCAAGGAATTGGCGATTCTGTTCCATCGCAGTGGAGGTCTATTTAAGAGAGAAGGAAGAGTGCCGGTCGATATTTACAAGCGGTTTCTTTTCCATCGGGACCAGGCTGGAATGAAAGTGGAGTACGAAATCGTCAATCGCAGCCCCGCTGAATCCAGCCTCTGGTTTGGGGTCGAAATCAGCTTAACCTTGCTTGCGGGAGATGATTGGCAGCGCTATTTCATATTTCCCGGGTTGCCGGTGGAGGACCGGCGGATGGTCAGTCGCGGGGTTCTGCCCGAATTGGAAAGCGTGCGCCTGCGGGACGAATCCATGGGCTTCGAAGTGTCCCTAGACGTCGCCCCGGCGAGTCAGCTTTGGCGCTTTCCCTTGGAGACCATTTCTCGGTCGGAAAGCGGCCCGGAAAAGACCTACCAGGGCACGGTTCTCCTTTTCCACTGGCGATTCTCTTTGAAACCGGGAGAAAAAAAGCGCTTTCCTTTCTCCCTTTCTTGCGGAGGAATTTAGGGCGGGAAGATTTTACGGCAGAGTTCTCGTGGGAGGATGGAATGTCAGAGTTGCGAAAAGATCCGGTCACGGGCCGGTGGGTGATTATCTCTACAGAGCGGGGAAGAAGACCTTCTGATTTTTTGCTGGAGAAGACCAAGTCCAAGGGTGGCTTTTGCCCTCTTTGCCCGGGAAACGAGGACAAGACTCCCCCGGAAATTCTGGCTTTCCGCCAGGAGGGAAGCCCTCCCAATGGGCCGGGATGGCGTCTGCGGGTGGTCCCCAATAAATTTCCCGCCCTGCGCGTGGAAGGCGACCTGAACCGGGAAGGCGTCGGACTCTATGATAAAATGAGCGGGATCGGGGCGCACGAAGTGATTATCGAGACTCCCCGTCATGGGGAGACCCTTTCGGTTCTTCCGGCGAATGAGCTGGAGGAAGTTCTCTGGGCCTACCGCGCCCGGATGATGGACTTACGAAGAGACATGCGCCTGCGCTACCCCATGATCTTCAAGAACCACGGTGAGGCCGCCGGGGCGACTCTGGAACATCCCCATTCCCAGCTGATCGCCCTCCCCATCGTACCCCACTTAGTTGTGGAGGAGATGTCCGGAGCCAAAGACTATTACAACTACAAAGAACGGTGCATTTTCTGCGACATCATCCGGCAAGAAATCCAGCAGGGAGAAAGGGTGATCCTGGAAAATGCGGAATTCCTCGTCATTAGCCCCTTTGCTTCCTTTTCTCCCTTCGAGTCATGGATTCTCCCCAAAAGGCACAATTCCTTTTTCGAAGAGAGTCACGTGCACGAAATCCAATCTCTGGGAACTATTTTCTCGGAAACTTTACGGCGCCTGGAAAAAGCGTTGAATTTTCCTCCATACAATTTTACCCTCCATACGACGCCCTTTAGGGAAAAAAACCTGGAGTATTACCATTGGCATTTCGAGATCCTCCCCAAGCTGACCAAATTCGCCGGCTTCGAGTGGGGTTCAGGTTTCTTCATTAACCCCACGCCGCCTGAAGAGGCGGCCAAGTTTCTTCGGGAACTGACCGCCTCGGGAGAAAGATGATGAAAATCCTGTTCGCCTCTTCGGAAGCGGTGCCCTTTGCCAAAACGGGCGGCCTGGCCGATGTTTCCGGCTCTCTCCCCAGGGTCCTGGCGGAGATGGGTCATGAAGTCTTCCTCATTCTCCCCAAATACCGTCCGATCGATGAGAAACGCTTCCCCCTTACCAAAACCGGAATCTTGTTAAAGGTTCCCATTGCCCTCAAGGTGGAGACAGCCGAGGTCTATTCTTCCGAATCGGTCCCCCACTTCCACTCGTTTTTCATCCGCAAGGACGCCTATTATGACCGTGACCAGCTCTACGGAACGCCCAGCGGTGACTTCGAAGACAATGCCGAGCGCTTCACGTTCTTTTCCCGCGCGATCTTGGAGGCGGCCCTGGCCTTGGAGGTAAGTCCGGACATCATCCATTGCAACGACTGGCAAACGGGCCTCGCTCCGGTATACCTCAAGACGCTCTACCGGAACTCTTCTTCCTTAAAGCAGGCGGCTTCAATCTTTACCATCCACAACATCG
>Ga0315276_10000667_pt1 | contig 29658 bp, 27 predicted proteins | sample YL17G05_0_MG_FD_204542 | JGI IMG/M metagenome (GOLD analysis project Ga0315276, IMG submission 204542) | Sediment microbial communities from Yellowstone Lake, YNP, Wyoming, USA - YL17G05_0 | ecosystem: Environmental > Aquatic > Freshwater > Lake > Sediment | place: USA: Wyoming | collected... | reverse complement strand
AAGTACCGTGGTCGGCCTCTTCAAAAAGCCCCGGTTTGTCGCGGTCAGCGCCGGTGAAGGCGCCCCGACGATAACCAAACAATTCCGATTCAAGCAGCGTTTCCGGGAGGGCCGCACAGTTCACGGAGATAAACCGATGGTCCTTCCTAAGTGAATTATAGTGTATGGCGCGAGCCAGAAGGTCCTTACCGCATCCGGTGGGTCCCTGAAGTGTAATCGAGATATTCGAATCAATGACCTGCCGGAGCTGATCGAGAATCTGCAGCATCTCGTGATTGGCCGTGACAATATTCGGAAACGCCGCATTCTCCATCAGTTGCGCCTTGAGACGGCGATTGTCTTCCAGAAGTTTCTTGCGCTGAAGTTCAACGGACTTGAAAGCTATGAGGTCGGAGAAACCGACCGTGAAGTTCAAAGCATCCTGATCAAACGGATTCAGCCGCCCGTCAAACGAAAGCTGGTCAAGATAGATATAGCCAACCACGCCTTCGCCCATTCTGAACGGCACGACGAGTACACTTGCGATCACATCGGGTTGGTCAGGGAACAATTCGGCAATATAAGGATCACGCCGACAGTCCATGAGCAGGGTCGGTTTGCCTGTAGATATTTCCTCGCCCAGCAGGCGACAAAATCCGTCAAGAAAGGTCCGCATCTGGCGAGCGGGAAGCTTGCTGCACGCAGAGGCATTGGCAGCATCAAAATCGGGCGGGACGATTATGACCTGGCGAGCGTCAGTACGCTTGCGGAGAGCTTCGAGCATATTCTCCAACTGCGTACAGTCGACGTCATCAAGATCGGCCTGGTTGACAAGCTTGCCGAAGAGTTTGAACTCGTTCTCGTCGGAGATCGACAGAGCGACAGCCTGGTCGGCCAGACTTGTCAGAAACTGACTGACCCGTCGCATCCTGGCTGTCTCAGACAATTCGGCAAAGATCTTCTCCCCCCGGCCAAGCAACTTCAATCCCAGAGACAACTTTCCCTGCTGACAGGCGTAAAGACCAGCCTTGTAGCTGGCCTCAGCAATCCAGAAAGCTATATCAAGACGGCGGAACAAGCGAATTGACTCATCGTAAAGCGCGGCAATCTGGTCGGTTTCTCTTGAAAGTGCCTGAACCATCAACTCAGCCAATACCAATTCGGTGCGGGCAATGTCCAACGGGTCGCCGACCGTACGAGTTATTTCAAGCGCCTCGCGACCGTAGCGAATCGCTTCCTCGAACTCGCCGCGGGCTGCAAGCGCCGCCGCGACTACGCGACGGGCCTGGCCGACCTCGGCAGTCTCCCCGATTTGTATCGCGAGATCGAGGGTCTTATGGGCGTACTTGAGAGCGGAGTCGACATTGTCCAAAGCTAATTCAACTTCGGCCAGGCGACGACCAGCCTGAGTAACAAGGGCCGATTCAGGTCCCAGCTTCTTCGCTTCCGAGTAAGCTTCAGTCAAAAGCGCCTTTGCGCGATGCAAATCCCCTTTTTCAAGAGCCAATTCTCCGGCGTATTTGCGGTGAAAAACCCGCTGCCGCTTCAGTCCCAAACGCTCGATGATCTCTCGCGCTTTTTCGAAGCAACCATCGGCGAACACGAACTCCCGCTTTCGCAGGTGCAGGTATCCGAGTGACAGCAAAGCAGAAGCGGCCGATGTTTCGTCGCCATTGCTGCGATAATAATCCAGCGCTGCCCGGATATCCTGCTCGGCGCGATTCCACTCTCCCAGGAGAGTGCGTACGCGTCCTACGTTACCAGAGAGCATCGCGGCCTTGGCGGGTTGTCCCTCCGAAAGAACGACGGCTTCGTCGAGCAACTCGGTCGCCCGCGTGAAATCAGAACGCATGAAGGCAATATGAGCCAGTTCGTTGAGAACACTTACTTGCCCGGAAGCATCCCCGGAACGTCGATAAGAAGCCAACGCGTCGCGAGCTTTCCCTTCAGCCGTCCTGAGATCGCCCACGGCCCAATACGCCTTGGCCAGAACGTGCAGCGTGCGCCCGTACTGGCGGTGGTGTGGTGAACCAGCCAGAAGCCTGGCTGCCCGAAGAGCTCGATCCAGAGCGTCAGCATATTCCCCATCCAAGAACGAAATGTCGGCCATAAGGGAGAGGTAAAAGCCTTGCTGCACATTGTCGCCATCTCCCGCAAAATCCGCCTCGGTGAGACTCTGAAGGTCCTTTCGTGCAGCCTCTGGCTTCCTCTGAAGAAGCAACTCCTCGATCACCAGCAGGCGGTGATCCAGAGCATGTTTTTGTGAGGTTGTAGCCATGTCATCCAATTCCTGAGGTCTTGAGTTTGCAGTCGTTCACTGCACACTGGTCCGGCGCCATTTGGATACAGTTGGTAAAGCGGTGCCGAACCTTCTTAGACGACTACAATGTCAATGACACCGACCAGGCCGCAGTCAGGATATTGACCCAGACGTCCGCGCTTCCGGTGCCGCTGGCTGCAGCATTAGCCACAATTGTCGTATCACGTACTATGGTGGTGTCGGTGTTGGTAGTTCTATTCCTACCGCCACCGCCGCCAAGCGTGCCGCCCGTCCGGTCAGAATCCCAAGGATGCTCACCTGAGAACACCGGAGCAGTGACAAAACCAGCAGTGACCGCCACCATCAGCAGCAATACCAGAGTCAACTTTCTGCTGTCCATAAACTTATCCTCCTATTTGCTCGCACTCCAACTCGAGCCAATACTTCATTCTATGTGATACAATGTCAAAGGGAGTGAAGCGCCAAGCAAAACGCATCGCATTTTCTGCTGTTCAAATAATAGACAAGGGCTATTGCTTTGTCAAGTATTATTTTACGTTTCGCAGAAATTGCGCCGACAGGGCTGACAAGGCTACTGGGCTGCTGCTCCAGGGCTCACCCTGACCGCCAAAATCCGCTGTCCATCGAGTTTTAGCACAGTCAGTCGCACGCCATTCCAATCGACTTCACGATTGACCTCGGGCACCGACTCAACCAGATCGTAAAAAAGGCCCCCGACAGTAGCGTTTTCGTCCTGCTCGAACGAAGTGCCCAGCAGTTCCTGAAGCTTGTCAAGCCGGAGCGCTGCATCGACCACATAACTGCCGTCGGGTTGAAGCCTTACGTCGTCCTCTTCGCTGTCATGCTCATCCTGAATCTCCCCTACGATCTCTTCGAGGATGTCTTCAAGAGTCACAAGTCCGGCCACTCCGCCATAGTCGTCGACCACGATTGCCACGTGGAACTTGTGGGCCCGGAACTCACGCAGCAGCTCACCAATGACTTTGGTTTCGGGAACGAAATAGGGTTGGCGAAGGTAATCGCTGACAACGAATTCCTCACCAGGGCGAGGCTGGTTGTTGAACAGGTCTTTCACATAGAGGACACCGATGATCTTATCGATCGTCCCTTCGTAGACCGGATACCGCGAGTAGCCGTCGTGACGGATCAGGTCCTGAATCTCCGAGAAGCGGGTTGATTTTTCGATCCCGATCAGATCGATTCGAGGTGACATGATCTCCCGGACCTGAGTCTGATCGAGCTGGAAAATCTGGCCGATCATCTGTTTTTCGTCTTCTTCGACGATGGTCTCGCCGATACCGGCCTGTTCGGCCAGAGTCTCTATGGCCCGCTCGACGATTTCCTCTTTTTCTTCTTCCGTGACAGGTCGATCAACACCGCTGCGCTGCAGCCCCTTCCGAAGGGCTATCACCACCGGCTTCAACACCCAATGGAGGAGACTGATCAGCCATAGCCAATGGATCATTCTCTGTGGAACCGGACGCCTCGAGGCTCGGCGCGGGAGGAACTCCGCCACCAGAACGAACAGCGCCCAGACCAGAAGGAGGTTCGCTACTTTCAAGTAGACAGTGCCTGCGACCAGAGCACGTTCGCTCAAGAGGAGGGTGGCAACTACGATCACGATGAGAGCGAAATACCGATAGATCGTTGCTACCTGCACAAAGGCTCGGGGATCCTCGACAAGTCGCACCAAAGCCTCGCGGCGCCTTCGGGATAGATCCGGGAGCAGGCGCGCAATATCATCGGGGTCGATATAGACTGCAGAAGCATAGAGTGACACGACATAAGCGGTAAGATAGCACCAGATTATAGCAAGGACACAGATGACTGAAGTCACACCATTACCCCTTACGCCGCAATGCGTTGAGATAGCGAGTTTGGAGATCGAACATGGCTCGCTCCCGCTTCTCTATGTCATGGTCATGTCCGAAAAGATGCAGCAACCCGTGACAGAACAAGAGCAAGTACTCATCGTACAATCCACGTCCCAATCGGTGAGCCTGCCGTGTGGCGTACGGAGCGGAAATATAGATCTCTCCGAGTATCGAATCCACACGTCCCAATGAGTCCAGGTTGAAAGAGAGCACATCGGTGGCGCGGTCGATCCCGCGAAAACGTCGGTTGAGACTCCGAATGCGCGAGTCCGTGCAGATTATGAGATTGATCTGGCCGGATGTCCCTGCTTTACTCTCCCCGCGGACAAGCACGCTGAAGAGCCGTCTGATGCGACCGATTGGCAAACGGGCGCGGGTCTCTTTGAACACGACTAATCTCATGGTCTCAGGCATTCGGTTCTGCCGGGTATTTTACCCGATGATGGAAAGCGGCAATCAGCACCTGGGCGAAGGCGCGACTAATTCCGGCAAGATCTCGAAGCGTCAAAGGACATTCGTCGAGCTCGCCCGACTGGAACCGGTTGTTGATGATTTTTTGTATCAGAACGTCGATGCGGGCCGGTTTCGGATTGTCCAAAGTGCGGCTGGCGGCTTCGACGGCATCAGCCAGCATGGCAATACCGGTCTCGCGAGTTTGGGGTTTGGGGCCGGGATAGCGGAACTTATCAATGGAAACCTTATCCCCTTCGTTTTCAACCGCTTTGCGATAGAAGTACTCCATCACCATCGTGCCATGGTGTTCTTCAATGAAGTTCAGAACGTCATCCGGGATGTCCGCCTCTTCTCCCAAATGTCGGCCGGTCTTGACGTGTGACGACAAAATGAGGGTCGACATCGAAGGAGCGAGCCCTTCATGTTTGGAGCGTACACTGAACTGATTCTCAACAAAATATTCGGGCACCTCGATTTTCCCGATGTCGTGATAATAGGCGCCCACCCGCGCCAAGAGAGCGTTGGCACCGATTGCTTCGGCGGCCGCTTCGGAAAGGTTGCCCACCGAGATCGAGTGGTGGTAAGTCCCCGGGGCCTCAATCGAAAGTCGCTTCAACAACGGATGGTTCAGATCGGAAAGCTCAAGCAGAGTGGTATCGGTAGTAATGCCGAACAGCGACTCGAAAATTGGCAGGATTCCTGTGACAATCAGGATTGACAAGGCGCTGCTGGCCAGACAATAGATCATCTCAAAGAGTATGTCTTCATTCGGCGTGAGCTTCAACTTTTCGACGACCAATATCAGCAGCAGATAGGACACTATCAGCGACAGCATGATGCGGTAGAAATCCGAGCGCTTGCGTACCTGCCTGGAGGCAAAGCAGCCCACAAAACCGATCACCGCCGTTGACAGGGTAAGCGAATAGCTGAAGCGATGCATGACGCCAAGCAACAGAGCCAGGATGAATGTCGAGAGCACACCCACTTCGGCGTCGAACAAGATCGTCACCATGATCGGCAACACCGCTACCGGGTAAAGATAACTCGATCTTGCGCCGAGCAGATCAAGCAGATAGATCAGGAGTATCTGCAAACCAAAGACCAGCAGCAGGGCCAGCAACTTGGGATTGGATTTGGCGATATCAGCCCGGAAATACTTCAGGAACAGATACAGCGCCACAAACGCAGCCAGAACAAGTAAGAAGCGCGCCAGCACCGGCAGCAGGAGGATCCACCAACCCTGATCGGCCGCCTGTCGACGCATAATACGCACCATCTCCTGCAGTACTTCTTCCTGCTCGGCGGTCACTTTCTGGCGGGCCGAGACAATCAGATCGCCGGCGCCAACTTCTCTCTGCACGTTTGAGATTTGCTCCAGGGCGCCGTTGACCCGCCGGCTGTACTCGACGGGATTGATGGTCAGATTGGGCTGGATGAAACTCTTGCCAACATTATAGTAAAAATCGACATCTATCGAGTTGCCGGCCGCCAATTGGTTCAATACGGTAGTCAGACGGGCATTGGCAAGACTGATGTCACAAATCCGTCCGCGATCCTGAAGGTTTTCATGTTCTCCAACGCGAACCAGCACCGACGGGTTGCCGGAGCGCGGAAGTGCATCCAGACGCTCCAACACTCCGATGGTGTAGATATTGTTCAGGTATATCTCGCTTAGTCGATCCCGAATCTCTCTGATATCAACCTTGCCCGACAGAGCGGTCAATAGAGCGCTCTGGCTCAAATTGGGAGAAAGGCTGGTGAGAGAGTCAAGGAACTCTGATTCCCGCCGCGCGCGTACTGACGCTTCCAGCCGGTTGTACGATGCCACCACATTGGCAAACTGATTCAGGCGGCTGACCACAGCATCGATCACCGCAGTATCACAGTCCAGTACAAACGGGGTATACCGTCTGATCTGTTCCTGTTCTTCGCGGGTCTGAGGTTCGCTCTTGTAGACGGTTATTGGGAACGGGGCGACGACGTCCTCGCGGGCGATTTCGCCCTCCCGCGGCATGTCGAGAGGATCATAGAGAAGCTCCCCGTGGTAGAATGTTCCAATCACCACTGCGGAACTGATGAGAAGCAGATAGCGCACGGTGCGCTTGCGCACCGTGACTGCCTGGGGCAGGCGTGTCTCAGACTGCACTTTGAGCAGCCGCCGGACACGGCGTTTGAACCTTAACAGTACGGCAAACATGGGGCGAGCGTCCTTGTCGCCTTAACCCTTTCGTCGCGACTTCTCATGTCGCTCGTACGCCTTGATAATCTTTTGTACTAAATGATGGCGCACTACGTCCTTATCGGTCAGATAGATAAACTCTATTCCGGGAATCCCCTTCAAAATTGTCTGTACTCGAACCAAACCGGAATCACGCCGGTTGGGCAGATCGATTTGCGTGATGTCACCGGTGATGACAGCCTGCGACTCCTCGCCGATGCGCGTGAGGAACATCTTCATTTGCGCCTGGGTGCAGTTCTGGGCCTCGTCGAGCACTACAAACGCCTGATTGAGAGTACGTCCTCGCATGAAAGCGAGCGGTGCGATTTCGATCACACTCATCTCAAGCAGATTGCGGATCTTGTCCGCCTGGAGCATGTCATAGAGAGCGTCATAGACCGGGCGCAGATAGGGATCGACCTTGGCTCGCACGTCGCCCGGCAGAAAGCCCAGCGATTCGCCCGCCTCGACGGCTGGCCGAGTAAACACGATCCGGTTCACTCTCTTGGTCTTTAACGCAGCAACTGCCATGGCACAAGCCAGGTATGTCTTGCCGGTACCGGCCGGCCCTATGGCAAAGACGATGTCATTCTTGTCAACTGTCTCGACGTAACGTGTCTGGCCAACCGTCTTTGGTTTGATGATCCGCTTCAGAGCACTCGTCAGCAGCGCCTCGGTTGAAATTTCGCCCGCCGGTCCGCGACCGTTCTCCCTTACCATGGCTATGGCATAATTTAGATATTGGTCGGTAATAAAATCGCCCTGTCTAATGCGCGTCACCAGATCGTGAAACAGGCGGATGACCAGATCGACCTCAGGGGGGTCACCCGCTACACTCACTCTGTCGCCGCGAGCCACTATCTTGACTGCAAAGCGAGTCTCGACCTGGCGCAGAAAAGCGTCGTTGAGACCGAACAGCAGCCTGAGATCGACACCGTGAGCGTCGAAAACGAGTGACTTCTTCTCTGCAATATCTCCTTGCATACCCTACTGTCCCGGGGTGTCCTGCCGTATTATCAGGCCGAGTTCCTCTAACTGTTCTGGGTCGAGATAGGATGGCGCGTCGTCCATCAGCGATGAAGCGTTGGTGGTCTTCGGAAAGGCGATCACGTCGCGTATGGAACTGCGCCCGCAAATGATCGCCACCAGGCGATCCAACCCGAGCGCGACTCCGGCATGGGGTGGGGCGCCATACTCCAACGCTCGCAGCAAAAAGCCGAACATCCGGTCGGCGCGCTGCCGGTCTATTCCCAGAATCTCGAGGACCTTTTCCTGAAGTTCACGTCGATTGATGCGCTGTCCGCCAGAGCCAATCTCCCACCCGTTGATGACCAGGTCGTATTGCATAGCGCGGGCTCGACGCCAGGGATGGCTCGGATTCGATCCGTGCAGAGTTGAACCGAAACCCTCGTCAATAAGCGGCAGGTCACTTTCCACCGGATGGGACACGATGTTGTGCATGGCATTGAAACGACCCAATTGGTCGTCAAACTCAAAGAGTGGGAAATGCGTTACCCAGAGCGGGCGATATTCACCCTGACGGATAAGGCCGTGTGCGCGACCGAGGGACAAACGCAGCTGTCCCAGGATCTGTTCCGTCTTGTAGCGCAAATCGGAAATAATGAGAAGGGCATCACCGGGCTGGGCTCCGGCTTTCTCTACGAGACGGTCCTTGACCGATTCACCGATGAACTTCAAGATCGGCGACTTGTCGCCATCGGAGGCGCGCAGTATGTAAGCGAGTCCTCCAGCGCCGTTTTCTTTGGCCAGGGCGGTCAGATCGTCGATCTGTTTCCGAGAAAACGGGCCGCCGCCCTTCAGGACGATTCCCTTGACCACGCCGCCAGACTTGACGTTCTCGGCAAAAACCTTGAAGCCACTGTCGCCGGCGGCATCAGTAAGATCAACTATCTCCATATCAAACCGGAGGTCCGGTTTATCTATCCCCCAGCGCATCATGACTTCTTCGTAATCGTAACGAGGAAATGGACAGCTCAGCTTGACGCCCAGCAGTCGGTCGAATATCTCGACCATCAGACCCTCAATCACGTTCCACACGTCTTCCGGTGTGACGTAGGACATTTCGAGATCAAGCTGGGTGTGTTCCGGCTGGCGATCGGAACGAAGGTCTTCGTCGCGCAGGCAGCGGGCAAGTTGAAAATACTTGTCGAAACCGGAGATCATCAGAATCTGCTTCAGCAATTGAGGCGATTGCGGCAGGGCGTAGAATTTGCCCTTCTGTATCCGACTCGGCACGACATAATCACGCGCCCCTTCCGGTGTGGAACGTATCAACAAGGGCGTTTCAATCTCGTAGAAGCCGGCCTTGTCCATGTAGTTGCGGATGAGCATGGTGGTCTGATGCCGAACCCGCAAAGTCTCCTGCAACGGACGTCGCCGCAAGTCAAGGTAGCGATACTCCAGCCGGAGCAATTCTTTCGCGCTGCTTTCATCTTCAATCTCGAACGGCGGAGTCTTTGACTCTGACAGAATATGGAATTGCCGGCAGACTACTTCGATTTCACCGGTCGGCATCTTTGGATTAACCGTTCCTTCGGGACGATGCCTTACAGTACCGGCAACCGCGACCACGAACTCGTGGCGAGCACGCTCCGCCTCCGCCAGCATATCCGGATCAAAGTTGTTGGGGTCAATCAGAACCTGAGTCAGGCCGTAGCGGTCTCGCAAATCTATGAACAAAAGGCCGCCCAGATGGCGGTAACCATTGACCCAGCCGTTGAGACGGACTTCCTGACCAATATCACCGGTCCGAAGCTGACCGCAAGTGCGGGTTCTCTTTAGTTCGTTGAACAAAGGCACGTGTTCTCTCTTAACTTCCTGTTAATTATAGATTTATCGGTCAAATCCACCGTTGAGTTGAGGCCCAGGACACAGCACTCATGATTATCTATGGTAGGACTTTCGTTCCCCCAAGTCAAGTGGCTGAGGGCAGGTCACGAACCTGACATTGATCCAGATTTCTCCAAAGCCATGACAGAAACCGGGAATAGGTAACCGCTACTCCTTGACCGTCTTGAACGAGTAGATGCGCCACTCACCGTACTTCAAGTGCAGCCCGAACGTGGTTCGATATCCGTGCGACGCGGCCTTATTGACAAAAGTAACGTCTACCGTGGCGGTCTCGCCCATGATACGGGCATTTGATACGATCCGCTGATGCGCAAACCAAACGCGTTTTGTTTCACCCTCACCGGTAAGGTCCTTCAAGACATCTTCGGGGTTAGTGAAAACCCGGACATTCTCGACTTGAAGCGCGTAGTCTTCCTGGCTGTTGCGCATCAATTCCGGGATATCAAGCAAATGCGCTAACGCAGCTTCATCGTTCTTCTCCATGGCGCCGAACAGCGAAATCACAACCTCACGCGGTTCGCTCATGTCCATGCCCCCACAGCCTGACAACAGGCTCGGCATAATGACAAGCGCCAGAATTGCGGCGGTCGACTTCAGACACCTATCAGACATCGCTCAGATACCCCCGGTAATGGTTACTCGATGCGAGTCACCAAGATCGGCCGCCGGTGTAAAAGCATAGGAGAACTGAAGCGAACCATAGTCAAGGCCGACGCCGAAGGACATTCCGGCAAGACCGTTATCAGAGTAGTCAGTGCGAAAGTTGGAGCCGAAACTGTTCCAGCCCATGCGCAGAAACAACGGCTTGAAATTGATGTATTCAGCACCGATGGCAAACTCAACATCATTATCGAACGGTAGGATCAGATCGGTCGCGAGAACGGTGTTCAGACCCGGTGGACGAGCCGACAAGCCCGCGCGCAGGGTGGTCGGGAGGCCCGCCTTCTTTCCCTCTCCCAGACTGGATAACTGGGTGCCGAGATTCTGAATCAGCAAACCACCTCCGTAGCGACTGCGATTTGTCATGTAACGCGCACCCAGATCGACAGCCAGACCGGTAGCCGAATAATCCTGAATCTTCTCGTAGATGAACTTAGCCGTGACACCCAGCATGAATTCCTGACTGCGCCTCAGGGCAAAGCTGCCGGCGAGCATGAAATCGCCGCCGCCGAAAGTCCCTTCAACGTTGCCCGTGCGATCGGTCTGAGTGAACTCACCATAATTGAGATAAGAAACCTGGAGACCGTATGCTCTGTCCTCATTCAAAGGATGAACATAACCGACAAACCCCGATTGAAGACCGGCAAAGTAATTGTGATACTCGGCGATAAAACGACTCTCTTCAAACGACACCAAACCGGCCGGGTTATAGTAGAGCGCGGCTTCATCGTCGGCCAGACCGGTAAATGCGCCCCCCATACCGACGGCTCGCCCGCCCACGTTAATTTTCAGAAAAGAAAACGCACTGGTCCCGGCACTGGAGTTGATACTCGCAGCGGATACCGTCACGGCGGCTATTGATACAATCAATGCCGCCAACAGAATGCACATCAGTCGTCCAAATGTCAGCATGCTCAAGAACTGCCTCCGGTCAAGGATAGCACTTTCCCTATTCGATAGCAATCGTTATTGATTTGAATTCTCCTTACCACGATTTGGTCGTCTTGTTCAGCACAGCTTCGACCAACTGCTCACCGACCCGCCGCCGGCCGTCTTCTTCCGACTCCGCGTCAGCATCATAGACACCATCAAGCGTGAGCTGTATGGTCCAGATATCGCTGCGATCGGCGGGGTTCTTGAGAGCCACGTCGACCCCCACCTGCACTTTGTATCGTGACACCTGATCGAATTCGTTAAACTCATGCGCCAGGCGTTCGTAGCGGGTCAGTTTACCCACGAGAATAGCCTGGGCCACATCGGACGAGACAACTTTGATGCTGCCGTCAGCGATAAATGCGTCGATCACCGTCTCGGTCATGACGTCAGCGAGACCGTACTGGGGCGTGCTATTCTCAAACGGCTCCACGGCCAGAGTGGAAATTTCAGACTTGCCCCGTGGATTGAATGTATACACACCGCAGGCGGAAATCAGCCCGATTGTCACGCCTGTGACCAACGCCATCAAAACGAGCTTCGTGATTTCCCTGCGCCAAGATATCATCATCTCTTTAACCCGCAGAAACAGCGGACGTTCCGATCCGTTCAATCGCCCAGAACTACTTTGCCACGCTTGACTACCTTCGAAGCCAGGTTCACTCCAAAGTGATAAGGCATCTCGCGGTAGTCGGCCATATCCCAGACAACAATGTCGGCCTGCAGACCTGGCACCAAACGCCCGATCCGTCCCGCTCTATCCAATGCCGCTGCCGCATTAATCGTGATCGCGCTTATCGCTTCCGCCGTAGTCATCTTCATCTGTCGGACAGCCAGCGACACGATGATGGCCAGCGACTCAGTATAGCTTGAACCCGGGTTGCAGTCGGTTGACAGGGCCACAATCGCACCGGCTTCGATCAACTTCCGGGCAGGCGCGTAGGTCGACCCACCCAGAGAGAAAGTAGTTCCGGGCAAGAGCACAGCCACAGTCCCGGATCGGGTCAGCGCCTTGATACCAGCATCTGAGATGTAAACCAGGTGATCGGCCGAAGTAGCGTTCATTTCGGCGGCAAGTTCGGCGCCGCCGAACGAAGTCAATTCATCAGCATGGAAGCGGAGTTTGAGTCCGGCGTCACGAGCCGCCTGTTGAATGCGGCGGGACTCATCGATGTCAAACACTCCCTTCTCGCAGAACACGTCGGAGTATTCGGCCAACTCTCGTTTGGCGACTTCTGGAATCATCTCATGAATCAACAGCCGGAGATATTCCCCGCGTTTGTTTCGGTATTCATCCGGTACCTCGTGCGCGCCGAGGAAAGTCGGCGCCAGGTCGATCGGATGAACCTGGCTGAGATCGCTAATAACCTCAAGCGACTTTATTTCAGCCTCAAGCGAAAGACCATACCCGGACTTCGCCTCAATTGTGGTCGTCCCATGCGCCAGCATCCGGTCCAGACACTTGCGAGTCTGCTGTTTCAGGTCGTCGACACTGGCCGCCCGAAGGTCGCGAACCGATGAACGTATGCCACCGCCGCTCTGAGCGATTTCCATGTATGACTTACCCTGCGCCCGCAACTCGAACTCCCTTTCGCGGGTGCGAGCGAAAACCGGGTGCGTGTGGGGATCGATCAGGCCGGGGGTGACTACGGCGCCGTGAGCGTCGATCACCCGGCAGCTCTCCGAAAGAGTCACCTTGCCTTGTACTTCGTCGGACGTGCCAACCGCCAGAATCTCTTCTCCGGCGGCCGCCACTCCGCCGTTTTCGATCATGCCCAGATCATTCATGGCAGCACCAATCCGAGGCACCGGCCCGGCCATGGTTATCAACTGGCCGATATTCTTGATTAGGAGAGTGGCTTTCTTCTCACGTGCCATTGTAGGAATATACCGAGACAATCAGACCGGTCAATCATAATCTAATGACAGGCAGAAGGTCAAAGAGGGACGTCGGCCACCCACGCTGAGCAAGAGTCGTGCGTGGTGGACGTCCTCGTCCACCACGACGTCTGGCGCACCGGGAGGTACGCCTGGCACAGAGATTCTACTTCTCCATCATCGGTATCTTGACCTTGTGCTTCTTGGCAAACGCCTTGGCGTCTTTGTAACCCGCGTCGACATGGCGCGCGATGCCGGTCCCGGGGTCGTTAGTCAGCACCCGATTCAACCGCTCCGCCATCTCTTTGGTGCCGTCGGCGACAATAACCATTCCGGCGTGAATCGACAGCCCGATCCCGACCCCGCCGCCATGATGTATTGACACCCAGCTTGCGCCCGAAACAGCGTTAAGCAGGCCGTTGAGCAATGGCCAGTCGGCGATAGCGTCGGAACCGTCAAGCATACCCTCGGTTTCGCGATATGGCGATGCCACCGAGCCGCAGTCGAGATGATCCCGCCCGATTACCACCGGTGCGGAAATCTTGCCGTTCTTGATGTATGTATTCAGGATGTCACCAAACTCCGCTCGCTCACCGTAACCGAGCCAGCACACTCGCGCGGGCAGGCCCTGAAACGGAATACGTTCGCGCGCTTTGGTAATCCAGCGCACCAGGGACTTGTTCTGTTTGAAGGTCTTCAGGATTATTTCATCGGTGACGGCAATATCTTTGGGATCGCCTGATAGCGCTACCCACCTGAACGGACCGCGCCCTTCGCAGAACAGCGGACGCACATAGGCCGGCACGAAGCCGGGATATGAAAACGCCGTTTTTAGTCCACCTGTCTCGGCTTGACCCCGAAGGTTGTTGCCGTAGTCGAATACTATAGAACCGGCCCGAAGATATTTCACCATAGCATCGCAGTGCTTGACCATCGATTCGTACGAGCGCTGGATATACCCTTTCGGGTCACTTTTCCGCAGTTGAGCCGCCTCCTGCATGGTCAGGCGCTCGGGGATATAACCGTTCAGCTCGTCGTGGGCTGAAGTCTGGTCGGTGACGATATCCGGCACGACACCGCGCCGGTAGATTTCCGGGAAAACCTCGGCGCAGTTACCGATCAAACCGACTGAGATCGGTTCGCCGCTTTTAGTATGCTCTTTGATGAGCTTGAGCGCCTTGTCGAGGGTCTTCACTTTGACATCGCAGAAGCCGATCTTGACTCGGCGGTCGATTCGGGCCTCGTCGATTTCGACGACCAGTATCGATGCCCCCGCCATGGTACCGGCCAGCGGCTGGGCGCCACCCATTCCGCCCATGCCGCCTGTCAAAATCCACTTGCCGGTCAAATCACCCTTGAAATGTTGGTCGGCGATGGCCGCAAAGGTCTCGTAGGTGCCTTGAATTATCCCCTGCGTGCCGATATAAATCCAGCTTCCGGCAGTCATCTGGCCGAACATGATCAAACCACGATCTTCGAGATCGCGGAAATGCTCCCAGGTGGCCCATTTCGGCACCAGGTGCGAATTAGCGATCAACACCCGCGGTGCATATTCGTGAGTGCGGAAAATTCCCACCGGCTTGCCGGACTGCACCAGCAGGGTTTCGTCGTTGCCCAACGACTTGAGCGATTTGACAATGGCGTCATAGCACTGCCAGTTGCGGGCGGCTTTGCCGGAGCCTCCGTATACGATAAGCTCTTTGGGCTTCTCGGCGACTTCAGCGTCGAGGTTGTTATTGAGCATCCTGAGGGCGGCTTCCTGCGCCCAGCCTTTGCAGGATATAGTGGTACCGCGGGCGGCCTTGACAGCTTTCGGGGGCATTAACGACTCCTTCGTAACCTTCTTGCTGGCGGGAATATACGGATTTGGACCGGACTTAGTCAAACACTGGTTTGAACGCGTGGGCGGAAGACGTACTGAGGCTGTCCCTTTGCAGAAATTGTAGGGCAGAACCCCCCGCCCGCTCGCCCACGGCGAGCGGGCGGGGTGGTTCTGCCATCTTCATGCATGGCAGAATCACTCGCCAAGGGCGAGGACTATGCCCTACGGTTGCCGCCTGGGACAGCAAGGCTTTACCGGGAAGACCGGGAGAAACTATCCCAAAAGGCCCGAAACCAGTTGTGTCAGTTCTTGCGATCCGGCTCCGCTCCGGCGGGCTGGGCGCCCACCAGATGTGTCATTCCCCGGCTTGACCGGGGAATCCAAAAGTCGTGGATGCCCCGCTTGAAGCGGAGCATGACAGATTCGGACCGTGTCAGGTCACACCCTCCGACAAAGTCGGAGTGCAAGACCTGACGCAACTTTGAGAATCGGGCAGACCGGGAGGTCTGCCGCGCACGGTCTACGTGCTGGTTTCAAACTTGCCGAGCGGCCCCTGGCGGCGTATTATGGACCCCATGATCGAAACAATCCCGGGACAACAAATCAATCTGCGCAAGATCAGACGCTCGGACGCACCGTCACTCGTCAAACACATTAATGACATCACGGTCGCTCGCAACACGTTTATTCCGCACCCGTACGGCCTGAAAGACGCCTATGCGTTTATTCGCACCAATCACCGGAATTGGCGCAAAGGCGTCCGCTGCGGCTTCGGGATTGAAGATTCCACAACCGGCGAGATCATCGGAGGCATTGGTTTGGAGATGATCAGCAAGAAGCATCGTTGTTTCGAGGTCGGGTATTGGCTGAGCCGGAAGTACCGTGGCAGAGGCATTGCGTCTGAAGCGGTTCGGCTGGCGCTCTGGTTTGGTTTCAAAGAACTCAAACTGGTCCGAATACAGGCGCACGTGTTCACCGGCAACGATGCGTCAGTCCGGGTGCTGGAGAAATGCGGATTCAAATACGAAGGCACCGAGCGCAAGCGTATCAAGCACCGTGGCCGCTGGCGGGACTTGATGATGTTTTCGATGCTGCGGGAAGAGTTCCGTGTGACGAAATCGTAGGGCAGGACCCCTGCGGTCCTGCCAAAGCGTCACGAATGTGATTTTCTCTGTCTTGCGCGAGAGTCGTAGATTCATTATTGTTCTGTCAGAGAAGCAGTGCCCATAACCCATCTGGAGGACCAAAGATGTTCTGCTGTATCAGCCGTTGCTGTGTTCTGATAGCCCTGGCGATGATGATGGCGTCCTGCGGCCCAACAGTACCGAATATCCGTGTTTGGCGGCCGTGGCTGAGGTCGTTGGAAACGGAGGACATCAGGCCGAATGCACGCTTAAGTACAGCCGTCGAGGGAGTATCAGAACCTCTATTGGGCAATGAAGACCTTGTTCAGCAGAACTTGAAGGAAAATCTGGACCGATTGCTGGAAAGGCGTGGGTTTCAAATTGTCGGCGACAATCCGGATTATGAAGTGCGATTGACATACGCTGTCAAGCGAGAAGACAAATTGGAGATAGCTACCAGTTCGTACGCTACTTCGGCCCTTGGCATAGCGGTGGCGAGAAAAGTCGGAGTTCTGGCCTACAAGTCTGCTGGCTCCGTGGCGGTCTCTGTTGGAGAGCAAGCTGCATATGTGCACACGTTTAGCGTGGAGTTCTTCACTCTCGATCGAAAAGCGGTCTGGAAAGGAGAGGCTACCTGGGATACTCGCGAGCTCGATGTTCTTTCCTCGATTTCTTCACCACTGCAACTGGCCCTGAGCGGGCTGCCATCTGATCCTCTGTATATACCGATGGTTCCGGCAGTCAAGGTCACCCACGGTCTTAACTACTACACCGAAAACTGCATGGGCAGATGGCTAACTTGCCCAGCCCTACCCTACTCCATTGCATTCCCGATCTCTGCGCCAGAAGATTCCCCGTACAATTGGACGCTTTACAAGGCCAAAAAAGGGCCCGTGATACCGAAGGACGTGAACAACTTCGAGGCCCTCGCAGCTTATGTTGACCTGATCTCTACGGCCGAATATGCCCTCCCCACAGGGATCAAGGAGTGGAAAGACCCTACAGCCGTTAACCTGTGGAAGAAGGCGAAACTCGGCGGCCGATATCGATTGGGCAAGGATGGCCAAGTCGTAAATGTCATTATCGAGCTTTCAGGCTCCGCGGACGGTTACATTGTCCGCAAGGCGTATATCGCGACGGATGCCCAGCACCAAGCTTTTGGGGCTGATCTCATTCGGTGGAAACAGGCCTTGAGAGACTACTACGATTTCTACGAGAAATAGATGGCAAGAGCACAGGGCTCCTGCCCTACGAATGACGACAGAATAGTCAAAGAAGTCTTTGCTGACAAAAACCGTAGGGCAGGACCCCCGCGGTCCTGCCATTAAATACTGACAATGTCTAAGCTGCTCAGACACAAGCACCCAAGCTCGCTCTTTTTCATAACGAGCGTCACCTATGACAGAAAGCCGATTCTTGTAGAACATTCCGATCTTCTGTTGTCGTCCATAGAACGCATGAAAGGTGCTGTCCATTTCACTGCACATGCCTGGGTTATTCTCCCGGACCACTTTCACTTGATACTGGATGTCGGTGCGGAGGACTTCTCAATGATCATGCAAAGGATAAAGCTGTCGTTTGCCGCTGACTACCGAAAAAGGTGTGGTCTCAAAGAAGGACGAGTGTGGCAGGCCCGATTTTGGGATCACATAATCCGGGACCAGGTCGATATCAACCGCCATTTGGACTACATTCATTATAACCCTGTAAAGCATGGGCTTGCGAACGTACCAAGGGCATGGAAATTGAGTTCCATCCACGAGTCCCAGTTTGCTTCGACGTACGCGCTGGATTGGGGGACGCGCGAGCCAGACGGATTGTCTGGAGATTTCGGGGAGTAACTCTGGATATGGGAATGGCAGGACCGCAGGCGATCTCAGGCTCAAGCGCAGGAGTCCTGTACTCCTGCCATTCTCATGGCAGGACCGCAGGCGATCTCAGGTTCAGTAGCGCAGGAGTCCTGTACTCCTGCCATTCTCCTGGCAGGACCGCAGGCGATCTCAGGTTCAGTAGCACAGGAGTCCTGTACTCCTGCCATTATCCTGGCAGGACCGCAGGGGTCCTGCCCTACGAAAATTCAACCATCAGCCACACCTCGAGTTTTTGTTGCTCAATCGCCCCTACCCCCGTATCTCTGCCCACATGGCACGAGCACAAAAACCTCCCAAAGGACGACTGATAGTCTCCATCATCTACAATTCCATGGACGGTCTCTCCGACGCGCTCAAGCTTCTGGAAAAGCAGTTCGGCCGCGTCCAGTGCGAGACCATAGAGATTTCATACGCATCGAAAGATTACACCGAGGAGATGGGCGAACGGCTTCAACGGCGGTTCTACTCGTTCGAGAAAATGGTTGAGCGCGACCGGCTGCCGGAAATCAAGGCGCTTTGCCACAAGATCGAGAAACAATTCGGGGACCTGGTCCGCGATTACGCTTTCCGCACAGTCAATATCGATCCGGGCATTCTCACGCCGGACAACGTGGTGATGGCGTCGCATCGGGAGTTCAACCACCGTATCTACCTCGGCGAAGGAGTGTTCGGGGAATTGACTCTGGTCTATTCGCGCGGTCGGTTTGTGCGTTTGGCGTGGACTCCGGCCGAATTCTGCGAGGGTGAGGCGATTGACTTCTTCCTGAGAGTCCGCGAATCATTCGCCGTGGTTGAAGAACCCCTTGTTCAAAAGGCCGGGTGAAGGGACCGGTCCGCCAAGCCATACCCCACCCTACGTATTCACGTGCCCGGCAGATGCTTGCCCTCGACTTGATCGGGGGCCCACATCTGCCGAGATTCTTCACTTCAAGATCACCAGCTTGCCCATTTGGGTTCGAGTTGGTGATTCTACCACCCAGTAATAAAGTCCCGATTCCACCGCCAGCCCGGACCGGCTCACTAAGTTCCACCAATCGTGCATCGCTTCCGGACCACCGTCGGGATAGTTGTGGTTTATCGTGCCGACCAAATCGCCGTCCAATGAAAAGATGCTGATCCTGCACACTGACGGCAGATTGCTGAAATGAATCAGTCGCGCGCGGTCGGGGATGATGTTGCCTTTGCGGTTCTCGTAGCCTCGTTCGTGATATGCGGCGTCAGCAAGGTACGGATTCGGATAGACGATAACGTCAAGGTTCTCCTGCTCGGCTACCTCGGATGATGTCTGCGCGTACACTTCGGTGCAGTTGCTCAACGGGTTGGTTTCATCGGGAGGCAGGTTGCCGCGTCCACCCGCATACCCAAAGTCAAATACTGTCACCGCGACAAAATATGGCACAGTCGGCAAGAGCTTGTCGATGATGTATTCGTATTCATAGTACTTGGGCAGTTTGCGGCCGTGCTCGGTCGTAATGTCAGATTCTGTCCAGAGCAGCGAGTCTTTGCCCGGATTGGTCGCGTCAGGGTAGACCTTGTGGATGCCGGTCATTGAACTGAGATCAGCTAAGTTCGCGTCAACAGGAGCAAAATAGAATGCGCTGTCGCCCTCAATCAACGGCCGCTCTCGCGGATATCTGGCGGGATCGAGATCAGGGTCGTTATGGATTGCGCGAAGCGCGTCCAGGCTGTACGGCGGATCATCGTTGATCCACCGACTGTTACCCACTCCCAACTGATGATACTTCATCCTGAACCAGTTTTCTTTGTCATAAGTTGTCAGCAGTGACAAACTGGTCCGACGATTGTCCAGACCGCAATAGACCCGATACCCCTCAAAATCGACCAGACCGGAGAAGATGTCTTTTGTTGTCTCGCTCAGGAATCCATTCCAGCGGACGATGATTCTCCCCGGCTCGGTGTCATAGCGCGTGAACGGAATCGGCGGCGGACTGTTGCCTCGGAAATCCGGCACTCCGTCGCCTTTGTACCAAGTCGTGTCGCCTTCGCACACACGGAACTCGCCAAAGTAACCATCGCTATCGGTGTCAACTCCGGGGTTATCATACACCCACTGCGCCCAGCGGGCGTTCTCGGCCAGTTCCGAGAAATCAAGTTGATCATAGTAATACTGTGGGTTTTGCGGATTGAACTTGATGGTCGGGTCATTGTGCACATTGTCCCCACCGACTACGGCTATCGTGAAGCTGATTTTGTCCTTGACCGGGATATCAAAGGGACCGAAGGAGTAGTCGACTACGACAGGATAACCGCATGCAATTTGCTGTGAATACTCACCGGGAGGCATCCAACCATAGTGATCAACGGCAGCGAAGAGTTGATCATACGCGATGTGTGGGTGGCTAAGAAGATAGTACCAATTCCTATCAGTTCCGGGCCACGCGAAGTATGGATTGAAAGAGCGCCAGGGTTCCTGATCAGACGGCCTTCGGCGAGGACCCCAATCACTCGAAGCATCTGGATTCCAGAAATACCAGTTATAGCCGATTTGAACTGAATCGGAAGAGGCGCCGAGAAGCATCACTCCGACAGCTCCACGGCGTGACCGAGACGTAAACGCCGTGCCTGTCGGGTCACCATCGTTGTCGATGGTGTATGCAAGGTTCAGAGTATCCCTGAAATCGCAGAATCCCATTTGAGGTACATCGCTAATAAACCCCGCCAAATCATCCGCTTCTGGTCCCATCCCAAAACCGATTGTATAAGCCGGACTGCTCCATTCGAATCCGATGAACGCATTTCGAATAGGGTGTTTTCCCCGATTAGTGATTTCGAAGTGCATGATCACGAAATCGTCGACCAATGATCCACTCCATGCCATTGACCGTTGAGTGACAACCAAGCCAAGTGGCTTGTGTGGTCCCACTTCCCAGATTGGCGGCAATGGGTACCAGGGCGACGTATAGGCTACCGTGTCAAAATAGGAACACGCAAGATCAAGAGACGAGTACGCCTTCGGTGAATAGAAGCTCTGACTTGCATCCGAAGACATGACGCGCCACAGGTCCGCTTCTGTCGGCGCATCCGTCCAGAAATCATATCGTTCTGTAACCAGTGTATCAGTCCCGATTACCCCACCAACAAAGAGAGAGCCTTCCATGTAGAACATACCACTCCCGCGAGGATACGAACACCCGTAGATCGTATCGTTGGTGATCGGATCAACAAAGGGAATCCATTTGTCCCCGCCTCCCGCGAGATGACCCTAGCCGCCTGGATCAACGGTCAACTGGATGTTACCCTGGCTATGAGCTGCGGTGGCCGAGTAATCCAAAGTAACTTGAGCGTCCGCGGAGCTGATTGGGAACAGTACAATACACGTAATAACAGCAACTACTCGCATAGACCGATCAGAATCTGAATCAGATTGTGCCAGAATTGGTGAACCACTTCGAACTGCCTTGTTTCGACCCACTGCCAGTGAAATCACTCTGGGGGGTTGTTCTTCTGTTAACAAGGGAATATCTGTATCACAGAATACAATACCTGACATCTTGGTGATACCTCTTTGATATAATAGCCGCCTGACCACCGTTCCCTTTATTCATCCGCCAGCCCTACGACTGGGCTAGGAAACGGTTAATCGAGTTCGAACTATGATTCCGGGCAATCGTAACCTATGTCGCACTCTTCGTTCGTTCCATCGAAAACGCAGCCGAGAGTTTTAATAAAGTGCCCCATCGCACCTATCCTCGGCGGGTTATAATAGTAGCACCACTCGTAGACACAGCAACTACCGGAATCCGCCTGCGCTTTGCTCGCCAGCGTGAAGCTGAGAGCGAACGTGAACGCAAACAGAAACAGGAACGCGTATATTATTCTAACTCGTTTTGTAAACATAGTGCAGTTCTCCTTCCTATGGTGTTTAGGTTTCTAGTTAAAGGAAGGGAACGGACAGTCAGGCGGTTTTTCATGTTGTTCTTATCCTACATTCTTTCGCTCAAACCTGCCCCTCGATGCCCTGTCTGGCTTGACTGGGCACCCCGCTCAAGGCGGGGTGTGACGGTTTGGATCGATTCAAAAAACCGCTCGTAGTCGTCCGGCAACAGGACGTTCGCATAAATCGCCTCGATCACACGCTGCCGGTTGACCACCAGATTGAACGGGAAGCCCGATATCTTCAGCATGCTCCCGAACCGCCGTTCCTCATCGTACAATATCACACACCCCAAACCATATTCTGCACGCAATTTCTGCATGTGAACCGGATTGGCCGAGGTGATCAGCAATATGTGTTCGTAATCCGCCTGACCGTTGGCCGCCTGTTTCAGCCGTTCCAGTTCGACCAGGCAGGCGTCACAGCCACGTTCCAAATAAGTGATCAGTGTCTTGTCGGTCACCACCTCAGATAAGAGACGTACCTTCCCGTCGATATCTTCAAACGGAAAGTTGGGCAATGTGTCACAGATCTCAATTGTCCCCATCTGTCTCAGAATCGAAGCGGTCTGCTCGACCGCCTGAGCATGGTACTGGTCCGCATTTCGGGACAAGTGCCATCTTTTAAATAGCGCAGCCGCTTGTACGCCAATGACATAGGCGAGGACGACTACCGCCCCCCCCAGAAACCAGATCAAACTACTCTTCATTCGGACCATAAATGCCTCCCTTTATGTTTGCAGGTTTGTAGTTGTGCCATGTTGAAACCTGAGAAACCCACCCGAAGGGTGGGCCACCGGACCACGATAAGCCGGCAGATGTGGGCATCTGCCGGGCACGGATCGGGGCAGACCACTTGTGGGGTTCGCCTCGTGCGGATTTTGAGCAATGGTGCTTCTCGACCAATGTCACAGCCTATGCTCCAACATCCCCTGGATGCGCAGATAACTATCTCCTGTTGCCGACAAAAAACTCCCCGACACACCCGTATGCAAGTGAAAAAGTGACCTGGCCGGGTGATGATCAAGTCTGTGTGTTGCCGAGCACACGGCGCCAGATGAAATGCGTATCAATATGCTGACCGGTTTTAAGTTGATTTCAGTTCAAAGAAACGGGAGTCTATGGACCTTGCGGGAGCGAACCTGTCGCCCCGCCGTATAAGCAGTGATATATGGACAGACCACGCGCCTCACGTCTCAAAGGAGTAGCCCAGGGTCAGCCGGACCGGCTGAGCCGATGGTTTCCTCACCGTAGTCTCAAACGCCGGCTGGTTTTCTGGCTGGGCGTACCATTACTCACGCTTTTGATTGTCGCTTTGGTTGCGGACAAGATTGTGATGCCGATAGTTACCCGTCAGGGAGCGGCGTTTCCGTTGCCTGATTTTGTCGGGAAGCGAATGGCTGAGGCGCAGATTTCTGTCAGCGAACTGGATCTGAAATACGAGGTTTCATCAGAAGAATACTCGCCCGATGTCCCTGCCGGAGTGATCGTGCGGCAATATCCCAAGGGCGGTACCAAAGTCAAGCCTGACCGTACCATCAAGTTTGTTACGTCTCTCGGCCAGAAGATGGTGCCGGTACCTGAATTGTCCGGCAAGTCAGTGCGCCAGGCGATGCTCGATCTGGAGACCGCCGATCTGACGATGGGCGAAATCCAGTGGGCGTTGTCCGATACCCTGCCGGAACGAGTAGTCGTGTTCTCGTACCCGTCGGCGGGATTCGAGGTGCCGCTGGGATCGATGGTTAATCTGATGGTCAATCGCGGGAGAGCCTCGACTTTCACCTTTATGCCGGAATTAGTCGGCATGACATTAGACAAGGCTAAGAAACTGCTCGAAGAAAAAGGGCTGAAGCTGGGGGTAGCCTCGCGCCGCAACGACGAGAACTACCTTCCGGGAACAGTGCTCGAGCAGTCCGAACCGGAGGGCGCCGAGCTTGATGCGGGTACCGAGGTTGACTTGGTGGTTTCGGCGATCAAGTGACACAACTCTTTGCACTCGACACTTTGCGATTTCATGGACATGTCAGAGTTGAACTTCCAACAGTTCAAAGTCCTGTCTTTTGACTGTTACGGTACCCTGATCGATTGGGAGCGCGGCATTCTTGGTGCCGTCAGGCCGGTCTTATCGAACCATAAGATAATTGCCACAGACGAGATCATCCTTGAGACCTTCGCTCAAATCGAATCCGAAGTTGAAGCCGGTTCGTATCGACCCTATCGCGATATTCTCAACACAGTAATGAGAGGGATGAGCGAACGGTTCGAATTCGTACCGAATAATACCGAAAGTGACGCCATCGTCTCTTCGCTTCCGAGCTGGCCGCCGTTCAGCGACACTGTGGCGGCGCTTAAGGCTCTCAAATCAAGATTCCGACTGGCGATTATTTCAAATGTAGATGACGACCTGTTCGCCGGTACGAATCGACATCTTGGCGTCGAGTTTGACTACATTATTACTGCCGCCCAGGTCGGCGCGTACAAACCGTCGCCGCGAGTGTTCGAGCACGCTCTTCAGAAGATAGGCTGCCTCAGGAACGAGCTGCTGCACGTGGCACAGTCGCTTTATCACGACCATGTCCCGGCCAAACAACTTGGTCTCAGCACGGTCTGGATCAACAGCCGACTTGGTAAAGCCAGCCCCGGCGCAACACCGATTGCGGCTGCGAAGCCGGACGCCGTTTTCCCGAACCTGGCCTCGCTGGTGCGGGCGATGGGAGTGTAGCCGAGCCACTGCGACGCGGTTGACACATCTCCTTGCTAACCATAATAGTAATACATTGATATGCAATGAGTTACGATTAGTGACTGCAATTTAGGCGCATGTGCGATGCAAAATATGGAAATTTGTATATTTGTATATTGCATGTCTCCGATAACTGGCGTAGAATAGATATGGATGAAGGTTGAGTTTCACAATTCTGAGTTGGAAGATATGGCCTACGACTCCGGCTACAAGGGGAAGTGGGACGCCAAAGTGGTTAGAGCTTATCGAAAGACAGTGAACTTCGTTGAGCAGGCAGGAGATCGAAAAGACCTCTACGCATACAGGGCACTCCACTTAGAGAAACTGAAAGGACAGCGCAAGCATCAACACTCGATGAGGATTAATGATCAGTACAGACTTATCGTTGAATTGAGATCCGCTGACGGCAGAGAGACCGTAACAATTGTCGACATAGAGGATTATCATTAGTATGGACACAAAGCGAATTCCGGAAGCATTCCATCCCGGCGAGTACTTGCGAGACGAGTTGGAGGCTAGGGAGTGGACGCAGGCTGATCTATCAGCAATACTCAGTTATCCTCCTACGATAGTGAGTGACATCATAACCGGGCGACGATCGATCTCGGCAGAAAACGCAGCGGCCTTGGCAGACGCATTTGGCACATCCGCTCAGCTTTGGCTCAATCTGCAGGCGGCATATCAGTTAGCACGGGAGACTTCGAAAGACGAGATGATAAGCAGGCGTGCCCGTCTGTATAACAAGGCCCCAATCAGAGAGATGATTCGGCGCGGGTGGTTTGAGGATTCAAGTAGCATTGAGGTCTTGGAGACTCAAGTGTGCCAGTTTTTCGAGATTGATAGGATCGAGGACCCTGTCAGCCTGCACCATGCGGCTCGTAAGTCAACTGATTATGGAAACGTCACTGTGTTGCAGTTGGCTTGGCTGGCGCGGGCCAGGCAATTAGCGCGAGCACTCGAAGTCGAGCGACCATATGATGCGGAGAACTTCGATAGTTTGATGGTGGAGTTAGCTGATTTACGATCTGAAGTATCTGACGCTGGATATGTCCCCACCGTAATGTCGAAGTACGGCATAAGGTGTATCGTACTAGAACAGTTCCCCGGGTCGAAAATGGATGGAGCCTGTCTGTGGCTCGACAGTGATCCAACCAAACCTGTGGTTGTGGTATCACTTCGGTATGACAGGTTGGATTTCTTCTGGCACACTCTCTGCCATGAATTGGCGCATGTTAAGACCCAAGAGGGCTTAGAAAATCCCCTCATTGAGATAGCCATGATTGGAAGAGATGCACAGCAGGAAAAGCAGAATAAAGAAAGGAAAGCGGATGAGTTCGCTGTCAGATTCCTTGTAGATCAGAAGGAACTGGAGCACTTTGTAGAGCGGAAACATCCGCTATACTCCAAGAAAGAAATCGTGGTTTTTGCCAGTAGTGTTCGAACTCACCCCGGGATTGTGGTTGGCCAATTGCAGCATCGTGGCCATATACCGTATACTCACCTGCGAGCTTTGTTGGTAAGTGTAAAGGATGTTATTACGAGAACTGCCTTGACGGACGGTTGGGGAAGAACCGTAAGAGCAGCATAGGAGGGCAAATGTCAGGATACGCGCAGCAGCTTCGTAACATAGTGCGTGCCTATATTGAAGAGCACGCCGTAGCAGTCATTGACCCGCTGGCAGTGGCGCGATGGGCCACAGAAAGAGGTCTTCTCAAACCGAGACAGCTTGATATCAATCGCTTCTTGGCCAGACAAATATCTCGTGCTCTGAGAGCTGATACCTTCATCGATCGACAGGGAAGGAAAGTTCGCTCAAAACACGTGGTGGTGCGAAACACGGGAGGGGTGCAGACTTCCCTCTGGGGTGATATGCGCGACGCCCCCCGCGAGCATATGCAGACATCTTTTCAGCAGCGCAGGCGACAGATAGTTGGAGATTGCTGCCAGCTGAAGACTGATATGGAGAGCTATAACGACAACTGCAACAAGGGCGAGCAGTTGAAGCTCAGCTTTGATTTCACTGTTGACCTGAAGGAAGCTGAGTTGATGAAGCCGATGAACACATCACAAGAGCAAAAGCCAATACGTCAACCAGCACGTCTGCCACGCCTGAAACACTTACCCAGCCGACCCTCTTTGCCGCCGAACGCCTGAACGCTCAGGTCATTGCGTAGCAATCTGTTGGCACCGCTTGTACACTCTGATCGTCGATAACAGCAGTTTATCCCCTTGCCTTTTCTGCCGAAATCCCTATATTTACCCGCTGTTTGGCCTTGGGCCAAAGGAAGATAGACAAACGTTAGCCCATGAGGTGACGCCACAAACTCAGTGCCATGTTCTCAAATCTGACTGACAAGCTCGAGCTTGCCTTCAAAAAGCTGCGCGGCTTAGGCAAGATCTCGGAGACGAATATCAAGGACTCTATGCGCGAAGTCCGTCAGGCTTTACTTGAAGCCGATGTCAACTTCAAGGTCGCCCGCGAGTTCGTCAAGTCGGTTCAGGAGAAAGCCCTCGGCACTGAGGTACTTAAGTCTATCGATCCCGGCCAGCAAATTGTCAAAATAGTCCATGACGAATTGGTCGATCTCTTAGGCGGCAAAGCCGTCCCACTTGCTCCAGTAGACAAATCCCCCACGATCTACATGGTCTGCGGCCTGCAAGGCTCAGGTAAGACTACTTTGGTCGGCAAGCTGGCTCTGATGCACAAGCGGAAGAACCTGAAGCCGCTAGTAGTGGCAGCCGACATTTATCGTCCCGCCGCCGTCAAGCAGCTCAAGGTGCTGGCGGATTCAATCCAGGTGGACCATTTCTATGTTGAGGGCAAAGACCCGGTCGAGATATGTCGCCAGGCAGTCAAACATGCGGAGAAGAACTTTGTCGATCTGGTAATTCTCGACACCGCCGGACGGCTTCATGTGGACGACGAATTGATGACCGAACTCGAAGAAATCAAGAAGGCGGTCAAGCCGCATGAAATTCTTCTGGTGGCCGACAGCATGACCGGCCAGGATGCGGTCAACGTGGCCGCTGAGTTTCACAAGCGTCTGCAGATCACGGGCGTGGTGTTGTCCAAGCTCGATGGTGACGCTCGTGGCGGCGCCGCACTGTCGATCCGCAAGGTCACCGGTTGTCCAATCAAGCTCGCTTCGATGGGCGAGAAACTGGGCGACCTGGAGCCATTCCATCCCGACCGGCTGGCGTCGCGGATTCTCGGTATGGGCGATATTGTCACGCTGGTAGAAAAGGCCCAAGCCGCAATTGATACCGAAACGACCGAGAAACTACAAGAGAAGCTGCTCAAGGCGAAATTCGATCTCGAGGATTTTCTGGAGCAGATGAACCAGCTCAAGAAGATGGGCCCACTGGAATCGGTACTCGGCATGGTGCCCGGTATGGGTAAGATGCTCAAGGGGATTAAGCTCGACGAGCGGGAGATTGAGCGCACGGCGGCGATTATCAAGTCAATGACTTTTCAGGAGCGGCGCAACCCGCAGATTATCGATGGTTCCCGCAAGAAGCGAATCGCGAACGGCTCGGGGACATCGGTTCAGACCGTCAATCAACTGCTCAAGCAGTTCTTCGCTATGCAGAACCTGTTCGCGCAGATGGGCAAGAAGAACTTCAGGGGCTTACCAAGACACTTAATGCCATTTCAAGGATAAACTGTAAGGAGGTTTGTTAGTTGGCAGTTCATATCAGACTACGTCGAATGGGCAAGAAGAAGCACCCGTTCTATCGTATCGTGGCGGCCGAATCACGTCGCGCTCGCGACGGCCGTTTTCTCGAAGTGCTGGGCACGTACGATCCGATTGAGGTCCCGGCAGTTGTCGCCGTGAAAGAGGAACGCCTCACGCATTGGTTGAATGAAGGAGCCGAACCGAGCGACACGGTCAGCTCGCTCCTCACTCAGATTGGCTTCATCGACAAGTATCGAAAGGCCAAATCCGGCATTGACGTGACCGAGGTCACACTGAAGACCACGATCAAGGAGCGAAAGAAAACGACTCGCCGCGCCAAGAAAGCGGCAGCGGCCAGAACGCAAGCGGCTGAAGCTGAAGCCGCGGCGGCAGCGGCTGAAGCTGCTACCAATGTGAAACCGGAGGCCTGAGACGGGGGGACGACGGCATCATTTGTCGATCAGACCGTAAGGCCGAGAGCCGGATGTACAGGCAGGGACAGGGAAACAGGAGAGTATCTATCATTCACGGCGTTATTCCCGTGATTAGGCAAGCGACTTTGGAAAGGGTTCACTATGAAAGAACTCCTCGTGAGTATTGTCAGAGCCCTGGTAGACTATCCGGATGAGGTAGACATTAGAGAAGTAGAAGGGTCTCGCACTACCGTCTATGAACTGCGGGTGGGAGAAGGTGATCTCGGCAAAGTTATAGGAAAGGCCGGACAGACGGTCAAGGCAATGAGAGTCCTGCTGTCGGCTGCTTCGGCGCGGCAAGGTAAGCGGGCGGTTCTGGAGATATTGGAGTAGTTGGCGAAAGAAGGAGAACTTATACAGGTCGGTCGGCTTGGACGAACGCGCGGAGTGGATGGCTGGCTGTGGATTACACCCGACACCGATTTCCCTGACCGTTTTTCGGAGTTGGAGTCAATCTTTGTCAGCGAACATGAGACCTGGCACGAATTCCGGGTAGAATCGGCACGGGTCATTAGTGGGCGTCCGCTCATCAAGTTTGTCGGCGTCGACACCCGCGAAGAAGCCGCCAGATTGACCAACCGGACTTTGGCTGTAGCCACCGACCAACTGGTGCAACTGCCACCGGACATGCACTATGTGTTTGATATGGTAGGCTGTGAGGTTCACGATGCCGAGAGTGACCGTCACTTGGGCAGAATAGTTGACGTAGTGCGGTATCCGGCTAATGACGTGTACCTGATCAGAACCGACAATGGCAAAGATGTCCTGTTTCCGGCCGTGAATAGCTTTGTGCGGAGCATCGATACCACGGCCCGAAAAGTACTGGTAGTGAGTGGCGGCCTGTTTGATGAAGCCAACGAGAAAACCGGACCATGAGATTTGAAGTTATTACGCTTTTCCCGGACTA
>Ga0315276_10000665_pt1 | contig 29663 bp, 29 predicted proteins | sample YL17G05_0_MG_FD_204542 | JGI IMG/M metagenome (GOLD analysis project Ga0315276, IMG submission 204542) | Sediment microbial communities from Yellowstone Lake, YNP, Wyoming, USA - YL17G05_0 | ecosystem: Environmental > Aquatic > Freshwater > Lake > Sediment | place: USA: Wyoming | collected... | reverse complement strand
CCGACTTGTTGTTCGTTATGAATATCATCTTAAAAACTTTCTCGCTATGATTCAGCTTGGCTGTATCGTTATCCTCCTTCGGAGGGTTTTGGGATGACTTCTAATAACTGAGATAGCCACTTGTTGAAGAATCACGTTTGACTTTGAGTGATTCAAATTGAGCCAATGAATAACGAATCCTATTCCTCTGATTCAACGCAAGGTGGAGGTTGGCCTCGAAACCCAGGTTTTCCTGACTGTACTTGGCCTTGTTTCGCAGTTCTTTGATTCTCAATCCTATTTTTTGCTGGACTGACAACGAGTTTTGTTTAGCCATATTCGTACTCCCAAAAACTGTATGTAATAGGAGACTCGCATATCGACAATCCGTCAACGGACTATGAGTCACGTATGCACAGAAAAAATATTGAGTGATGATGGGAAGCGAGAGAACCCCACGTGGAACGTGGGGCTATATACAAAATTCAAGACCAACCCCCGTCGCAAGCAACATTTTGCATCTACGCTGCACTTGGGGCAAGTTCTTTACTCCAAATCTGATAAAATATCATTTTGGCCATTATCCACATTTCGACTCTATGCAAAGTCCTTACCCAATTAGGTAAAGGACTAAGGCCGCAACAGAAACTTGTTAATCGGCCAAACATACGTTCAATTTGTTCGCGGCTGTTTAGTAACGCCCGACCGAAATTCGTATCTTTCAAATGCATCGCCCGCATACGATATTCGCTATGTCGTCGATGGCCAAAGCCTTGTGCGTTCTTTCTGTGTTGAAATGTAACTAATTGAACATCACGGCTAGCGCAGAGATCGTAAAGTTTATTACTGTCATATGCCCTATCACCAATCAGATAACCAGGGTCATTCAATTTTGATACCAGTTCTATCGCCACTTTGGGTTCCGATTCATTCATTGGGCGAACTACCCAGGCTACAAATCCCTGCCTTGAATCCGCTATTACATGCAATTTATAGCCGGCAGCCATTAAACCTGCCGCAGAACCAAAACCGGCGTTTTTATCTTTCGTGTGTCTGCCAATCGGTAGCGGTTTTGCATCGATCCATTTACAGAGAGTTGGAAATACTTCTGCGTGAATAGAATGTTCTATGTATTTCATTAAGGTCTGGACACGTTCAGTTCTTAACCTGCGTGTCATTGTTGATGGCCATGGCAGTTTCTGTCGCCGTAGGTACACAGGCCAGTTTTTCTTGTTACAGGCCCAATATATAGGCCTGTCGTGTAATACCGCCCAAAAGTAGGTCAAAACAATATTCGCATCGGTGTAAGTTGCTCTTTGTGGTCTTTTGTTCTTGTCGGCTTTGCGTACTATTTGATATAGTCTCTTCCATAGTTCGTTTTCCATAATCATCTCCTTTTTAAATAAGAATCCTTTAGGAGTATTATAGAAGCGAACTATTTAGTGCGCAAGTACTTACATCTTGTGGCGCAAAATGTTGCAAGCAACGGGGCTAACCGAATCTTCGCGTCAATCGAAGACCGGGGTGAAGTGGAATTGATTATCTAATGGTTTATCCAGCCCTGACTTATTTACCGCGTTTCAATAACTTTTTATTCTGCGGACTTGCGAGGTAATTCTGTCTTGAAACAATTTTTTTGCCGGTTTTGGATTCGAGGTCTTTGCGGGCCTTGCCGGCGACTCCGCCACCTTCGACGGCAGCGTGTTTGCTTTCGACAAAGCCCCGAACATTACGATTGCGGGTTATTTCGGTCGTGGCAGCTTCGCCGAGCATTGAGAAGATTTGCTCAAGGTCGTTGAAATGGTCACGGAGATTTTCGCGTTTCAAACCCTTAAGCCTTTTGTATTGCGAAGGCGTTAAGCCGAAGGTCGCCTTTGATATTTCAGCGGTGAGGATTGAATATTCGGCATCTTCTTTGACGCCGCGTTTGTTCCATTCGTCGGTAAGTTCTTCGCGGATTGCGATTCCCCGCATACGTTTTTCAATCCAATCGTCGGAATAGCCCTTTGCTTTGTATAGCGCGCGGGTTCTTTTTGTAGCAAGTTCGGGGTCTTCGATTTCCTGTACTCTTTCGTAACCTACTTTTGCCAGCCAGCGTTTGAAGGGTTCTGCTTTGGGGGATGGAATTGACTGGATAATGCGGAAAATACTTTCGGTGTTTGCGCAGTCAGTTTCGTACTTTTTGCCATCTATGGACTCTACTTTCAGTTGTCGACAAAATGTCGACAACTCAGCGCCTTCCTCGCTTTTTACCCGCACTTTCATTCTGTACCAATAATCACGCGGATTATCGCTTTCTGTCAGAGCCGCAACAACATCAACAACTGAAAAAAACCATTCGTTTTTGTGCAATGTCTTACGGATTTTTCTGCCACGAAAAACAACGATTTTCGTAGTCGGAATTAGTTCATTCCCCATACTTGTTCCCTCGTTAAAGCTCCAGTATTCTCAAACTCTCAACTGCCCTGTCGTCTATGATTTTAACGGCAACCTGCTTATGTTCGCCCGCCATTGGTATAAAACATCGAGAATTTAAATATTTCACCCCAGAGAGATAGCAAACGGCGCATCTCACGGGGCAGGGGTATTGTAAACTACGGCAATAAGATAAGCAAGTGGGTCGCCGACAGAGAAACAAGCGAATTTCAATCAAAGACTGGGATGAAGTGGATTGTAAGTTTCTTTTGTTCGAGTGTTATTTTATCAACACGAACTTTTTTGTCATCAAGTTTAAAAACCGGCTCGAACGGCCGGCCATCAACTAAAGAGCCAACAGCCCGCGTCCAAAAATCGTCGGCGTCGGCAGATTGCTTTGGTTCGACTCCGCTCACCACTGACCGTTTGTATATTCTTTTCGCCAACAGGGTCGCCAGCGGAGTAATATCGACGGCGCCGATTTTTACGCTGGTGGTTCGCAGATTCAAAAGCCCTTTGGCATCAATGGCTGGGGCAGCTACGACGGTGGCGACAAATTCAGTTCCATCAAAAGAGACTGCGGCCATTAAGACTATGCTGGCCTTGCTGAAAAAAACTACGGGGGCGGAGATGCTGACGGCGTCGAAGCGTTGGGGCCAATCGAAACGGGCGACAATATCGTTTATGCCGGCTTGCGTGACGACGAGGTCGAAAGGCTCCTGAAGCTGTGAGCCGTTGTATAGGGCGGGCAGCAGGTCGTGGGTTAGATAGAAGCTAATCTGCGGGTTGCCGGTGTAATTGAGCGGCTTATAGAGGGCGGGCCTGTGCAGGAGCATGACAAAGAATAAACTTGCCGCAAGCAATATCACGGCGGAGATAATCAATCCCAAACGTGCTATTTTTTTGAATTTGGTCTTTTTGCGAATTTCCAAATACGCACCTGTTTACTGCGATTATATTGACAATCTCGTGATAATACTTTTTTGCTTTCGTAAAATCAATTGCCAAAAACAAACGAAGCGGTTATAGTGATTCGCTTATATATTGAGAAGACTTTTAAGATTACAGAAAGGAAAGTGATGGCAACTCATTTTGGCGACCGTCTTTGCGAGGCAGTGAAGAGCAAAAGGACATCTTTGACAGTGGGTCTTGACCCTATTTACAGCCGACTTCCTGCGGCCATAAGAAACCATCGCAGTATGAATGATGAGACTGATGCGGCGGCGGCGGTGGACGCGATTTTCGATTTCTGCACGCAGACGATGCGGATAATCGCTCCGCTGGCGGCGGCGGTGAAAATAAATATCGCCTTTTTCGAAAAGTATCTCTGGGAAGGCGTGGAAAGTTATTATTCATTAATATCCGAGGCGGATGATCTGGGACTGGAGGTAATCGGGGACGTGAAGCGCGGCGATGTCGGTCATACGGCGGAGCTTTACGCGGCGGCTCATCTGGAGAACCCGGAGATGGTCGGGCTGGAGGACACGCTTACGCCTGACGCTATTACGATAAACGGTTTCGCAGGGGTCGAGGGGATAGAGCCTTTTGCGAAGATGGCGGACAAGCAGGGTAAGGGCGTTTTCGTATGGGTGCGGTCGAGTAATCCGGGTGCGGCGGCGATTCAGGATTTCGCTGACGCGGACGGTGAGAAAATGTACGAAAAAATCGCAGGGGTCGTTAACGAAATCGCAACTGTACCTTCGAGAATCGGCAAAGGCGGGTACAGCAACGTTGGGATGATAGTCGGCGGGACATCGCCGGAGGCGGCAAGCGCGCTGCGGCAGAAATATGAAAAGATATGGTTCCTTGTGCCGGGGTACGGGTCGCAAGGAGCGAACGCGGCGGACTGCGTGAGGTTCTGCAAAACGGACGGGACGGGAGCGCTAATCTCCGCGTCGCGTTCGATAATTTACGCATACGAAAGTCCGAAGTATAAAGGGCAGTTCGGCGACGACTGGAAAAGATGCATCAAGCAGGCGGTTATCGATGCGAAGGTGGATTTGGCAAACGCAATGCAGACGAAGCTTTAAAAGAGGCGTCCGGCGCCCGGCGAATTGCATCACGGACAGCAATGGACAAGCAATTTTTCGCAGGTAAAAACGTTCTTGTGATGGGCTTAGGCCGATTCGGCGGCGGGGTCGATGTCGCCAAATTCGCAGCGGGGGCGGGCGCGAAGGTAGTTGTAACGGACATGGCTTCGGCAGAGGGACTTGAATCTTCTATAAAACAGCTCGAAGAATTCCCTGATATAGAATATCATCTCGGCTCGCACGACGAGGCGGACTTTAAGGGGGCAGATGTTATCGTAGTCAATCCCGCGGTGCCGCCAGATAACAAGTTTGTCAAAATCGCTAAAGAACACAAAAAAATCATCGCGTCGCAAATCGGGATATTTTTTCAGCTTTGCCCGGCTGAGATAATCGGCATAACGGGCGCCAACGGCAAAAGCACAACGGCAACACTGACTGCGCATCTGCTCCGGAAGACGAGGGACGAAGGACGAGGGACGAGAGAGGAAAAGGTCTGGTTGAGCGGGAATATCGGCAATGAGCCGTTGTTGACTATGGCGGACCAAATTAAACCAAACGATTTAGTTGTGCTGGAGTTATCGAGTTTTCAAATCGAGCAATTGGCAGAAATCGGAAAAGGGCCTGAGGTCGCGTTATTAACAAATCTGACGCCAAACCATCTTGACCGATATGGGACATTCGCTAAATACTGCGACGCCAAGGAGAACATATTCAAATTTCAAAAGCTGAACGGCAGCCGCCCCGCTATCTCTATTTTTAACGCGGAAGACGAAATTGCAGTCGAGTGGTTCGAAAAATACAAAGGGGACACGAACAGGGTTTGTGTTAAATTTTCAGCAGACGATGTGAGCGAGGAAATGCGGGACAGTTTCCCGCTGCCCGGGCGAGCGAATCTTTCCAACCTTGCGGCGGCGCTGCGTGTAGTCAGGCATTTCGGAGGCAAGGACGACAAAATAGAAAAGAGCCTGCCGGGGTTTAAGGGGTTGGCTCATCGGCTCGAATTTGTCGCGGAGATAAACGGCGTGAAGTGGTATAACGACTCGAAAGCGACTACGCCGATAAGCGCGATTGCTGCGATAGAGGCATTCGACAAGCCTGTAATTATTATTGCCGGCGGGTACGACAAGAACATACCATTTGACGAATTCGGCGGGAAAATAGCTGAAAAAGCAAAAGCGGCGATTCTGCTCGGTCAAACGGCCCAAAAAATCGCAGATTCGATTGCGGCCGGGCCTGAAAAACCGAAAATCGAAATCGTCGATTCACTTGCCAAAGCGGTCGGGCTTGCCAAAAAGCTGGCGGCCAGGGGCGATGTCGTTTTGCTAAGCCCTGCGTGTGCAAGCTATGATATGTTTGACAACTTCGAGCAGCGCGGCAAACAATTCTGCGACCTCGTACACCAAATCGGCGGTTGACCAAATCGTAAGCTACCTATAAAATTTTTATTTCCGGCCTGAAAATAGTTGACAACATCAACATTATTTAGTACTATGTAATACATAGTATTATTATAAAGGTATATTTAAGTATGAAATCAAGAGCCCAATATCGAAAAGGTTGCACCAGAACACTGGTTCTAAAGCTTCTTTCAGAACGACCTATGTATGGGTATGAAATTGCAATGACTCTGGCCAAACAAAGCGAAAATGTCTTTTCACTGGCGCAAGGAACATTGTACCCATTGCTGTATTCGTTGGAAAGAAAAGGAATGATTCGCATCAGCAAAAAGGTAAGAGATAAAAAAACCGGGCGAGAGCGTCTTTATTATTCGCTGACCAAGAAGGGAGCGGAGACTCTTGAGCAGGATTTGGCAACGTGGGCAGATATCGTAAAAGGAATGTCTCTGATATTGAAGGCTTCATATGCTAACTGTTGAACAGTACCTTGACAGGATAATGGAAATCGCTGACTTGACCGGCAAAGACGAAAGGCGAGTCCGTGGAGAGTTAGAAGTCCATCTGCAAGAAATGCTAATCGCCGGAGAGAAATCCGGCCTGACGGAAAGCGAGGTTATGGCTATGGTTGAGAAACAATTTGGTAACCCGGAAGAATTAGGAAAAATGATAGCTAAGGCAAGAGGTAAATTCCGCACTTATTTAAAGAAACAGGCAAGAAAATTGCCGATATGTCTTGCGGCAGCAGTTATACTTGCTTTTACATTGCACACCGTAGCATTCGAAGCTTTTCGTGTTACGACAGACGCTGCTTTCCCAATAGTCCCCAAAAGCTCAAGGGTGCTGGTCAACAAACTTACCAAGAACTTCAAAGTAAAGGATGTCATAGTTTTTCGTCAAGAAAAGCAGGCATTGGTAGGTATTGTTAAGGAAATTGACAAAGATAGAAATTGGGTGATGGTTGGCAGAAAAGACCAGGAAGATACGTTTGTTGGAAAAGACAAAATAGTTGGCAAGGCGTTTTTCCTGTACTCCTGTTCTCTTTAGAAACAGACACCCTGTGGAAAGCGGTGATGTCGTCTTATTAAGTCCTGCCTGCGCGAGCTACGATATGTTTGACAACTTCGAGCAGCGTGGCAAACAATTCTGCAGGCTTGTTCGGGAAGCAAACCATTAGTTATAGGAACATACCCACCGAAAAACAGAACCCTGTAAAAAAGTTCAATTCGGCCATAGCATTATTTCAGGCTAAAATTCGGCTATCTGCTCCATAAATCCATCCCGCGGGAATTTCCCTGTAATCGCTTATAAAGTCGGTGGTTAAGCCTGTCGATTTTCCGGCAGTGGCGTAAGCTGCCACGATGATAAAAATAGAGGATTTCCGAGGAGGCTTTATGCCGGAAACTAATACTAATAATGAGCGGAGAAGAGAGCAGAGACTTCGCTATCACTGGCCCGTCTGGTTCGCCGAGGATTTTAAGGAAGCACTTTCACAAGGCCAAATGATTGACATTACCAGTACCGCCGCTTCGTTCACCTGCCGGGTTGACGAGCACTATCCCTGTGTCGGGCAGCATTTAACCGCCCGGTTTAGTGTTCCCCGTTTACAGCCTGAAGAAGCCTTTGATATGGCAAATTTCACGCGTTCAGGCCGAATTTACCGGATTGACGACGTAAATCAGTTCTGCCGTCGCGTTGTAATGCAATTTGTTTCGCCGCTGCCGTTCAAGCCCGGCGAACAGGCTGAAAACGAGCCCGAAGCACAGGAAAGACTCGAAGCCGCGGCGGTATAATCCTGAAACCGCACAACAGTCCTCAATTGTCTGCCGGGATTTAATTTGCAATTCGCAGATTCCACTTTTTAATTTTCACCCGCCTTCGCAGAAAGCCATGGAGCTTTACTTTTCGCCTTTTACTTTCTAATATACTGCCATGTTGGAAAAAGGGCTTGTCCAGATATATACCGGCGAGGGCAAAGGCAAAACAACCGCGGCATTCGGTCTTGCGCTGCGGGCAGCAGGCCAGGGAAACAAAATCCTGATTTATCAGTTCCTCAAGCTTCCTGATACGAGCGAAAAGTTGGCTTTACAATCAATGAGAGGATTTGTTATCGAATCGCTGGGTATGTCATGGGACATGGCTAAATCTTTCAATGATGAAAAGACGGTCGCAGAGGCAAAAATACAAATCAGCGGCGCCCTTAAAAAAATCGCTGAATATGCTGAGAAAAAAGTTTATGATTTGTTAATACTGGATGAGATTGTGTTTTGTCTCTCTAAAGGCCTTGCTAAATTGGAAGATATAAAAGATATTATCGATAGAAGAGACCCTGCCGTCGAGATTGTCCTGACCGGCCGAGGGGCAAGCAAAGAGCTGATAGCAATGGCGGATTTGGTGACGGAAATGAAAAATATCAAACATCCGTTCGACAGAGGAGTCGGTGCAAGAAAAGGAATAGAGTTTTAGGTATTTTTGTAACTGTGTTTGCGGAAACACAATGGTGCCGGTTAAATAAAAAATTCAGGAGGGCTAAATTATGCCATCGAAAAGTAATTGGCGGGAAACAAGGGGGATTCTGTGTATATGGTTAGTTCTTATTCTTTCACCTTTTGTTAGTGCTGAGGATAAATCTAAACCTGATTGTGTTTTGTGCGGCCATATTACGGATTCAAAAACGGGACAACCTGTTACTGACGCAACGGTCAATATAAAATACGGTTATGACGCTAAAACAGACGCAAACGGATTTTACTGTTTTGAGAAAATTGACCAGAACGATAATTACAGAATCGAGATAGATTCAAATGACTACGTCGGAATATATGACTATTCAGCAATGCCGATTGTAAGTCTCGGCAGTGACAAACAAGTCGTCAAAGATTTCAAGCTCAACAAAGCTTATATGCTGGAAGTACAGGTCGTCGATGAGGCCAACAATCCGATTGAAAACGCGGAAATATCCGCAAGTTATTCTGCTGATGAAAGAATAGTAAGAGTCGGCAACGATACGCTGCGAAGGAAAACTGACAAAGAAGGTTTTTACCTTATCGGCGGTATTGCGCCAAAGACAAGCTGTCTGATTACTGCAACGCACAGTAAAAAAATTATGTCACCGAGCAAGAATGAAACAAGACTCAGTCGGACACAGTGGGATTACGCGCCCGGCCATCTGACAGTAACGCTTGCCGACCCGCAGATTGTCGAAACCGGCGAAATAGTTCTTAAGAAAGGCGTCGATGTTAACGGTGTTGCTAAATACGAAGATGGCGTGCCTGCTTCTGATTTGAAAATCGAAGCTTATCCCGAATGGTGGGGCAACAATCACTGCCCAGAGATGTATCCGATTGACGCCAATGGTGGTTTTATTCTAAGACATATAGTCCCAGGTAACTATCGGCTTATGGTAAACATACCTAAGCCTTCAGGCGGTTCAGTTAGCACTTCTGTTTTAAGATGCTCTTTGCCTTTGTCTGATAACGAAATTCTTAAAGTTACAATTCCGCAGAAATCGCCGCAGGCATTGGCCTCTATTCGAGGAAGATTCACTTTTGCCGGCGGCAAGATTCCTCGGTATGTTGACATCTCAGCTTCTTCAAGGAATGGCAAATATTATCCTTCTGCTACGTGGAATAATTATACAACGAAGACCTGTGATCCTAATTTTGTGATAGACCGCCTTGAGCCGGGGAAATATAAACTCACGTTCTCTTCTCAGGAAATAGAGCAGAAGGTCATTGAAAACGTTGAGGCTCCAACTGACGAGCTTGTGGTCGAACTTGCAGCCCGTGATAAAACGTATCTTGAAGGCACCGTTTTAAATTCGCAGAATAACCAGCCGATACAGAAGTTCAAGGCCCGCGTGAGAAAGTTAAAAATATTACGCGGACCGACCTATCAGCAATCTGATAAATGGGTCGAGGTTGACGATGCCGAGGGCCGGTTCAGTATGGACGTAACCGGGCCGGGGATATACCAGATTCAGGTAGCTGCCGAGGGATTTGCCTGGGCGTACAACGATGATGTTAATACCGACCAGAATGCACCTGTTGTTATTAAGCTGTCGTCCGGCGGCGGTATAAAAGGAAAAGTCGTTAACGACGCGGGCAAAGCTGTTAAAGGCGCTAAAGTCATTCCGTTATCAATGGCAGGAGGGATAAGGATACCGGTGAATTACATAAAGTCCTCGTTTATTTCGGAAGACGGCGCGGTCGAAACAGCAGACGACGGTTCTTTCGAATTAAAGAATCTTGCACCAGGCAAAGAAAGTATAAAGGTAGTTCATCCTGCTTATGCTTATTCGATAGTCAACGATATAGAAGTCGAAGAGGGACAGGTAACCGAAGGTATAAACGTCGTAATGCCCACCGGCAGCGCGGTAGAGGGTTTTGTTTATGATGCCCAGGGGCAGGCGCAGCCGAGTGTTACGCTTTGCTTTCAGGATATTTACAGCGGCTTGTCAGATGAAAAGGCTGGGCGTTTTGCTGCGGTTACGACCGACGCAAACGGTTATTATCGAGCCGGGGGGTTGCCTGAGCAGTTGTTAATCGTGAAAAGGGACAGAGAAAGGAGCAGGATGGGGGTGGTTTGTCGGACAATTGTTCCGGCAAGCGGAAAGGTATCGCATATCGATTTAGGCGGCCAGCCGATTATATCAGGACGCTTAATTATTAACGGTATCCCGCTGGCCAACCGCAGGGTTATCTTGTCAGCGACTGAATCGCCAAGCTCAAACGTTTTTTGTTGTTATGCGATGACGGAATCTGACGGCAAGTTTGTATTTGGCGGGGTACCGAGTGGAAAATGGGCGATTTACTATGAAGACACGAAAGAACACAGCGACTGGATTAAAGCAACAGTGGTTAACGCAACAGGACAGGATATGGATATGGGGACAATATCCGTTGGATTATCAACTATTCGCATATCGGTCAGCTATGAGGACGGAGCGTCAAAGTGGGACATTAGTCGGGCATATCTACAGGAAGGAAACGGTTTCTGGGGCAGGCAAGTAGCTCTGTTGGGCGAACCGGCTGACGAGAATGAGCCGTACATTACTAAAAACTTACCGCCCGGCGAGTATTATCTAATACTGATTCGCAGTGACCGGCTAACACTGAGACATCCGGTAAAAGTTGCGGAAGACCAGATGAGCGTAACCGTCCAGATACCGAAATGTACCGCCGGAATTGAAGGTCTGATAAGCGGCAAAATCATCATGTGGCAAACTATATGGACAGAGGACAAGTCGATAGCCGCTTCCTTAATGCCCGACGAGAAAGGCAACTTCAAACTCGATAATTTGCCCGCCGGGCATTATTACGTCGGCGGCAATATGCTTATAGATTCCGCGGCTCTACTTGAGTTCGAACTTGCCGACGACGAACAAAAAATTATAGATATAAACATTCCGGATAACCCATTTAAAAAACAGACCGGTACATTACAGGTCGTAGTGATTGATGAAAATGGGTCGCTGATACCTGGAGTCGAGGTTAGTTTGCTTGGCGATGAAGGCGTGATTAAACCTGTCACTAATCCAGACGGAATGATTTATTTTATGGCCGAAGAGGGAACATATACGCTGCAAGTAAATTTCCCCGGCTACAAAGCGGCAACGCAACAGGTATCAATTGAAAAGTTTGATATGAAGAACATACAAGCTCTTCGCAAGCCTTTTCTCCTTCGCCTGGAGCGGCAATAAATACGCGGGAGAAAACAGCAGGTGTTGACAATGAGCCGTAATCGCGTATCCTGTTGTTTTTTAACTGTTTTAATGGGATTTTTATGAGTAAAAATGTGGCGGTGATAATTTGTGCTGCGGGAGCGAGCAGGCGGTTCGTCGGTTCGACTTCTTCGAATGCGCTCACCGCAAGCGAGAAAAGAAAGAAGCCTTTCGTCGATGTTGACGGCCGGGCGGTCTTTTTGCGAAGCGTGGAGATTTTCTCCGGCAGGGACGACGTAAAACAAATATTGTTAGCCATTTCGCCGGAGGATGAGGAGCTGGTAAATATCAAATGGGGGCCGAATTTGAATTTCTTCAATGTGAAAATCTGCCTCGGCGGCGCCGAGCGTTTCGATACCGTCCAAAAGGGACTGGAGCTTATCAAGAACGATATCGAGCTTATCGCCGTTCACGATGCTGTTCGCTGCTGCGTTAAGAATGAGTGGATTGACAAAGTCATCGCGGAAGCCGGCAAAACCGGAGCGGCTATATTGGCCTGTCCAGTTGTAGCCACCCTTAAAGAGGTCAAAGGCAACGTGATAACCCGGACCGTTGACAGGGCCGGTCTATATGAGGCGCAAACGCCGCAGGTCTTCGAGACGGAGCTTTTGAAAAAAGCTTACGCCAATCTCAAAAATCTTGATAAAAGCAAAATAAGCGACGACGCGCAATTGGTTGAGGCAATTGGAAAGAAAGTATCAATCGTGGAGACGGACTCTTCGAATATAAAAATCACCCACAAAGCTGATTTGGCAATAGCCGAGGCGATTCTCAAATCGCGTCCGAAGCAAAAGCCGGAAGGTTATGTAGGCCCCTACGCAGAGGCACAATGGTAAATTTCAAGGAGAAAACGCAGATGAGTGAAAAACAGACCAGAAGACAGTTTTTGCAGACGGCAGGTATAGCAGCAGCTTCGCTGGCAGGCGCAGGCAGTTGTTTGGGACAAGATAAACTTTCATCAGAGAAGCCAACGAATAAAAAGCAGCTTAATAAATTCGGTCTGGCTTCATATACTTTCAAAAAGTTCAAATTAGATGAGGTTTTGGTGATGACGAAGCGGGCGGGGTTAAATTATCTCTGCTTAAAAGACTTTCACTTGCCGCTGCAAGACAGTGACGAGCAGATACGCCAGGCGACCGCCAAGATAAAAGAATCGGGATTGATACTTTACGGCGCAGGTGTGATTTATATGAATAGCGAAGCCGAGGTCAATCGGGCGTTCGAATACGCAAAGTGCGCCGGGGTAACAATGATTGTCGGCGTGCCAAAGCCGGAGTTTCTGGAGATGGTGAATGAAAAAGTCCAGCAGTATGATATTAAGGTAGCTATTCATAATCACGGGCCGACAGATAAAATTTATCCCACGCCGGGGAGCGCGTATGAAAAAATAAAAGGATTAGACAAACGAATCGGGCTTTGCATCGACATCGGGCACACGCAGCGAGCGGGAATTGACCCTTCCGAAGCGGCGAAGCAGTTTGCGGACAGGCTGTTAGACATTCATATCAAAGATGTTTCCGCAGCAACAGAAAAGGGAGAAACCGTTGAAATCGGCCGAGGCGTAATTGATATACCGAAGTTCGTTAAGACAATCTTAAATCTCGGATACGACGGCATTGTTTCGTTCGAATACGAAAAGGACGAGAACGACCCCCTGCCGGGGCTGACGGAATCGGTTGGTTATGTAAAAGGCGTGTTGGCGACTGTTTAGAATGGAAACTGAACACAAAGACCAAATAGGCCCGCTTCAACGTCCTTATTCATCAAGAATTTTCTCAATGAACAACTTTAATTGAGGCAGGTCATCTTTACAGGTATCCCAGACAACTTTAGTGTTTACTCCGAAGTATTCATGAATCAAAAAGTTTCTCATATCTTTCATCCGCTGCCATAGCACATCGGAATGCTGCCCGCGAAACTCGTCACTAAGGTTGTTTGACGCTTCACCCATTATCTCAAGTTCTCTTACAACGGCATCTATCACCATTTTGCTGGACGTAAACCGGTCATAAGAAGTGCCTTTAAGATACTCCTCGATGCTTTCTATGGCTTCCCGGATATGCGCCAAATACGTCCTGTCATTTTTCATAGATATACTCTGCCTGAGCAAGAACATCGTCCCTGAAGTACTTGCTTATCGCCTGAGGGGTAAGAAGGTCAACCGACTTTCTAAGGAAAGACTCAAAACTATTCTTGATGTCAGACAATGCGAAGAAACCTATCACCGCCGCCGGTTCAAAGTCTATCAGCACATCAACATCGCTATCCTCGCCTGTTGTGCCATTGACGTATGAGCCGAAAATGGCAACAGACCTTATGGCCTCTATGTGCGGACTGTTTTCCACCGCCTTCAACAATCGCTTTTTGATTTCCTGTTTGTCCATATACTAACTATTATTCTACGCCTGAGCACAGATTCTATCAAGTATACTTTTTTCTTTTTTTCGGCTGCCGGGTGTGATAAACTGCCTGCGGCTTTGTTATCCGCCTTCAGCGAGACCTCGCCAAGGGCGGGCAGGAAAATTGGTGCAGATAGGTTCAACAAGCTCACTATAAAAAGGAAGCTATGAAACAGCAGGATATAGTAGCCCGCCGGGAAAAAATCAGGGCGGTTCATAAATATGAGGTCGTAGGAAGCGGGAAAAAAGTGAGTGTAGCAGGCAAACGGTTTCACTTTATCGGGGCGGGCGGTGTCGGGATGAGCGGGCTGGCGCAGCTTTTGATAAAACATAAAGCAATCGTCAGCGGCTCAGACCAGATACCAGGCGAAATAACAGAAAAACTCTGCGAGATGGGCGCTGACATAAAAATCGGCCACCGAGCCGAGAATCTCGACCCGAAAACAGACACGGTAGTCATCTCGGCAGCCGTTAGAGAAGATAACCCCGAACTGAAACCGGCCAGGCAAAAGGGAATGAAGGTTTATAAATACGCCCAGATGCTCGGCGAATTAATGGACCTCTATGACGGCATAGCCATAAGTGGTACCCACGGCAAAAGCACCACCAGCGGCTGGCTGGTCCACCTGCTCAAACAGGCGGGAGCCGAGCCGAATTTTATCATCGGAGCAAAAGTCAGCCAATTAGACAGCTCGTCCGGAATCGCGAACGGCAAATGGTTCGTGGCTGAGGCCTGCGAATATGACAGGAGTTTTCTAAACCTGAAACCGAAAATCGCCTGCATACTGAATATCGAGGCAGACCATCTCGATTACTATAAAGATGAAGCTGAAATAGTCGAGGCGTTCGAGGAGTTCGCGAGGGGGACAAGACCCGGCGGTGTGCTGATTGCAAACGGTCAGGACGCAAACGTAGCCAAGGTCATCCAGCAATTACCAGGTGACAGGAGTTGTGAGACTTTCGGGCTCGAGAAAAATTGTAATTTCTACGCCCAAAATCTTCAGCTAAATAACGGACTCTATACTTTCGATATTTTCCATAATGGTAAATTATTGGGCGCGGCTGAAATCGCCCTGCCCGGCAAACATAACGTCTTAAACGCCCTTGCGGTAACAGCTATCGCGGTTAACGCTGGAGTACCCGCCGAAGAAATATTGCGGCTGCTGGCAGGTTTTACCGGAGTCGAGCGCCGACTGATGTTAAAAGGTCAAGTAAACCAGATTACCGTCCTTGACGATTACGCCCATCATCCGACTGAAATCAGGGCGTCGCTGGCGGCCATACGCCAGAAGTATCAGCCGAAGCGAATCTGGTGCATCTTTCAGCCGCATCAATACAGCAGGACAAGATTTTTGCTTGATGACTTCGCGGAAAGTTTTAAGCTTGCCGATATAATTATTATGCCGGAGATTTATTTCGTCCGCGACAGCGAAGCATCCAAAAAAGAAGTTAACGCGGAGGTTTTAGTTGATAAAATACGGGCCAAAGGCGCAGAGGCGATGTTCATTGATGATTTCAGCCAAATCTGCGATTATTTGAAGAACAATGTTGCCGCCGGCGATCTCGTAGTGACTATGGGCGCAGGCGATATTTGGAAGGTAGCAGATGAATATATTCAGTGGCTTAGAAAAAATAGTTAAAACCGATTATCCATTAGCCAAGGACACATGGTACGGCTTAGGCGGGCCGGCGGACTACTTTATAAGGCCCGAAACGGTCGAACAGCTCAAGACCACGGTCCAGCGGTGCAGCGAAAATAATATTCCAATCTACGTGCTCGGCTTCGGTTCCAACCTGCTAATCAACGACGACGGTCTGCGGGCAGCGGTGATAAAACTCGATGCTGAAAATTTCGCACAGACGCAATTCGACGGCGAACAGCTTACCGCATGGGCGGGCGCAAAGTTGAACGAGTTGGTCCTGACCTGCGTGAAAAAAGGCCTATCAGGCCTTGAAGCGCTGACAGGCATACCCGGCTCGATGGGCGGAGCGATAAAAATGAACGCGGGCGGCAATTTCGGAGATATCGGCACAGCTACGGAAACCGTAACACTGATGGACGGCCAGGGCAACATCTTCGAAAAAAGCAAACCCGAACTGATATTCGATTACCGCAGTTCAAACATTACCGCCCAGTTCATACTAAACGCGACGCTGAAGCTGGCCGGCGGCGACCCTGACCAGATTATGCGAACGGTAAAGGAAATCTGGATTTACAAGAAGAACAGTCAGCCGTTAAACACGCGAAACTGCGGCTGTGTATTCAAGAACCCGAGAGGCGTCTCCGCAGGAGCGCTGATTGACAGGGCCGGGCTGAAGGGACTGCAAGTCGGCGGCGCCGTCGTCAGCGAGAAACACGCAAATTTCATAATCGCCGAGCAGGAATGCAAAAGCCGTGACGTCGTGAGACTGATAGAGGCCATAAAAGAAAGAGTTAAAGAACAGTTCGACATCGAGCTGGAACTTGAAATCGAAATCTGGGATTAGGTAACGGTAATTGGTAATTGGTAATTGGTAATTGGTAATTGGTAATTGGTAATTGGTAATTGGTAATTGGTAATTGGTAATTGGTAACTTGTGATTGGTAATTGTCAGGCGTCAGATTTTTCTGATATCTATATTCTGTTCTCTGTTTTCCGTTCACCATTTAATTACCTCTAACCGGTAATAGTAATAAATTGAAAATAAAAAATAATAAATTAAAAACCGCTGTCCTTATGGGCGGCATCGGGGCCGAGCGTGACATCAGTATCCAGAGCGGAGGCTGCGTGGCCAAGGCGTTAAAAGAAGCAGGCATGAATGCGGTAACCTGCGATGTCAGGCCTGACAATCTGGATGCGCTCGATGACGGCAGCATCGACGTGTTCTTTCTTGCGCTGCACGGCAAATTCGGCGAAGACGGTCAATTACAGCAAATACTCGATGACAAAAAGCTCTGCTACACCGGCAGCGGGCCAAAGGCAAGCAGATTGGCCTTCGACAAAATGGCGAGCAAAAAAGCTTTTGCCAAAGCCGGCGTACTCGTACCCGCGGCGGTTGAATTCAAACGCAATACCGACCTCGTTAAGCTTGAAAAACAGCTCAAACAATTTGCGGACAAATACGTGGTAAAGCCCATAACGCAGGGAAGCAGCGTCGGCGTTACTATAACTGATAACCCAAAATCCGCCATGGAAGAAGCGCGAAAATGCGAAGCGGAGTTCGGCGACTGTATGATTGAAGAATATATAGCAGGACGTGAGATAACCGTCGGCGTGCTGCTGGGGCGGGCGATGCCGATTATCGAGATTAAAAGCAAAACCGGCTTTTATGATTACCACGCGAAATACATTGATGACCGGACGCAGTTTCTTTTCGATACTTTCGATGACCCTTCGCTAATAAAAAAAATCGAAGCCGCGGCGATTGAATGTTTCAACGCGCTCAAACTGAAGCACTTCGCGAGAATCGACTTTATCATCAGCCCCGATGGAACTGCTTACGCCCTCGAAGCCAACTCTATTCCGGGCATGACAAGCCATTCGCTTCTGCCGAAGGCAGCGGCCAAGGCGGGTATTTCAATGAGCGATTTGTGCATAAAAATAATTGAGGCGGCATTGAAAAATAAAAGAACCGAATACTGACGATTAAAACCAATCCGATGAGCAGAAGGAAAAAAACAAAATCCAAGACAAAGAGAGTGACATTTAAGCTCCACAGTTCCGCAAGGAAAAAGCAGCGGACTTATCGGCCGAGCGTAACAGGCGCTCTGAAAATATTCGGGATAATCTGCGTTTTAGCCGCAGCCGGTGCGTCTCTTTACTTTGCGCAGAAATATATAAAAACAGCCAGGCCTCCCGGCAGAGGACCTCTGGAACTGGCAGAAGTTCCTGAATGGGTAAGCAGCGAGTTAAAGACAAAGATTTACAACGCCGCCGGAGGCCTGCCCATGCGTATTCCTGCCGAGGGCAAGAATGGGGCGGCGGCGGGCAAAATCCTGCGTCTCGATGAAGAAGCCGCACAGAAAGCTGCGGAAAATCTGGCGTCCGTTGCCTGGCTGGACGATGTAAAAGTGCAAACTACGCATGAGCGTTTGCTGATAAAAGCCAAGTGGCGAAAACCTGTAGCGATAGTCAAATCAGGCTCACGAAGTTTTTACGTGGACGCCGAGTTGGTCGTGCTCGATTTCGTGCCGCTGTATAATTTACCCATCGTAAAAATAGAAGGACTGTCGGAAACAAGAACGCCGCCGACGGGCGAGGTTTGGCAAAGCGATGACCTTGCCGCGGCCGTGACTATACTAACCAAGCTCGACCAGATGGACAAATCTGTCACGCCCGACAAGCCGCTGCTTTACGATATTAACAGTATCGACGTAAGTAATTTCGCCGGCCGTAAAAACAAACAGCTCCCGCATATTATTCTCTACTCAAAGGACAATACTGAAATCATCTGGGGCGCAGAGTTCGGCAAATGGCAGCAATACCTCGAAGCGATGGATGAGGAGAAACTGGCCAAGCTTTACGCGTATTACAAAGAATACGGCTCCCTGTCGGGCGGGGTGAAATTTATCAATCTTAGCTCGCAACAGGATAATATCTCCCAGCCGATTGACAAATATTAGTAGGTTCGACCCCTTCGACAAGCTCAGGGCAGGCAAGCTCACTACAAGTCCCCTGCCAACTCATTCAGCGCGGTCGCCAAGTCGGTATAGCGGTAGGGAATTTGAAATTGCTCACAGATTGCCTTGAATTTCTTCGAGACTATCTCGCTGAGTCTGCCTTGAAAATCCGCATCGCCTTTACAGGTGAAAATCCTGCATCCGGAAAACCGAATTTCGTAAATGCCGCATTTGCCGTCAACATTATACGGGCAGCGGCTCATTTTCATTTTACCGCTGAGCTCGCAGAGAACGCAGAGATTTTTAATATTGTCATTTTTTTTTATTTTATTTTCCTCCGCGCTCTCAGCGGTCTCTGCGGTTAATACAATATCAAGATTTGCAACAAAATATATCAATTCCGGCGAAGTAACAAAAAGTTTGTGGTCAAAGCCATCGAAGTCACAGCATTTGCCGCAGGCGCAGCACTCCCCCGCCGGGTCTTTGTGGTCTTTGATTTGTGAATTGAGCCAGTCGTAAACTTCCGCCACTTTATTTATCAACTGACTGTTTTGCCGGTTTTTACCCACCATTTCCCGCTCTTTTTAATCTTTTCTATTTCATCGAAGCTGAAAAACCTGCCGCGATTGATACCGCCGCATTTTTGTGTCGCTTCGTTCCAGCAGTCCGCGTTGGCCAAATTGTCCGGCCAGAACGGCCACGTCCTGCACTGGTTCGGCCGAACATGGTAAATAGCGCATCTTTTTTGACCGTTTATTCTTTGTAAAAATATGCAATCTTTAGTGACCGGCTGTTCGATAATTGTTGTTCGCAGGCCCACGCGATTGAGATACCTTTGCTGTAACTGCTCGGGTTCGACTTTCAAGAAATCCGCAACGAGTTTAATCTCCGGCGAGGTAATCCAGATATAACCCTCGTCCGGCCCGGAGCAGCACCCGCCGCACTGCTGACAGTCGAAATGCAAACCGCCAATATACCACGGAGTTTTATCTTTATTTGCCACAGAGTTCACAGAGGACACAGAGAATATAATTTATATTTTTAGACACTTGTTTACACCTATTAACACTCATTGTCATTCCCGCGTAAGCGGGAATCTATTAATTCCAACAAAAAGTGGTGTGCTAAGCACACTATAAAATCGAAGTTTTAGCGTTTATACTGTCCTGTCAAACATACATTCTTGATTGAGCATTTAGAACATTCAGGTTTAGCATCGCAAATAGATTTACCAAAATGCCAGAAGATTCTGTCCAAATCAGCAGGTAAATATTTATAACCTGTAAGTCCCGATAATTTGTGAACAAGTCTGTGTAAAAATAAATAATTCTTTTCGTTTGCAGGATTGTTACCCATTTCCAACTTATCCCCATGTATCAAGTCAAAGCCGTAATTTAATAATCCTACCCGAGTTATAACCCTTACAACGTGTAAATCATTAGAAGCCATTTCATAACCTCCCAGAGCCGCGTTATCAGTATCAAAAACCGCTATTTTCGAGGTTATGAAATGGGCTGTAGCAACATAATTTGGATTAAAGCTTGATAAAGCCAAATCCCTTACTTTAAATTTAACATTCTTAATCTTTAATAGGTCGTCTTCTTGGAAATCAGTTTCGTGGTATTTCTCTGCACGCTCAAAATAATTTTCCCAATCCCATTTATCTTCTTGTGCGAATATCTTTACAACACTGGCTATAACTTGGACACCATCTTCCTGCCAGCGATATTTTGCCCTTTGCAGAATTTTTCGGTAGTTTCCTTCATTCAAATCCTGTTTGCTCTTTATCAAATTTCTAAGTTCCCTATAAACTTTTTCTCCACTTTCACCTTTTATTGCTCTGACCAGCAAATCTCTCAAAAAAGAAAGAAGAATTTTGATGTCGTTTTCATCAGATTTGCATTTTATGCGCCTTTGATTTTTTTTAATTTGTTTCCTATGTTCCGCTAACCAATCTTTAATTTTCCGACTTTTCCCATCAAAAGGCGCCTTTAATTCAATAATTTTTGAAATTATCTCATTTATGTCGGGTAATTTCAGTTCCATAACATTTCCCTGTACGAATTACCACTTCAGAACGGCTCCGGTATCTGCGCTTGTCGCCATTGAGGCGTATTTAGCGAGGCAGCCTTTTGTTACTCGCGGCTTGGGCGCTTTCCAGCTCTTTTTGCGCTCGGCTAATTCCTTATCAGATAATTTTACGTTTATTTTATTATTTGGGATGTCGATTTCGATGATGTCACCATCTTTCAGCAAACCAATCGGCCCGCCCACCGCCGCTTCTGGACTGATGTGTCCGATGCAGGCGCCTTTTGTTCCGCCGCTGAACCTGCCGTCGGTAATCAGGGCGACGGATTCGCCGAGGCCTGCGCCTATGACGTAACTTGTCGGGCTTAACATCTCCTGCATACCGGGTCCGCCCTTGGGGCCTTCGTTGCGAATTACAACAACGTCACCTGATTTGACCTTGCCGGCCAAAATTCCCTCACAGGCGTCCTCCTGGCTCTCGAAAATAACCGCAGGGCCTGTGTGGGTAAGCATTTCTTTGGCGACACCGGCTGTCTTAACCACGCAGCCGTTTGGAGCGAGGTTGCCTTTGAGGATGGCAAGTCCGCCGGTTTTGGAATAGGCATTTTCGATAGTGTGTATGCAGTCTGTGTTTTTGATTTTCGCATCGGCGATATTTTCGCCGAGCGTTTTTCCTGTAACGGTGCGGCAATCCAGATTAAGCAGACCCTTGATTTTGCTTACTTCCTTGAGAATCGCGCTTATGCCGCCTGCGGCGTCAACGTCTTCCATATGCCACGTGCTCGATGGGGACACTCGGCAGATATTCGGGCACTTTCTGGAAACAGCGTTGATACGTTCGAGGTCATATTCGATGCCGGCTTCGTTAGCGACCGCCAAGCCGTGCAGGACGGTATTTGTCGAGCCGCCCATCGCCATATCCAGAACGTAGGCGTTATCGAGCGATTTTTCGTTGATTATATCCAAAGGCTTGATGTCCTTTTCGATGAGCGTCAGAATTTGTTTTCCTGCCGATTTGTAAAGCTCCTGCCGTTTCGGATTAATCGCCAGTATTGTCCCATTGCCGGGAAGTGCCATCCCGATAGCCTCGCAAAGGCAGTTCATCGAATTTGCCGTGAACATTCCCGAACAGCTTCCCTGTGCCGGGCAGGCGGTACGCTCAAGCTCTTTCAGTTGTTCTTCGGTAATCTTGCCCGCGATGAACTGCGCGACGCCTTCGAATATACTGATAAGGTCGACGGCTTTTCCATCTTTTGTTTTTCCCGCCGCCATAGGCCCGCCTGATACGAAAATCGTCGGGATATTCAGCCTGACCGCGGCCATCAGCATCCCCGGTATGATTTTGTCGCAGTTGGGAATGCAAATCAGGCCGTCAAAACAGTGCGCCCGCCCCATAGTCTCGACCGAATCGGCGATGATTTCACGAGAGGCCAGCGAATACTTCATGCCGGTATGGGCCATAGCGATTCCGTCACAGACCGCTATCGTATTAAATTCGAAAGCGACGCCACCTGCGTCACGAACGGCCTGCTTGACAGTCTGAGCCACTTTATTGAGGTGAACGTGGCCCGGCACTATCTCGCAAAAGCTGTTGGCAACACCGATGAACGGCTTATTTATATCGGCATCGCTCAATCCGCAGGCGTGAAGCAGACCCCTGTGCGGAGCCCGCTGAAAACCTTTTTTAATCGTATCGCTTTTCATAATCAGGCTTCTCCAAAACAATTTGACAAACTACCCGCCTCCGCTTCCGCCGTCGCCAAAGGGCTTCCGGCTTCGCTAAAGCTACGCCGGACACGATGGCGGACAAGAAAGCTACGCCGGACACGATGCCAGACAGGTCGCTCCGGCGAGGCAGGCCCGAAAGTCCCAAAAACGCGATTTTAACCGCTAATTGAAGATACATAAAGAAAAATCAGTTGTTTTTGGCAGAACGAAACATATAATTACAATTCAAATGGGGTCCCGTTCTGCGAGGCCCCAGTCTGTCATAAAATTAAAACTTTCAAGGAGTACTGACGATGAGACAAGTTAAAATTTTCAGGTGGCTGGCAAGTGCGGCAGTTTGCTCAATTCTTCTGGCGGCAGGTTGTGACCCTACCGGCGGAGGAGCCGCTAAACCCGAAAAGAAAATGCCAAAAGACGTTGCCGTCGCGGCGCTGAAGTTCAACCCCAAAGATTTAACATCTTACAAGGTAATAATCGAATCGGGACGAAGCATTAAATGGGAAGGCGCCCTGCCGGACAAACCCTCCTTCAAGGGCAGCGGCAATACTACCAGACTCGAAATGACTTTCACCGAGGAAATTCAAAGCGTTGACGCTAATGGCAACGCACTGGCAAAAATCACCATCAAAGAGCTGAAATACTCCTCCATACTTAAAAACGTTCCCGTTTTAGAGTTCGACAGTTCCAGCCCGCAAGACCCGAACGATCCGATGGCAAAGCTAATCGGGCAAAGTTATATCATAAAAATCGCGCCCACCGGCGAAGTAGTGGAAGTTGTCGATACAAAAGAAGCGGAACTGGCGACAAGGAAAGGTTCCGTACCGCCGACGGTAGCTTTGAGACTGCTTGACCCGGAGGTAGTCAAGGAACGACACGGAACTTTAGTCCTGCCGAACACCGGCGAAAACCGATTACGCGCAGGGGACAAATGGAGCAGGACAAAGGCCTTTTCCTTTGGCTCAATGGGAGCGGAATCATACGAAAAAATTTATACTCTAAACAAAATCACAGACAGGGACAATCGGCAGATTGCCGTCATAGAGATGAATGCTATTCCCGCATCAGAAGCAGTAAAAGAAAATGCGGAAAGCAAGCTTACGAAAAATTTCGATAATACCAAGACATATACCGGCCAGCTGGAGTTGGATTCAACCGCCGGCAAAGTCGAAAAATACCTCGAAAATCTCCAGATGGATTGGATTATCGCCCTGCCGCCGGCTAAACAAGACCCGAACCAGGAGCCTGCTGTACTGACGATGAGCACCACCAGCAGCTACAGTCTTGAAAAAATTAATTAGAACCCAATTAGAAGGAGCGAAATTGAAAAACGCTTTAATCGTCTTAGCGGCCGTGCTGCTGATTATTCCCGCAGGATGTTTGCCGACAGTCGACAAGGGAAAAACAAAGCTGATGACTGTAGATTTCCAACAGGGACAAACTCTGCAGTACAAGTTCGTTTCCAGCAGGAGCATCGATGTTAACTGGGGACTGCCTACCAAAAATGAAGCTAAAAAAGGCGGGAACAAGGTCGATAAATCCTCCGAGTCAATGGAGATGGTCGTGGCCTATACGCCTGTTAAAGTGGATCCCTACGGCCTTACAACCATCGAGGCAACCTGTAAATCAGTAAAAGCGACGCGAACTTCATCAGGAAGCAGCCGAGCGGGTACAAGTAAAGACGCCGTAGAAAGTCTTTCAGGGGTAAGTTTCACATTCACTGTCGATGCCGCCGGCAGAATTGAGGATTATTCACAATTAGAGAAGTTAATCACAGAGACCGGCGAAAAAGCCTTCCGGCCCGGAAGCAAGGCAGGAAGAATTAAAGAACCCGATATGGTAAGCGATTTTATCGCTACGCAATGGTTCCTGTGGGACTCGGTCTCCAGTATAAAAAAAGCCGCGAAGGGAATCCGCACGGGACAAAGCTGGAAATCCAAATTGTCTGTTCCGTTGCCGATGATAATGCGAAAAGCAAGAGATGTTACTTATACGCTCGATGAAATCCGCCAAACCGAAAAAGGACAAATCGCCGTGATACGCAGTTCTTACGCGCTTGCCGAGTCTGTCCCCGGCACTTGGCCGAAGCCTTACACCGGCAGCTTTCAGATGAGCGGCAGGTTCGGGTTCCTGTCTGACTATAACTTCCTGGATTTGCAGGGTCAGGGCGAGGAACTGTTCAATATCAACGCGGGCCGAACGGAGAAATACAATCAGCAATACAAAGTGCAGCTCGACGCTTCTTTCCCAATGGGCATCAATATGAGGCCCAAAATAACTATCGAGCAAAATTTAACAATGGAGCTTATCGAATAACCGGCAGCTTAACCGCCTCGGTTAAGGGCTGCTGCCAGTGGAGGTAATTGCAGATTGGACACACGCAAAAATCTATGGGCGCCGTGGCGGGCCGAGTATATCCAGGGTTTGAGTAAAAGCAGCGCCTGTTTTATCTGTGATGACCTGAAAAAGCCGCAGGACGACGATGAAAACCTCGTGTTGTGGCGCTCGGACAAAAGCATCGTGGTAATGAATCGTTTTCCATATAACAACGGCCATTTACTGGTCGCCCCGGCCCGGCATATTTCCGACATCGAAGAAGCAAGCGACGAGGAACTGCTCGAATTGACCAAATTAATCAGGGAATCGAAAAAGGCCCTTTCGTTGGCGATAAAACCCCACGGCTTCAACGTAGGGATGAACTTCGGTCGATGCGGCGGAGCGGGACTACCCGGCCATCTCCACATCCATATCGTTCCGCGATGGGAGGGAGACACAAATTTTATAAACGTATGCACCGACACAAATGTTGTCAGCCAGAGTCTTATCGAGCTTCTGGCGCAATTAAAACAAATAAGCAAAGAACATAACCTGCCCGCATTATAACTATGTCTGAAGAGCTAACCTGTTACGCCGTCGCCGAAGTCCGCAGTCGCGGCCGAAGGTTTGCGGAAAAGCCGCACGCCTTTCGCGGCGATTTCGAACGAGACCGCGACCGTATAATTCACTGCTCGGCATTTCGCCGGCTCGAAGGCAAAACGCAGGTCTTCACACCCGGCCTTGACGACTACTACCGCACACGCCTTACCCACAGCATCGAAGTCGCGCAAATAGGAAGAACCATCGCAAAAGAGCTTCGGCTAAATATTACTTTGACCGAGGCGATATGCCTTGCGCACGATTTGGGGCACTCGCCCTTCGGACACGCCGGCGAAACAATCCTAAACCGCTTAATGGCCGAGTTCGGCGGATTCGAGCATAATCGGCAATCATTACGCATCGTCGATTTGCTCGAACATCCATATCCGGATTTCGCGGGCCTGAATCTGATGCACGAAACCCGGCTGGGACTGGCCAAGCATCGAAGCCCGTACGATAGCCCGCAGAACGGGACCTTCGCCGAGCCAAACTGTTCGCTTGAGGGACAAGTCGCGGACATCGCCGACCGCATCGCGGTAAACTCCCACGACCTCGAAGACGGTATGCGGGCAGGCCTGATTCACCGCGAACAATTAAAAAGCGTTGAAATATTCGCCGAAGCACAAACCAGAGTAAACGCCATCGCGATGGAAGACCCGATAGTCCAGAAAACAAGGACCGCGAAAACTATCATCGATATTCTCGTCAGCGACTGCATCGATACGAGTAAAAAAACGATAGCCGGCGCAAATATTAAAACCGTCGATGAGATTTACAGCCGCCGCGAAAACTTGATTGCGATTTCTACTGAAAACAACGCCAAACTCGCTGCGCTGGAAAAGTTTTTGATGGAGAACTTTTATCTGCATAAAACAGTAACACAAACAGCATCGCAAATTGAAAACTGGCTCGGAAAACTTTTCGAGACTCTTTGCCGCAAACAAAAGCTGATGCCGGGTTACTTCAGGCGATTCATAGACAAGGAAGGTTTGCAGCGGACGGTATGCGATTACATCGCGGGCATGACCGACAGATTCTGCCTGAAAGTTCTGGAAAATCCAGCCGGAACTGTCGATAATCTTTGACTTAACCTAAGTCTTCAGCTAACCTTCGACAATTATGAGAAGATTACTCGCATCGTGTTTTGGTCTTGGCAGGCTGCCCGTCACCCCGGGGACGTGGGGCTCACTGCCGACAGTTGCGCTCTTTGCCCTGATGTTCGGCTTAGGCTTATCAACCGTCGTAGTATCAGCCGTAATGGCAATTTGCGTTTTACTCGGCTCTGTCCTCTGCATAAAGCTTGCTCCATTTGTAATCGCAGCGACGGGTAAAACCGACCCTTCAGAAGTAGTCATTGACGAATTTGCCGGCCAGGCGGTTACGTTTTTATTCATAGCAGCGTCGCCTATAAACAATTTTTGGACTGCTGCGCTGCTCGGCTTTCTGCTTTTCAGATTTTTCGATATCCTCAAGCCCTGGCCAATCCACAAGCTTGAGAAACTCCCAGCGGGCTGGGGCATCCTCGCCGACGACTTATTAGCGGGAGTATTCGCAGGAATCGCCTCGCTGTTTTGTCTGGTTTTGTGGAATAACTTGCGATTACCCGGAGAACACTGATGACAGTAGAATATTCCGTCAACGTCTGCAAAGAACTGGAGAAGAAATGCCGTCTCGCAGATTTGCATCGCCCAATTCAGATTGCCCGTTACGAGAGCGGAACCGAACTGGTCTATGATGTTACAGGGATTACAAAACCAAACTCGGCGAAAGTACATCTGGTCGTCGAAGATTTTATAGGCGGAGGATTCGCAGGCCAGGTTTATAAGGTAAAGATACTGGAGATTGAGGACGGGCCAATAGATGGTCTGGAGGTTGCCGGCGTTTATGCGATGAAGATACTCATCCCGCCTTCGGGATTTGCGCGTCTGTTTCGTAATGCGCTTTACTGGATTGGTTTCCAGGGGCCGTTTCAGCTTCAGGTAAATCCTGCCGCAGCCCGGGCCGGCACTCTCTGGCAAAAGTTCATTCGCCGTGTCGCGAAGATTCGATTCGGCGACGAAACCAAGGTTGTGGATGTCTACACAACATTCGTTGACGATACACTCGGCAGTTGCGGTGAACTTAGCGAATGGATAGAGGGCCGCACCTGGCGGCTCGAAGTCGATGAGCACGTCGACCTGCTCAAAAAATGGCGAAAGAGCAAAACAGTCGATTCACAGAAACTCGGCTCGCCGGAATACAAGGCGAAATATTATTTCATGCACGATTTTGTAAAGCTGCTGCATGAGATGGGCGCTTATGAATTTGCAAGGCAATATGAGTGGTCAACCTGTAAAAGTCAGCCGAACTGCCTAAAACGCATAAAAACCGAAGATAATCCGTCTGCCGGACTGGTGGCGGTAGATTTCAGAGCGGGACTTGCTCTTCTGCCTTTTCTGCCGATGAGTCCGGGTGATTTTAAACTCATTTGGAACGGATTAAAACGCGGCTCGCTCGTGCAATTCGACAGAGGCGATTCGAATAAACTGAAAAGTTTTATCAACAACCACAAAGAGTATTTCGAAGATATGCATGGTTTGTTTGATGAGCTTACACAGGCTGAAGATGTTTATCGAAATTCGGTTCCCGATATTACGCACAATCATATTCGACTTTTATACAGCAAAAAACTCTGGACAGTTATATTTGATAGCGCCGTTACAGGCTGGAAGACAAGAAATATCATCGACGAAAAAGGCTTTGAAAGACTGCGCAGCAGCAAACTTAAGACCTTTATTTTCTTCCTGATTGGTCTTTTGCCGTTTTTAGGCGGAGTATTTCGCAAGTTCTGGTATCACGAAAACTGGCGCAGGCACTACATGAGTATTTTAACCGATGCGAAATATTTTAAAAAGGCCCTTATGTGTAAATCGCTGGAATTGCTCGCATCGTGGCACAGGGCCGGCAGAATTTCACCTGCGAGAACAGAGCTGCTCTCGCGGCAGCCGTGGCGGATTTTATATCATCTGCCGTTTCTGCTTTTGATATTTCCTTCCCTGCACAGACTTCTCACTGATTGGCAGTTTGCGAAGGAAAAACTGTATTTCCTTACCGTAAGGCCGGTCAAGCTGTATTTTAATACCGAACTTCGCCGGCAATGGCTGCTCGATATGGTAAAACAGGGCCAGAAAAAGCATATCCTCACCGACGAGGATACACAGACAATTCTTTCGCAGATTGACGAGCCTTTCATTGACCAGTACCTCAAGAGTCTGGCCGTCCATATTTGCTGTCTGCCGGTAACGCAGATTGTTTCTATGATTGTTGCTGCCGTATATATTATGAAACATCCAGGTTTGTCATGGAAAGAGTGTATTGCCGCCGCAGGGGCCATTATGCTTATTTTTCATGTCATTCCTGTTTCGCCCGGTTCTATTGTTCGAGGCGTATATGTTATTTATCTGGTTATCAGGGACAAAAATTTTAAAGATTACAACATTGCCGCCGTTTTAGCCTTTTTCAAAATTATCGGCTATCTCGCCTTTCCGATACAGATGACTTATCGCTATCCCGCCCTGGCCAGATTTATGGCTGCGCACTGGGCCACTGATGCCGTTCACTCGGTGCCTGTCTTCGGTGAAAGAGGAGCATTGTTGGAGCACTGGATATTTTGTTTGTTCTATAATTGGCCTCTGACAATCCGCCGCCGGATGCGCAAGCGAGCACAGATTCGGGCATCGATGAAGTCTCGATATTGGCACATGGGTTTGTATGCCATTGCTGCCGCATCGATATTCGGGATTGCCGACTTCATTTACCTCAGGAATACAGGAGTATTGCCGGGCCTTAAAGATATCTGGTGGCTTGCTGTAACTGTGCCGTTGCTTTGCGGAATGGGGACAACCCTGGGCTGCCGGGGGGCGGCATTGGGGAAGCGAATTATCGCTGCGGTTGTTTGCGGCGTCGCGGTTGGCGCACTTTACACGATGTTTTCCGTAATATTGAGCCGCAGCAGCGAAATCACAGCTTACAACCCTGCAATAATTTGTATGTGGCGGATGTTCGTTTTTGCGATTTTGTCAACTATTGGAGCATTGCTTACAGAGCTTAAATTGCCTGAGCCGGACTAAAAATAATTTTGGCCTTTTTTGTGTTTTTTTTCTCTTGAGATAAGCCCGAATTTGTGCGACAATTGCGGCACGAATGGTTGTTAAATATTTCTACTTGTTAAGGATATTGGCTGAACAGGGATGTTAAAAAACCTGTTTTGGAGGATTTCTCCTAATTATGTCAAGTAGTTACATTTCCCTGTGCGATGATTTTTATGTCGATATGCACATCAACACCAAGCTGCCCCTGCCCAAGCAGCGCGACACGGTTTTAGCCTTTTTCGAGCGGATACAAAAGCAGTTCCCTTCTATGGGCTGTTTTTACAAAGGCGAAAATAACGAGTACTGTCTGGAAGAAGACAAAAAC
>Ga0315276_10000664_pt1 | contig 29687 bp, 26 predicted proteins | sample YL17G05_0_MG_FD_204542 | JGI IMG/M metagenome (GOLD analysis project Ga0315276, IMG submission 204542) | Sediment microbial communities from Yellowstone Lake, YNP, Wyoming, USA - YL17G05_0 | ecosystem: Environmental > Aquatic > Freshwater > Lake > Sediment | place: USA: Wyoming | collected... | reverse complement strand
CGCAGGGTTTTGGAACACTTATGGCGATTTTGAAACGCTACGCGGGGAAAAAATTAAAAAAATCGCAATTCCCCGCCTCAACTGCGAAAGTTGGGCTAATCGCTACTTTACCCCCAACCCCCGCCGCGGCCAGACCTGCTGTTACAGTCGGTCCTGGGTGGTGTGCCGGAGGTCGTACCTACCGTAAATCGAACATGCTGTTATCCATTGGTTCGAACCAGCCGAGCATCATTTCAGTTGGTTTGAGCCCATCGTAGTTTTGGCCGTCGTAAGGCGCCATTGTCTGCGTATCGATATGTCCATCTGTCCATCCGATGTTGGCCTTGTCCCCGTGGCGAAAATGTATGGATGGAGAAGGGTCGCCCCACGTGGATTTCAGCTCACCGCCGGAAAACCAGTACCGCGGCTCCACAAAGGAATATTCCAGATAATATGCTGCTGCGCCTTCCAGTTTGGCCATAGCGGTATCGGCAAACATAACTGTCGCAGTGGGATGGCGAACTTCAGTGACTTTTGTCGGTTTGTCACAGGCCCCGTCGGTCTGCCAGATACGCGAACCAAGATAGGTCATATTATAGCCGTATCCGCCGCAACCATCTTCATAGTTGTAGTCCCACGGGTCTAGATGCCGGAAATCCACTATTGCGGTACACTGTTTAACCGCTCCGTCGCCCAGGTAATCCGCCAGCGGACTTCTAAGCGAATTAAACGGTTCGTTATGGGAATTCCTTGCTCCATGCCAGCGATGATTATTGTTAGAAAACATATCCATAGCCGCCAGGGCGAAACAGTCATCATTTTCGACGGCATAGCCGAGGTTGGCAATAAGAAGTTGTCGCAGATTGCTTTTGCATACGGCACTTCTGGCCTGCTGACGCGCCTGGCCCAGGGCTGGCATTAAGATACTAAGCAGCAATGCGATAATGCTTATTACCACCAGCAGTTCTATCAGGGTAAATGCTTTGTTTGTTCCTGTTTTCATAATCTTATGGAAAAATTGCTGTATAAGAAGTTTCTCACTCGAGCCACTGACCGCTAAATACAGCGAAATCCTGCAGGTTGGCCAGATTGTCTTTCGGGCTGGATATATCGCATCGACTGTCCCAGTTGCCGTCGCCCGGCCGACTGAGCCATGCCTGCATCAGGATCATCAAATCAAACGTATCGACCCAACCGTTTTTGTCCAGGTCGGCCGTTCGCATATTCATGACGCCGATCGCGTCCAGGTCGAAGCCTGCCGAGCCTATCGTAGGATACGGATCATATATGATTTTGCCCAGGCTGTCGTAACAACTGCCGTCACCGACAATGTCAATTATGCGCACCCATTTGACGTTATCTACATTGAGCAATGGCGAAACATCTCTCAGGTCGGCCAGGTCAAAAGGTGTGCCGCAACCTTGCCGATATTTTCCCGCCAGGCCCGTTATGTCGGTAGCATCAACCGTTCCAAAACCACCCACCGCTTCAGGCGTAAGACTGTCGCACTCGAAACGAAAGAAGTCCGTACCGTTACTTGAGACTTCGACGTAGGCCAACTCCAGGAACGTATCGTTGATACTGTTTTCAAACACCGCAAAATCATAACCGTCACCGTCGCCGATACCGCATTCGAAGGTCAAAGTAATTTCACCCCCGCGGCCCAGACAAACAATCTCAAATGAAGTCCCCTGGGCCTGGCCCAGGGCATTTTGCGGCGTCTGCCACTGTTGATCGCATTCGTCGCCGATCACGTAGTTTTCCCAGCCGTCGGCCCAGGCGATGATATTGGAATCGTTCATGCCGACAGCGGTGGAACCCGGCTGTCCTGCCGGGGGCGCATAAGGCCCCGCCAGGCCCCGCGAGATGGCAACGCACACCAGTAACAATGCAATGAATAGACTTTTTTTGGGCATCATCGACACACTCACATTCTTTTTCGTCCGAGCAACGCCGTGCCCAGGGCCATCAGTATTATGGTTGCCGGTTCCGGAACGACGGTATCGATAACGAAATACGCCGGTGTGTTCATACCCCAATCGCCGATGTCACTGGAGCTGAGGGTGAATTCCAGGCTTTTTACGATTCCCAGAGATGACAAATCGACAAACTGCCAGGTATCTACAATATAATCCTGACTGTTATCGGAGAAGCGATAGTCAGCCAGGTAGAAATCAACAGCTCCGACGATGCCTTCTGAAGCATCTTTGCCGGTGACAGTCATAAGGAACCAGTCTGCATCATCGCCGGTGGGGCCGCCGAACTTCTTAGCCCAGTCATCTCCATTCAGCATCGAATAATATGTATAATTGTCGTTAGTCACATATAACCCATCGACAATTGTGGAGGCAGTCAGGGTGATGGTCGGAGGTTGGGCCCATCCGACAAAACCTATACCATAATTGGCAGAACCGCTCTGACCGCCACCGGTGATGGCGTTATATTGTGCGACAAATCCTGATGCAGCAGTATCGGTAATATTAGAGTATGCAAATCCCTCCCAACTAGTTGCCCCGCCACCCCAGTCGGTAAAGCTGTTGTTGAACATCGCATCTCCACTGGTAAAGCCGCCCAAACCGTCCGAACCGTTCCAGTAGCCCTGGCTGGCAAGCGTCAGATCGTCAAAATTTGCCAAATCCGCTCGGATAACACCTGTTAACATCAACACCACAAGCGCACATAGCGCACAGTAACCAGAAAACCTCCTGCTTAACATTTTCCAGACCTTTCTAAAATAGTAACATATTGTTTCAAAAATTCTTACATCAACAAACAATCAAACAATCAAAATACCAGCACCGGCGTTAAACGAATAAAAAAAAGGCCTTACACTTCGTGAAAAGCATAAGGCCTTCTATTGCCAAAACCCATAAGGTGTAAGCACGACTCATTCCACGAAGTCATTTGCGAACTCATAAGCGACGTTTGGCAGGTTTTCTGGCTCTCGGGTCATCCTACTTGTCGGGCCTTCCCATCACGAAGGACAGTGGCTGTATTCCGACGTTCGTCTCCGATTACAGCGGCGGGTCCGCGACGGTTTTACACCGTCTTCCCTTTTAAGGCTCAAAATGAGCCGCCAAAACCGTAACTATCAAAAACAATATTCACTTGTCATTATGTTGGCATTTTAATAGTTCTACGACTTCTGTCAAGCATATTTTTAAAAAATATTCTTTTTTGTTATTTGGGTTGATTCCATCGGGTATTTGTGTGTCAATAGACTTCCAGTTCCCGGATGCCCGCTTGTTCCTTCGATTTTTCCATCACCAGGCGAAGGGCCTTAGCGGTGAGTCGTAATCAATCTGATACTGCTTACGTTTTTGTCATGTTCTTGCATTATGTATCCTGTTTCTCTTTACGTTCAGGCTTGGGGTCGGGCATCTTCGCATCGATGGTTTTTCGCCAGTCGTGCAGTAGTTTTTTTAGTTCGGCCGTTTTTTTTGGCATCTTATCGGCCAGGTCGTGCTTTTCTGCGATATCGTCTTTCAGGTTATACAGTTCAACTCGCATATCCTGATAAAATTCGATCAGCTTATAATCTCCAACTCGTACCGCTCCACTCGGCTGGCCGCCCTGATTGCTGCGGTGTGGATAATGCCAATAGAGCGCCTGCCGTTGGAGGCGGCCTTTCTGCCTGAGCAGCGGTACCAGGCTCACGCCGTCAATGTGCTGTTTGGGCCTGAGCGGCAGTCCGGCCATCTCCAGCATGGTAGGGTAGAAATCCGTGCTGGTCACCGGTTCACTGCACACGCTGCCGCCCTTGACCACACCGGGCCACTTGATAATCATCGGTTCGCGGATACCCCCTTCGTAGAGCCATCCCTTACCCGCCCGTAGCGGCACATTCGATGTAGGACTGCCTTCCGACGTTGACAGACCGCCGTTGTCGGACATAAATATTACGACTGTATTGTCAGCCACACCCAATTGTTCGAGCTTATCGAGCACTCGTCCGACGCTTTTGTCCATAGCTTCGACCATGCCGGCATATACCGCATGATCCTGCACCTGGCGGGCTTCGTTCCTGGGTCCTTCCGGCAGAAATCGCGGCCCCTGAGATGGCGGCAGTTTTTCGGCTTTTTGCTCGTACTTCTCGCGTAACTGCGGCATTATCTGCAATGGCGTATGCACCGAATAGTGTGACAGATACAACAGAAACGGTTTCTGATAATTCTCATCGAGAAATTTTAGTGATTCGCCGGTCAATCGTTCGGTAAGATATTCTCCTTCCGGGCCGTCTTTGAGATTGGGAAATTTGTAGGGCGAGAAGTATCCTCCAGCCCACGGCCCGCCTGCCTCATGACCGCCAATATTGATATCGAAACCCTGCTGCTCCGGCCAATATGGTTTTTCGCCCAGGTGCCATTTCCCCGCAAAAAACGTGGTATAGCCCGCCTGCTTTAATGCTTCGGCCAACGTAAATTCTTCCAGCGGAAGCTGATGGAGGTATTTTGGATTACCCGGCCCACCGATCCACTGAGTCAGGCCGATCCGCCCCGGGTACTTGCCTGTCATAATACTGGCACGGGTCGGGCTGCACACCGGACACGACGCATACGCATCGGTGAATCGCATCCCTTCGGCGGCAAGTTTATCGATATTTGGCGTTTCGTAAAACGTGCTGCCGTAACAACCCACGTCCTTCCAGCCCAGATCGTCGATGAGAATAAAGACAAAATTAAGCTTTTTACCGTCAGGTCCACCCGCACATGCGATTTTCTCATTTAACAGCGCCCCACCGGCCACGAAACCAAACGCCCCTTTACCCAATAAACTTACAAACTTGCGCCGATCTATCTGGTACATACCACAATCCCTCTTTGAAAAGTATTGGCCCGCGGAAAACAGACCCATCTGGTTCATGCCAAGCGCATACTATATTTTACAATACCAGACTGATACTCCATATTGCCAATTAAATCTATCATAATCCACAATCCACTAGCCGCACCGGTCGTTTCTGGTTTGCGTATCGGGACTTAACTTTCGCAGTTTTTTACCCAATTTTCATTCAGTATGGGTATCATATACTCATACATCCTGTAAATGACTGATCAGTGATTATGAAAGGACTGCCAAAATGAATGCAACCGTCAAACGATTTATTATAACGGTTCTGTTGACTGTGGGTTTGGCATATATTGAGACGGCGGTGGTGGTGTATCTGCGAGAGATTTTTTATGTAGGCGGCTTTATTTTCCCCATTGCCGATCAAACGGCTGATACACAGTGGCTCAAGTTGATACCGGTGGAGGTCGGACGGGAGGCGGCGACGCTGGTGGTGCTTTTTACCAGTGCCTGGCTGATCGGCAGCAATTTTTCCAGCCGACTGGCCTATTTCCTGACCGTCTTCGCAGTGTGGGATATCTTCTATTACGTATGGCTCAAGGTGCTGCTCAACTGGCCGGTCTCGATTATGGACTGGGACATATTGTTTCTCATCCCCGCTATATGGGCCTCACCGGTCCTGGCGCCGGTGCTGATATCACTGGCTATGCTAGGCATGGCGGCAGGAATTTTATATCGCCAGGGCCGGGCAAAACCATTGCGGGCGGGCAAAGCGGACATAGCGGGTTTTGTTATTATCAGCGTATTGATAATAGCTATGTTCTGCCGGGCGGGTCTGCACATTACACAGGTAAACTATCAGGCTTTCTTCAGTTGGCCGATATTTCTGCTATGCCTGCTGTCGGCGGTACTACTGTTTATCCGCTGCTGGTTCAAAAGCTAAGCCCCAATTGCAGCATTCCATTAAAGGGAGCCGGAAAATGAGTCATCGACCCTTTGTCGGGTCACACCTGATTTTCAGAACATGATCTCACAGATGGTGGCTGCGGCCAAAAGGATGCTGATGATGCCGTTAATGGTGCCAAAAGCGATTTTGATGTTTTTTGTATTGCCGCCTCTGACGATGAGATGCTCGATAATAAGCAACAGTCCGGTCACTATCACCGCTGTCAGGTAAGTGGCGCCCAGATGAGCGGTCAGGGCCAATAGCAGCAACAGTGTCACAGCCAGGGAATGGCACAGTCGGCTGATCCATAACGCCAGTTGCGGGCCAAGCCAGGCGGGGATAGAATACAGACCGTCACGGCGGTCCACCTCGATATCCTGAAATGCGTAAATGATGTCGAACCCCGCGGTCCACAGCAATACTGCCCCACCCAGCATAACAGGTACTATGGAGATCACCGGCCCGGCCGGTGGGCTTATCGCAACCCACGCTCCGACGGGAGCCAGCATCAATGACGCTCCCAGCCAAAAATGTGAGGCCCAGGTAAAACGCTTGGTATAGCTATACAAACAAATAAAGAACAAAACCGGTACGGCAAAGACCGCCGGCCAATAATTGCCATACCCAAACCATCGGCCGATCGGCTTATAAAACAAATACGTCCCCAAGGCAAAGAGAAACGAACATACATAAAGAAACAATAGTGCCTGATTTCTGCTTATCCGACCGATGGGAATTGCACGGTCAGCCGTACGCGGATTGCGCCCATCAATTTGGGCATCGACAATGCGATTAAACGTCATCGCTACGCTGCGAGCCCATACCATGCACCAGACGATCAAGAAAAGCTTATCCCACCCGGCAAAACCGCCGCTGCCCCCACCACCGGCCAAAAACATCGCCATGATCGCAAACGGCAAGGCAAATACCGTGTGCGAAAACTTGATCATCCGCAAAATGGCAGTTATTGTCCTGAACATAACACTTTCAAGATTATAATATAAACAACCGCTGTACAAAATGAGATTACCGGACAAAAATGTTTTTAATGCAACATTTTTCGTAACCTCTTGAATTCCAAAGGATTGCGTTGGGTCGCCCACGCGGTCGGCAGGCTTTATGGTAATCCCCCAAGCCAGGGAAATACCTTTATGTTTGAAAAGGTGATGTAAAAAAAATACAATGGTGTGGTTACAACTAAATGTACAGGTAATCGGCAATGACGCAAATCAAAGATATTAATACTGAATTCAAGCAGTTATACGACCAGGTTGTCGCAACGGTGGAAAGCACCATGGAGGATTATCTTTCCTACGAGCCTGGCATACCGGAAATTCTGCACGAGGCTATGCTATACAGTATTCGTGCAGGTGGAAAGCGATTGCGTCCGGCCATGGTCGTCCTGGCCTGCACAGCTTGTGGAGGACGCAACAGCCTCGCTATGCCCGCGGCCGCGGCCATAGAGATGGTCCACACCTATTCACTGATCCACGACGATCTGCCTGTCATGGACAATGACGATTTTCGACGCGGCAAACCTACCAGCCATAAAGTCTTCGGTGACGGCATTGCCGTCTTGGCAGGCGACGCCTTATTGACTTGCGCCTTTAACGTTTTGGCCCTGCACGTAAAAAACAGCAATCTCACTGGGCGTTTGGTATTGGAACTGACAAGCGCCTCCGGCGCTGCCGGCATGATTGGCGGACAGGTAGCCGATCTGACCTGGCACAGCGGTCCCGGCGATCTCGAAGCCGTCAAGTATATACATGTCCATAAGACAGCCATGATGTTCCGCGCCGCCACCCGTATGGGCGCCATTTGCGCCGAAGCCGACGAGCGATTCGTAGATATGCTTGGCGATTACGGCTTGAAACTGGGACTGGCCTTTCAGATCATTGACGATCTGCTCGACCTGACCGGTACTCCCGAGGAGATGGGCAAGCAAACTCAAAAAGACCAGCAGGCCGGTAAGCTGACATATCCAATGGTTCTGGGCACAGACGAATCACAACGACAGGCCCAAAAACTCATGGACGAGGCAGTCGCTGTAATTAAACCGCTTGGGGCCGCTGCCCTGCCGCTGCGCCACTTGGCAGGTATGCTGGTAAACAGAAAAAACTGATAAATTTAGCGAGCGAATAGGAATTTGTATTTAACTTATGCTTTCTCAATAAGTTAGCATAATACCGTCGGCTTAACACAAGCCGGTCCAGCGGAAGCTGGTAAATTTTGATGAGCCGCCGGATTATTGAACAAACTGTATTTGCAAAACGTAGGTAAAGGATACAAGAAATCGGTTGACGGCCCGAAATTATTTGGAAACCTTGACCCTGCAGTCACTCATAAAAAATGCCCTTATTTGAAGGCCATGCTGGATGAAATGTCAAATTTGGCTGGGAAAGCGGGGCTGTAGAAACGCGTGGATAATTGTCGCGGCATAACAACAGGTATGATAAACTAACAACAGATGTAACAAACTAATATCAGGTGTAACAAACTAATACTATGATAGGAAAACTACTCAGTACAATCGAGACGCCTGCAGACCTTCGCAAGCTTAATATGGACCAGTTGGCCCAGTTGGCCCATGAGATTCGTCATCTAATCAAAATTTCGGTCAGCCGTCACGGCGGCCATCTGGCCAGTAATCTTGGTGTGGTCGAATTGACCATCGCCCTGCACTATGTCTTCGACTTTTCCACCGACCGAATTGTCTGGGACGTTGGCCATCAGTGCTATGTTCACAAAATATTGACCGGTCGTGCCAACCGTTTTGACCGTTTGCGACAGGCCGGCGGTATCAGCGGGTTCCCCGATCCGCGGGAAAGCGACTGCGATCAGTTCATGGTTGGTCATGCTGGCACATCCATCGCTACCGCGGTGGGACTGGCTTTGGGAGCTCAGTTGCGCCAAAGCGACGAAAAAATCGTTGCTGTAGTCGGCGATGCTAGCATCGTCAACGGCCTGTCCTTCGAAGGCTTAAACAACACCAGCCTGATAAATCGCCAAATGCTGATCATCCTCAATGACAATTCCATGGCCATCGCCAAAACTCAAGGCGCCTTCGCCAAGTATCTCACTCGGGTGAGGCTCTCACGTCCCTACGAAGATATACAGCGGCGAACCGAACTGGCAGTTCGACGTCTTCCGTATGTCGGTGCTGCCATACATGATACTATCGATCGCATCAAGGGAGGCATCAAAACCACACTGCTGGGCCGGCAAAAATTTGAACAGTTGGGTATCCCGTTTTATGGCCCCATCGACGGGCACGACATACCCAGCCTGATAAAAATATTGGCAGCTTTCCGCGAAGCCGATCATCCAGTTATATTGCACGCATACACAGAAAAGGGCCGTGGTTTTATCCCTGCCAGCAAAAATCCACGTGCCTTTCACAGTCCTAAACCCTTTACTGTTGAAGGCGAAACAGCCAGTTTTGCCGACCGGGTGGACCGCAGTTTTACCGCTGTCTTTGCACACATACTCGGCAATATGATGGCCGAGGACCCTCGCATCGTAGCCATTACCGCCGCCATGCCCGATGGTACCGGACTGGCGCAGCTTAGCGGCATCTTTCCAGATCGGGTAATTGATGTGGGTATCGCCGAGAGTGCCGCGGTTGATATAGCCGCCGGCCTGGCCAAAACAGGTCTGCGGCCGGTAATAGCCATTTATTCCACCTTCCTGCAACGGACATTCGATCAAATATTCCAGGAAGTTTCTCTACAGCGTTTGCCAGTCACTTTTTGCATAGACCGGGCCGGACTGGTAGGCGGTGATGGAGCTACACATCAGGGATTCTGCGATATCACTCTGCTGCGATGCCTGCCCAATATGATATTGATGTCCCCCATGGACGAAATGGAACTTACTGGCGCCCTGTCTTTTGCAATTCAATCTGATCAGCCATGCGCTTTGCGCTATCCACGTGACCTGGTGCCCCAACTGGAAGAGTTTTCGCTCGATCATCAACCTGTGCCGTTCGAATTGGGCCGGAGCGCTTGGCTGCGACAAGGCTCCGATGGCGTTATCCTTGCTTACGGTCGGGTAGCTTACGACGCTTTCCTGGCTGCGGAAAGCCTGGAAAACGAGAATATCAGTATTGGCGTAATCAGTGCCAGGTTTGCCAAACCGCTGGACGAACAGATGTTGCACAAACTTTTGGCTCCTGAGCAGAATATACCGATAATTACCGTGGAAGATCATGCCCTTATTGGTGGTTTTGGCTCAGCCGTACTGGAATTTGCCCAGCGACACCACTTGGATACGAGACAGATATATTGTTTAGGTTTGCCCGACCGATTCATAGACCAGGACACCAGACGCGGTCAGCTTGAACAAATAGGACTCACTCAGCAGGCCATTGCTCAGCGGATTACCGATATCTTAAGAACTCCATTGCATACGGCCACGCCAAAAATAAAACTGCGTACCCGTGTGAGCCAATGACAATCGGCATTCGGCGAATCGGTTAATAACTCAAACTGACCGTTTTGAGTTAATAATCTGGTGTTTACCAGACTGAACTTTTTAACGGGTTGCAACGATGGCGACACAAACTGACAAAAAACGAATCATTCTGGTGACCAACCCGCAAAGGTCTCGGGCCGATCAGGTCGCCCGTCAACTACTTGAATGGCTCACACCACGCTATCAGATAGTTGCCGAGAGCCTCAGTGGCCCATTGGACCTGACTGCTCTTCCACCGGCGGATTTCATCATAGTCCTTGGCGGCGACGGTACTATCCTTTCGACCGTTCGTGCCTTGGGGACCGAACAGATCCCATTGATCGGCGTCAACATAGGCAAATTAGGTTTCTTGGCCGAGTTTTCACTTGAAGAACTGCAGGAGCAGTTCCACCAGATCGCATCTCAGGAAAATCCTTTTACTCGGCGGACAATGTTGAATTGTCGTATTATCAGACCTGACCGTTCTGATTTTGTCACCACTGCCGTTAACGAGATAGTAATTACCGCTGGTCCGCCCTTCCGCATGATTGAGATATCACTCAGCATTGCCGATGAGCATCTGGCCCGTTGTGCCGGCGATGGCCTGGTCGTCGCCACGCCCACCGGTTCGACTGCCTACAATCTCTCAGCGGGTGGACCAATCCTGGCTTCTACCGTGCAGGCGGTGGTGATTACGCCTTTGGCGGCTCATTCTCTTACTTTCCGACCGATAGTGGTCAATCTTGACAAACCTATTGTGGTGCGGTCTCGTAGTATTCATTGGCAAAGTGATCCTGATGTTTCCGACAAATCGAAAATTGACACTGCCGTGGTGGTTATTGACGGACAGGACAATACACCGTTGAAAAGTGAGGATCGGGTTGTTATAACACGGGCGCAGCAGCAGTTTCTGCTCGTGCAGAACCCTTTGAGGAGCCAATGGCAACTGCTAAATACCAAGTTAAATTGGGGCACTCTGCCGAATTACAGTGGGCCGGACGGCCCCGGGGGGAGAGAAGGAAATTAGTTATCAAAAATCCAGAATTTTGCCGAGGATAGGGAAATGGAAACCAAAAACAATAGTATTTCTCGGAAAGGATTCCCCCATTTGTCCACTGCCGGTGACTGCCGGTTTAAGTCCTGTAAATTGGTTGCCAGTTTGCTTTATCTTCTGCTCCTGATCGACGTGAGCTTGGCCCAATACCCTATTTCGCAGCAAGGTCATCTGCTTGACGCCAATCCGCTGATAGGCTCGTTCGGCTTAAACACCAATAACCGTTTCGATTCTCTGATACCTCGCGCAAACCTTTATGTTACCGGCAACGTTACCGGTGGTGCCAATTTTCAGGGTCTGGTCCCCTATAGAAGTCCACATGAATTCCAGGGCTATCTCGGAACCACTACCTTGAGCAATTTTCGCAGGGACTCCTTCGGAGAGAGTAACTTGTACAATCCTCTGGCTCCGCCTACAACTTATGTGGATACCTCCAGATCGGTGACTTTCAATCAGGGCGGCCAGATTTACAATACCGATAGCTTTAACCAGACCGGTATCGGCGCCCTCGGAGCTACGTCAACGCAACGGCTTAATTATGAATATGACTTGTCTTTTCGTCCCTTTTCAAATAACGACTACTCGCTCGGTTCTTCTTCCACCATTCCACAATTTAACCCGGTTACCTCCGGTGCCGACAGCCAGCCTGGGAAAATGCCATGGATAGTGAAAACGCCGTTGAACACTCCAGTTCCTGCCCTTGCGGAACCTGGTATTTTACCCCAACAATGGCAGGACCAGCAGGTGCTTTCACCGGAACAATCGGACCAAACCGATTATCAGTTCGACCCGGGAACCAACATTTCAGGCTTACCGCCGCAAACTTGGCAGCAGGAAGCTCTCGATACTGCCGATAGAGTACCCCAGTCTGGCACTACACTTGAACCAGGGGATGGATATGAGCAAAGCGATGCTACCGGTCCGACCGAACTGCCGGAATGGATATTAGCGCAGCCATCTGTCGTTGGACCTTCGTCTCAGTCCTCTTTAACCCAGCCCATCGCTGGGTTCAATACCAACTTAGATGATGTGTACCGACAACAGTTTGATTACTACATGGCCAACGGTGAAAAGCTGATGCACCAGCAAATGTACTATCGGGCCGCAAGTGCATTCGGTACCGCAGCCATGTACAATCAGAAAAACCCCCTTGCTTTGATTGCAAAGGCGCATGCGCTTATGGGGGCCGGTGAATTTATGAGTTCTGCCTTTTTCCTCAACAAGGCCCTTGATTTGGCACCCCAGTTGGCCCGACAAGAAATCGATCTGAGCCAGGTCTATTTCAGCAAAGAAAAAATTCAGGAACTGACCGACGAACTTGACGCGTGGTACGAACGCACCGGCAACCCCATGCTCCTGTTCTTGAAAGGATACATACTCTGCCGTACCAACCGTGCCCAAGAAGCACATCAGGTGCTCACCGAGGCACACCGGCTTCGACCCACAATGCAATCGATAAAGCATCTGCTCGATGCCATCCCGGAAAAGCAAAACACAATTCCGGACACTACCAACACCGACGGAAAATAACATCAAAGTAATGTAAAAATCGCAACCTCGATTCTGCTTTGGTATTGGAATTAACTTTTAACAATTCTTTTGACGTTGGCATCATGGGCAACTATAATCGACACTATGTCTGAAATGCCGGCTGACAAAACCGATTCTGTTGCTTCCGATCCGCCCAATTCCGCCTGTGACGGCTGCCCCGGCGCCGACCGATGCCGTCAGGTCTGGTCTATGCCTAATCGCGGTCCCCTGACAGCAGGCGGATTGTCTTTAGCCGGCGCCACCGCCTTCCTCTTGCCGATACTCACTGCTATTATCGCTGGAGCTGTAGCTCACAGTTATCTGCCGAATTCAGTACTGTTTTGGCAGATCCTTGCAGTTGTAATCGGGCTGATCGCCGGATGCCTCCTGGCCCGGATGATAATGCCACTTATCAGGAAACATTTTTATGACCGCACCCACCGCCAAGAAAATAATCCTCGCTATTAGCGGGGCCAGCGGTGCTATATATGGCCGACGGCTCCTCGATCTGCTGGACAGGGCTTGCTGCCAGGTTCATATCATCGTCACACCTTTTGGCCAACGAATTCTGGCTGACGAACAAGGTGTTGTGGAGCTTACCGCCCAGGCTCTTATAGGCCGGACCGGGGGCAATCTGATTTTTCACGAGCACAGCGATATGTTCAGCCCTTTGGCCAGCGGTTCTTCCCCTGTGGATGCCATGGTTGTCTGTCCCTGCTCTTCGCACAGTCTTTCTTCTATCGCCGCGGGCTTGGCTGACACCTTGCTGTTACGCAGCGCCTATGTTAGTCTCAAGCAGCAGCGCCCATTGATACTGGTGCATCGGGAGACGCCCCTTACGGCCATCGATCTGGAAAATATGCTCAAAATCACACGGGCCGGTGGTACCATTTGCCCCGCCTCGCCCGCTTTTTACAACGGACCGGAAACCATAAACAGTCTTGTCGATACCGTCGTCGGCCGCGTCCTCGATCTGATTGGCATCGACCATGATCTGCCTATCCGCTGGTCGCCGTAAGGAAACAAAACTGCCGAAAATGGTTTACATTATCCGGACTTTGTCAGGGACTTGACATGAAATCATCCTTGCCGGATTTCAAAATTGCCTGGAGTTTTGCACCGCATCCCCTAAAATGCGGTTCTATCCAATCAAGATCGTACCGCCAAAGCCCGATATTACAAATAAGGGAACTTCTGATACTAGGAGTATGTAATGAAAAAAGAAACGCTGGACTTCAGCATTCCAACGCTGGGTAAATCGGTGGTACCCTCACCCATATCGCTCTCGAAGAGAAGCGACGATCTTATATCGAATTATGTGGATGATGATCAGTGCGTACTTTACGATATCGAAACCGCCAGGGACGCTCCAACCCACCCGGTCCCCCCAAAGCAACTCCTCGAAAAAGCCGGCCCACGCGAAAAGATATACTTCGACCCCGCCAAGGTATGTGCCGGAATCGTTACTTGCGGCGGACTATGTCCCGGCCTTAACAATGTGATACGAGCAATCGTTATGTGTTTGTGGTACCATTACGGCACCAAAAGAATTTTCGGCTTCCAGTACGGATACCGCGGCTTTCTTCCTCAGTTCCATCTGCCGATCATGGATCTGACGCCGGAAGTGGTCGAGGACATTCATCGCGAAGGTGGAACAATCCTTGGCTCTTCACGCGGTGTCGGCGGACATACTGAAGAGATTGTCGATGCCCTGGAACGGATGAACATCAACCTGCTTTTTACCATTGGCGGAGACGGCACGCAGAAAGGCGCTTTAGCTATTTCCCAGGAAGCGATCAAACGCAATCTCAAGATCGCCGTGGTTGGTGTCCCAAAAACCATCGACAACGATCTGAGTTTCGTACAGAAATCGTTCGGCTTCGAAACTGCGGTATCAAAAGCCGTGGACGCCGTGGCCAGCGCCCACGTAGAGGCACGAAATGCCATAAATGGTGTGGTAATCGTCAAGGTAATGGGACGCGAGTCCGGATTCATTGCCGCCCACACAGCTTTAGCCCTCAATGATGTCAATTATGTGCTCATCCCGGAAGTGCCATTTGACCTCGACGGCGAAAACGGACTGATGGCTAATCTGGAAAGAAGGCTCGAAAACCGCCATCACGCCGTGATCCTGATCGCCGAAGGTGCAGGTCAAAACCTGGTAGAAGCCTCACAGGCCACCGACGCTTCCGGCAACATAAAGCTCACCGATATCGGCACTTTCGTCAAGGAAAAGATCGCTGAATACTTCAAACCAAAACCTATGGAGATCAACCTGAGATATATCGACCCAAGCTACATGATCCGAAGCGCCCCAGCCAATGCCAACGACTCCATTTATTGTGCCCGGCTCGGAGCCAATGCCGTACATGCCGCCATGTCCGGAAAAACCGCTCTGCTCATCAGCCTTCTACACGATCATCTGGTACACGTTCCAATTCGACTGGCGGTCTCAAGGAGAAACTGTATCGATCCAGAAGGAGAACTATGGCGCGACGTAACCGAAGCCACCGGCCAACCGCTACTGCTGCGCGAACGCAGAGCAAAACCACGCAATGAACCCACAAAAAACGAATGCGCCACAAAACAATAAGAAACCTCTTTTAGAGGCTCCCTATAATCGAGTTCACCAGGAACAGGGCCATCAAGTCCGAACGATCCTACTAACTTCCTTGTTACTCGAAATATGATATTGACGTCAAATATGTCTTCCTGTTTCGGCCATGAAATCCCGCCAATCTTGTTCCAACTGCCCGATCTCACCGAAATATTTCTCAAAATCCTCAATCCGCTGCTGGGGCGCATAAGGCTTATCCGGCTGGCTTATCCTCAGTGACAGATCATAAATATAATCGAACAGTTGTTCGTGCTGCTGGTTGACCAGCCAGTAGAACAAAGCCCAGGCCGCCGCGTATGCATCACCGGCCCTGGGACCGCTGACCTCAAGCATTTCGTCATTGGTAATCAACTCTTCAAGCGTTATTGCCCGGCCCAAAGAACCCGCCGCGAGAAATTTCTTCAGCCGATCTCGATGAAGCATTCCCGGCTGCTCCCATCCGCTCCGATCCGGCGCCTCAAAATATATAGCCAAACCTTCCACAAGCCACTTGGGATTGTGGTAATATCTGCTGTGAATACCACAGGTATAGGCCAACTGATGGGTCCCTTCATGTATGGTAACTGTTATGTTCTGGTTGAGGTAAAAATCACGCAGCCGGGCAAATTCCCCAGCCAACACATTTTCCTGCCGCTCCAGTTCCCCCAGCATCTGATCCCGGTTAAACTTTTTTTCCTTACCGTCGCTGTCGGTGACGACATACTGCACCGCCCGATCGTTGTTTCTTATGACCTCTTTGCGCATCTCCTCGATTTTTTGCTGTTGCCCCTGCAGCTTCTCTTTATTGTCTCGATAGCTGATGTTGTTTTCCGAGATGGAATCATAAAAATAGCTTCTTTGCGCCTGATTGGAATAAAAACCGGCCGAATGCATCATCTGCGGAAAAACCTCTCTGGCATAACGGCGATACTCTTGTGCCGAATCGAACAGAATCACCTCCAGCCGATCAGTAAGCGGAGCAGGCTCAAAATTGCGGTCTTCGAAGAAAACCATGAACGCATCGTACAACTTTTCCAGACGCTCGGCGCTGATTTCCGCAAACACATCCACACTATTGTAACAAATTCGATAATGCCTGCTGCGCAGAATCCCGAACCCATCGCCCATATCGTCCAGCATTTTTTGTGCCGCTTCTTTGTTGTCGGGCAGATCCGCACGATACAGTCTATATTCACGCAGCAACCTGCGGGCCTTGGGATGGTTGTGATCGATCAGCAAAGCGGTCCGCAGAGCCAAAATGTATTCTTTCTCCAGATTATTTTCACGAGCCCATTGAGCCAGCTCTACACACGCCTCGGCATCGCCCGAGGCATTCTTCAGACGCCCGCCGAATATATCTTCCGCCAGCGCCTTCTTTTCCACACGCTCCACATCTTCGCCGCGAACCTCTATTACACCGCCCCGAAATTCGATCTTTAATCTGTCACCCTGCCGTGTCACCCGCCCTTCGAGCCGACCACCGTTTTTCAGATGGACGACATCAGCCCATACGGACCCCGCGCCGCTGCCAATCAGCAGACCGACCAGCAATAATAAATAAATAAATCTGTCTCTGACGGTTCTCTGATACATCACAAAACACCAGGGGCCGCAACCCGATTTGAGTAAAGCAGTTACGAATAACTTAACGAATACCTTAACTAAAATTCATGTTACAGGACAGTGCTACAAACAATCTTCTTCTCTTTTGGATACCAGATACACTCCAACAGCTAGTAATATGATGCCTACTGCCTGCATGACCGTGATAAGCTCGTCTAACAACAAAAAACCGAACGCCGCTGCAAACATAGGCGTCGTCAACTCCACGGAGGAGGCTTGGGCGGCTTTTATCCGCTTAAGTCCTTCATAATAAAGTATATATCCGACACCGCCGGTAACGCCAAGTAAGATCTGGTAAATGTTGGAGATCGCCAATGTCGATCGGGACAACATGTAGGCGGCAAAAACGACGGAGGCAACCAAAAAACGGTAAAAAACAAGTAATCCCACATCGATCTGTGTGAGATATTTTCTCACTAATATCGCGGTTGTTGCCCAGACCAGCGTTGCCAGCAATACCAGAAGATCGCCGAGGGTGCCTAATCTTGCCATGAACAGGTTTTCGATGTTTCTGGTGGTAACGAATAAGCCGGCAATTATCATAATGAGAATGCCCAGGTAATCGTATCTCGTCAGCTTGTCTTCTTTTAGAACGAAAAACCCGATCAGGACAATAAAAATCGGCTGCAAATGTGCTATCAATACGGCATTTAGGACAGGGATACACGTTAAGGAATAAAAGAATAATGCCTCTGCCAGTACGGTACCGGCCAGACCGATGTAAATGATTATTGACAAATGTTTTGTGCTTATTTTCAGGCTTGTTTTGGTAGTTCTGCGGACGTATAGGAATGCGATCAATACGATAACTATTGATCTTATGGTCAGTGTTTGAAGATAGCCATCGCTTCGGTAAGCGCATTTGGCGATAATCGGCTCGATCGCCCATATTAAAGAGGCGCCCAGTATTGCCAAGACTCCTATCTTCTTTGTTGTCACGGTTTTATCGTTCCTTTTTCAGTCAGCTTGTCGGTTGCGGCAGTTCGCCTGATCCTAACAGGAGGAGGTCCCCGGGCAATATAAAAATAGTGGATAGTTGACGCAGCCGTCGGCAGGACCGTTATGGCAACACGCCCGACAGGATTCGAACCTGTGACCTACGGATTAGAAATCCGTTGCTCTATCCAACTGAGCTACGGGCGTAAACCACGAAACACTATCAGATCAAGAGTTACAGTCTTTAGCATATTACCGCATTTTGTGTCATAACTTGTGCTGTTTCTTACCCGATGCTCAGCAGAGAATCAACCGCGATTCTTTGCCGCGTGACCAACAGGCCCGCATAACAACACCTTTCATTCACTTGGGCCGTCAAGTGGGTACAGCAGCGGCATCCATTGAAACCTGTTAATCATTCGGCGTAAAGCGAATTTTCCCGCATATTTTTCGATGCGGCAATTTGCCTGTCCGCAACAACCACTCGATACTTGATTTCTTTAGCCCAAGTCAGCCTAACTAGTTGATTTTTTCTCGGAACCTGGGTAAAATCCCCATTTATTGTTGGCGAAAACTTGGTTTGTGGTGTACAATTCGAGGAGATTTGACATGTTTGCGTCTTTTTGTCACATTTTAAGTTGCCTCAGAGGTGTAGAAATGGCTGCATAGAATGGTCGGTCCGGCAATAAAGGGGGTTAAGGAGCATTTTGTCGGAAGATAATTTCGGGGTTAATTTATGAAAATCAGAACGCAACTTACGGTCTTTTTTCTACTGATTACCATTATACCAATGGTTCTTATTGGGTTCTGGAGCTTTTTCCGGGCCAAAACGGCTCTGCAGCAACCCCAGTTGGCAAAGCTGGAGATTGTGGCCGATCTCAAAGTGGATAAGATCGAGACTTTTTTTCATGAGCGCCGCGGCGATATCATCGCAGTCTGCGATTATTTCAATATCAGAAGAAATCTTCCCATAGTTGTGAAATATGCTCAGGATAGGAGTCATCCTGAGTACCTTCAGGCGAAAAGCGAACTCGACAGTCAATTGAAAACTTTTCAACATGTTTATGGATATTTAGATGTGATATTGACAGATCAGGGAGGCAAAATCGTGTATGTTTCTGATGAGAAGCATGCCATTGAGTTGGACAGTACCTTGTCGGGGCCAGAGGGTTTGGCATTTGAAGAAGGAAAGAAGGGATTATATTTTACTGATGTGTTCGTCAATAAGATAGGGCATGAAGGTTTTGAGATGATCATCTCTGGGCCGCTCCATGATTTTAACGGCGAGTTTATCGGTGTTGTAGCTTTTGAGATTGATATGGAGCCAATTTATGCTTTTGTGCAGGATACCACCGGCCTGGGCGAGACGGGTGAGACGCTTTTGGGTAAGAAAATGGGCAATTACGCGTTGTTTTTAAATCCACTGCGTCACGACAAGAACGCCGCTTTGAAGAGAAAAGCAAAATTTGGCGATTTAATCGCCATTCCCATCCAGAAGGCCGCACAGGGCAAAAGCGGCTTGGGAATATCCATAGATTATCGGGGCAGGGAAGTAATAGCAGCCTGGCGTTATCTTCCTTCTTTGGACTGTGGTCTGGTAACCAAGATCGACACTGCCGAAGCTTTTGCTCCGGTTAAACATTTAAGGAATCAGGTGTTTCTTCTGGAATTGGTGGTTTTAGCACTGGCTGTTCTTATAGCCAACTTTATTGCCAAGAGCATCTCCGGTCCTATCAAGGCATTGCATAAGGGAGTGGAAATAATAGGTCGCGGCAATTTGGATTACAAAACGGGCATTGATGCCAAAAATGAGGTGGGCACCCTGTCCCGGTCTTTTGACCAGATGACGACAAACTTAAAAGCGGTTACCGCATCCCGGGATGAGCTCGACCGGGAAATCACCGAACGTAAGCAAGTGGAGAAAGAACTCCAATGGGAACTTGGCGTCAATGAAGCCCTGTCGAAGTTATACAAACCATTGATTTCTCCTGCTTCCTCCATTGAGAACATCGCCAATACTGTTTTGGATCAGGCTCGGTCTTTAACAAACAGCAGGTATGGTTATGTCTCCTCGATTACTCCTGAGACGGGTGACAGTGTGGTACATACCCTGACTGAGATGCTGAAAGACCAGTGCCGGGTTTCACCTCATGAAAAAAAAATAGTGTTTCCACGAGGATCTGATGGACTATACTCCGGGCTTTGGGGGCACTCACTCAATACCCGAAAAGCTTTTTTCACAAATTCACCGCAAACACACCAGGCATCCAAAGGATTACCTGATGGTCATATATCAATTCAACGTTTTCTGTCGGTGCCGGTGTTGCTGGGTGATGAATTGGTGGGTCAAATATCCCTGGCCAACAAAAAAAAGGATGATTATACTCAGCGTGATCTTGACGCAATCAGCCGATTGGCGGAGTTCTACGCATTGGGTATTCAACGCAGGCGAGCACATGACGCCTTGCAAAAGGTGCTGGATGAGTTGGAACAACGAGTGCAGGAACGAACATCGGATCTGTCAAAGAATATAAAGGCATTGCAGCGAAGTGAGGCTCGGCTTGCCGAGGCGCAACGTATGGCCCATCTGGGCAACTGGGACTGGGATATTGTCAAAAACAATCTGTGGTGGTCAGATGAAATATATCGCATTTTCGGATTAAATCCCCAGGAATTTGCTGCGACATACGAGGCTTTTTTGTCCTGCGTTCACCCGGATGACCGGGAATTCGTGAAAAAGTCTGTCAATGCAGCTTTATATGAACATAAACCATACAGTATAGACCACCGGGTTGTTCATCCTGAGGGCACCGAGCGGATCGTGCACGAACACGCCAGGGTGGTTTACGACGCCGAGGGGAATCCCACTCTAATGATGGGTACAGTACAGGACATCACCGAGAGGAAGCAGACGGAAGAAGAGCTTCTCAAGTATCAAAAGCAATTACAGTTGATGGCATCGGAATTGACCCTGGCGGAGGAGCGACAGCGGCGGAGCATCGCCGAAGAACTACACGATCAGGTTGGCCAACTATTGACTGCCGCGAATATGAAACTGGAGTACCTGGAAGGATCGGCCTGCCCTGGCGATCTTAGTCAAGCCATCAGTCCGGCCCGTGAGTTGATCCAGCAAGCGATTCAATACACCCGAAGTTTAACCTTTGAACTGAGCCCACCCAGGTTGTACACTTTAGGCTTCGAGTCGGCGATAAAGTGGCTGGCCGAACAGATGGACGAACAATATAACATTCGATGTGATTTCAAAGACGATGAAATGCCCAAGCCAATGGCTGATGAGGTCAATATCCTGCTTTATCGAATAGTCCGGGAACTGTTGCATAATGTTGCCAAGCATGCGGCAGCTCGCAGGGCCAAGGTATCTTTGAGTAAAGTGGGCAACAATATCCAAATTTGCGTAGAAGACGATGGTATCGGCTTTGACCACTCCGAAATCAAGTCTGATCCAGGCAGAGGTGGTTTTGGTCTGTTCAGCATTCGTGAACGATTGAATTACCTCAAAGGAAACATGGAGATCCAGTCCGGTCCGGGGCGTGGAACTCAGACAATTGTGACAGTACCACTCAATCCAGTGGTGGAATAAGGAGCAAAAACCATGGCGATAAGAATTATCCTGGCTGATGACCATAAAGTTGTCCGTGACGGTTTGTGCAGCTTGATCGAGCGGGAATCGGATATGGAAGTGATTGCCCAGGCAGAGAATGGACGCAGGACCGTGGAATTGGCTAAAGAATTGCTGCCCGATGTGATTGTTATGGATGTCGGCATGCTGGAACTGAACGGTATCGAAGCGACGCGCCAGATTACATCCGAAAACTCAAAAATAAAAATTATTGCGCTGTCGATGCATACCGACCGTGAGTTTGTGGCCGAAATGCTCAAGGCCGGGGCCTCCGCTTACCTGTCTAAGGACAAGCCTGGCAAAGAAGTCATACATGCCATCCGTACCGTCATCAAGGACGGAATCTACCTTCCGCCGTCACTGGCCAGCGTAGTGGTTGAGAATTATGTGCGCAAACCATTCCAAGCCAAAACAGGGGCATTTACGGAATTAACTGCCCGAGAGCGGGAAGTGCTTCAACTTCTGGCTGAGGGTAAAAGTATCAAACAAACCTCCGCACTCCTGCATGTAAGCATTAGCACCATCGAAACGCATCGACGAAATATCATGGAGAAGTTGGGGATCTTCAGTGTGGCGGAACTGACCAAATACGCCATCCGCGAAGGGCTGACCTCTTTGGAAAAGTAAGTGTCTGTTAAAAAAGCACTTAAGTGATTCTAAATTCTGAACACTCAATCCCCCCCTGATTCTATTGATAGGCGATTCCAGAATTTCACAGCCTTAAAATGGAGATTCCCACGATTTACTTTATTGGTAGGGTCTGAGTAATATATGTTAGTTGATAATAATAAATTCGAGCTTAAAAAAGTGGCCTGAGCCTGGAGGGAGAGAGAAAGTTGTTCTGGCGATTTGGCCCACCTGACACAGGTGGGCCGTATTTTGCCTTGTGGCGATCAGAAAAAATAGACAAGGAAAGAAAGGTCTGACGATGAGGACCGGAATCACTGAAAAAGTTGACCGTCTCTGCGAAGTGCTGGTCTATGCCATAAGTTTCGACCGAGAAACCATAGCAGACTTGAGTGATTGGTTCGGGAAGTTGAGCCGGTTGGCATTACAGACCAATCAACTGGAAATGGCTGCAGTAAGCAAAGCCGCAGCACTTGTTTTGGTAAAAACGATGGCGGATGAGAGTACAGATAAACCCCCAAAAATTTTGCCACAAAAACCGAGATGGTTTCGGCCTTATGAAGTCAGCAGGGCCATGGCCGACAATAAAAACATAATCAAGGCGTTGCTCATAAATGAATTAGAAAATATAGGGCATTTTTATACAGGAGATACGTTATGCCAAGAAACACTTTTGAATCCAGCGGGGAAAAACATGCGGCGAGAATCGCTCGTTTAAAGCTTTCCGATAAGCACAAACATGACTTACAGGAAATACTGGCAAAACCGGTGGCTTATGTCCACGATGAGCGTTTTCGCTGTCCTACAGTTATGGTGGCAATTATGCAGCAGGATATCGATGTTTTGCCTGGTACGACTCTCACGCCCCAGGAGGAACAAATCTTGTTTCTGCGTTTGAATTATGCCAGGTATAAAATGGACCAGATCCGCCGGAGATTATTAAGAATCGCAAAATGGACCAAAAAAGATATATTGGAATTATTGGAGTTGAATCAAAAACAACTCGATGCTCGCAGCAAAATCGCCGGCAGTAATTTGGGACTTGTTTTAGCCATGGCCAAACGCGTTAGCTACTATGGGGTGGAAATGGCTGATCTCGTCAGCGAGGGTAACATGGCTCTTCTGCGGACCATTAACCTGTTTAACTGCTCTCGTGGCTGCAAGTTCAGTACGTACGCCTGCAATGCGATTTTAAAAAGTTTTTCCCGGGCAGCCAAACATAGTTGCCGCTATCGAAATCTCTTTCCCGTCCAGTTTGATCTGGCATTCGAAAAAAGCGATCATACTGATCGAAGGCAGCAGGAACGTTACCACGACCAGGTACAGGAAGTGCGTAATATAATGTGCAACAATCTGGCGGATCTGTCGGAAATAGAACTATCCGTGCTGAGAAATCGTTTCCCCATAAGCAAAGAAAATCCCGAACCTCTCACATTAAAACAGGTTGGCGAGCAGCTTGATCTCTCTAAGGAAAGAGTTCGACAAATACAGAAAAAGGCAATTACCAAACTACGGGAAATAGTTGAGCAACGCCTGGTCGCAATATAATCACCGGTGAGATCACCGGTCGAAAAGAGAAAAAGGCTGGAACCTGGAAAACTCGGAGTTTTTAATGGGATACGCTTACCACAATCACAAAATAAAAAGAAGTCGGAGATCCATTGGGGCGGCGATTTAGCCCTGCGGCTCCAGTCTTCTTTTTTTATCGGTGAGAACCTGCTCATAATTGGATGGAAAATGATGATGAACTTGGAAGTACGGGCAAAACGAAATAAAACTACTTTATATGAATAGGTGGCAGGGAGTACCACAAAATATGTTGCTTCAAACAAAGACGGATGGAATTGTAACTTTTATCTGTGAACTGAGACCGGAGGCCAAAGAAGTATATTTGGCGGGAGATTTCAACCAATGGCAACCGGGAGAAAGGCGAATGTTAAAAGCTAAGGATGGTTCGTTTCGGGTGAAAATGAAACTACCCCCCGGTCGGCACCAATACAAATTTATTGTTGACGGAGTCTGGCATAATGATCCGGATGCACCGAGTCACGAGAAAAATAACTCGGGCATTCTTAACAGTGCGTTTGTTGTAGAATAATACTATATGCCACTAAGAGTAAGGAAAAATAAATTACGTTGAATTGTCCAAAAGTATAGTTACATTGTAAGTCAAAGTCCAAGAGAGTGTCCAGAAAGAAAAGAAAGAAAGGAGATGTTTGCAATGGCTGATGTACTGTCAAAACGCCCTGCCGATTTAGTCGAGGACGAAATGGAAAGAATGATGAGAAGGTTTTTTGGAAGACCGCTGTCTTCAGCATCAGGCGAAGGGTTCTGGCATCCGCCGGTGGATATCCATATCACAGAGAAGTCTGTGTTAGTGCGGATAGACATACCCGGGGCGGACCCGACCAAGGTCGATATCTCCATTGAAGATAATCGGCTTTTGGTTCGTGGTAAGAGGATACAATGTAAAGAAGCGGCAAAGAATGAACAATGCTGGTATAACGAGACAAACCGCGGCGATTTCCACAGAATAATAGATCTTCCTGAGTATGTAGATGGTGACAAGGCTTCTGCTACCAGCGAGAATGGTGTTTTAACAATAGAAATGCCAAAAAGGGAAGAAACCAAAGCAAAGATAATAAAAGTCCAAACGAAATAGTCTTTACGATAGGATGGGATGTTATGAAAGTTGCTGTCTTTAGCGCCAGGGCCTTTGACAGGGTGTTTTTGGAAAAATGCAATAGTTCTTACAAACACGAACTCGTTTTTTTCGAAGAGCGATTAACCGAACAAAATGTCTCTCTGGCCGCTGGTTTTGATGCGGTTTGTGTCTTTGTTAATGATCAATTGAACAGAAAAGTCCTGATAGAACTGTCCAAAAATAAGACACGCTTAATAGCTCTGCGGGCCGCGGGATTTAACAATGTGGACCTTGTCACGGCTGACGAATTGGGGCTGACTGTTGTGCGAGTACCGGAGTATTCGCCGTATGCGGTCGCGGAGCATACTGTTGCGCTTATAATGTCCTTAAATAGAAAGTTATGTCGGGCTCATTCCCGCGTGCGAGAGGGCAATTTCTCTCTTGAAGGTCTGATGGGTTTCGAGTTACATGATTGCAAAGTAGGGATAGTCGGTACTGGAAGGATCGGAAGAGTTATTGCCAAAATCTTAAATGGATTTGGTTGTGTCTTAATGGCTTCTGATCCTTCACCTGATTCCGAGTGCGAATCGTTCGGGGTCAAGTACGTTTCCTTTGACGAATTATGTTCGAAATCCGACATAATCACGTTACATTGCCCATTAATACCTCAAACCCGCCACTTGATAAACGCCGAGGTAATAAGGCTGATGAAGACAGGTGTGATGCTGATTAATACCAGCCGCGGCGCGCTGGTTGATGCAAAGGCAGTGATTAAAGAACTAAAATCCGGCAAAATAGGCTATCTGGGCATGGATGTTTATGAAGAAGAGGCTGACCTGTTTTTCGAAGATCTGTCTAATCAGATTATACAGGATGATATTTTAGCTCGTCTGCTCACATTTCCCAATGTCATAATCACCGGACATCAGGCGTTTTTCACTCAAAACGCACTTAAAAATATCACTGAAACTACACTCGCTAACATTACCAACTTTGAAGAGGGCCGAAAGGGTGTTAATGAAATTACAGCAAAAACTGTAATGAAATAAGATTGTAAAAGTTTAGTAACCCCTATTCGATGTCGAGGCCTCCGTTATCGTCGGAAAGCACCGTAACATCTATGGACTGTGGAAAGGATAACCATCATGATAGGTAAAAAAATGGAACAAGCTCTGAACGGGCAACTTAACGCGGAATATTATTCGTCTTACCTGTATTTGTCGATGGCGGCATATTTTGCCTCGATCGATCTGCCAGGTTTCGCCAATTGGATGCGAGTTCAGGTGCAAGAGGAAGAGTTTCATGCCCTGAAAATCTATGATTACATTATCGAACGTGGCGGTAGAGTGATATTACAGCCAATTGAGGCGCCGCCCGGTGATTGGGATTCGCCACTTGAAGCGTTCGAAGTTGCCATGACGCATGAACAAAAAGTTACCGGCTTAATCAATGACTTGGTCTATCTGGCTCGCGGTGAGAGGGATAATGCCTCAGAAATCTTCCTGCAGTGGTTTGTTAGCGAACAGGTGGAGGAAGAAGATAGTGTCAAGACCGTATTAGGCCAGCTAAAACTTATCAAAGGCAGCCCACAGGCATTGTTTATGCTTGATAAGGAATTGGCCCAACGAGTCTTTACCACGCCCGCGGCGGAAGGAGGCGCACAGTGAACAGTCTTCTATATATTCAGGCTTCTCCCATAGTTGATCGCTCGTATTGCATTACTGTAGCGGATGCTTTCATAAAAACGTACAGACAAAATCATCCGAATGACAAAATTATAACTTTGAATGTGTTCAATAACCCGATTCCTCATTTTGACGGACTGGCGGTCCATGCCAAATATACAATCTTGCACGGGCAGTCACACTCGAAAAAAGAACAGCAGGCATGGAAAAATGTCGAGGAAGTGATTGAACAGTTTATCTCCGCCGACAGGTACGTCCTTGCTGTTCCAATGTGGAATTTCAGCATTCCGTACCGGCTCAAGCAGTACATCGACCTTCTCGTGCAGCCCGGCTATACCTTCAGCTATAGCCAGGAAGAAGGCTACAAAGGTCTTGTGGTTGGTAAACCCCTGTTGGCGGTGTACGCCCGAGGCGGTGAATACCCTCTTGGCAGCAAAAGCGAGATGTTTGACTTGCAAAAAAAGTATATCGAATTGATATTCGGCTTCATAGGTTTTGAGAATGTGCGATCTGTGGTTATTGAACCAACCCTCCAGGGCGGCCCGCAAATCGCATCCGCAAAGCGGCACGAGGCTATTGATAAGGCAAAAGAAATAGCCCTTACTTTCTGAAAGTCTGTGTCAAAATGCCAAAAAGATGTAAAACCAAAACATCGAATTAGATCGTAAACGGTTCGCGCATCGCGCGGGATCGCATCCGGTTAGCTTCGGGATCGCCGACAAACTCAGCTTTGCGAAGATCGAACGTCAGATTCCGCTTCAATTGCTCGCAGATGTCTGCAGCCAGGCAGATATTCATGGACTGAGCCATGACTTCAGGGTTCGCCACCGTAGAGCGGCGTGACCGGATACAGTCGAGGAAATCACGCACATGGTTCATCTGCCGTTGTGTCCGGGCCGTGTATTGGGCCAGCACTTTATTGTATTCGCGCAACATCCCCGGCGATGACACATCAGGGTGGGAATAACCGTCAGCGGCCGCGACCCATCCGTCTGGACCATCGAAACGCTCACCACAAGAGCCATGCCAGTACTTACACGGTGCCCATATGTCGCCGCTCGCTCGAAACAAAACCAACTTCACCCCGTTGGACAGGCGCGTCACCATGGTCTCTTCCGGACCCGCATACGCCAACTCGATGCTATGAACGTCCGCCATGTCAAGTCCGGCCAGGGCTTGGGCCACGGTATGCGCGCCCCACATCGCCACATTGGTCGCAAAATCATAAAAGTGATACCATCCGCCATTCACATAACCGCTGTTGTAAGGGTGCCAGGGACATGGCCCCAGCCAGATATCCCAGTCCAGTTCATCCTTGGGCGGTTCCGGTTCCGCCGGCAGCCAGTCATGGCGGTACCCATCGCGCCAACGAATATCGGCGTAAACCGTATGAATTTGCCCCAAACGGCCGGATCTCGCCATTTCTATCGCAAACACGTGATTCGACTCGCTGAGCCGCTGGGCCCCGGTTTGATATATCCGGCCATACCGCCGTGCGGTCTCCACTACCATCTGCCCCTGCGCCATCGTCAGGCAGGCTGGCTTTTCACAATACACATCCTTGCCGGCCCGCATAGCCATGACCGAAGCCGGCGAGTGCCACCGGTCGCCGGTGGCAATCAACACAGCGTCCACATCCGTGCGCTCTGCCAGGAACTCTCGCATATCGCTATACATGACACAATCTTTATTGCCATATTTACTGTCCACCATGTTCTTGGCTGCTTGACGCCGGTTCTTTTGGACATCACAGACAGCAACCCACTGCACATCCGACTCGTGCAAAATCCAATCCAAATCATGAGAACCGCGCCCGCCGATTCCAATTCCACCCATCACGATGCGTTCACTGGGCGCAACCGTTGCGCCACGCGCCAGAGCCGAGGCCGGAACATAATAAGGCAGCGCCGCCGCACTTGCCGCCATCACCCCCCGTGCCAGAAACCGACGCCGCGTAAGTATCGTACTATTGTCAATGCCCATAAGATTCCTCTCTTTCTATTTGATCTGACCTGCAAAATTCTTTTCTACCATTCGCGCCCTTTAGCGTTCATTACCCGTTCCTATTCTTTTCCTTCCGCCTTTTTCTTTTTTCTTCCTCCCCCTAGTGCCTTGTGCCTCGTGCCCATTGCCTTTCACCTTTCCTCCCCCGCAATACACAATACGACATACGCATCACCCTTCTATACCACAGCCCACCCAAAATGTCAACTCCCCCCACCATTTTCTCTTGTAGATGTCTCGGCTTTGACGCCATCAAGGCCTCGTAATAAGAAGCTATCGACTTTCAAGTTTCGTTTTATGGCTCCTCACAAGAATCTGTGCAGGATTTTAAGCCGAAAACTACTGTATCCTATTGGCCTGCAAGGAGATACCTTATTCATTTCAATATCCGAAAGCCACCATGAAAAAATCTAATGACTTTTTACAATATTCATGCACCGATTCTTATGAGGAACCTTATATATAATTGCGACACAGCCTATTCGCAGGAATGACAGAGTAAATGGGTAAATGAGGGGGAAGAAATCCAGAGCAAACGCAAAGTCGCAAGAAAGTGAACGTAAGGAGTTGGTTTGGCCGATGGTTAAGGTGTGCGGGAGTCGCACCGAACCAGGAGGCCAGGGATGGTGGAGTCTATTGGGCGGTATTTTAGCGGTTTGCCCGATCCCCGTGGTCGGCGGGGGCGGCGGCATCGACTGGACGAGTTGGTCATCATCGCCATTCTGGCGGTGATTTGTTGCACGGACAACTGGCAGGAGGTGGCCCAGTTTGCCCGGGCCAAGCGTAAATGGCTCAAGACGTTTCTGAAATTGCCGCATGGCATTCCCTCGCACGATACCTTCGGCCGCGTGTTTGCGGCCATTAAGCCGGAAGCCTTTGAGCGGTGTTTTTCGGCTTGGATTGCGGCTTTGGCCCAGACACGGCCGGGTGAGTTGATCGCTATCGATGGCAAGACGTTACGGCATTCGTTTGACCAGGCCAGTGACAAGGTGGCGATCCACATGATTAGCGCCTGGTCGTTGGCTAATGGTCTGGTGTTTGGCCAGTTGGCCACGGAGAAACTATGAAAGCCAGGCCTCCCAAGGTTTAGTTATAGCGGATACAATGTTCCGTGGACGAGCTGACCAATGTGGTCGCTCAATAACTTATATCAACCTCATAAGGAGACCTGGCAGTGAGAATT
>Ga0315276_10000661_pt1 | contig 29837 bp, 28 predicted proteins | sample YL17G05_0_MG_FD_204542 | JGI IMG/M metagenome (GOLD analysis project Ga0315276, IMG submission 204542) | Sediment microbial communities from Yellowstone Lake, YNP, Wyoming, USA - YL17G05_0 | ecosystem: Environmental > Aquatic > Freshwater > Lake > Sediment | place: USA: Wyoming | collected... | reverse complement strand
GCGGGTCCTGTCGCGCATTACCCCGCCCGTGCTCGCAGGCTAAAGCGCGGCGCGGGGGCCCCATCCGCGCCACCCGCGGCGGGAAGCCGAGCGAAGCGGAGCGCTGGAGCCGCCAACCCTCCTCCGACGCGGCCCATCCCGACCCAAACGGCAAGGGGGCGTGCGTTAATCTTGCCGGCAAGATCAACGCACGCCCCCTACCCAACCGGGAGCAGCCGGTGAGACCTACGTCCCCTGGTCCCAACTCACGAGATACTGTTTCTGCTGGTCGGTCAAATTGTCGATACGGCAACCCATCGTCGCGAGCTTCAGGGCGGCGATCTCGCGATCGATGTTCTCGGGCATCCTCACCACTTCGTTCTTGAGCGAGCCGTGGTGTTGGACGAGGTACTCGCAGGCAAGAGACTGGTTGGCGAAGCTCATGTCCATCACCGACGCGGGATGACCCTCGGCGGCGGCGAGATTGATGAGACGGCCCTCGCCGAGGACGTTGATCCTCTTTCCATTCGGGAGCGTGTACTCCTGGACGAATTCCCGGACGCGCCTCTTCTTCGTCGCGGCCTTGTCGAGCGCCTCGAGGTCGAGTTCCACGTTGAAGTGTCCGCTGTTCGCGACGATCGCCCCGTCCTTCATCTTCTCGAAGTGCTCGAGACGGAGCACGGCGATATTGCCCGTGAGCGTGACGAACACGTCCCCGATCTTCGCCGCCTCGTCCGAGGGCATGACGGTGAAGCCGTCCATCACCGCTTCCAGAGCCTTGATCGGGTCCACCTCGAGAACGGTCACGTGCGCCCCCATCCCCCGCGCGCGCATCGCCACTCCGCGGCCGCACCACCCGTAGCCGACGACGACCACGTTGGTCCCGGCGAAAAGTACGTTTGTCGCCCGGATGATCCCGTCGACCGTGCTCTGCCCGGTGCCGTACCGGTTGTCGAAGAGGTGCTTGGTGAGGGCGTCGTTCACCGCGATGATCGGGTACCTCAACACGCCTTCCTTCTGCATGCTTCTCAGCCTGATCACGCCCGTAGTCGTCTCCTCGGTGCCTCCAAAGACGTGCTTGATCACGTCTTCACGCTTGCTGTGAAGCGTCGACACGAGATCCGCTCCGTCGTCCATCGTGATTTGAGGGTTGGTATCGAGGATGGCGTGGATGTGCTGGTAGTACGTCTCGTTATCCTCTCCCGTGATGGCGAAGGTCGGGACCTGGAAATCCGCCACGAGGCTCGCCGTGACGTCGTCCTGCGTGGAGAGCGGATTCGACGCGCATAGCGCGACCTCGGCGCCACCCGCCTTGAGCGTTCTCATGAGGTTCGCCGTCTCCGTCGTGACGTGCAAACACGCGGCGATACGGATCCCCGCGAGGGGTTTTTCCTTCTCGAAACGGTCTCGTATCGTGTGGAGCACCGGCATGCGGTCGTCCGCCCAGAGGATTCTGTCCTTCCCGATGGGAGCGAGAGCGATGTCCTTGCAATCGTATTTCATCCTGTTCCTTTCTTCCTTCGATGACGCGCTTTCGGTCAGCCCAGATGCTGTCTCAGTTTGTCGACGTAGTCGCACTTCTCCCAGGTGAAGTCGTCCTCTTCCCTTCCGAAGTGACCGTAAGCCGCCGTTTGCCGGTAGATGGGGCGCCGTAGCTTGAGCCTGCCGATGATCCCGTCTGGGGTGAGGTCGAAGACCTTGCGAACGGCTTCGGTGAGCTTGACGTCGTCGGTCGTACCCGTCCCCATGGTGTCCACCATGATCGAAACCGGCTCCGGTTCCCCGATCGCATAGGCGATCTGGAGCGCGCAGACCTTCGAGAGCCCGGCGGCGACGATGTTTTTCGCGATGTGGCGAGCGGCGTACGATCCGCTTCTGTCCACCTTTGACGGATCCTTCCCCGAGAACGCCCCTCCACCGTGGCTCCCCACGCCCCCGTAGGTGTCGACGATGATCTTGCGGCCGGTGAGCCCGCTGTCGGCCTTCGGGCCGCCCTCGACGAATCTCCCCGTGGGATTGACGAAGAGAATGTAGTTCTCGTCTCGATCCATCTCGAATTTCTCGAGCACCTGTTTCACCACGTGCTTACGGACGTCCTGGCGGATGTCCTCGATGGCGACGTCCGCGTTGTGCTGGGCGGAAACGACCACCGTGTGAACCCGCTTGGGCTTCCCGTCCTCGTATTCGATCGTCACCTGGGTCTTTCCATCCGGGCGCAGGTACGTCATGTGTTTGCCCTGCTTGCGGACCTCGGCGAGTTTTCGCGCGAGCTGGTGGGCGAGAAAGATGGGAAGCGGCATCAGTACGGGGGTCTCGGTGCACGCGTACCCGAACATCATCCCCTGGTCCCCGGCTCCGTGTTTGTTTACCACGCCCAAACGGATGTCGGGTGACTGCTCGTCGATCGAAGTGATGACAGCGCAAGTCTGGTAATCGAATCCATAGCTCGCGTCCGTGTATCCCACGTCCTTGATCACCTGGCGGGCGATGTTCGGGATGTCCACATAGGCATCCGTGGTGATCTCGCCGGCGATGAAAGCCACCCCCGTGGTCACGAGCGTCTCGCACGCGACCTTGCCGTGGGGATCCTTTGCCAGCACGGCGTCGAGCACGCTGTCCGATATCTGATCGGCGATCTTGTCCGGGTGCCCTTCGGTGACCGATTCGGATGTAAAAAGTCGTCTCGAGGCCATTCTCTCCTCCTTCGAGATACAGCGGTCGAACAACGCCCCGCCTATTCGTGAATCACTTCGCTCGAGTCTCCGATGTTAAGATGTTGAAACCCGCCCCTTACGACGGCTTGCGAACCGACGATACTGCCCGCTAGAAGACAGTTGCTTACGTTCGCGCCGCGATCGAGGATCGAATCCTTGACGATGGAATTCTCGACGGCCGAATCCGCCGCGATCGATACATGCGGCCCCACGATCGAGTTGACGATTCTCGCCGTCGGCGCGATGGAGACCGGGGGGACAAAGATCGAGCCCTCCGTCGCGGGGACTTCGGTTTGCCCCTCGAGCAGCCGCCGGTTCGTCTCCAGCAGCGCCTCCGGTTTGCCGCAGTCGTACCACTCGCCGACCTGGAAAGTCTCGAACTCGGATCCGCGGTCGATCATCATCTGAAGCGCGTCTGTGATCTGGTATTCGCCGTGGTTCCGTATGCCCTTGTCGATTTGCTCTCCCAAGACCTGGAAGAGGAGCGACGAATCCCGGAGGAAATAAAGCCCGACGAGAGCAAGGTTGCTCGGCGGGTCCTTCGGTTTTTCGACGAGTCTCACGATCCTCTTGCCGCGCACTTCGCACACCCCGAAACGACGGGGGTCGTCGACCTCTTTCACCCCGAGGACGTTCGTCCGGGACCCGACGATTCTCGCGAGATCCGTCCGGAGGATCGTGTCCCCCAGAATAATCAGCGCGGGCTCGCCGGTGTCCGCGACGCTCCTCGTCAGATGGACGGCATGACCGATCCCCGAACGCTCCGCCTGGAAAACGAACTCGGCGTTGAGGTCCTTGTACTCCTTCGCCACGTACTCTTGGATGAGCTCTCCCTTGTAACCCACGATGAGCACAACGGACGACGCACCGAGCTTCTTCACATCTTCCAAGATGTGAGAGATGATCGGCCGCCCGGCGACGTAGAGAAGCGCCTTGGGCAACGTGTGGGTATGCGGTCTAAGCCGCGTCCCGATCCCCGCGGCGGGTATGATCGCTTTCACCTGATCACAGCCTTTCCCGACACTCGAAAATGCGTCTGGATGAACGATTGTAGCCGGCCCTAACCGCGGTTTTCCCGAAGGCGTTCTTTCAAGAATTCGATGTTCGAAATCGGCGTGGGGTCGACGCCGTTCAAATATGCCAAATAGACGCTGGCAAAGTCACCAAGAATCATCATCGACAGGATCCTCGAAAGCCGTTTCCCCGGCGCGTTGTCGACGCGAACGACCCCGCCCGAGAGGGGATCGATGATCTCCAGGGCGATGTCGGCCTGTCTCTTCGACGACGGATGATCTTCCTCGTCCTCCAACGAGATGACGACGATCCGCTTGCGCACCAACTCGACCGCCTTCCACCCGACGATCTCGTTATGGTTGATCTCGGTAAACGCGGCGAAGTGGGCCGGGGTTTTGCTGTTCTCGTTGAACTGGCAGCTCCATCGTCTCGCCACCGCGTCGAAAAGCCTCCCTCGGGAGTAGATAAAGGGGATCTTACCCTCCAGCCGCCGGGCAAGCTCGGCGGCCTCGTTCGCGGCGGAGTCGGATGCGTAGTCCTCGCACCGCCCCTCGAGCGCCGCGACCGCTTCGCCGAACTCCGCCTCGTCCACCTCCGCGAGTCCCAGCGCGCGGAGGATGAGGAGAAGGGGAAAAAAAGAGTAGGCGATCGCCGCGCGGGGAGGCATCCCACCGGGGATCACGCACACGGGAACCCCGTCTCTTTTGCACCGCCGCTCGAGTTCCCCGCCGGTGGTGATCGCCGCCGAGGTCGGATGCGCGGCGCGAACGGCGTCGTACGCGGCGAGCGTTTCCGCGGTGTCTCCCGAATAGCTCGAGAAAACGAAGAACGCGTCCCGCCGGAGCGCCGCCGGCACTTCGTAAAGACGATTCACGTGGAGCGGCACGGCGAGAGCGTCTCCGAGGAAGGAACGGACCATGTCTGCGCCGATCGCGGAGCCCCCCATCCCGCAAACGACCACCTGGCCCACCTTGCGTTCGCCGAGAGAGGCCGAGAACCGTTTACCATGGTCCCAGCCGTCGACCATGTGGGACGGAAACGCCCTGACCAGGTCGAACATCCCTTTCGAATCGAGGCGCTTCCGGAGCTCCCCGAACCCCCGGAATCCATCAAGCATCTTGCTTTCCCTCTTTGAAGAGCGCCAGGTCGGGGATTCTCTCCTTGAGGAATGTTTCGACGTGCGCCTCTATCTTTTCGGTGGTCGAATACTGGAGGATCTTCTTTACGATCGTCTTGCACTCGTCGTACGTCACCGACCGCACGATCTTCTTGACCTCCGGCATCCTGTTGGGGCTGCAGCTGAACTCGTCGATACCGAGACCGAGGAGAACCACCGCGGCCAGAGGGTCGGCGCACATCTCGCCGCAGATCGCCGTTGGAATATTGTTCTTTTTCGCCGCGTCCACCGTCATCTTGAGGAAACGGATGATGCTCGGGTGAAGATGCTGGTATAGATAGGAGATCTTCGTATTCCCCCGGTCCACCGCCATCGTGTACTGGATGAGATCGTTGGTCCCGATCGAGAAAAAGTCCACTTCCTTGGCCAGCGCGCCGGCGAGCGCCACCGCCGATGGGGTCTCGATCATGATCCCGATCTCGACATCCGGATCGATTTTGTAGCGGCCCTTGATGAGATCGGCTTTGACCTCCTCACAGATCTCCTTCGCGCGGAGCACCTCTTCGACGCTCACGATGAGCGGGAACATCAGCCGCACCCGCCCGTGACCGCTCGCGCGGTAGATGGCACGGAGCTGCGTCTTGAATATGTCCTTGCGGGTGAGTAGGAATCGGATCCCCCTCCACCCCATAAACGGATTGAGCTCCGCGCTACGGTGGAGGTACCCGGCGATCTTGTCCCCGCCGATGTCGAGCACCCGGATCGTCACCGGTTTGTCCTTCATCTTGTCCACGACCGCCCGATAAACCTTGTATTGCTCTTCTTCGGTGGGAAGCTGGTCGTGAGCGATGAAGAAGTACTCCGTCCGGAAGAGCCCGATTCCCTCGGCGCCGTAATCGAGCGCCGACTGGACCTCGTCGGGAAGGTCGATGTTGGCGACGAGATCCACCTTGTGGTGGTCGAGAGTCTCCGCGGGATATCCGGTAAGGGTGAGGAGCTGCGCTTCGAACTCTTTCCACTTCTCGATCTCGATCTTGTATTTTTCGACGGTGACGCCGAGCGGATTGATGATCAGCGTCCCGCAATTCCCATCGAGGATCAGCGTGTCCCCGGTCTCGATCAGCCGGGCGGCGTCCTCGAGACCCACCACGGCCGCCACTCCCTGGGACCTGGCGAGGATCGCCGTGTGGGAAGTCCTCCCGCCGCGATCGGTGGCGTAACCGAGGACGACCCGGCGGTCGAGCTGAGCGATTTCGCTTGGGGAAAGCTCGTGGGCGACGACGATCGACGGCTCGGAGGGACTGAGCACCTTTTCCCTCTTGAGCCCGAGGAGTTTGGCCAGAACGCGACGCTTGACGTCGATGATATCGGCGGACCTCTCCTTGAGGTACTCGTCGCCGATATTCGAGAAGCTCGCGACGACCCTCGAGATGACCTCCTTGAGCGCCCAGGCGGCGTTGTAGCCTTCGGTTCGTATCAGCGCCTCGGTGTCCTCGATGACCATCACGTCGTCGAGTATGAGGAGATGGGCGTCGAAGATCCTCGCGTGATCCTCCCCCATGCTGTCGGCCAGACTCGTCTTGATCTGGAGCAACTCGCCCCGCGTGGCCCCGAGCGCGTCCTTGAACCTGGCGACTTCCGCGTCCACCATGTCATGAGCAACGCGGGTCCGCGCGATGCTCAGGTCTTCATCGGTGTCGTGAACGAACGCGCGTCCGATGACGATCCCCGGCGCGGCGGAAATCCCGAAACGGACGACCTCTCCTTCCGTTGCGCGGGATGCCTCCCGCGCCTCTGCGCCCGGGGAGGCGTCCCTGTGCTCTGCGTGCTGGAGTTTCTTCCCGTCCATGGCTGGACTCAGTCTTCGTAGAAGTTGTCGGCGATGAGTTTCTCGATGGCCGCGCGCGCGTCCAGTTCGTCGTTCCCCTGGATCCGCACGGTGATCCTGGCGCCGCTTTCGATGGCGAGGCTGGCAAGACCGAGAATGCTCTTCCCGTTCGCTTTTCTTCCGTTCTTGACGACGAAGACATCGCTCTTGAACTTCGTCGCGACTTTGACGAATTCGCCGGCTGCCCGCAAGTGCATCCCGATCTTGTTGTTCACCTGCGTTTCGAACTCGATCATTTCAAAATCCTGTCCGGTCCACAACCGGTCTCCCGTCTTTGCCAGTTCACGCGCCCGCTCTCGGGTTCAATCGCTCGCCGGCGCGCCGGACGACTCTAGCCTGTCACGAGAGCGATGAAAGCGCAGGTTGGAAGAAGGATAATGGCAATCCAGGAAGCCGGAATGTCTCTTTTCAAAAGGTAAAGGGTGATCGTCGCCAACGCAATCCCCGGGACGGCCAGCGCATGACCTTCACCCGGCACGCGGCTCAACACGAACCCCAGCAGCAGCCCGGCCATACCGGCGCTCGCGCCCTCGGCGACGCTCAAAACTCTTTGGAACCGGGGACCCGAAAGCACGGAGACGAGTCCCCAGCCCTTGGCGTAACCAAAGTAGATCCCCCACAGGCGCCACGACCAAATCGCGACGTTGTATAGCAAGAAAACTGCCACTAACCCTATGGGGAGCTTATGTATAGCAAACAGACAACCAAAAGTCAATGCTATGGGCTTGATATTTCCCATGAGGAGCATGTCCCCCATCGCCGCGAGCGGTCCGGCGAGCGCTTTTTTGAACCGGTCGATATCCTCATCCGTGACCGGCTTGCCCTCCGCTCGCTCCTCCTCCATCCGCAAGACGCCACCAACGATGAGCGGCACGAAGTTCGGGTTGCAGTTGAAGAACGATAAGTGCCTTAACAGCAGCCGATTGCGCCCGTCGGCGTCGAGCTTCTCGCTCGCCGGGCCCATGGCCCCGGCGAATCCGAGGTTTTGCATCCCCCGCCGGTTTAGGACAGCCTGGAGAAAAAGCAGGCGGACGAACACCAGAAAGAGGTCCCAGTGCCCGAACCGGCCCGTCCGCCTCACCAGAGCCACGAGACTATCACCACCAACGCCGCGCATGCGGCCAGCACGAGCCTGAGGCGGTGCTGCCAGAAAAGGTGAACGATGGAGGCCGCGCCGATCGCCAGGACGAGCCTGCTCCAGTAAGCCGCGCCCCGAACCAACGCCCCATCGGCGATCCGCGTAAACATTTCGCCAAGGTGGTACGCGGCGGCAGCGAGGAGAAGCACCGCCAAGCCCTCAACGACGAAGATGAATACGAGCGATCCGAAGTGGATGAGCGACAACCGGCGGGCGAGGGAGCTCCTCTCCAAATCCTGGGGAAACTCGACGCCGCCGAGAAACCGGTCTTGAAACCCGAAGAACGGGGCCGTGATCCGCGCCCCCACCTCGCCCGCGGCGAGACCCAGAAAGACACCGACGGCGCAGATGAACACGGGATCGGCGGCGCCCGCGTGGCGCACGAGAAGACCCGCCGTCCCCGGACCAACGACCCCGGCGGCGACCTGGTCGGTCGATCTCCCCCCCCGCATGGGGATGATGGAGAGATAGACCAGCTCGATGGGCAGTCCGACGGCGAGCGCGGCGCTCACTTCTCCCAAGACGCTCCCCACCAGGACCGACGCAAACACCGGATGGGCGACGAGGCCCTGCCATCCCGCCCGGTGGTCCACGGCGAGGACTCCCGCCACCAAGGCCAACGTGACAAACCACACCATCACGGAGACTCCGTTGTCGTGGATCAAAGAACGGACGTCGCGGTCAAAAAAAGCGACCGTATTGTATAGGACACTCGATGGAGGGTCTATCTAAATCCCGCCGGAAGGACGCGTTCCGCCGTGGAGAAGAAGTGGTTTGAGATCGACGGCGGGGTTGCCGGGGATGTCGCGTGCGATCAATCTGACGCCCCTGTCGACGAGGTCTTTGAGCAGGCTCCGGTCGTCGTCGGAGAGGTACACAAAGGGGAGAACTTCCCGCGCGCCTTCATGGTAGTGCAACCCCCCGACGTTCACTTCTTCGAAGTGCGCGCCCGCCTCGAAGGCTCCGTGGAGGTCGGCTACCGATTCGAACAACAGAACGACGGAGTGGCCTACCAACTCCCGGCGGGCCGCGTCTTCGACGGTTAGAAACGAAACGGCGAGTTGGGGCGGAACGCTCGCCGTGTAGAGCCGCCGCTCCCAGTCGTTCCCGGCGACGCGGTCGTTCGCCACGACGATCCGGTCGGCCTTGAGAACACGCGCCCACCCGAGAACCAGCTGGCCGTGTATCAACCGATCGTCTATGCGGACGAGCGAGACGGGCATCAGACCCTTTCGGGATCGACCAACTGGATGCTGCAGAGCCCCCGGTCGATGATCTCGCCGGGGAGGTGTTCGAACGGCACCGTGTCCCTCTTGTTGAGGAAGGCGAGAAGCATCGGGAGGTTGACGCCGGCGACGACGGGGACATCGGGGCGCTCGATCTTGAGCCTCGTGCACGCGTGACAACAACTCCCGCCGAGAAAATCTACGAACACGACGCAGCGTTCTCCCTCGAGGGAACGGACGATCGAATTGATCTCCTCGTGGAGCGCCGGCGGGGACTTACCCTCGTTCGTTACCGCGTGGCACCCGGAGAAATCGCCGTATACCCGCTTTGCCGTCTCGACGAGTTCCTCGGCGAGCCGTCCGTGGGTTACGATGATCCCCGCTACCATAGCCCGTTCGTTCTCACGCGGTTATTCGGTGTCGTATCTGAGGTAGTGACGGGTCCGGCGATCGCTTTCCATTCGGTCGATGAGCAGCTGGTTGAAGCGATCGGCGGGTCTGTATCCATACACTTTGAACATGTGATTCATCGCGATGACTTCGGATATCACCGTGATGTTCTTGCCGGGAAAGAGCGGAACGTCGACCTGGGGGATCTTGACACCGAGAATCTCCGTATACCTCTCCTCGAGGCCTTCGCGCTCCCAATCCTTTTTCTCGTCCCACTCCCCGAGGGTCACGACAACCTCGAGCCGTTTCTGGACGCGGATAGCCCTGATTCCGAACTTCGCCTGGACGTCGATGATACCGATCCCCCGGATCTCCATGAAGTGCTGGAGGTGTTCGTGCCCGCGGGCGATGAGGATGTCGGAAGCTTTTCGGGTGACGGTGACGCTGTCGTCGGCGACGAGCCGGTGGCCCCTCTCGACGAGATCGAGCGCGATCTCGCTCTTCCCGATCCCGCTCTTCCCGGTAAAGAGAAGCCCGACGCCGTAAACGTCGACCATGGTCCCGTGGACGATGTCCGTGGGCGCGAAATAGTCGTCGAGGAACTTGGTGAGCTCGTGGATGAACGGCGTCGTCGCCATGGTCGTCTTGAGGAGGGGGACGCCGTGCCGGTCGCACGCGTCGGCGAGCTCCGCCGGTATGGCGAGGTCTCTTGTGACGACGATGCAAACGAGGGGCATGGTGAAGAGGTTCTCCACGTCCCGCTTGCGCGCGGCGGGATCCCTCGTGTTGAGAAAGAGGATTTCCGTCTCGCCAAGGATCTGGATCCGCTCGTTGAGAAAGGTCTCCATGAACCCGGTGAGCGCGAGCCCCGGGCGGTGTATGTCCGTCACCGTAATGGGGAGCGGTCCCTCGATGTGATCGTTGACGTGCTCCAGCACGAGGCTCTCGGAGTTGGCCTCGAAGAAGTCTTTGACGGACAGAACTTTCTTCCTCATGCCTTAAGCCTCGATGATCCCCAACGTCCCGTCGTCGCGTCTGAAAAGCACCACAAGCCGCTTGGTGTCGCTGTTCGAGAAGATGGAAAATCCCTTTCCATCGGCCTTGAGCTTCTCCACCGCCGCTCCGAGAGTCATCACGGGAAACTCGATCGGATCGATGGGCACGATCTCGTTTTCCCCGGCGGGAGCCGCCTCGCCCTCTTCCTCGGGTGGGATGGAAGCTCCGATTTCGGATAGCTTTGGCGTCTTCTTGTTGAACCGTTTACCCTTGTACTTGCGGATCTGACGCTCGAGCTTCTCCACCACCCTGTCGACCGAGGCGTACATGTCCTCGGACACTTCCCGGCCGTTGAAGTCTTTTCCGTTGACGTGGATCGAGACCTCGACGGCGTGTCTGTACTTTTCCAACTCGAAAATGATATGCGCGTTTACGATATTGTCGAAGTATTTCCTGAGCTGTCCGACCTTCGATTCGGCGTAATCCTTGAGGGCCGGCGTCAACTGATAGTGTCTGGCGGTGGTCGTGATGTTCATGCGTCACCTCTTTCGAGCCAACGACCGAAACACGGAGGCTCGTGGTTTGGAGCCCCCGCAGGACTTATCACTCGATTTTGGACTGGAAGACGGAGAATCGCAAAATAGACTCGGGTCTGAAAGGATCCTCTGGAGAGCGGTGATACCCTTGTCAGATGTCGACGTGTCAACACTTCCGCCTGCGCGATCGCCTTTTCCGTGGTGACAGACCGGGAGGTTTTCGGGTCCTCCCTCTGTAATTATAACGAATCGCTCCGGACCCGCCAAGCCCCTTGCTCCTCCCATCAATACTGCCTTCGCATTCGTGCCGGCAGAAGACTAAGCTGTTCCCTGTATTTCGCCACGGTGCGCCGGGCGATGTTGAGCCCGTCTTTCCTGAGTATATCCGCTATCTTCTGATCGCTCAATGGATTTAGAGCTTCTTCCTGCTCGATGATCCTTCGGATCTTGTCTTTGGCGCTCTTGGCCGATATTTCGCCGCCGTCCTGCGTACCCAAGCTGCTCGAGAAAAAGAACTTGAGCTCGAACACCCCGCGGGGGGTCTGGACGTACTTGTTCGTGGTCACGCGGCTCACCGTCGACTCGTGCATGTTGATCTCGCTTGCGACCTGCTGGAGCGTTAGCGGTCTCAGGAACGCGGTCCCCTTCTCGAAGAACTCGCGCTGCTTGTCGACGATGCACCCCATGACCTTGACCATCGTCCGCCGGCGCTGTTCGATGGTCTGTATCAGCCATCGCGCCGATTTCAGGCGGGACTGAATGAACTCTTTCGTCTCGCGATTCTCGTCCCTGCCCTCCTTGAGAAGCTCTTCCTGGTAAACGCGGTTGATCCTCAGACGAGGGATGTTCTTGTCGTTGAGATAGACCACGTACTTGTCGTCCACCTTGTCGACGACGAGATCGGGTATCACGTATTGCGGTTCTCCCGCGGTGATTTCGAAACCCGGCTTCGGGTCCAGCGTGCTGATCACCTTGGACTGGCTCTGGATTTCCTGGATCGACACGCGGAGCTTCTTCGCGAGATCCGGGTACTTCTTTTGTTTGAAATCGTCGAAGTGCTCGCGGATGATCCGCGCCGCGAGCGAATCATCCAGGCCCCTCGCCCCGAGCTGGATGAGGAGACACTCCTGGAGATTCCGAGCCCCCACTCCCGGCGGGTCGAACGTCTGGATGATTCGGAGTATCCTCTCCACTTCTTCCGCGTCCGCGTGAAACGTGTTGGTCACTTCCTCGAGAGCGCAGGTGAGATATCCGCTCTCATCGAGACTCCCGATGAGATAGTCTCCGATTTCGATCGTACGCTCGTCGTCGGTCACGATACGAAGCTGGCTGATGAGCGCTTCGGTAAAGGAGCGTTTGGCGACCGGGACCCTCTCGACAAAGTCCTCGGGTATCTCTTCGCCGAGCCCCGCGGCGGTCTCCCATCCGTTCTGAAAGTATTCCTCCCAGTCGATCTTCTCCTCCGGCTCGTCGGGTTCGTCTTCGGCGGGTTTTTCTTCGTCCTTGGTTTCCGTTTCCTGCCGTTCTTGCTCCTCCTCTTGCGTTTCGACGAGGTCTTCCTCCTCGTCGAGCAGGGGATTCTCCATGATCTCCTGTTTGAGCATCTGTTGGAGCTCGATGGCGGGCATCTGCAACAGCTTCAGCGCCTGTTGGAGCTTCGGCGTCATGACGAGCTGCTGTCTCTGTCTCAGGTGCAACCCGATTTTCATTTCCATGTCAATCACCTGGTCCGGTCGCTGCGCGATCCCGCTTAGAGATGGAACGACTCGCCGAGATAGATCTCTCTTACTTCCGCGTCTCCCGCAAGCTCGTCGGGGGAGCCCGATCTCTTGATGCTTCCTTCGTACATCACGTACGACCGGTCAGTGATGCTGAGAGTATCCCTCACGTTGTGATCGGTGATCAGGATTCCCAGCCCCCGGTCCTTTAGTTTCTTGACGATCCGTTGGAGATCGGCTACCGCCAAGGGGTCGATCCCGGCGAAAGGCTCGTCGAGGAGCATGAACTTGGGCTCGATCACGAGCGCCCGGGTGATCTCGACCCGCCGTCTCTCTCCACCGGAGAGTTTGTACCCCATGCTCTTGCGGACGTGCGAGATGTCGAGCTCGTTCAGGAGCATCTCGAGTCTTTCCATCCGCTGAGCCTTGGTCATCTTGACCGTCTCGAGGATCGCGAACAGGTTCTGTTCGACGGTCATGCCCCTGAATATCGACGGCTCCTGCGACAGGTATCCGATCCCCATCCTCGCCCGCTTGTACATCGGTTCCTTCGTCACGTCCTTGTCGCCGAGAAAAATCCGGCCGTCGCTCGGTCTAATCATCCCCACGATCATGTAAAACGTCGTCGTCTTTCCCGCCCCGTTGGGTCCGAGAAGCCCCACCACCTCGCCCGCGTTCACCTCGATGTTCACGTCGCTCACGACGCGGCGCTTGCTGTAGGCCTTGACCAGACCCTCCGTCCGTAAACTGACGCCGTTCGCGCTCTTCGTAGGCTCCCGTTCGCTCACTTCGTGATCTCGCCTTCTCCGTCGACGACCGTCGCGTTGACGTTACGCTTGATGTCGACCGTCCCCAGATCCTCTTCGCACTCGAGCCCGTACCCGGTAATCACGTCCGCCCCCCTCTTGAGCCTTACGAACGAATCGCTCAGTATCTTCTTCTGCGTGTTGTCCCAGACGAGGCTGTCCGTCTCGAGCACGTCCCCTTCGACCGAAGTCACGACGACGTGCCCGAAGGCGAGCATGTCGCGCTTCGCCTCGTTGTACTCGCCTGCATCCGAAACCAGAGTCGTGCGGACCCGGCCCGCTTCATCAAAAAAAGTGATCGTCGGCCGATCGAGAACGATGAGCTGTTTTTCCTTGAAACGGCTCGCCTTGGGAGCCATGAGCCTCCAGCGAACGAGCCCGCTGTCGGTCTCCTGAGTCACGAAATCGGCGAACACCTCGTCGGGGGCACGTCCCTTCTCGAAAGTGATGCTCTCCGTGGGCTCTTTCGCGCAACCGGCGGCGACGAGAAGCGCGGTGCCGAGAGCCCACACCATCTTAGTAAACCGATTCATCGAGCTTTTCCTTCTTCTCTTCGGGGCGCCAACGATCGTGGAACCAAACCCATTGCTTCGGATCGTAGCGTACCAGCTCCTCGACCGCTTTCGAACACTTTCTCGTGATTTCGACGAACTGCTCGTCCCTGCTGAGAGAGTCCCCCGGCAATCCGACCGTAGGGAGAATCCGGACCTCGTGCCGGCCGTTGTGGCGCATATATATCGCCACGGGGAGGATCGGCGCGCCGGTCGCGACGGCGAGCTTCGCCACCCCCACCGGTGTGTGCGCGGGACGATCGAAAAACGGGACGTACACCCCGCTTACACGGGTGTGCTGGTCGATTAGAACCGCGACGACCTGTTTATCCCTGAGCGCCCGGATTATTTCTTTTCCGCCCGTGTCCCTGTCGATCGTTTGGTACCCCATCGATTCTCGCGCTTTCAGAAGCTTTTCGTTCAGCTTTTTCTCCCAGAGTTCCCGCCCCACGACGTTCAATCTATAGCCGCGGCTCGCGAAGTACCCGGCGAGGAGCTCCCAGCACCCGATGTGTCCGGTGATCACGATGAGCCCCTTCCCTTCCGCCATCGCCCGGTCGAGATACTGCTCGCCCTCTATTCTCTCGACCAGACCCGAGAGCCGCTCCGGCGAGCTTCCCTCGAGGTTGAGGAACTCGAAGAAGTTCTTCCCCAGCGTCTTGAACATCGCGGCCGAGAGCGCGACCCGCACGGACCTCGGTACGTCGGGGAAGGCGGAAGCCAGGTTTCGAATCGCACGCTCCCGGTCTTTGCGGAAGAGCCGCCCCGCCGCTGAACCGACGAACGCGAACACCTTGAGACCGACCCCCCGGGGGAGCGCCCGGGCGGTGTGAGCGAGTCCGTTGAACGCGAGCACCTCGAGATTTCTTTTAAATTTTTTTCTTTTTTTCACCCGTTCGCCTCAATAACCCGGGGTGAAAGGAAAGCATCCAGGAGGCCCCACAAATCGCAAAAAACCTTTACAGTCCTATAGTTAGCACATCAGCGGGGAGGAGTCAAGCAATATGTATGCCATAGAGAATGATCCGGAAGGGTGGCGCTGAGGGAAGACCGGCCGGAGACGGTCGGCCGGACAGCTCCGCGGGGATCGACCGGCAAACCTGGCTGACGCTACTCGACGTTCGAATCCCGCCGGACCTGCCGGAGGTTCGCACCCGGCGGGAGATCTATTCGACGCTCAAACCCGCCTTGAGGATGTCGTGGATGTGGAGAATCCCCGTGGGACGACCCTTGGTGTCGGTGATGAAGTACATCGTCAGCGGCCCACTCGCGTTCATCTCCATCCGGTTGAGGGCGGTGGAGACGAGCACGTCGGGGCCGATGGTTTTGGGGTTACGGGTCATCACGGTCTCCACCGGCGAATCCATGGCACCGGGCCGGCGAACGAGTATCCGTTTGAGATCGCCGTCGGTGATGATCCCACAGAGCGATCCGTCGCCGCTGGTCACGCCGACACAGCCGACGGCCTTGTTGATCATCTCGAAGAGTGCGTCCTTGAGAACCGTTCCGCTCGTCACGAGCGGAAGGGCGTGACCCGTCCGCATAAGCTCCTTCACGCGCAGCGTGAGACGTTTTCCGAGTATGCCGCTCGGATGGAAACGGGCGAAATCTTCCGGCTTGAACCCCCTGCGCTTCATCAGGGCCGACGCGAGCGCGTCACCCATGACGAGCGCCACCGTGGTGCTCGTCGTCGGAGCGAGATCGAGGGCACACGCCTCCCGGTCGACCTGCGTGTCAAGAACGATGTCGCTGTGCTCCGCGAGAAGCGATTTCGGGTTCCCCGTGAGCGAGATGATCGTCACTTCGAGACGGCGCAGCGTGGGGAGAAGCGGCCGGAGTTCGTCGCTCATCCCGCTTTTGGACAGGAATACGACCACGTCGTCCCGGCTCACGAGACCCAGATCACCGTGGGCCGCCTCCACGGGGTGGAGATAGAAGCTCGGCGTCCCCGTGCTGGTGAGCGTCGCCGCGATCTTCTTCGCGATAAGACCCGACTTGCCGACACCAAGGACGATGAGCCTCCCCCGGCACCGGTAGATCGCTTCGACGGCCTTGTGGAAGTTCTCGTCGATCCGGAGCCCCACCTGTTCCAACCCCACGATCTCATCGCGGAACACCGCCCGGGCTATCCCGATGTCCTGTTTCTCCAGGTCGTGCCCGGTCGTCTTCCTCTGGGTTCCATTCTTCCCCCCGTTCTTCGTACCGTTCTTCGTACCGTTCTTCAGCCCCACACGACCGTTCTTTTCCTGAGCTGTCTTTGTTTTCATTCGTGTCCTGCCTGTGTTCTTCAGGGGCGTAACGCTCCCGTTTGCCGCAATTGCCTGACGACCTCGAACACCCCGTATGCCCCTTCCAGCACACCCCCCAGCATGGAGAACGGCAGCATGGACGCACCGTCGCTCCTCGCCCTTGCGGGGTCGAAGTGCGTCTCGACGAAAAGCCCATCGCATGGTATCGCCGCCGCCGCTCTCGACATCGCCCCGGCGAGCTCCGGTTCGCCACCCGAGCGGTCCCCAAGACTCCCCGGTTTCTGGAGGCTGTGCGTGGCGTCGAATATCACCGGGCACCCGAACGCTTTCATCCGTGGAATTCCCCGGAAATCGACGACGAGGTCGTTATAACCGAACGTCGTACCCCTCTCGGTGACGATGACGTTCCGCCCGCCCGCGCCGCGGACCTTCTCGATCGCGTGGCCGGCGCCTTCCGGCGAGAGAAACTGTCCCTTCTTGATGTTGACGGCGCGTGCGCTTTTCCCTGCAGCCTCGAGAAGGCTTGTCTGTCGACAGAGAAAAGCGGGGATCTGCACGACGTCGAGAACCCCGGCCGCCACCTCCGCTTCCTCCACCGAATGCACGTCGGAGAGTATCGGACATCCGACGGCGTTTCTCACCTTTTCGAGGATGCGCAACCCGTCCTCGAGCCCGGGTCCCCTGAAGCTCGAAGCCGTGCTCCGGTTGTCCTTGAGGTAGCTCGCCTTGAAAACGAAGATGAACTTCGCCGTGATACCGAGCAATGAGATCCTCTCCGCGAGACGGATCGTCTCGGTCTCGTCCTCGATGACGCACGGCCCCGCGATCAAAACCGGAGGGGAGTGCTCGTCAACGATCGAAGTACCAATTCGGGTCGGTTGCATGTCGTACGCTCGGTTCGAAAGAAATCACGTTTTGATCGCCCGGTGGACGCCGATCGACGGCTCCGCCGCGTGAAGCTTCGCCGCCCGGACAAGAGCCTTGAACAGGGGATGCGGCCGGTGGGGTCTGCTCTTGAGTTCGGGGTGGAACTGGCCGGCGACGAAGAACGGGTGATCGGGGAGTTCGATGATTTCAACCAGACGATCGTCCGGCGAAGTCCCGGAGAAGACGAGACCGTGCTTCTCGAACACCGGGCGGTACTTGTTGTTGACTTCCCAACGGTGCCGGTGTCTCTCCGAGACCATCAAGCTCCCGTAACACTCGTGCGCGATCGTTTCGGGTTTGATCTTGCAGGGGTAGGCCCCAAGCCTCATCGTCCCCCCCTTGTCTCCGTCGTGCGTCTGGTTTTCCATCAGATCGATAACGGGGTTGAGGCAATTGGAGTTGAACTCCGAGCTCGCCGCATCGGGAATACCGCAGACGTTCTGCGCGAACTCGATGACGGCGCTCTGCAGACCGAGACAGATCCCGAGGAACGGGATCTTGTTCTCCCTGGCGTAGCGTATCGCCTCGAGCTTCCCGCGAATCCCCCTCTCCCCGAACCCCCCGGGGACGAGAATCCCCGAGACGCTCTGGAGATACCTTTCGGCCCCGTGGTTTTCGATGTCCTCCGCGTCGACCCATACGATGTTCACGTTGACGTCGTTGTGGATGCCCGCGTGCGTGAACGCCTCTATGATTGACTTGTACGCATCTCGCAGGTGCGTGTACTTGCCGCAAACGGCGACGGACACCTCGGCCTCGGCATCGGTCATCCGCTTGAGCAGCGCCTGCCACTCGGTCAGATCCGGGTCTGGAACGTCCAGGTTGAGGAGTTTGACGATGATCTCGTCCACCCGCTCCCTATGAAAGTGGATGGGGACCTGGTAGATCGACGCCACGTCGCGGGCCTCGATCACCGCCTCCTCCCGGACATTGCAGAAAAGGGCGATCTTCTGCCGTATGTCCCGGCTGATCGGCACCTCGGTCCGGCACATGAGGACGTCCGGTTGGATACCGATCTCCCGGAGCTGGCGCACGCTGTTTTGTGTCGGTTTGGTCTTGAGTTCTTTCGCCGCCCGAATGTATGGAACAAGCGTCAGGTGGACGAAAATACAGTCGTTGGGCCCCTCTTCGAGCCTGAGTTGGCGGGTTGCCTCGAGAAACGGCTGGCTCTCGATGTCGCCGGTCGTGCCGCCGATTTCGACGATGATGACATCCGGGGGATTGTCCGTCTCCCCTACTTCGCGGATCCTGGCCTTGATCTCGTCCGTGATGTGAGGGATCACCTGGACCGTCTTTCCCAGGTACCCTCCCCGTCTCTCCCGGTTGATCACCGCCTGGTAAATCTGGCCGGTCGATACGCTGTGGCCCCGCGTGAGGTCGACGTCCAGGAAACGCTCGTAGTGCCCGAGGTCCAGATCGGTCTCCGCCCCGTCCTCCGTGACGAACACCTCTCCGTGTTGAAACGGGCTCATCGTCCCGGGGTCAACATTTATATACGGGTCCATCTTCTGGATCGTGACTTCGAGCCCCCGCTGTTTGAGCAGAAACCCCAGAGACGTCGCCGCGATCCCCTTCCCCAGCGAAGAAATGACACCGCCTGTAACGATGATGTATTTCACGGTTCGCTCCTCGGTTGAATCCCAACCGGCCACCCAAACGCGGGATCGATGGACACCGCCTGCTCTAGGACGGTCTCAAAGTGCCGAGTCTATGCCCCACCCAGTGCTTTTTCAACTTTTTTTACGTCTTCTGGAACGTCAACACCCACAGTAGGTTGAGACGATTTAACCACTTGCACCCACATGCCGTGCTCGAGAGCGCGGAGCTGCTCGAGCCCCTCGGAAATCTCGAGCGGCGTCTGCGGGAGCCGGGTGAAACGGAAAAGCGAGGCAGCCCGGAAAACATAGACCCCGATGTGGCGGTACCCCAGAAGATCGCCCCCCCTCGGATCGAGGGATCCAGGCGCGCCCGCGCTCGCGTTTCGATGGGGGATCGGCGAGCGCGAGAAGTAGAGAGCCCTCCCCTCCGCGTCCATCACGACCTTGACCGCATGGGGGCTAGCGAACTCCGCCTCGTCGTGGATGGCATGGCAGGCGGTCACGATGTCCACCCCGGGCGAGCTGTTAACCGTCTCGATCATTCTAGAGACGAGATCCGGCGGGAACACCGGTTCGTCACCCTGAAGGTTCACGATGGGATCGCATCCGAGCTTTCGCGCCGCCTCGGCGACCCGGTCGGTCCCCGTCCGGCACCCGACCGAGGTCATGACCACCTCTCCACCGAACCCCCTGACGACTCCGGCTATCCCTTCGTGGTCCGTCGCGACCACGACGCGCGACGCGCCGGGTACTTCACGCGCCCGGCGGTACACCCACTCGATGAGCGGGCGCCCCGACACGAGCGCAAGGGGTTTACCGGGGAAACGGGTCGATTGATAACGGGCGGGCAGAACGATGGCAAAGCCGGACGCCACTAGGACCACCTCGATTTGGTGTTCTGCTCGTTGCTGGGATGGGGGACGGGAGGGGTGGGTGTGGCCTCGAGCAAAGCGTTTGCGTCACTGCGGGACCGCCGGCGGTATCGCCGACGCGGCCCTGAGGATGCTGACACGCTTCCGTTTCTTTCCGAACGTCTCGTACCGGACCACTCCATCGATCTTTGCAAACAGGGTGTCGTCCTTGCCTCGTCCAACGTTGAGACCGGGATGGATCTTCGTCCCCCGCTGACGGACGAGAATACTCCCCGCGCTCACGCGCTCGCCGCCGTAGCGCTTGACCCCCAGCCGTTGGCTCTGGCTGTCGCGACCGTTTTTTGTGCTACCCAGACCTTTTTTGTGAGCCATTCGATTCCACCTCGCCCAAAGGGACACACAGGGGCTAACGTCCCCCGATCTCCTTGATCCGGACTTCGGTAAACTGCTGCCGGTGTCCGGTAGTTTTACGGTAGGTCTTCCGTCTCTTCTTTTTGAAAATGCGGATTTTCTCTTCTTTACCGTGGCGGACGACTTCCGCTCTGACGGCTTTCCCCTCGAGGTACGGGGTTCCGACCTCGACCTTTTGTCCGTCCGAGAGGAGCATCACCTTGTCGAAGGAAACCTCCGTCCCGACCTCGACGTCCGACTTCGGGATGCGGACCACTGCGTTCGCCATGACCTTTAGCTGGCATCCCGCGACCTCTACAACCGCGTACCGTTCCATGTTTCCTTCCTCAATCCGTTGAAAAGGAGAAGAATAACTTTCCATTAATACAAGAAAAATGGCCGCCCTGTCAAGACAGTTCTTGCACGAGGTCCCTGAACGTCCGCATTGACACGATCTTGAAGTCCTCGCGGTGGAGGCGGGGGTCGTCCTGGAGCTCGATTTTCATCCTGTAAAGACGCTCCATCGAATCGAACACCCCCCGTCTCTGTTCTTCGAGAAAGAGGGCGAGGGAGGAGTTTACCCGGATCTGGACCCGCCTCTCGTCCGTCCGGGACCCGATCCGGCGGATCCACTGCTCGATCTTATTCGCCAGCGAATCGAAGGACAACACCTTTCCCACTCCCTTGCAGTACGGACATTCGTCGCTGAAAAAGTGGAGGAGGCTTGGCCTGACCCGTTTCCGGCTCACCTCGACGAGACCGAGTTCGCTCACGGCGAAGGCCTTGGACCGCGACCGGTCTTTTCGGAGGTTCAACCGGAGCTCGCCGAGCAACTTTTTCCGGTTGGCCTCTTTTTCCATGTCGATAAAGTCGATCACGATGATCCCGCCGATGTCGCGGAGGCGAAGCTGCCGCGGGATCTCACGGGAGGCAAGAAGGTTCGTCTCGAGTATCGTCTCTTCCTGGTCCCGCTTGCCGACGTAGCGCCCGGTGTTTACGTCTATCGCCACGAGCGCCTCCGTCTGGTCGATGGTGATATAGCCGCCCTTCTTGAGCCAGATCTTGCGGTCGAGCGTTTTCTCGATTTCGCGCTCGATGTTGAGCTTGTCGAAGATCGGTTGCTTCTCCCTGTAGAGATTGACGCGTGAGCACAGATGAGGGCTGAAGGTTTTCAGGTACTGTTGGAGCTGTTTGTACTCCCGTTCGTTATCGACGAGGATCCGGTCGACGTCGTCCGTCATTACGTCGCGGACCATCCCGATGAGAAGACCCACTTCCTCGTGGATCCGCACCGGCGCGGCCCCCTTTTCCGACCGTCCTTTGACGTCCTGCCACAGTTTGTGGAGAAAATTGATATCGGCGAGTATCTGTTTTGAATCCACTCCCGCGCACGCGGTTCTTGCGATGATGGCCGCGTTGGCCGGTTTGCGGCGGGCGATGAGGTTCTTGAGCCGGGCCCTTTCCTGCCGCGACTCGATCTTACGAGAGACACCCAGGTAGTCCATGTTGGGGAGGTACACCACGAACCTGCCGGGGAGCGAAATCTGGGTGGAGAGCCTGGGTCCCTTCGTCCCGATCGCCTCCTTGGTGACCTGAACGAGAATCTCCTGGCCCTTTTGGAGGACGTTCTCGATCGGCGGTGGGCCGTTCTTTTTCTCTTTGTCCTGAGATTCCCTCGGTCTTCCCCTTCCCCGCGGCGCCTCGACGATGTCGAATTCCTGAAGCGACTCGGGTGAGGGCGACAGGTCGTTCGCGTGGAGGAACCCCGCTTTCTCGTAACCGATGTCGACGAAAGCGGCCTGTATGCCGGGGAGAATCGCGTTGACCCTCCCCAGATAGATGTCGCCCACGAGACGCTTGGATTCTTCCCGCTCGACGAGGAGCTCGACGAGCTCCCCTTCCTCGAGCATGGCCACGCGGATCTCGAGCGAGGTAATGTTGATGATGATTTCTTTCATGCTTGAGTCTCCAGTGCCGCACGGCTTATCGGAGAGACGAACTTTCCGCTTCTTTCCACGTAGAGCGATTTCCGCGCCACGCGGACGGGCACCCGGTAACAAGACGGATCGCCCAGAAACGGCGTGAGAACATCCTCCGGAAAAAGACTTCTGCCGCCGTGCATCGTGCTTAAGTATTCGATCGATATCGAGCCGTCCGGTGTGTCTTCGAGCACCGCGCACCGCACTTCGAGGACCACGGGCGCGGGAGGTCCCGCGTGTTCCGGGGTTGAGCGCGGCGCCTCGGCGGATGAAAAGCGGTCTCTGATCGCGGTCTCCAAATGGCCCAGGACCCACGAGAGTCCGGGCGAGCGACCTTCCCGCGTTTCGTCGGACGACCCGTCCAATAGTGGTTGTTCCAGATCCGGCCGGCGCTCCGACACATCGGTCCCGTCGAGAAAGATCTCGTAGCGCGCCCCCGTGACGTCCGCGGCGAGCTTGGGCACCGTGGGACCGATCGCGCCGGTCTCGAGAACTCGAAGTCCGTCGGGGAGGAAGCGGTTGCACCGGCCCGAGAGATCTTCGGCGGGTGAGTCGAGGAGGACGTCCAGGTACTCGTCGAGACCCTCCCACCCCGTTCTCAGCGACGGACCGAATGAGAACCGGGGGTGAGGATTGAATCCCTGAGAGAAGCTCACCGGGATCTCCGCCGCCGCAAAGCAGCGCCGGAAGATCCTCATCAGATCCCGGTGCGACACGAATTTCATCGGGCCTCTTTTCTCGTACCTGAACCTCTCACGGAGCATGCCATCCTCTGGATCGCGGTTCCCTCGCGACTTTCCCCTCCGGCGGGGCCATTCCGTCCCCACACGGCCTCCCGCGAGCCGGACGAAGATCTCCCCCGCGAGTGGGAGTCGGATTCCGGCGGAGCTCGACGCGAAAGCGTTCAACGTACCGCGTTCTCAAGATGAGCCAGAGAGAAGGATCGGACGGGCGCCGCGAAGATCGGGCGCTCCAAACACCCCGAGAAATGACCGTAGCGGGCGGAAATTAAAACGAACCGACGGGCGCGAGCGACGCGCGCCTCTTGACGCATGCACCAGAACGAGTTTCTTCACTGTTGAAAATCGAACGACGGGTTCGCAATCACCCTCACCCTCTCACCCCGAGAACGCAGGGCGCCGGTTCGAGCTCGATCCCAATGTGTTGCCCCCAAACCGGCTTCCCGAATGAATACGCGTCCTCCTTGCCCATCGAAACGAAGCGCCGCCGCCCGCACTGAACGACAGAAGTGTCCAGCGTATTTCAGATACTCTTACGAATCGGACGTAAAAAGCGTTTGAACCCGACTGTGCGTCTTCGATCGTTTCGTTGACCGCCAGCCTAATGATCGACGTCTATTCTCCTCCGCCGACGTCAAGCCCTTCTCTTTCCCCCATCCGCGGGGAACTCCCAGAATCTCCGTCTCGCGTCCTCCGGCGACCCACCGCACCCCGTCGTTTTCGCCTTGATGCTCTGTGCCTCAACCCTGATCCCGGAGCCCGCGTTCACTCAACGAGTTCCATCGTCTCCGCTGCGAGAAGACGAAACCCCTGATAATTTGGATTGAGGAGGAACCCTCGATCCCTTTTTTCGGTGACGACGATCTGCCGCGTGAGCGCCTCCGCCTCACCCGTGGACGCCGCGCGCAGGGCCAGTTGCCACAACGTACCCAGGGTCGCCACCACCACCGGGGCGGTCGAAAGCTCCGTCTCGAGCTTTTGCGACAGCCCAGTTTTTACGGAAGGGTCGAGGTTTTCCACCACCACTTCCGTCCGGAAAACCGGAACGTTTTTCAGCATAACCCTAGTTTCACCCTCGATGCTACGTAAATTTTCGGACGGGACACCGGCAAGCGTCCGCCGGACCTGTCTCGCAAGCTGGCGGTGACAGTGATCGACGCTGACCCCTTCCTCGAGCCCGCCACCCTCCCACCGGCATCGAAGAGAGAAGTCGTGCTTGTTCCGGTTGTAGAAAAGAGTCTGCGTGTTGAGGAGTCGCTTGAGCCTGGAAAGCGTTTCGGGAGGATTGCCGGCATCGAAACGGAACGCGTACGCGTCCAAGCGTTTTATTCCCAGTAGGTTATCTTGGTAGCCCATCTTGCCGCGTAGCGTCAAGAACGCCGTGTCGGCGACCAGGTCGATGCCCTTGAGCATCACGTCGAGCGAGACCTCGATCATCACGGCCGGAGCCCCTTTCGAAGCGATTCGAAAAATCCCCGTCCCGGTCCGGGCAGATACATCGCGGCGGCGCCGGCCCCGTCCCGCGCGTGCGCCCACCGCCCTCCCACCCAGCGGGGAACCTGGTGGAGCCAGGTGGCCCTTTCGGGGTGGGGCATGAGCGCGAGCACGTTACCCGCCGGGTTCGTTACACCCGCGATTGCGAGAAGCGACCCATTCGGATTTTCGGGGAACGAGTCCGCCGTGCTTCCATCGGGACGCGCATAGAGAAGCGCAAGTCCTTCCGCGGCTTCGAGACGCCTCGCCACCTCGTCCGAAGACGTGACGAAACGCCCCTCGGCATGGGCGAGAGGGATGGGTATCGTCCCCGCGTCCTCGAGGGCCCCGTCCAGGAACTCGGTGAAGATGCACCGCGCCGGTCCTTTCTTGACCCGGACCCAGGTGCAGAAGTATCCGGTCCGATCGGGCATCCGGTTCGGAGCCAGGGCGAGATCGATCGTCCCCGTCTGAAAACCGGGGACGGTTCCTGACTCGACGAGGATCTGGGCCCCGTTACAGATCCCGAGCACGGGCACACCGCGGGAAGCGGCATCGAACACCGCGTCCATAATGCGGTCCTTCGCCGCGACGACACCCGCGCGTATCCGGTCCTGGTAGGAGAATCCACCCGGAAGAACGATCGCGGCCGCGTGTTCGAGACTGTCCGCCGCCGCGTTCCACCGGACGATCTTTGCCGAAAGTCCCACGGACGCAAGAGCGCGCGCGGTCTCGTACTCGCAGTTCACACCGGGGAATTGTATGACGACGACGTCGTTTTTCATCCGTGCCCTTACGCGAAAAGCGGATTGCAGCGGCTTCCCGGCCGATGCGCCTTTTCGGCATCCGCGAGAGAGACTTCCAACCTGCGGCCGTCCCAGCGGACACCCATGGCCGGGCGATCGACCGTCTCCCCCAGCGCGAGCCACGGTGTCTTGGCATCCGCGAGGATCTTCTCGAACTCGGGCCATCTCCCGGGATCGACCTCGGCGACGACACCCCCGAACTCGCTGAAAAGATAATCGTCGGCGTTCGCTCGACCGGTGAGCGCCGCGGCGAGATCGATCTCGCACCCGACAGCAAAGGGGAGGCTTCCCGCCATCATCTCGGCTAGCGTTACCAAGAGCCCTCCGTGGCTCACATCGTGCGCCGAGAGAATCATCCGGTCTTCGATCGCCGCGACGAGAGACCGGACGACGGCCGTCTCATCGGCAAAATCGGGAACCGGCGGCTCGAGCACGGCGTCCGGCGCAAAGAGCCTCGCGTACTCGCTGCCCCCAAGCCGGTCGTGGAGTCTTCCGAGCAAGACAAGCTTCGAACCGGCTCGCTTGAACCCGAGCCCCCCGCAAACGCTCACGTCGTCGATCCGACCGGCGGCGGCGACGATCGGCGTCGGCCAGATCGGGCTTCCCTTCTCGCTTTGATTGTAGAACGAGACGTTGCCCGAGATCACGGGGATCGCACACGACCCGTCGTCGGCGACCTTGAGCGAACGGCAGGCGTCGCCGATCCCGCGGACGCCCTCCGAGAACTCCCAGAAAACCTCCGGCTGTTCGGGGTCGCCGTAGTTGAGGCAATCCGTGATGGCGAGAACGCGCCCCCCGACGCACGCGAGGTTGCGGACCGCTTCGCATACCGCCCACGCGCCGCCCAGGTACGGATCGACCGCCCCGACCGCCGAGTTCCCGCCTATCCCTGCGCCGATCCCCACGGTGTCACCCGGGATAAAGACGGCGACGGCGGCGTCGGCCTCGCCGGGCCGCAGAACGGCCCGTCCCTGAACCTCCGAGTCGTAGTGTTGGAAGAGAATCGATTTGTCTCCGACGTTATACGAAGAGAGGAGAGAGAGGAGCGCCTCCCGCGCGGCCGGCGCGGCCGCGAGCGCTTTCTCTTTGGGTGTGAAGATGCGCTCGCGTTTTCTCGCCTCGCGGTCGTACGAGATCCCCGTCGTGATGACGTCGACGTGCGCGTCGCAGACAACGACGCCCCGGTGCTTGAGCTTGAAACGCTCGTCGGAAGTGACGTGACCGATGACGTACGCCCCCGCTTCGGAGTAGATGTGGGGGAGATCGAAATCCTCGTTATAGATCTTGAGGACGACCGGGGTGAAATCGGACGGGACGAACATCGCGTAGCGCTCTTGCGTCTCGGAGCACGCGATCACCTCCGCGGGGAGGTTCTCCGGCGACTTTTTGACGTCGTCGAGATCGAGGAGCGCTCCGACGCCGCCCGCCTGGGCCATCTCGGAGACGGCGCAGCTGATCCCCCCGGCGCCGAGGTCCTTGAAACCGATCGACACGCCCCGTCTCTTCGCCTCGGCGAGAACGACCTTGGTCGCCTCGGTGAGAACCCGTTTGAGAAACGGGTCCGGCACCTGGACCGCCTCCTGCCTCTCTTTTTCCTGGTCCCCGCTCAGACGTTCGGACGCAAACGCCGCGCCGCCAAAACCCGAGGCGTCGGTGGGCTTGCCGATCAAGATGATGTCGTGCGGCGAATGTTTCGCCGCGGCGGGGGCGCGGCTCCGGATCACGTCCTCTTCGGCGACGATCCCGAGCGCCACAACATTGACGAGACAGTTGTCGTCGTACGTCTTGTCGAAATACGTATCCCCGCCGTAATTGGGGACTCCGAGCGCATTGCCGTACTGCGCGATACCGTCGACTACCCCGCGCACGATCTCGCGCACGCGTTTGGCATTTGGCCCGTCGGGATCGCCAAAACGAAGCGGGTCCAGGACGCCGATCACGTCGGCGCCCATGCAATAAACATCGCGGACGATCCCGCCGATCCCCGTGGCCGCCCCTTCGACGGGGAGAACCTGGGAGGGATGGTTATGGCTCTCGTGCCCCATCACGAGGCAATAGCTCGTCCCGTTCCTCCGGCAGACGCGGACGATCCCGGCGTCTTCACCGGGACCGAGGACGACGCCCGGGCCTTCGGTCGGGAGGTGCTCCTTGAGGACTTTTCTCGAGCTCTTGTACGAGCAGTGCTCGCTCCACATGATGTTGAAAATATGGAGCTCGACGAGCGTGGGGTTACGGCCGAAGAGCTCGCGAATACGAACGAGCTCGTTCGCTTTCAAGCTGATGTTCTGGGCGGCGAGAAACTTCCTGAGGTCTTGCGACTCGGGGTTGGAGAGGTCGATCGTATCTTCGAGACGAATCGTATCCATTTCACGCTCGGGATGAAAGAAAGCGGATGTTACAACACCCGGTCGAAGATTACATCTACTTCTTTCAGGAAGCTCTCGAGCGTAAAGACCTCCCGGAGTCTGTCCGGGCCGAGACGCGAGGAGATTTCCTTTTCCGCCCGGACCGACTCGGCGAACGGCTCCCCGTTTTTCCACGTCCTCATCGCCGCGGACTGGACCCACTTGTAGGCGTCCTCCCGTGCCACGCCCGCTTCCGTGAGCGCGAGAAGGAGCTTCTGCGAGAAGATGAGCCCGTTCGTTTTCTCGAGGTTCTTCTTCATGTTTTCCGGGTAGACGAGGAGGTTCTTCACCACCCACGTAAAGCGCTCGAGCATGTAGTCGACGGTGATGGTGACGTCGGGGAGAATCACCCGCTCGACGGAAGAGTGGCTGATGTCGCGCTCGTGCCAGAGGGTGACGTTCTCCATGGCGGCGAGCGAATTACCCCGCACGAGCCGCGCAAGACCGGCGACGCGCTCGGAGATGATGGGGTTTCGCTTGTGCGGCATGGCGGAGCTTCCCTTCTGCCCCTCCTGGAAAAACTCCTCGACCTCGAGAACGTCGGTCCGTTGGAGGTGGCGGACCTCGGTCGCCATCTTTTCGAGAGACGACGCGAGAAGCGCGAGGGCGACGACGTATTCGGCGTGCCGGTCCCTTTGAAGGATCTGGGTGGAGACCGGCGCGACCTTGAGACCGAGCCTTTCGAGGACGTAGGATTCCACGCGGGGGTCGAGATGGGCGTACGTCCCTACCGCACCGGAGATCTTGCCGTACGAAATGGTCTCCATCGCGTGCCGGAACGCCGCATCGCGTCGCCCGATCTCGTCGTACCAGAGGAGCATTTTGAGCCCGAAGGTGATCGGCTCGGCGTGTATCCCGTGGGTCCGTCCGATCATCACCGTATTCTTGTGGGCGAGGGCTTTTGCTTTGAGGACCTTCTTGAGCTCCTCGATCCGCTCGAGGATGAGTCCGCCCGCCTCCTTGAGCTGGCAGGAAAGCGTCGTGTCGAGAAGGTCCGAGCTCGTGAGCCCCCGGTGGATGTAGCGCGACTCGGGACCGACATGCTCGGCAACGTCGGTGAGAAACGCGATGACGTCGTGGTGGGTTCGTTGTTCGATCTCGAGGATCCGCTTCGGATCGAAGCCCGCCTTTTTCTTGATGACGTCGACGGCCTCCTTCGGGATCTCGCCCAGCCCGGCGAGCGCCTCGCAGACGAGAATTTCGATCTCGAGCCACGTCTTGAACTTGTTCTCTTCGGTCCAGACACTCCCCATTCGGGGGAGTGTGTAGCGTTCGATCATCTCGCCTCCGTTCGAGAAAAGCACTACGTCGTCGAATGTGCCGGCCGGGTGGCGAAGGGCCGTCCCAAGCCCAGCGCTCCACTTCGCTCGGCTTCCCGCCGCGCCTGGAGCGGATGGGGCCCCCGTGCCGCGCTCGAGCCTGCGAGCACGGGCGGGGTAATACGCGACAGAACCCGCGGCGCTCGATCCTCGCTCGTTCCCGCGAAGGGCTTGGGACGGCCCTTCGCCACCCGCGCGAGCCACCCGCTAAATCTCGTTCGGTTTCTCTTTTAGAACGACGGTAATCCGTTTCGTATCGCGCCCGCGCACCACGTCGAATTCGATCTTCTCGCCGATCTTCGACCCGAAGATCAACCGGTTCGCATCGAATATCGTCGATATCTTCGATCCGTTGACCGCAGTAATGATGTCCCCCGGTTTCATTCCCGCCTTGTGGGCGGGGCTCTCGAGATCGAGCTGCTGAACGAGAAGACCGCGGTCTTGAGAGAGCCCCTGCGCCGCGGCGGCTTGCGGAGTGATCGGCTCCACTGTAACACCCACCCACACCTTCCGGACACGTCCGTATTCCCGGATTTCCTCGAGCACCCACTTCCCCCGGTTGATCGGTATGGCAAAACCCATCCCGACGCTCCCCCCACCGTTCGGGCTGATGATCGACGTGTTGATCCCGATCACGTTCCCGCGCGAATCGACGAGGGGACCGCCGCTGTTGCCGGGGTTGATCGCCGCGTCCGTCTGGATCATGTCCTTGTATATCCGGCCGTCGGTGTCGCCTTTGACGTCCCGGTGGACGGCGCTGATGACGCCGACGGTGACGGTGGGTTGGGTGTCGTTGAGGAGCTGGCCGAAGGGGCTCCCGATGGCGATCGCCCATTCCCCGACAAGAAGATCGTCGGAGTCCCCCATCGTCGCGGAGGGGAATTTCCCGCCATCCACCTTCACGAGGGCGAGATCGTAATCGGGGGCCGATCCCACGATGCGGCCTTCGTAGACCGTGCCATCCTTGAAGGTCACCTCGATCATCTCGGCGCCGTGGACGACGTGG
>Ga0315276_10000660_pt1 | contig 29838 bp, 26 predicted proteins | sample YL17G05_0_MG_FD_204542 | JGI IMG/M metagenome (GOLD analysis project Ga0315276, IMG submission 204542) | Sediment microbial communities from Yellowstone Lake, YNP, Wyoming, USA - YL17G05_0 | ecosystem: Environmental > Aquatic > Freshwater > Lake > Sediment | place: USA: Wyoming | collected... | reverse complement strand
GTCTTCTCCCTCTTCGCCATGAAATACGGCTCAACCGTAACCTTGTCAGCGGGCTTCATGTGCCCGTAGACGACCCCTGCTTCCTCGTCCGACGTGTTGATCTTCTTCGGCCCGAAACCGTTCTCAAAAAGCAGCATCCCGTCAACTGCCGTATCCTTTATGAAAGCGACATCGACTGAATTCTTCTCATTGAAACGCCAGGTGGCCTTAATGGCGTCAAAATAGAAAGTCCTCGAGCCATCACCCGGCGTCCCGTCCATGATGAGGAAGCCCTCGCCGAATACGCCGAGAAAATCCTGCCGCCCGACTTTGACATCAAGTTTGCCGCCAACAAGCTTCCTTCCTTCCACGTACACGTTGTCGATTATCCCCTCGTCGCCATCTACCGGCTGGCTGCGCCAGGTGGCCGTATTGCTCTTCAAATAGCGTCGCCACTCGTTCGCCAACCTCACGTAGACGTTCTTGTTTTCATCGATGTCGTAGCGGCCCCAGACGGTCGTCTTGGTGCGGAAGAAGTTGTCGTCGTACGGCACATCCTTGTTAAGGTCGAACACGTCGCGCCAGTACTCCTGCCTCAGGCGCATGTTCGCGCCCCACTCAATGCCGTCTTTGGCGGCCATGGCCTCCGAAACCGCGATAAACATCATTGCCGCGCCCAGCGCCGCCAGGATGCTTCTTCTCATTTGCCCACTCCTTTCATTCCATTTCCTATTCCTGGAAACAAACCGCGGAGACACTGCCTCTATTTCATGCCGCTGAAACACTTGCTGACGTGGCTTTCGTCCATGGGTCTTGTCATGGCGTTTACCGCAAAGAATATGACAAGCGACAGCGGCAGAGCTATGACCTGCGGATCGACAAAAGCCCATTTCGTTGTCCCGGCAAGAGTCGGCACTCCGAACAAGAGCTTGCACAGGCCAAGCGGCGCGGATTCCTTCGAATGTACGAATGCGATCCAGAGGAAGCTTATGAGCGTCCCGCCCAGAAGCCCGCATATCGCAGCGTCCTTTGACACCTTGCGCATGAAGAGCCCGCCTATCATCATCGGCAGGAATGCCGCTCCGCAAAGCCCAAAGAATATCGCCGTGCCGATCGCGATGATGGCCGACCCCTGCTCGAAGAACTTCGGCAGGGCGTATGCAAGAAGAAGGCTGATGATGATCCCGATCCCCATGCTTGAGCGAGTCATGAGGATGGAGTTTCCCTTTCTGTTGAGCCCCTTTTCATAGAAGTCGCGGCCAAGTGCCGTGCCCATCGTGTGAAACTGGGAGCTCAAGGTCGACATCGCGGCCGCAAGAAGCGTGACCATGAAGAGCGCGGTGAACCAGGGCGGCAGGAACTTGTTGACGAAAAGCGGGATTATGTTGTCAACCTTCTTTTCCGCAGCCGCGATCGCTATCTTGCCGAACGCCGGGTCGTTGAAGAAGAACACATTCGAAAGGGCCCCCGTGACGAAGGCAACGCCCGTCATCATAAGGATGAAGACCCCGCCCACTAGCACGCCGCGGTTGATCTCCCGGTCGGACTTGACAGTCATGAACCTGACGGCAAGCTGCGGCTGGGCAAGAACGCCGACACCCACGCCGAGCACTATCGTCGTGACGAGCTGGAGCCAGAAGATCGAGCCAAACGCGGGCATCGATGTCCAGCCGAGATGCCCGTTCGGGCCGAACACCTCAACAGCTTTCGGGGCGAGGGCAGTCAGTTGCTCGTGAGCCGACGCTACGCCTCCAAGTTTCGCATAGGTGAAGAAGATCAGGAAGCTCATGCCGACGAACATCAGAAGACCCTGGAAGGCGTCGGTGTACATGACACCCTTGAGTCCTCCCATGATGACGTAGAGCGCTACAAGCGCGGTGAAGAATAGAAGAGCGACTTCATAGTTGATGGCGAGCGTCTGTGATATAAACTGCGCGCCCCCTATCATGACCGCGCCCGCGTAGAGTGGCATTCCGACAAATATCAGGAGACCTGCCGCGGACTGAAGAAACTTGGAGTCAAACCGCCGCCCGAAAAGCTCGGGGAATGTATGAGCGTCAAGGTTGTGCCCCATCTTGCGTATGCGTTTTCCAAAGACCACAAAAGCAACGAAAATACCGAGAAAGATGTTCAGAAATGTCAGCCACAGAAGGCCCATGCCGAATACGGCGGCGGCGCCACCGAACCCGACTATGGCCGACGTGCTTATGAATGTCGCGCCGTACGAAAGCGCCATTACAACAGGATGCTGCTTTCGCCCCGCGACCATGTAGTCGGAGGTGTTCTTGGTTGAAGCGTAGCCAAGGTAGCCGAAATAGGCTACTATGATAAGATAGGCGACGGTTACAACTGCCAGAAGAAGCATGTTCATGGGGCTCTCCCTGTCATTTCATGATTTCAGCGTCTTTTTCTTCCCACTTCATCTCTGCGTCGATCTCCTTCGTCTGGTCGGCCTGCGGCTTGTTCCAGTTGGATATGCCGTATACCACGCAAAAGAGCGCCGCGAGGAGTGTGCACAGGTAGGCCATGAAGGCCCAGAATTCCGCGAATCCAAGCATCCTCAATCACCTCCCCTTCTGGTTTGATCTTGAGCGAAGAGCTGTCGAGTCAAGCCCTTTCTCGTTACCGGGGGCAGTTTGTAGATGACACAAGTCATGCGGCAGCATAGCGAACGTGGCGTTCCGGGAAGTAGCGACGCACGAGGCGCGGCTGCTTCTGCGTTCTGCGCAGATACGCCCGCGCGTCGCCCGGCATCTCGGCCGGGTCGCCCGGACCAAGGGGACCCGGGACATTGGTCTTGACGTTCTGGTTCAACAACTCGTCGGGGTTGAGCTCCGGGCTGCAGCCCGGCAGGAGGAAGAGCGCGATCTTGTTGGCACGTGCGGCCAGCCAACAGGTGACGCCGCGCACCTTGTGCACCGAAGGCCGGTCCACGATCAGAAACACCTTGCGCCCGCCGCCGTGCCACAGCAGTCGGCCCAGGAAGCGCAGGAACACCGGGACCGCGAAGTTCTCGCGGAATGCCGCAAACGCCAGATCTCCGCGATCGCCGAGCGTCGAGGTCACATTGCAGCGAAACCGCTGTCCGGCTCCAATCACCGGCGTCTGCCCACGCCGTCCGTAGGAACGTCCCGCCTGGTGATCGGACCGCGGCCCCATCTCGCCCCCCCAGTGGATCCGGGCGGCTTTGCGATTCGCGCGCGCACGAATCGCCGAGCACTCCTTCTACCACCACCGCTGGACCGCCTCGGGGTTCTGCTCGTATGCCCGACTCAAGGGCTTCTGCGGCGTCAACCTCCAGTGCCGCAGATACCGGCCCACCGGCTACACCGACACCTCGAAACCGCAGCGTGGCTGCAAGAGCAACTCCACCGCCTCACGGGTCCACAATGCAAGCGGCAGCTACATCTGGTCGGGGCACCGCCCCAGGATCCGCCAAACGATCATGGCCGCCTTATGCGGGGCCAGCCATGAACCCTTCGGCGGGCCCTGCGGGCGCGCCTTGAGCGCACGCGCGCCGCCATCGCGGAACTGCCTCACTCAGCCGTTCACCTGGCTACGGCATTGACCACCTTCCTGCGCAGATCCTCCTGAGCGACGGCAGGAAGCAAGCGAGCATCACGGGCGGCTATCGTCACGAGCGCGAACCTGCCACGCTCCCCTCGTTGCGTCAAGTACTTAGTGCTCCGGACAGCAACTCTTCTGCGGTGGTGAGACAACAAGGCGGGCGCGATGCCCGCGTTCCCAGGAACAGCACTTTCGGTCCGGATTTCGTGGCAAACCCTGTTCCCGCGATAGGCCCCTGAGCACCCCGGCCGATCCTGCGAAGCGGGCTCCGGAGGGGTGCTTGCTACTCGTGGGCTGTTCGCCAGGGGGCCTGATTGACCGGGTCCCGGTTGAGCGTAGTGCTGGTTTGATCGTGCGCGAGGCGCCGCGGGACAGTCTTGCCCTACGGGGTTCTGTGGGGAGCGCGGGTGAGGATGCGGGATCAGCCCGGCAGCGCGAACAGGCGCTGGCGGGCGTCCACCAGCAGCGCGGTTCCGGGATGATCCTCGGCCAGCCAGCCGCAGGATGAGTCGGCGTCCGTGGCAAAGCAGTCGTCCGGCCATGGAGAACCGGCCCAGGAATGCCCGCAGCGTCTCCACGCACACCGTCTCGGGGTGGCCGCGGAGCCGCTGTTTGAGGTCCGCGCGTTCCCGGACCGCTGCCAAGCCGAGGGCCCGGAACCCCACGATCACCAGCGGCAGCCCGGCATGAGCGGCCACCGTGGCCGGGGAATCAGGGGCGAAGCTCCCTGCCCTGCCTGCCCTGAAGTCTCGAGGAGAAACAGCTATAGTTGCCATGCAGGATGCATCCAACGAACAGGCGGAATCATGCTCATAGACTTCCATGCCCACTATTTTCCTGAAGAGACAGCAAAGGAAAGCCTTGAAAAGCTTGCCTCCAAGGCGGGCGTCCCATGTTTCGGCGACGGCACACGCGCAAGCGTCCTTGATTTCATGCGGCAGGACGGGGTAACGCTTACCGTCAACCAGCCTGTCGCGACGAAACCCGAGCAGGTCCCCGGCATAAACCGCAGGATGGTCGAGGCAAACCGCGATCCAAGCGGGATAGTCTGTTTCGGCTCGATGTACCCCGGCTATGAGTGGTACGAAGAGGAACTTCGATTCCTTTCATCAAGCGGCATCCGCGGCATAAAGCTCCATTCGGAATACCAGGACTTCTACCCCGAAGACCCGAAACATTTCCCCCTGTACCAGGCATGCGCAAAGAACTCCATAGCGCTTCTCTTTCACGCCGGAATGGACCTCGTCTATACCACGGTCCACTGCAAACCCAGCAAGATGCTTGACCTTCTCAGCATCAGGGGAATAACAATAATTCTCGCCCATATGGGCGGGTACCGGATGTGGGATGAGGTCGAAGAGTACCTCGTCGGGAGGAAGTTCTACTTTGACCTCGCGTATTGCGCCGAGATGGACAACGTTCAGCTTAGGCGCATGATATTGCGGCACGGCTCTGACAAGATCCTTTTCGCGACTGATTTCCCCTGGGAGCGCGCCTCAAACATGAAGGCCAAGGTGGACTCCCTTGGCCTTCCCGCGAGGGACCTGGAAAACATCTATTTCCGGAACGCACTGCAACTTCTCGGCCGCCGCGGGTGAAGCCGGGCTGCTACAGGCTCTCGATATCCTTCGAGCCGACTACCCCGATTCCGTTCTTCTGAAGAATCGCTATCGCCCCGTCCGGATCGTCAAATCTGAAGACAAGAAGCGCCTTCTCCGATGATCTTTCGACGAAACCGTACATGTACTCAATGTTCTGGCCTGCCTCATTGAGAACCTTGAGCACCCCGGCCAGCCCGCCCGGCTGGTCTGAGACCTCGACCGCGACGATATCGGCTACGTTTGCCACAAAGCCGCTCTTCTTCAGAAGCGCCGCAGCCTCATCGCTCTTGTCCACGACAAGGCGCACTATCCCGAACTCAGGGCTCTCGGCTATCGTCAGCGCCCGGATGTTCAGTTTGTTCCTGCCCAAAAGCTCACACAGCTCGTAAAGCCTCCCTGCCCTGTTCTCAAGGAACACCGACAGCTGTATTACTTTCATGCTCAGAACCCCTTTCTGTCTATATCTTCCGCTTATCGACTACGCGTTTGGCCTTACCCTCGCTGCGCTCGATGGAGCGCGGCTCGACAAGCCGCACCTTCGCGTAGACACCAAGCACCGATTCTATCTCCGACCGTATGCGCTCCTCGAGGTTCCTGAGCTTGGACATCTCGTCCGAGAATATCGTCTCCTCGACCTCGACCAGAACCTCAAGCTCGTCAAGTTCACGCTCCTTGCGGTCAACAACGAGCTGGTAGTGCGGTTTTGTCCCTTCGACCTTCAGCAGCACGTGCTCTATCTGCGACGGGAAGACGTTTATCCCGCGCACTATTATCATGTCGTCCGTGCGGCCGCGTATCTTCGATATCCTTGGCACGGTGCGTCCGCAGGCGCATTTCGAATGATCAATGCTCACAATGTCTCTGGTGCGGTAACGGATGAGGGGCATGCCCTCCTTGGTCAGTGTCGTAATGACGAGTTCGCCGGGCTCGCCCGGGGCTGCTTCCGCCCCTGTCTTGGGGTCTATGATCTCGGGGTAGAATACGTCCGAAAAGATGTGAAGGCCGCATTTCAGGTGGCACTCGTGGGCGACGCCAGGCCCTGTTATCTCGGAGAGCCCGTATACGTCTGTAGCCGAGATGTCCCAGGCGGACTCAATCTCCCGGCGCATCTCGTCGCTCCACGGCTCGGCGCCGAAACTCCCTATCTCCCAGCTTGATTGCCGGGGGTCAAGGCCCATCTCCCTGGCCTCCTCCGCGAGGTACAGCGAATAGCTTGGCGTGCAGGCAAGAAGCCGTGGTTTGAAATCAGTCATGAGTTTGAGCTGGCGCTTCGACTGGCCGGACGAACAGGGAATGATCGTCAGTCCCATCTCGAGCGCGCCGTAGTGAAACCCGAGGCCGCCCGTGAAGAGCCCGTAACCGTAGGCTATCTGTATCATGTCGCCGCGCTCGGCTCCGGCGCAGCCAAGCGCCCTGGCCATGACCTCCGACCAGAGCTTGATGTCATTCCTCGTGTAACCCACCACCGTGGGGTTTCCTGTCGTGCCGCTTGAGACATGTATCTCGGCTATGTCGGCCATCGGCCTCGAGAACATGTTGAAAGGGTATGAATCACGCAAATCTTCCTTGACGGTGTAAGGCAGCTTCTTGATGTCGTCAATGGATGCCACGGATGACGCGGCTATGCCCGCCGCTGCGAGTTTCCTCCTGTAGAACGGGGAGTCCTTGTGAAGGTACTCCACCAGGGCCGACAGCCGCTCAGACTGCAATTGCTTCATTTCTCCGGCGGGCATGCACTCCATGCGTTCGTTGAAGATCATGTCTCACCCCTCTATTGTTCCCTATCGCGCTGATTCCAGGGCTTTCCCGAATGCGGCGAGATCATCTTCAAGGTTCTTCGTCAAGAATGCCACCTCAAGAGTGATGCTCCAGCTCTTGGCCGAGAAACCGGCCATGGCCGCGAAGACGCCGAGCATCGCGCTGTTGAGGTGACGGTTCTGGCCAATCAGTTCTTCAACAGGCCCGAGGTGTCTGAAGAGGTCGAAACCACCGCGCTCAAGGAATGACTTCATCCTCGCGCGCGCGACCCGGATTCTACCCGCATCCCGACGCCGCGCTCCAGGGCAACGTCGCCCGCCTGAACTCCGGCCGCTCGGTCGGATCCTCCGCGACGCGCTTGGGCACGTGGTCCACCCCACGCGCGATGAACTCGAGGGCTGAGGACCGGTGGGGCCCGGCGCAGGGGCCTGCGTTGCGGTCGGAGACCAACTCGACCTCGGCGCGCTCGGCGTCGCAACGCAGCCTGGACTCCGCCCGGCTCGGGATAGCCGGGCTTCCAGGTCGCGTCGACACTTGCATCCTTGCGAAGGAGACCCCGTCCGACGCCGGTCGCCATGGTCAGCCCGTCCTATGGAACTTCCAGGTGACCTGCCTCGGCCAGTTCCTCGTGTAGGTCAACACCTTCCTGCCGGCGACGTCGCAAATTGTCAGGGTCATGCGGGTCCGGTCGGCAACTGAGCAGGTGATCATCCCATTCACGGCGCGCCGCTACCGCGCTATGCTGGGAGTCACCAGCGAAGGAGTGGTCGCCGAGGCGGCCGCAATCTGGCTGGCAGTCGACTCTACGACCGTTCCGCTGGTGGTCCAGTCTGCGGGAGGACTCGATGGCCGCGAACTTCGTGTGTGCCTGCTGCTGCGGTCGGGGAGGTGTGTTCTCGAACCTTCCGCCCGCCCTGCGGTCCCGGCTCGCGGGCGTGGTCTCGCCGCATGCCTACCGACGTGGTCAGACGATCTTCCACGAGGGAACCCCGGCGCTGGCCGTCCACTGCATCCGCTCGGGAACGGTCAAGGTCTCCCGTCTGACGGGCGATGGCCACGAGGTCCTGGTCGGGGTGCGGAGGCCGGGCGAGCTGATCGGCTTCAGGGCGGTGCTGGCCGAACTGCCCTGCAGCATCACGGCCGAGACGCTCGAGCCCGCGGTCGTCTGCACGATCCCGCGGGAGATCTTCATGGACCTCGTGCGCGAGAGCACGGACCTCTCGATCCGCCTGCTCAAGCAGCTAGCGCGCGAGGTCCACTTCGCCGAGGAGCAACTGGTGGAACGCACACGGCAGCGCGTAAGCAAGCGGACCGCCCGCTTGCTGGCCCGCTTGGAGCAAGGCGGCGCACCGGGGTCCCGGGCGCGCCCCTGGCTCGGGATCACGATGAGCCGCGAGGAGATGGCCCTCCTCATCGGCACCACGCCCGAGACGCTCTCGCGGACGCTTCACTCGCTCGCCGAGCAGGGAATCCTGGAGTTGGGCAGACGGGTCATCCGGGTTCGTGACGTAGCCCGCCTGCTGAACCTGGCCAAGTAGCGAGCGGCGGACCCGTCCCGCGGGTTTGGCCCAGGCTTGACCGGACAGCCAGGAGCCCAGACGCCGCCAACTTGATCGCCATCAAGAAACATTCGAGCCACCGTCAAGGACAGCGGCACCATCCTCTAAGGTAGTCTTTCGTCCATCGCAGGGGCTGGGCGGCTCCCCCGGCTCTTCCATTATGCTCCTGTCGCATTCTCGTGTCCGCGGGCCGAAGCGTGTTTCCCGCCGCCGATTCGTGACTCGAGCGATCTCCGCGGGCATGCGCCGCGCACGAAACGGCGCCCGCCTGTGTCGATAGCAGCATCCCAGCACGATGTTCCCGCTTCGCGGCGGCCGACCGCGACCTGCGCCCTGTCCGCAGGATCCCGATCGATCGCCTGCAAAGGCCATGGAGGTTCCGTATGGAACGGCGCGATTTCGTCCGACACGTCCCGCTCTGGCTCCTGGGCTGCGGTGCGGCCCTCACGAGCCTCTTCGACCTGGTCCGGCCGGTGACCGGCCCGCAGCACGTCCGTCTCATCGGTGACGCGATGGCGGCACCCGGTCCGGGCGATGCGGGCCCCGCGGGCGCCGAGTCCCCCGCGTCGTGCACCGCCGGGTATCTCACCGACCCGCCCGCCAACGGCTGCCCGAACCCCACACAAGTCGCGTCGGGCGAGAGCTGCAGCAACGCCTTCCAGTTCAACCTCTGCATGAGCACCAACCAGATCAACCACTGCCAACTGGAGGGGCGGATCGATCTGTGCCCGACCCCGGCGCAGATCGACCACTGCGTGAGCGCCAACAACGTCGCCCAGTGCGCAACCGTCAGTCAGTACAACCGCTGCGCCAACCAGGCGCAGTGGGACCATTGCACCTCGACGTCCAAGCTCATGGAACGGTGCACAACCCCCGCGGACCGCAACACCTGCACGTCGGCCCGGCAGGTGGACAACTGCGAGAGCCCTGAGCACATTGCGAAGTGCAGCACCGTGAAGCAGTACGACCTCTGCAACGACGTGAAGAAGAAGGCTGACTGCAAGAGCGCGAACAAGATCAACCAGTGCCCCACTTCTTATCAGATCTCCAAGTGCGCCACGGATTCGCAGTTCAACAAGTGCATCAGCCAGGCGCAGTTCGACAAGTGCACCTCGCAGTCCCAGTGGAACAAGTGCACCAGCGGCGCCAAGCTGGACAACTGCAACTACTCAGTGCAGATCCAGAAATGCCGGACCACGAAGCAGGTTGACGCCTGCACGCTTCCGGACCGGATCGGCCAGTGCAAGAGCGACGCCCAGATCACGTCGTGCGTCAACCGAGAACAGATCAAGAAGCTGAACAACTGCACGACCCCTGTTCATGGCGAGTCGTGCGCGACCAGCAAGGCCTTTGAGGCCTGCACGAGCGACCTGCGGATCGGCAATTGCACGAGCAGCGTCCAGCGCCGTGAATACCGCAGGCGCCACCCGAAGTAGTGGATGAGGGAGACGACGCGCGAGGCTGAGGGAAGCATGTCAGGAGAGCTGCCCTTGATCGAGACGGCCACGAAGCCGCGGCCCGGCCCCGGGACGCGGGGCGGGTCGGCCGTGACGGATGGGAGCGCGGGTAACGGCGCCGCGACCCGGCCTCACGTCTTCGAGGTCGAGGGCAGGCTCCAGGCCTTCGACCCTGTGAGCGGGCGCTTCTTCCGCCTGGACCCGGTCGCTCGCGATGTCCTCGAGTACTGGCCGGCGCGGTCCGGGGACGAGATCGCGGCGTTGCTCGCGGACCGCCACCCGGCGGCCGCGGTCCGCGGCGCATTCGCCGAGATCGCGCGGCAGACCGAGTCGGGCCTGCTCGCGCCCGTGGGGGTGAAGCCGCCTGACAGGCCCTCACCGGTCCCGGTCGAGCCCCGGATCGTGAATCTCACGCTGAACGTCGCGTCCGGCTGCAACCTGCGTTGCGTCTACTGTTGGAACCAGGGCGGCGCCTACGGACGGGCCACGAGACAGGGGCGCATGGAGATTCCCACGGCGCTCAAGGCCGTGGACTTCATGGTGCGCCACTCGTCGCCGCAGGACGCCCTGCTCGTGGACTTCTACGGGGGGGAGCCGCTGCTCAACTTCGAGGTCCTGCGGGCGACCATGGACTACTGCCGGGGGCTGGAGAAGGAGAAGAAGTGCGACCGGACCTTCTCCTTCAAGGTGACGACCAATGGCACCCTGCTGACCCGGGAGATGGTCGAGTACTTCAGCCAACTTGATGTCTCCCTCGGGGTCAGCATTGACGGCCGGAAGGTGATCCACGACCGGAACCGTCCCTACCCCGACGGGAGTGGGACCTGGGAAACGATCCGCCACAACGTCGGGCCCGCCCTGGCAGCGGGGAACCTCAACGTCTCGGCCCGCGCCACGCTGGCCCCGCCCGACCTCGACATGGTCGCGGCCATCAAGGGGCTGTACCGGCTGGGCTTCCGCGACACCAGCGTCGAGTTCGCTTCGGAGTCCGCCGAGGCATTCGTGCCCTCGGGCGGGATCCGCTACACGGAGCACGACACGCGGCGGATGCAGCAGCAATACCTGAGGTTTGCGAGGTTCTACCTGAAGCACACCCTCTATCGGGACGAGGCGATCGACGTGGGGCTCAGCAACCTGGTCACCCGGGTCCTCCACGAGTCCCGGCGCCCGTCCCCGTGCGGCGCCGGCAACCACTTCATCACCGTTTCCGAGGAGGGGGGCCTCTACCCGTGCATAGGCTTCATCGGCATGCCGGAGTACCTCCTGGGGCACGTGGACACGGGGATCGACCTGGGGCGTCTCGAACGCTTCCGGCATCAGATGCGTAGCGTCGTCTTCGAGGCGCGGGAGTGCACCAACTGCTGGGCGCGCTCAATCTGTGCGGGCAACTGCCCCGCCAACAACGTGCAGCACAACCACGATATCTACCAGCCGTATGGGCGCGGATGTGACTGGCTCAGGTTCCAGTTGGAGGTCGGGATGTGGCTTGCCTCCGAGATCGCGGAGCGCAAGCCGGAACGTCTGGAAGGGTACCGGCCGGCGTAAAGGCACGCCAACTGACGAGCGGAGGCCACCGCGCGGGTGAACGACGGCGGCCACGCGGAGGAGGCACACGATGAGTTTCCAGGTTACGATGGCACGGAGTGGAAGCGGGCGGGGGAGAGTCCGCGGCGCCCTGCTCGTGGTCCCGTTTGCTCTCCTGTTGGGTGTCCTGGCGGCCGGCGTCGTGCCGGGCACGGCCGTGGGCCAGTCCGATCTCGTCGTGCTCGCTCCGCAGGCACTCTCCAGCAGCGCCGCGCCGGGCAGCGACGTGCAAATTCAGTTCGACGTGCAGAATGTCGGTTCGACCCCAACCACGGTCAGCGGCATCCTGAACTACGTCTTCGTCTGGGACGGTTCCGTGATGGCTCCCGTCACCCAACTCAGCCCCACCGATGTGCACGTCGCGCACACGCTCCACGTCCTGATGCCGGGGGAGATCCAGCACGTCGGCCCCTTCCCGGTGACGATCCCGGCGGATGCGCCGCTCGACACGGCACTGACGATCGCGGTCGCGACCGACTGGGCGGACATGGAGATGGAGTCCAACGAAGGCAACAACGTCGGGATGTTCCAGTTGCCGATCGCGCCGCACCAGCTGACTCTGACGCCTGCGGGGGCGACGGTGGCCGGGGCCGTGGACCTGCCCTACTACGGGGACGTGTACCAGTTCGAGCTGCCCCTGGGGCACACGCTCTATGCGGACGTCTCCGCATGGCGCAAGGGCTCGGCCCTCGATCCCCGGGTCATGCTCCTCGGCCCGGACCCCGACAGCCTCGCGGCCTCCGAGGGCCACATCACGGAGATCGGGCTCGACAGCCGGCTCACGACGACTCCGACCACCGGGCTGCCCCAGGCGCGCCTCGTCGTCAACGGCGAGGACGGCACGACGAGCTTCTTCGACGTGTACTTGGATCTCTCGCTTCCCGAGGTCGAACCCAACAACGGGCTGGGCTCGGCCACTCCGTATCCGGTCGGTAGTTCGGCGACGGGTGAGATCTCCGTGCCGGGGGACGTGGACTACTACGCCTTCAACGGCCAGTACGGCGACATGCTCACCATCGACGTGGATGGGGACGAGGCGTTCCTGCCACCGGAGGGCCAGACCATCGACCCGATGTTCGTGCTGCGCAGCGCTTCGGGCGACACCCTGCGGCTGCTGGACGACCTGGATGAGTACGACCCGCGGCTCTTCGTCATCCTGCCGGCCTCCGGGACGTACTACTTGGGGGTGACGGATGCCCCCGGGCCCGAGCTGGGAACGGGCTATCCTGGCTACAAGTACGCCTTCCGCCTCTCGAAGACGACCGGCTACGACCTGCCGGACCTCGCGGTGGATGGTCTGTCCGCCCTGCCGGGCATCGTGCATGCCGGGGACAGCCTGGACGTGCAGCTGGGGACCGTGAACCAAGGAGGGTACACGACGCAGGCCGGTGGGGTCAGCGTGGACGTCGTGCTGTCGGACGACCCCGTCGTCGATCCCCTTGACGGCAGCCTCGGCGTGGGCGACTTCGAGGGGGACATTCTACCCGCCGCGTCCACCGTGACCACGACGCGGGTCGGCATCCCCGAGTCCACGATCCCAGGGCCGTACTTCGTGGGGGTCAGGCTGGACCCCACGAACGACGAGGTCGAGGAGACCGAGTCGAACAACGAGTCAGCCGGCGTGCCGATCACCGTTCTGTCGCCCTCCGACGTTCCGCCGGGCGGCCAACTTCCGCGCGCCTTCGCCCTGCTGCCGCCGCGTCCCAATCCTTCCGCCGGCTGGGTGGCGATCGAGTATCACGTCCCCGCGGCCGCGAGCGGCCTGGCCACGGAGCACAGGGTGAAGGTCGAGGTTCTCGCAGTGACCGGGCAGAGGATCGTAACCCTGGTGAACGGGTCACGCCCCAGCGGGGTGCACCGGCTCGTGTGGACGCGCCAGGCCAACGGTAGTCCGCTGCCGCCCGGCACGTACTTCCTGAGGATCGAGTCCGGCTCGTTCGCGAGGACGGAGCGCCTCGTGCTGCTGAAGTGACCCGCGGGCTCACGAGGTCGCCCTGACCTTCCTCGGGCGGCCATCCCCGCACGCCGGGGTGGCCGCCCGACCGCATCAGGCCCGGGCTCAGCCGGTCATGAACTCGCTGCGTTGGGCTGCCGGAGCGCGGCTTGCTTCATGCCCGGCGACGATGTTCATCATCCGGGCCGTCGGTCCGCTTCGTCGCCGCGTCCCCGAGGCCCCGCCTCCGGCCCTGCGGACGGCACCTCAGCCCACCGTCTCCTTCCCCCACCACCCGTCCACCTTCGCCACCAACTCCGGCGTGTTCGTCACCGGCTCGGGATAGCCGGGCTTCCAGGTCGCGTCGATCCCCAGCGGGCCGCGGCAGGTGAGCCAGGCGCCGCGCGACTCCGTCCGCGCGGGAACGATGTCGCGGGCGCAGTCGAACCTGGTGAAGATCCCCCACAGCAGCAGCTCGTCGTCGTCGAGCGGGACGTCCGCGCTCACGGCCGCGACCAGCTTAACGGCGGAGTACTCCGGGCGACGCACCAGAGCCTCGATCACCGCGTGCCCATCGGCGCCGTCCTTCAACTGCGCCACCAGCAGCCCGCCCCACGCCAGCCGCCACGCCGCCACGCGCCCGTCGAAGGCGCGCGGGTCCGCGACGTCCGCCAGAGGCGCGACGGGCGCCCGTCCCGGCTGCGCCTGCGCGTCGAGCACCAGCTTGCTGCCGAGATTCATGGTGGTGGAGGTGAAGTCGAGCGTGTCGAGTGGCACGCCGGGCACGAGGATCAGGTCCTCGGCCGGATCGAACTCGCGCGCGATCGCCCCGAACACGGCGGCACGGTCGCGCGGGTCCACGCCCGCGTCCACCAGCACGATGACCTTGGTGAGCGAGAGTTGCCCGGTCCCCATCAGCGCGAGCGCGGTCTTCTTCGCCTCCTTCGCGAAGCGGTTCTCCACCGCGACCACCAGCAGGTTGTGGAAGCCGGCCTCGAAGTACGCCCACAGGTCGCGGATCTCGGGATGAATGACCTCGAGCGCGCCGGTGAACATCTCCTGCACCGCCTCGCCCATGAACTTGTCCTCCTGGGGAGGCTTGCCCACGACGCTCGCCTGGAAGACCGGCCGCGCCCCGTGGGTGACGTTCCGCACGTGGAAGACGGGGAAGTCGGCGGCGTGCGAGTAGTGCCCGAAGTGGTCGCCGAAGGGCCCCTCGATGCGGCGCTCGTCCGCCGGGACGACGCCCTCGATCACGAACTCGGCGTCCGCTGGCACGGCCATGCGCAGCTTCGTCGCGGGCGCCATCCGCGTGGGGCTGCCGCGCAGGAAGCCCGCAAAGGCCAACTCGTCCACGCCCTCGGGCAGCGGCGCGACGCTGGCCAGCAGTGTCGCGGGGTCGGCGCCGACCGCCACCGCGACCTCCAGCCCCTGGCCGCGCTTGCCGGCCGCGTGGTAGTGGAAGCCGCCGCCCTTGCCGATCTGCCAGTGCATGCCCGTGGTCTGCCCGTCGAAGACGTGCATGCGGTAGACGCCCAGGTTGCGCACCTTCGTCTCCGGATGCTCGGTGAGCACCAGCGGGAAGGTCAGGAAGCGCCCACCGTCCTTCGGCCAGAGCTGGAGGATCGGCAGCGCCGAGAGGTCGGGGCCGAGCGCGTGCGCCTGCGCCGGGCCGAGCGCGAGCATCCTCGGACACATGGCGAGCACGCGCGCCGCACTGCCCCGCAGGCGCCACAGGTCGGCGAGCCGCCGCGGCGGCAGGGCGTGGAGGATCTCCTCCAACTCCGCGCCGACCGCCGCCGGCGTGCGGCCCAGCGCCCACTCGATGCGGCGCGTCGCGGCGAGCACGTTCACGGCCAACGGGAAGCGCGCCCCGTGAACGTTCTCGAACAGGAGTGCCGGGCCCTCGGCCTTCGCCTCGCGACAGGCGATCTCGGTGACCTCGCAGTTCCAGTCCACCTCGCGCGCGACGCGCTTCAGGTCGCCGCGGCGCTCGAGGTCGGCGAGGAAGCCGCCCAGCGTCCGGAAACCGCTCACGGGCGGATCCCCGCGCGGCGGACGCGCGATCGCGACCGGGCCAGGCTCACTCCAACTCCTCTTCGCGCCAGGCCGGGCCGGCCGACTCACCGAGCAGCGCGAGGAGCTTGCCGGTGAAGCCGGTCACCAGGTCGTCCAGCTTCTGCGGCTTTCCGTACCAAGGCGGCGAGACGGGCATCACGATGACGCCCTCGCGAGAGAGCCGGTGCATGTTCTCGAGCGCGATCGTCGAGAGCGGCGTCTCGCGCACGCAGACGATCATGCGCATGCGCTCCTTGAGCGCCACCGCGGCGGCGCGCGTGATGAGCGAGTCGGCGATCCCCACGGCGATCTTGGCGAGCGTCGAGACCGTGCAGGGCAAAATGACGTAGGCGTCGTGGCGATTGCTGCCCGAGGAGAACGGCGCGGCGAGGTCCGTGTCGGCGAACACCTTCTTCACGTGCGGCTCGAGGTCGGAGGGTGTGAGCCCGGTCTCCGAGTGCAGCACCTGGCGCGCCCAGTCGGAGAGCACAAGGTACTTCTCGCCAGGGCAGCGCCGGAGGAAGTCCACGCCGTAGATGCTGCCCGAGGCGCCGGTCATGCCAATCAGGTAACGCGCCATCTCAGAAGCCTCCGCCCGCCGCGCGGGTCAAGAGCACCAGGGCGAGCACCGCCGCACCCACCCAGACGTTCACCTTGAAGAAGGCGAGGTTCACGTCCTCGGCCCACTTCTGCTCGAGGTAGAGCAGCACCCCGGCGCCGAACCAGACAAAGAACGCCACGACCGCCGCGGGGGACGGCAGGGGCTGCCCGGCCGCGAGCAGCACCTGCGCCACCATCGGGATCAGGCACAACTGCGCCGCGCGGTGCAGCCAGGCCGACACCTCGAGTGCACGCGCCCGGCCGAGCCACACCACCATGGACCGCACGCCGTTCGCGCGGTCCGACCCCTCGTCGAGCGTCGAGTAGATGATGTCGAAGCCGCTCCCCCAGAAGAACGTGAAGGCGCCGAGCCAGAGCGCGACCCATGGGTGGGCGAGGCCGGGGTGGGCCGCGGCGTAGCCGGCGACCGGCGCCAGGCCGATCCCCAGGCCGACGCCGAGGTGGCAGAAGGGCGTGAAGCGCTTCGCGTAGGGATAGAGGGCGAAGATCACGATCGGGATGGCGGCCACCTTCAGATAGAAGAGCCCCGCCGGATCGAGCGCCCAGCAGGCTGCGAGGCACGCCACCAGCGCCCCGGCGAGCAGGCTCCAGGCCTCGGCTGGCTTCATCTTCCCGCTCGGCAACTCGCGCGCCCGGGTGCGCGGATTGAGCGCGTCCAGCCGCTGGTCGATGAGCCGGTTGAGCGATATCGCGGTGGTGCGCGCGGCGGCCGCCGCGAGCGCGATCAGCAGCCAGCGCCCGGCGCCCATCGCGGGCCGCGGCGCGCTGAAGATCCCGGCCAGGATGAGCGGCAGGGTGAAGAGCGTGTGCTCGAAGCGCACGAACGAGGCGTAAGTGCGCAGGCGGGCCAGCGGGCGGATCGAGGCGGGCGCGGTGCTCATGGCAGTCGCCGCAGGGTAGCCGAGACCGTCCCGCCCGGCTACCGCGCTGCGCCTCCCGGCACCGCACTTCGCATCTTCCAGCAGTTCCCGCTCGTAACGGGCGGGACCACGGGCTCCTGTCCTGCGGCGCGCAGCCTCGCCTGTGAGCGGCACGGCGGCGTGCTTGGCGCCGGGCATGAAGGGCCGACGCTCGCTGCCCTCCTCGAAGTAGGGCGGCAGGAGGCGCTTGCCTTGCCAAACGTGGATCTCGACCCAGGGCTGCCAGCGCTGCACGCTCGCGAAGGCGTTCTGCTGATCGTCGCCGCGGCCTTCTGCACGATCAGGAGGTTGGTGCGAACCCCGAACGTGCGGCGGATGTGCTCGAACTCCCCATGTTGGATCCGCCTGGCCGTGGCGTTGAGGGCGTTGACTGCGGCGCAGGCGAGCTTCTTCTCGGCCAAGAGCTCCCAGGCCTGAAGCTGGGAGGAGTCCACGGTCATGTTGACTTGCACGTGGCCCCCTCCCGCTGGCGCACCTCAACCCCGCGCGTGCGTCCGTCGAGGCATTCCGCTCCGAGCTGCCCGCGGTGGAAGCGCCGCGGCGACAGGGCCGGCACGCTCCGCGGGAACCGGCGTGACGCGTCGTCGGAGCCCCGGGCCTTCTCCGTTGCCTTCCGTTCCAGAGAAGGCCGTGGCGGCCGCCCCCTGGGGGTGACCGCCACGAAGAATCTCCGGGCCCCGACCCGCGGGCCGTTCAAGTTCACCTCGCCAGCACGATTCTCCGGTCCTCCGTGCGCCCGTTGATCTGCAGCCTCAGCAGGTAGACTCCCGCGGGCGCCAGGCTGCCGCGGGCATCCCTGCCGTCCCACGTAAAGGCGCACGTACCAGGACCCTGCTCACCGAGATCCCTTTGCAGCAGGCTGCGCCCGGCGACGTCGTGGACCGCCACCCGGACGACCGAACGGAAGGGCATGGAGTAGGACAGCGTCGCGCCGCCTGCGGACGGATTGGGATAGGCGAGCGACACCCGCAGCTCGGGCGACTCGTCGGGCACGCCGGACGTGAAAGGAGCGGTCACCTCGAAGCTGATGCCTCCCGTGGTCCTGAGGAAGCCACCCTCGGAAACGAAGGCGGAATCCTCCATCCCCTGGCAGTGCTCCCAGCAGCCCGCGAACCAGTTGTGGAGCCGCTCCTCGACGGTCACCACACCCGTCGGCCCGTGGCTCCCGTCGGGGATGATCCGCAGCATCGCAGTGAGGTTCGCCAGTGGGCCGACCGTCAACGTGTCGCCCAGGGTGGGGACCGACTGCACCTGCCAGCCCGTGGGCAGCGAGTTGCGCGCCAGCCGGAGCACGACCCGCTGGGCCGTCGGCAGGGGATTGCTGACCCGGTACATCAGCTCGACCGGCTCCCCCGTGACGGAAGTTCCGCGGTGGTAGTTCTCGACGGCGTCGAGATCGTCGTCCTCCACCCAACCCGACTCGGGCGGAAGCTGGGGTGATTCCAGCACCGCGAAGACCTTCCAGTAGGGCTGGCCGAAGGGATTGGGGCCGGGGTCGGTCATGATCACGGGGCCGACAAGAGCCGTGTCCCCGGGCATGAGCCCGCTGCAACTGACGCTGCCGACATAGGTGAGGGTCGCGTCGGAAGACGACGCGATGGTCGAGGGCGGCCCATAGTAGAAGCGGACGAGGCCACTCGTCAGCGGCAGCGTGCCGGTGTTGCGCACGCGGGCGTAAAGCTGGCGCGTGCCGCTGGTGGCGCCGGCCGACGCCGCCCCGGCCGGCGCGCCGCCGCCCGCGCCGAACACGATGCCGCTGCCGCAGTCGGAGCCCGTCCCCCCGTCACCCCAGGTGGCTGCGCCGCCGCAGCCCGCGTGAGACGGCCAGCCGCGCCGGAACACGGCGACCACCATCGGGAGCCGGGTCCCGTCCAGCAGCATCGCCCTGCCGAAGCCCTTCCAGTCCCAGTACTGGGGCGTCTCGGCACCGCTCTTGGCGTACTCGTCGTTGTTCTTCGCGTAGGTGAACGCTTCGCGGAAGGTCACGTTGCCGTCGCCGTCGGCATCGGCGTTCACCGCGTTTCCCTCCGGGTCGGCGCCGCTCATAGCGCAGAGCCAGTGGTAGGTGAAGGCACTGTAGTTGATGGACGGCCACTGCGCGTTGGGGCGCGCGCCCGTGATGAAGTGCGAAGCCTGAGCGGCGCCGGCAGCGCTGGACGCGGCTCGCTTCATGAGGAACTGCGCGTCCACGAAGCCGCCGCTGTAGCACTGGTCGAAGAGCGTCAGCAGCTTCGGCCAGTTGTCGTCCACCAGATCCCCGTCCGCGATGTTCATGAAGACGCTGTCCGCTTCGGAGGCCTCGAACTTCTCGTAGTCCCAGTACAGACACAGTTGGGATTCTTTCGTGGTCGGAGCCTGGGCGCCATGGTCGTCGAAGTAGACGAAGACGATGTCGTCCGGGCCCACGTCGCGGCTGAAATCGAGCGTATCGAAGACCGCGAACATCTTCGCCCGCGTGGCGGGACCCCAGGTCTCGGACCCGGCGACGCCGTCGAGGTCCAGGTACTGCCCGTTCGCCCAGAGCACGAAGATGTCGCTCTTCGCGTACCCGTACTTGTTGCGGAGCGTCTTGTACATCCAGCTCATCGTGTTCACGTGCGGGGCCTGACCACCGTAACCGGCAACAATGACGGCGTACTTGCCGGCTTCGGCCGGAGGGGCCAGCGCTGCGGGCAGCAGCAGAGTGGCGGCGAGCAGCAGGCAGGCGGGGACAAAGCAGGAGCGTGACACCATGAGGCCCTCCCTCACTATGAGGGACCTGAACGAAATGGGCCGTCTCCGCGACACAGGAAAGCGCAGGGGCGGCCCGTGCACCATCCGGTTCAGACTCGCCCCAATCATGCGCCCACGGCGGGCGCGCGGCAATAGCCTTTCTACGCCCCCAGCCCCAGGCCGGCCGAGGGCCTTCTCGACGCAGGCGCGGGCAGCCCCCTCGGGGGTGGCGGCCCCACCCCGTTGGGGCACGCTACCGGTTCAGTTCCAGTCTCTTGGCTTCACTTCCCCGCAGCCGCGCCGGCGCCCTGTGCGCTCTCGCTCTCCACGGGTGGTGTGCCGCCGAGAGCAGCCGAGACCCTCGCGTGCATCGCCAGGAGCGCGGCGTTCGGCAGCGCCACGGCATCTCGTGCCTTCGAGTCCGGAAGGTCCGGGCGGAAGGCGAGCAGGCGGACCATGATCACGACACGAACCCCCACGTTGGGGGTACGGCCAGACCGCGCCCTGCTCCGGCGCGTCGGCGGAGCTCGCGCCCCCCCCATCTGACTCGCTGTCCACACCTGTACCGTCTGAGCCGCCCCGGCGCCACGGGTCACGCTCGACCCGACAGACCCGTTCGAGTAGCCGGGCGGCCGGCGAGAGCAGTCCACGAGGCCAGGGGCGGGACCCATGGCTGTCCGCCGGGCTGCGTTTGGAGGGCGGCGGCACGTGACGGGCGGGAGCGGCGTCGCTTCTCAGACTCGCGGCGGCTTGCGCTGCTCCGTTCTTCGATCGGGTCGCCGACGCGACGCGCCGCTACTGCAGCCTCAGCTCAAGACGGATCATGCGGCCTGGTTCGGGGAGGCCGAAGGCGTCGCAGATCGCCTCGTCGGTCAGGTTATCCGCGGCGATGCGCGCCTCAAGCGTCGAGACCCGGTTCGATTCGAAGCACCACGAGCGGCCGAGATCCAGATCCACCCGCGCGCGGGCTGGGAGCGTGGCCAGGTCCCCGCTGTCGGGGGCGATCGCGAACTGCTCGCCGGTGTAGCGCGCGCCTGCGCCCAGCGCCAGCCGGTACGGGAGCGACAGCTCCGCGCGCAGGCCGCCACTTACCTCGGGCAGGTTCTCGGGATGCTCGAGCGCGGCGCTCGGATCGAGCAGGTCCACCGACTGGGCGACCAGACTCCCTCCAATCGTGAGCCGTCCGACGATGCGCGAGCCCAGCAGCTCCACCCCGGTGCTCCGCAGGCCCTCCTGATTCACGCGGCGGTATAGCTTCCCGACCTTGATGCGCACGACGGCGTCGCTCAGGCGCTGACGATAGCCGACGAGTTGGAGCGTTCCCGATGGACCGCGCAGCGTGACGCCGGCCTCGATCGCGACGAGCTTCTCGGGCACGAGGTCGGGATTGGGGTCGAATCGACCGAGCGCCCCCGAGTAGAGTTCACGCAGCGACGGGAACCGCGCCCGCCGGCTCGCGCTCGCGTGCACCGTCACGGCCCCGTCCGCGAACAGGGTGCCCACGCCGACGCGCCCGCCCCACTCGTTGCGCGGACCGAGGGCGTTCTTGCCGCCCGCGAGCGGGTTGGTGGAACGGTCGAACGCCCCGCCCAGGCTCAGGTCGATCTCGTCCAGCATGCCGCCGGCCGCGAAGGGCAGCCGGACCATGGCCTCCCCGGCAACGCTCCACAGCCGGTGCCGGTAGCGGCTCGTGCCGCCCGGCCGGAGGTGCTCGTCGTAGGTCAGGTCGCCGCTCGTGACCCCGAGCCGGAAATCGGCCCGGCCGCCGAACGTCTGCGTTCCCATGATGCGCATCGAGAGCGTGCGCTGATCGCCGTCCTCCTCGCTGCCGAGCTGCTCGTAGGTTCTCGAATCGAACACATCGATCTCCGTGCGGCCGACGTCGAGACCGAAGCTCGCCCGCAGGCTCGATTCGCCACCCCAGGGCGCGCGGCGCACGCCGCTCCCGCCCGAGAGCACGGTGAGCGAGCGGGCAACGTAGGGATAGCGCCAGAAGCGCGGCTCGCTCACGCCCAGTTCTGCGGCGATGCCGCGCGCGGCGCGGAACGCCGATCCGGCCAGTGACACCCAGCCCTCATCACCACGATCGAGGCGGACCGAGGCGAAACCATCGGTCTCGGTGAGGTCCGTGTTGATCCGGAGATCCTTTCCAGGAATCGGTTCGACGATCCCCCGGGCAAGCGGGACACCCGGGGCGTCACGGTGGCCAATCCCGGCGCGCATGGTGAGCACCCCACCCGGCATCGTTCTGGGGGCGGTGATGGCGCCCGAGGCGCCGAATGCCCCGACCTGGTCGGCGCCGGTGCGGACGCGGAACGAAGCCGGACCGGACGGCTCGCCGGCCGCGCCGCTCTCGAACTCGATCACGCCGCCGAGCACGTTCGGTCCGGACAGGAGCGTGGAGAGCCCCCGCACCAGGGTCACCTGCTGGAGCACACCCACCGGGATGATGGACACGTCGGTGCGGCCGTCCCAACTCAGCGTGAGCGGCACGCCATCGAGGAGCACCGCCACCTGCCGCGATTCGGAGCCCCGCACCGAGAGCTCTGCCTCGCCGCGGCTGTTCGTGCGCACGTGGAGCGCGGGCAGGCTGCGCAGCGCGTGCTCCAGGCTGCCGGCCGCAGGGATTGACAACGAATCGAGCGCTGCGTGGATGGCGCTGCTGCCACCACGCGTCGTGAGCGAACGCGTTCCAAAGACGGTCAAGCCCTCGATCTCGACACTCGCCGTGTCCGCGGGCGCCGCACTTCGCGCGGGGCGGGCTGATGGCAGGACCGATAGCGCGAGGATCAACAGGCAGGCGAGGAACAGGCGGCGGCGGCTCATGGAGGGAACTCCAGGGACTGGGACACGGCGGAGAACCATGATGCGTGCCGCGGAGTCTCGGCGCTTGCGTCGAATGAGGTCAAGTGCAGGATCTTCGCGCTCCGGTCACTGCGCGAAACGGCAGGCGCGACGGGCCATCGCGACGGTCGACGGGCCGGATGCCGCGCATCGGCCAACCGCGCTGCAGGCCTGCGGGAGCGCGGTGCGCCGGAGTCGGCGTGACAGTGCCAATCGAAGAGGACGGAGCCCGGCTCCACGGTCAGGTGGGGCCGGGCCAGAACGTCCTGCCCGATCGACAAGGTGGCGGGGCGGATCGCTTCAGCCGACCGGCCCCCGATTGCGGCCAACCTCCACGGGTCCGGTCCCCGCTCCTTGCCTCTCGTGCAGAGGTCTTGCGACCTCGACCACGACCCATCGCAAGACGCAGACCAACGCGCGACGCGAACGGCGAAAACGCGCAAGTCGTGATTACCGCAAGGGCGATTGCTGACGCGGCACCGGGCGCGACGGCGTCCTTCGCCCGAGACCGTCCACGGAGTACCACGCGGCGTCCGCGCATGGACACCCTGGGCCCCGCGCAGCTTGCGGTTCGTGCCGCTGTCACCATGTGTCACGCGGCGTCGCCGCCGTGCACGAGGTGTGGACCGGTGAAAACCCTCGCCGTTACAGCACGAAACCACCCCTTGACACGCTGCACGCCTGTGCACTAGCCTGCTGGCAGTCGACGTCCGTGGTGGGCGAGGCCAATCGGGGGCGCGAGTCATGTTGAACGACCGAGCGCGAGAGATCCTGTCCTACATCCGGAGCTTCCAGCATGAGCACGACATGCCTCCCACGATTCGCGAGATCGGGAAGGCCTTCGGCATCTCCTCGACCAACGGAGTCCGCTACTACCTGACCATGCTCGAGAGAGCCGGCTACCTCAAGCACCGCGGCGGGGTCTCGCGCGGCTGCTGCCTGGCCTCGATCGGGCAGGGTGCCGGCATCCCGCTGGTCGGTCGCGTCGCAGCGGGCCAGCCCATCCTGGCCGAGGAGTGCATCGAAGACCGCCTCGACGTGGGACGGGTGTTCGGCGACTCCAGCGACCTCTTCGCCCTGCGGGTGCGGGGCGACAGCATGGCGGGCGCCGGCATCCTCGATGGCGATGTCGTCATCGTGCGGCAGCGCGACCAGGCGAAGCCCGGCGCCATCGTCGTGGCCCTGATCGGCGATGAGGCTACGGTGAAGTTCTACCGGCCCCGGCGCGACCGGATCGAACTGGCACCGGCGAACGAGAAGTACGACCCGATCCAGGTGACCGAAGGCCATGACTTCCGCATCCTGGGCGTGGTCACCGGCGTGCTGCGGACCGTGGGCGGTCAGGACACTGCGGCGGGCCGAGGCTCCGGACCTCCCTGAGTCCCGATTGCCTTAGATCGGGTGAACCCCCAGGCAACTGATGGCATCAAGAAGTGTACAAACATACTGCACGGATGTTCAACAAACAGGAGACATGAACATGAACCGCAACTTCGCCCCCGAGGTCGACGAAGCGTTGCGTGGACGTTGGGAGCCGGTCTACCGGAGCCAGCTTCACTACTTAATCACGTGGAGTACGCGGGGTCGCCGGCCGGTGCTGAGGGACCGCCACGTCCGGACCCTGCGTGACCTGATCCAGCAGACATGCGATGAGCTGGACTTCGCCCTGGTCGAGTTCGCAGCGGCGCCGCAGCATGTCCACCTGATGCTCGGACTGGGCCCCACCCAGAGCGTCGCGAGCACCGTCCGCCAGCTCAAGGGGCGGACCGGGCTTGCCCTCCTGCAGGCCTACCCGGAGTTGAGGGTCTGGCTGCGCGGGAACCTCATCTGGGACGAACCGTACACGGTGGAGACGGTGAGCGGGACAAGGGTCGAGAAGGTGCGCGAACGCCTCCGTGCCCTGCACGCGCCGGACGAGGATCTCGCCGCGGCGAGCTGACGGCCAGTCGCTCCGCGCGGCGATTGCCGACGGTTCGAAGATCGGTTTCCGATTTGGTCCGGAGCGCCCTCCCGAGGACGCTCCGGACCGCTCGCAAGAGGCTTCACTTCTGGTCGTGAGCCGAAGTCCATTCCTCGCCAACAGTCTGGATTTGTCACGAAATATCGCGATTTCGATTGAATCTTGTACTGTACTGAACCACAACTGATTGCGGCCTTACGACCGACTCGCCTAGCATCAAATTCACGATATTTAGTGACGCATTTCTGGACTTACGGAAGAGCGCTCTCGGGCTAGAGCAGGCGCCTGCGAACGAGCCGGCAGGTCCACTCTCGCGGGCCGCGTCGCAGCCCCAGCCAGAGCGTCGTTCCGGGCGCGCCTTCGAGCCTCCGCGCGACCGCCACGACATCAAGGTCGGAGACCGACTCGCCGTCGATCGCCACCAGTTCGTCGCCTGCTCGAATGCCCGCACGTGCCGCCGGAGATCCCTCCGCGACGGCGAAGACCCGGACCTCTTCACCCACGCTCTCGAGCTGAAGTCCGGGGTGAGAGTACTCCTCCCGACGGTCCCTGACATCACCCCGGGAGGGGTCGAGCCAGAGCAGGCCGCGCGGGAAGTCCAACGCGAGTCGATAGTGCTTGAGGAACGAGTAACCGAGCAGACCATCCACGGGCTCACCGACGTCACCCGTGAGCTTCTCGCCCAGGTCTCCCCCGAGGACGGCCGCGTCCACTCCGAGACGGGCGACGCTCCCTCCGCGTGCCCCGAGCTCGATCCGGGTCACACGGACCAACTCAGCGCGCTCGTCCCTGGTGAGGGTCGGGGCGCCAAGCCCACGGAGCGCCGGCCAGGCCGTCCAGCCCGGAAGGCGCCGGTCGAGCGCCGCCCTGAAGAAGACGCTCTTCGTCGCCCCGGTGTCCACAATCACGGTGAGCTTCCCCACAGGCCGCCCGACCCGGCTCGTGACCCGGACGGATACGAGCACCTTGCCATCGCCAGCCACGCGGAAGGGGACTGCCACGGCGGTGGCCGACAGGGCCAGCTTCACCACCAAGGGCGGCGAGCCCGGGACCGGTTCGGGTGGGAGGATTGCGAGGGCGCCCTCGAGGTAGTCGAGCACGACCGCCCGATTGCGGAAGAGGGCCTGCCCGAGCAACCCCAGGACCGGTCGGCCAGTGACCCGCCGGATCACGCCAGCGTCCACCGTGAGCACAGGAGAGACCTGGTCCATCTGCAGCCCACCCAGATCAAGGCGGGCGAGCGGGCGAGCAGCAAGGTCCACCGCGGCTGGCCTCGCGGCAGCGTCGGCGACGCCGAGCAGGCGGGCGAGGTCGAGGTCGAGAGCGAGGAAGCCCGAGCCCGTATCGAGGATGAAAACCCCGCTCGTGTCGCGGCCGGACGCCGAGACGAGCCTCGCTCGCAAGAGGATCGCCCCCTCGAGGTTCTCGAAGCGTAGCACCTGCGTGCCTTCAGGCCACGGCAGCGAGGCGAGCGAATCCGGCCGAGCCGCGACGTCCGCTTTGACCGGGACCGCAGCGCCATGCTCGGAGGGTCCAACCTGCGCGAGGGCCAAGCGCGAGACCGAATCGCACTCAGATGAAACACCATAACATCCGGCATAACAAAAAATAACAGACGCTACAATGAAACACGAAGACAACCGAAGGGCCAGCCTCATCGGGAGCAGGATGCCCGGTCGCATGGTCTGGTTCGAGTCCGAGCAGAGCGCCGGGCCAAATGATCGGAGCCGTCGGCGTCGCGTCACCGCCGCCCAACGCGGCCACGAACTCGCCGCGGCGCCTTGAACTTCAGTTACGCGAGCGGGGGTTCTCAGTCTGAATCTGGACACCTTCGCTCCCCGTGTCCAGCATCGTACAGCGACCCGTGAAGTAGACGCCGGCCTCCATCACCACGTTTACGGCCGCCACGTCACCCTCGACATGAGCCCCCTGCTTCATCTCGACCACGCCGAGCGCTCGGATGTTGCCATGGACACGCCCGCTAATCACCGCCTCCTTCACCTCGACGTCCGCTCGCATCAGACCGTGCTCACCGATCTCGATCCGGTCACAGTCGAGGATGTCTCCCTCGAACTCGCCGTCTATGCGAAGCGTGCCGTGAACCATCAGGGTGCCATGGAAACTCGATCCGACGCCCACCAGCGCACTGGGCGTCGGAGTTTCCTCGCCCCTGGATGCGCGCGAACGGAACATGTTGTCCTCTCATCGCGATGCGGCCGATCTGCGCGGCCTCGGTTGCCGTCCACATCCTGGCTATAGCACACCCCAGGCCTCGAAGAGACGCTCTAAGTCCTCCTGCCCGTAGTACTCGAACTCGACCTTGCCGCCCTTGCGACCGGGCGTGATCGCCACGTGTGTGGCGAACTTCTGCTGGAGCCGGACTTCCCACTCGCGCAATCCATCGAGCTTCGGCGCGCGGGGCCGCGAGTGCAGCCGACGCAGCTTGCGCCGCACGAAGGCCTCGGTGCGTCGCACCGAGAATCCCTTGCTCTGGACGTAGCGCGCAGCACCCAGCTGGTCTGTAGCCTTGTCGATCGCGAGCAGGGCCCGCGCGTGTCCAGCGCTCAATGTTTCACGTGAAACCATCTCCTGTACCTCGACCGGAAGGCCGAGCAGCCGGATGGAGTTCGTAATCGAAACTCGCTGCTTGCCAACGCGCTCGGACAGTTGATCGTGAGTCAGCCCGAGTTCGTTGACCAGGGTCCGATAAGCCTTCGCCTCTTCGATCGGGTTCAGGTTCTCGCGCTGGATGTTCTCGACCAGAGACAACTCCATCATCTCTCGATCCGCCACGTCCTTGACGATCGCAGGTATCTTCTTGATCCCGGCAATGATGGCCGCCCTAAGACGACGCTCTCCAGCCACCACTTGATAGCCCCGGGCGCCAGGGCTGCGGCGAACAAGGACGGGCTGAAGAACACCCGTGGCTCTGATGGAAGCCGCCAACTCCTGGATGGCTTCATCGTCAAAGTGAGTACGCGGCTGGTGGGGATTCGCGACGATCTCATCGACCGGCAGATCCAGCGTTCCACTACCGAGAGCCTCGGGCAGAGCCATTGTGGTGCCGGAGGGCGGGATCAGCGCCCCAAGTCCGCGCCCCAATGCCTTCCTATGCATGGTCAAGAACCTCCCGCGCCAGGTCCCGGTAACTCTCGGCACCTGTGCTGTGTGGATCGTACAGAACTATGGGCTTCCCGAAGGACGGCGCCTCGCTCAACCGCACGTTCCTGGGGATTGCCGTGCGGTAGACGCGTTCGGAAAAGAACTTCCTCACTTCATCCGCGACCTGCTGGGAGAGGTTGAGTCGAGAATCGTACATGGTTAACAGCACACCCTCTATCCTGAGTCTTGGGTTCAGGTGGTCCTGAACCAATCGAATGGCGCCGATCAGTTGAGTCAAACCCTCGAGAGCGAGATATTCGCACTGCAAAGGTATCAGCACCGAGTCAGAAGCCGTGAGCGCGTTTACCGTGAGCAGCCCTAGCGAAGGGGGGCTGTCCACCAAGATGTAGTCGTACTGGTCACGCGCCTTGGAGACGGCCTGCTTGAGCCTGGTCTCGCGGGCCATCATTCCAACAAGCTCCACCTCGGCACCAGACAGCCGCTGCCCAGAAACGGCCACATCGAGATTCGCCAGTGCCGTCGGGAGGACTGCCTCGGCTAGTTCAGCATGGCCGATGAGGACTTCATAGACAGTACTCTTCTGGTCGTTGCCGCTGATCCCGAGACCGCTCGTCGCATTGGCCTGCGGGTCCACGTCAATGATGAGCACCCGTCGGCTTTCCTGCGCCAAGCAGGCGCCCAGATTGATCGCAGTGGTGGTCTTGCCGACGCCGCCCTTTTGGCTGGCAACAGTGATTATTCGTCCCATTCCCTTGAGTGCGGGGGCGGATTCATCGCCCACCTGGCTTGGGTCAGCGGGGGAGGTGCAGAGGCAAGATAGCAGCACGGACCGGAGCGGAACAAGAAGATTGTTCCACGTGAAACCAAGCGCGGCAAATCACCACATAACTAGGTTTTTCTTATGAATCTGGCCACGACGGACTGTCCGTTGCCAATGGCGAAGACGTCGTCTCGATCCCAGAAGGCCTCCCACCGGCGGTCCTCGACCATCTCTTGCTCCATCCGCCTGCCCTTCCAGAGGTATGCCAGGCCGCCCGGCTGGACCCAGTCCGCGGCAAGTGCGAGCGTCGGACCGAGCCGCAATGTCGCGCGCGAAGTGAACCCATCGAACCTGCCGAGCCGTTCCGCCTCCGCTCTGAGAGACTCGAGCCGGGCCAGCTCCACATCGATGCTCGTTAATCCAAACTCCTGAATCACTTTGCGGAGGAACAACGTCTTGTTCCTGCGGGACTCGACCAGCATCCAGTTCTCCCCAATCCCGGCGAGCGCTAGGGGAAGTGCAGGCAGGCCTCCGCCCGATCCGAAGTCCAGCCAGCGTCGCGCGCCACTCGACCCGATCCAGTGCGCCGGCTCGAGTGATTCGAGGATGTGCCTTTGCACCAGCCGATTCTCGTCGCTGCTGGAGATCAGGTTCGAGAATCCCCGGTTCCATTCCAGCAGGAGTTCGCCGAAGCGCCGGATGCGGGGCAGAACCTTGACGATGTCCGCCCCTGCGCGCAACAGGTGCGGAGTGAGAAGATCCCAGGGCTGCCGATTGAGCACCTTATCGATGTCGCGCGGCGGCTCGTGCCTAACGGTCCTGACGGAAGTCGAGCGGCCCAGTCCATTCTCATCCTTGGTATTCCTTGATTTCGTTCCGCCCTGGCTCCGGCTGCGTGGAGAGCGCAAATCGTGAGCCCAGGAGCCGCCTTCCGGTCGCGTACCGAGGGTCTGGCGCGTGGAGGATCCCGGTCGCTCGGCACGCTCGCCCGTGCGGAACGGCTTGCGCGCACCTGCACGCGCGGGACGTTCGCCCGCGCGGGACGGCCTACCCGCACCCGCACGCGCAGGACGATGGGTTCCCTTCGGCGGCGCGGGTCTCTGACGGCGCGCTCTCATGACCGCGCACTCTAGAGAGAAACCTGGTGGACGTCCATCAGGCCGCCGCGGTGGTGATCTGGACCTCGACGCCGAGGTCCCACAAGCGGCTTTCGCCAGGTTGCAGGCGAGCCGGCTCACACGACACCGCGGCCGCGCACGGGGCCGCTCAATGGCCGCTGAGGCAGCGGGTGCCGGGGGTGGCGGGGGGGGGGGCGCCAGGGGGCGCGGCGCGCCCCCCCCCCCCCCCCGCCCCCCCCGGATCGGGCGGCAGGCCCCCCAGAGGTGGGGGACCCCTGCCAGCC
>Ga0315276_10000659_pt1 | contig 29859 bp, 40 predicted proteins | sample YL17G05_0_MG_FD_204542 | JGI IMG/M metagenome (GOLD analysis project Ga0315276, IMG submission 204542) | Sediment microbial communities from Yellowstone Lake, YNP, Wyoming, USA - YL17G05_0 | ecosystem: Environmental > Aquatic > Freshwater > Lake > Sediment | place: USA: Wyoming | collected... | reverse complement strand
CCTATTAAGTAGAGATTTGCTTCTCTCCTTGTATAACGTATCGCCCACAGTGCTCAATTATGTCTACCAGGTGCTTACCATTCTGGCATTACTGCTATGGCTTAGGGCATCCAACATGATCTTATTTGTCGGAATATTTCGCAGCGGTGGTGATACACGCTTTGCGTTCATATTGGATGGGCTCATCATCTGGGTGGTGGGTGTCCCACTAGCATTTATTGGTGCTTTCATTTTTCATTTACCAGTATACTGGGTGTACCTACTGGTAATGTCTGAGGAAATCGCCAAATGGTTGCTAGGGTTGTTCCGCTTCTTTTCGCGCAAGTGGATCCACAACCTGGCATTAACAGTGGGAGATTGAACTGCACCCTGTTCAAAATGCCTTCTCTCTGATAAGATTGCCTTCCACTGAAATCGACCTCGACCTCACTGGTCGGGGTTTTTGTTCGTATGCAGGAATAAGAATGTGATTACTGAAAGAATAGACTTACGCAATATTGCCCTCATCGCCCATGTTGACCATGGAAAAACCACACTGGTGGACGGTCTGCTCAGGCAAGCCCGCGTTTTTCGCGAAAACCAGCAGGTGATGGAACGGGTGATGGATTCCAATGACCTCGAACGCGAACGGGGCATCACCATCCTGGCTAAGAATACTGCCATTGAAATTTGGGATGACCAAATCCAGGGACAGGTGAAGATCAACATCGTGGATACACCCGGGCATGCCGATTTTGGTGGCGAGGTCGAACGGGTGATGAACATGGTGGATGGAGTCCTGTTGTTGGTGGACGCGGCAGAAGGTCCTATGCCCCAGACTCGTTTTGTGCTCAAGAAAGCCCTCGAGATGGGTCACCGGGCAATTGTGGTGATCAACAAGGTGGACCGGAAGGACGCTGAACCAGTTCGGGTGCTAAACCAGACCTTTGATCTGTTCATTGAGTTGGGTGCCACCGATGAACAGGCGGATTTTCCCGTTATTTATGCCAATGCCGTCACAGCCCAGGCTGGGTTAACCCCTGAATTGGGTCCCGATTTGCAACCACTTTTTCAAGCCATCCTTCGCCATATCCCTGCACCGCGAGTGGACCCGCAGGCACCCCTACAGGTGCTGGTCACCACCCTCGGATATGATGATTACCGGGGCGTGACAGCAGTGGGGCGCATCTTCGCAGGGCAGATCCATGTTGGCCAGGCTTTGGCACGTATCACGGTGACTGGGCAGGTGCTCCCTGAACGGGCGCGCTACCTGTATGTGCATCAAGGTTTACAACGCTTGGAAGTGGAGGGAGCCCAGGCAGGGGAGATTGTTGCCCTGGCAGGTCTGGAAGGGATTGGCATCGGTGAAACACTGGCAGATCCAGATAACCCGATTTCACTACCTCCCATTAAAGTTGAAGAACCAACCGTTCGCATGACCTTTGGGGTGAACAACTCCCCATTATCTGGTCGCGAGGGTCGCTGGAATACCTCCCGCAGGTTACGTGAGCGCCTTTTCGATGAGCTGCGTTCTAATGTTGCTTTACGGGTGGCAGAGACAGATTACCCGGATTCTTTCCTGGTCTCCGGGCGTGGTGAGCTTCACCTGGCGATTCTCATCGAAACCATGCGCAGGGAAGGCTATGAGTTCCAAGTTTCACGCCCGGAAGTCATCCTGCGCGAGGGCGCAGATGAGGAGATATTGGAACCATTCGAAGAAGTGTACATAGAAACCAGCCAGGAGACCACTGGTGTGGTGGTGGAGCTGCTCGGATCTCGCCGAGGGCAGATGTTGGACATGCAAGATACCCAGGACAGCAGCGTGCGCTTAAAATATCTGGTTCCGACCCGTGGATTGTTAGGTTTCAGGTACCAATTCCTCACTGCCACCCGGGGGGCGGGAACAATGCACGCCATTTTTTATGACTATCTGCCCATGGTCGGTGCGATGGAGGGACGCGATTTTGGGTCGCTCGTATCCTGGGAGAGTGGGGTTACCTCAACCTATGGCTTGAAGAACGCCGAAGATCGGGGTGTCCTGTTCTATGGTCCGGGTGTGGATGTATATGAGGGCATGGTGGTGGGTGAGCACCAACGGTCAGGGGACCTAACCATCAACGTATGCAAGAAGAAACATCTTACAAATGTCCGGGCTGCCCGGGGTGATATGGAGATCCGCCTGACCCCTCCCCGGCAGATGAGCCTGGATGAGGCTATTGAATATCTATCGGATGATGAGCTGTTGGAGGTGACTCCACAAAACTATCGCATCCGCAAGCGCATCCTCGAAACCGAGGAACGGGGCAAACTTACCAAGGCAGCAAAGCTCGAGCGAATTGGTTAATCTCCCGAGTGCTCCTTTTTTAGGGGTATTCTTACTTAATTATATCTTCAACCGGTAGACCCGGTAGCGTTTATACAACCTGGCACCAGCCCTTGCTGCCAGGGAGGGGGTGTATGGATTGTCATCCGAAGTCAGCGAAAGATCGAACCAGGTATATCCTTTGGGGAAAGCCCGTTTCGCCATTTCATCAAAGAGCAGAACCGCCACTCCCGTGTCCCAATATTCAGGTAATACCAGCACGCTTTTGATTGCCAGGCATTTGGGTTGCCTGCGCAGGTAAGGCATCAATCGTAAATAATCCCATGGATACCGCAAGCCATTGGCATGCATGAGTGCTTCATTGACATTTGGGATACCAGGGAACCAACCCACCGTCTCGCCATCCACTTCAGCGAAAAGTATCAGCTCTGGGTCGACGATCTGTCGGAATTGCTCCAATGAGGCTTGCAAGCTGTCGCGAGGCCAGGGGATAAAATCTGGTAGGTGGGCCAGGGCTTTATTGAGCAGGATATAGATTCGTTCCACCTCATCATCCCAATGCTCGAGGTCAGCTGAGCGGACCTTGATCCAATTCCGCTTTCGCAGTCGTTTTGCCAAACGTGACAGGTGTTCGATCTCCACAGCTGCCATTGATTGGGTAATTTCATACGCCAGGTTGTCACCCCGTGCAGGCTGAAATCCATAGTTCTCAAAATACCCCTGGTAGTAGGGCGGGGTGTGCCCGCACAATAACACAGGAGGCCGGTCCCGTCCTTCAAGCAAAACGCCATACCCATCCTCGTAGTCCAGGTTGAACGGACCGTACAGGGTCTCCAGTTCATGTGTGGTTGCCCACTTGCGGGCGTGCTCAAACATTACCTGTGCCACCTGTTCGTCCTGGATACATTCAAAAAAACCGATCATGCAGTCCTTCATCCCCCGTGCGGCATTTGTAGCCCGGTCGTCGGCACAGCAGATCGTCCCCACTGGTTTGCTATCTCTAAATGCGATGAAGAATTCAGCAATCCCGCGCTTGAAAAATACACCCCTGGCAGGGTCAATGAACTTAAGACGATCATTTACCAGGGGCGGCACCCACAACGGGTCATTTTTATATATCTGCCATGGAAAGGTGACGAAACGATGACGTTGAGAGGAATTCTCAACCGGTTGGATTTCGATATTGCTAATCATTCTTCCTTGCTGGCACCAGCCCGCCTTTCTTCAAGCTCTTGGGCGATCTGAGTATACCTCTCACGCCCCAATGGATACAGGATGGCAAAAAGGATCCCAATACATAACATGAAGGCCGGTATAGGACCAATGACAATGCGGATACCCAGGACTGCGCTGGCAGGTTGCTGAGTGCTATTCTGGATATAACCAGTAGCACCCAATACTTGTGAAACCATAAATATGGCAAAGGATGATGCAATTTTTTGTGATAAGGATATTAAACTGTAAAACATACCCTCGTGTCTCTCGCCGGTTTTAAGCTCGTCATATTCGATGGCGTCAGGGATTATCGACCATGGCATCACGTGGGCTGCAGAGACACCAATTCCTGCCAGAATGCATAAGATGAGGATATAGCTCAATGGTGTTGAAGGAGTCAAGGTGACGAGCACGAGTAAGGACGTAGCTAAAAATGCGACCCCGATGATGTATGCAATACGTTTGTTCAATCGGCGTGAAACCCAGGTCCACAATGGTAAGGCGAACATGGCGATAACGAAAATGCTTGCCATGATTAATTCATTATTATTCTCCTGGTTGACCACGTGTATGATGAAATATAGTATGCTGGCTTGGAGTATATCGATAGATACCCAAGTGAACAGATAAATGGCTGCGCTGAAAAGAAAGGGTCGATTACCCATGGAGGCTCGGATAGATTCACGCAAGCCGGGTTGCTTTTGATTCATGAATTCTGGGCGTTCACGAGAGCCAAAAAATACAAGCCAGAGAGGGATCGCCGAAGCAAAACCGAAAACCAGCCCCATAATCAACACGCTATTCGCATATTCTGGAGAGAAGTTACTCACTATCAAGAGCGGAATGGTGAAGGCAAGCAAGCTGCCAAAAAGCGAGAATAATGCCCTCACAGAAGTCAGAGATGTTCGTTCATCGTAATCCGAGGTCAGCTCAGGAGTCAGTGCAAAGTAGGGCATATAGATCATGGTGGCGGAGGCATCATAGAGCATATAGATGACGGTATAGTAAGCTACCAAGGCAAAATCGCCCTGAAAGGGCGGCTTCCACCACATCAAAGTGAAAAAGATGGCGAAGGGAATTGCTCCGAAGAGTAGGAAGGGACGACGCCTGCCCCAACGGGTGCGGGTGCGGTCGGAGATATAACCGAACAAGGGATCATTAATGTAATCCCAGGTACGCCCGATGAAGATTGCCAAACCTGCAATCTTGACGTTTATACCCACCACATCAGTGAGAAAGAATAAGAAATAAACCCCGATAATAGTGCTGGTGAGGCTGAATCCCAGGTCACCCGAACCATACATCCATTTTCGCCAGGCTGGTAATTTATTATTCAATCAAAGGTTTCCTTTACAGGGCAGGATATAAAAGTTAACTCCAATCTGACCAATTAGTTTCGAAAAATGGTATAAAATGAGTTATTGAATGGAAGAGGAGAGTATGCCCCATAGTTTCAACTGCCCCAATTGCTCTGCTCCATTGGATGTGGTTGGTGATGGTTCTACAACTCTGCGCTGCCCTTATTGCAACACGTCTGTGATTATCCCGGAGGAGTTGCGGGTAAGTAAGCCAGGTGTACAGTCAGCCACGCCATACATTAATACATTCAACCCTCCTTATCATGTTGACCTGGATGAAAAGCTGAAGTCCATCCGCGAGCTGGCAATTGCAGGGGATCAGATAGAAGCCATTCGGTTATTACGGGGAACGTATGTGATCGGGCTGACCAAAGCGAAAGAGCTGGTTGAAGCCATGCAGCGCGGTGAAGAGGTCGATGTGAGTCACCTCGAGCTGGTTGCTCCGACTACACTCCAATCTTTCAGCCTTGATCCATCTACAATGAGCAAGCTAATGGAGTTGGTCAAGGCAGGGGATAAAATTGCAGCCATCCAGTTATTCCATGAAATCACAGGCGTGGGGCTGAAGGAAGCAAAGGACGCCATCGATGGATTGGAGCTTGCGATCTCTGCTGAACCAGTTGAAGTTGGCTTAGTCATGAGCCCAGACATCCATTATGCGGAAACCAAGCGATCTGTCAGCCCACCGACTGAGACCTCAAAGCATGGTAGAAGCTGCGTTATTATTGGCTTTATCCTCTTTCTTGTCTTGGTAACCATTGTTCCTATCCTGGTGGGTATGACTTCTTCAGGGGGACCACTGGCTGGAATTTGGGCAAGGATCAATCCGATTGCAGCTGGGAATGTGACCCTGCAGTTTGGCAAGCAAGGTACCGGACCTGGCTACTTCACCGATGCCCGTTTTGTGTCTGGGGATAATAATGGGCACATCTTCGTGGGTGAATTCGAAGGTGGTCGAGTCCAGGTATTCAACGAAAAAGGGAACTATATCACCCAATGGAAAGCTACCGGCGAGGAGACGGGTGATGTATACATGACGGGCATGGCAGTTGATCGCAAAGGCGCGGTCTACACCGTGATAGGCAGCCTGTTGTATGTTTATGATGGCATGACGGGTAATTTGCTTGGTAGGCTTGACCACCCGGACGGCTGGGGCTTTGATGATGTCACTGTTACTCCTGATGGGTCGATAGTGGCAGCCTGGTATAAAAACAGGGATGACCTCATCCGCTTTGACCGGAATGGTCAGATCAGCTTGCTCGTGGAGAATGCAATTAGAAATGTCACCGATGATTCAGAGATGGAAATGAAAGTAGCTGTGGATGGCACCGGAAATATTTATACTCTGGCGTATTTTAACGAAGGGGTGTTCGTCTTTGCTCCGGATGGAAAATATATCTCGCGTTTTGGCAGCCGGGGAGATGCAGAGGGGCAGTTCACCTCACCCCGTGCAATCGCGGTGGACAACCTGGGGAAAATCTATATAGCCGACTTCCCAGGGGTCATGATCTATGCCAGCGATGGTCGTTACCTGGATACCTTGCCAGTTGGTGGAGCGGTCATGGGCATGGCATTTGATGATCAGAATAACCTTTATGTAGTCGCTAATGAACAAGTCCTGCGATTAACTCTCAAGTAAGAATAATATCTTTTCAATTTGGATGGGCGGGCTACTTGCCCGCCATTTTAGGGTTCGTATCTTTCCCACCGATGTATGTCGGGTATTTAACCCGTCAGCGTATCTTCCGCGAAAAGGTATTGCGAAATACACCATGCTATAATCACGGCATGATCCTGGTTACTGGAGGCACTGGTTTTATTGGCAGGGCGCTGGTACGTCACCTAACGGAAGCGAATTACCCCGTGCGGATACTCATCCGTCCCTCCAAAAAATCTCCTGATCTGCCCAAGGGTGTGCCCGTGGAAGTGGCGGTCTGCAACCTGACGGATGAGCGTGGAATACGCTCAGCCATGCTGGGTGTGGATACTATTTACCATCTGGCTGGGGTCGAATGGCATGGAGCCCACGCCAACTTGATGGATGTCGATATCCAGGGCACACAGATGGTCAGCCGCGTTGCATCAGATGCCGGGGTGAAGCGTTTCCTTTATCTCAGCCATCTCGGTGCCGACAGGGCGTCAGCTTACCCGGTGCTAAAAGCCAAGGCTATTGCGGAGGAGAATATCCGCCGTAGTGGGGTGACTTATACCATCATCCGCACTGCCCTTGTCTATGGGTTGAACGATCACTTTACCAACAACCTTGCCCGTTTGCTGAATGCACTGCCGTCGTTCTTTTTCGTCCCGGAAGACGGGAGCACCCTGCTGCAGCCAGTCTGGGTTGAGGACCTGGTCACCTGCCTGATTTGGGCACTGGATAATGATCTAACCGTCAACCAGACCTACTCTGTGGGTGGTCCTGAATATTTAACCTTCAATCACATCGTCCAATCGGTATTGGAACAGATCAAACTCAAGCGCACGCTTTTACATATTTTTCCACCTTACTTGCGTGCGATGACAGTGCTGTTTGAATCCCTTTTTCCTGGCTTGCCGGTTTCGGTATATTGGCTGGATTACCTGGCAGTTAACCGCACCTGCAGCCTGGATACCCTACCAAGGGTATTTAATATTTTACCTTCCCGCTTCGATCTCCGCCTCGATCATCTTCAAGAAACCGATTGGCGCAGGTCATTGTGGCGTAACCTTTTCCGCAGGCATTAATTTGATGATGAAAACTCCTTGGACAATTAAGATCCTTGAAGAACTTGGTCAAATGCACCTGGTTGAAGGGCTCCAACGCCTGGTATGGAACGAGAAGGAAACCGATATCGTCCCGGCGCACTTAATCAACTCGGCTGTCCACAATGGGGGCCTGCTGATTGGTGCATATGTGAACCAGGAGCTGGTTGGGTTCGTCTTTGGTTTTCCTGGGTTCTATCCGACCCCGGATGGTCCGCGCTTGAAACACTACTCGAGCATGCTGGGTGTGCGCGCTGACTTGCGTGGGCAGGGGCTCGGTTTTGCCCTCAAACGCGCTCAATGGCAAATGGTCCGCCACCAGGGTATCGACCGCATCACCTGGACCTTTGACCCGTTACTTAGCCGGAATGCCTGGTTAAATATCACCAGGCTGGGGGCGGTGTGTAACACCTATCTGCGGAATTTTTACGGCAAGATGGAAGACAGTTTGAACCGGGGTCTTCCCTCTGACCGCTTCGATGTGGACTGGTGGGTGAATTCACATCGTGTAAACCGGCGGCTCAGCCGACGCAGGCGCAACCATCTTGACCTTGTCCACTTCCTGCATGGCGGAGCGCCTATCCTTAACCCCGCAGAAATGAGCCGATCTGGGTTACCTCACCCTATTCCGGCGACCGAATATCAATTAGGCAAGGAGCTACCCATCCTGCTCGTCGAAATCCCCTCCGATTTCCTGGCATTGAAAGCCAGTGACCTTAAGCTTGCCCTGGAATGGCGCTTACATTCCCGTTCCATATTTGAAGAGCTGTTCAAAGTTGGATATCTTGTGACGGATTTTGTAAGAACAGAAGATCACCCGTCCCGTAGTTACTATGTCTTGTGCCATGGAGAGAGCACATTATGAAGATCAACCAAATCAACCTAATTCACTTACGCATGCCTCTTGTAAGTGCCTTCGAAACCTCATTTGGGCGCATACATACCCGCGATTGTGTGCTGGTGGAGGCCTTTGCAGATGGATTGGTTGGGTATGGCGAGTGCCCGGCTGACTTTGATCCGGGATATTCCTACGAGACGGTGGGTACCGCCTGGCACATCCTAAAGGATTTCCTCGTCCCTGCAATCCTAGACCAGGAAATCATTGGAGCTGAGGATTTACAACATAAAATGGCATTCGTGCGCGGCCATCTGATGGCTAAAGCCGGGTTGGAAATGGCGCTGTGGGATTTGTTAGGTAAAGCACAGGGGAAATCATTGAAAGAAATGCTAGGTGGGGTGCACCAGAAAGTGGAGGTGGGGGTCTCGGTGGGGTTGCAGGATTCCCCTGCAAGGTTGGTCGAAGTCGTTCAAGGATACCTGGACCTGGGTTATCAGCGGGTGAAGATCAAGATCAAACCCGGGCGAGATGTGGGCGATGCAAGCGCTGTGCGTAAGGAATTCCTCCACTTACGATTGCAGGTGGATGCCAACTCCGCCTATTCCTTGGAAAGCGCCGTCTCATTGACTCCACTGGATGAATTGGGACTTTTATTGATCGAGCAACCCCTGGCTGAAGATGACCTTTGGGATCACAGTCAGCTGCAAGCCAGGTTCCAAACCCCGATCTGCCTGGATGAAAGCATCACCTCACCCCGGCTTGCCCGTCAGGCACTCGAGATGAAATCCTGCCGAGTGATCAATATCAAACCCGGCAGGGTGGGAGGCCTGAGCCAGGGATTGGCGATCCATGACCTTTGCCGTGGTAAGGGCATCCCGGTCTGGTGTGGGGGCATGTTGGAGACGGGTGTAGGGAGGGCTTCGAACCTGGCTATGGCTTCCCTGCCCGGTTTTACACTACCAGGAGATATCTCTGCTACCGACCGTTACTACGAGGAGGATATTACCAGCGAGCGCTTTATGCTTAACCCCGGCAGTACCATCACAGTGCCAAACGCGCCTGGTCTGGGGGTCAATATAGATAAGTCTGCATTAGATAAAGCCACATTAGAGAGACTCGAAATCATCTATCAATAATTCCCTCATGTTACTAGTGTGAATTTTGGAGCCGGGATCGGTGACCGGGTCATATCTAATATTTCCTCTCCATCAGAAGAAAATTGTGCCTTAGAATAGTTGCATTAATTTGTACAATATTCTATACTTTTTTATATCAATTGGAGGTAGCGATGCGGACATATGACATAACCCTCACGATTTCCCCTGACATGATCGTCTGGCCTGGCGATCCCTCTGTGAACGTGAAACGCCTCAGCAGCATTGCCTCGGGTGATAACGCCAACGTCTCACAAATTTCGATGAGCTGTCACACCGGCACGCATGTGGATGCTCCCGACCATTTCCTGAATAATGGCAAAACGGTTGAGAGCCTATCGCTCGATTTGCTTATTGGGAGGGCATATGTGCTTCATTTGCCCGATGTGAACTTGATCACTGCCTCGGTCTTGATGAATGCTGATATCCCTCCACGCACACGCAGGCTGCTGTTCAAGACACGCAATTCGGATTTTTGGGCGAATGGGAACAAGGAGTTCCAAACGGACTTCGTAGGGATAAGTGTCGATGCGGCAGAACTATTGGTGGATCGAAATGTCAAGGTCGTTGGAATAGATTATCTTTCGATTGCACCGTTTAAACAGGGCAAGCCTGTCCATACCATCCTGCTCGATGCCGGGATGGTCGTCATCGAAGGGTTGGACCTCTCACGTGTCTCCCAGGGACGCTACACCTTGCATTGCCTGCCCCTCAAGCTTGGTGGTGCTGATGGTGCCCCCACGCGTGCCATCCTGGTGGGTGTCTGAACCTGTTGTTCAGCAGACTATTTTGTAACATTTATGTAGAGACGCCACGGTGAGGCGTCTCTACTAATTATTGAGGTTAAATGTTTTTATTCTTCATATGTAAGGTGAAAAACCCTATTATTAAAGCTTACTGGATAACTCATCCAATTGGGCCATCTCATCCTCCGAGAGGCGGAATTTCAGCGCCCCAGCGCTCTCTTCAGCCTGATAAGATTTCGTAGCTCCTGGGATGGTGACTACGACATCCCCATTGAAATTAATCACCCAATTCAAAGCCACTTGGGCAATGGTGGCTTGATAGCGACTGGCAATCTCACCCATCGCATTGACCAATGGACGGGTTCGTTCAAGATCCCGCTTTATAAGTGCTTTCCGCATTCCACCGCGCTTTAGGAGCTCCGGATGCTGGTGGTATTTCCCGCTCAACAATCCGCTGGCCAGAGGAGTGTATGCGATGATCGTAATGCCCAGTGCTTTTGCCATCTCTAGCACACCATTCGTTTCGATCTCGCGGTGCAACAGGCTGTAGTGCATCTGGTTCACTGCTAAAGGCAGGCCTCTTTTTTCCAGGGTAGCATGCGCCCGCCGCATCCGGGCAGGGTTGAAATTACTTATCCCGACTGATCGGATCTTTCCAGCTTCCACCAGGTCAGCCATGGCGTTCATTTCAGATTCTGGCGTAGAGAACCCGTATGGATGGTGGATCATATAATTTCCAATGCTGTAACCATCCAGGAAGTGCAGGCGCTTTTCGACGGTGTGTGGGATGTTACGGGCGGTGCGAAAGAGTGGGAACCATTTCGTCGCCACAACCACCTCTGAATCCGACTTTCCGGCAGCTTTCAAGCCAACCGCCAGGGACTGTTCAGATACCCCGCCCCCATACATTTCCGCGGTATCGAACCAATTAATTCCGCCATCCAGGGCAGCTTTGATGATCCCATTCTTTTCATCCTGGGGGATGACTGGGAACATGCGTCCCAGCAATCCACCCCCACCCGACAGCTCCATCACACCTAGTCCGATCGGCGTGACCATAATGTTTGTTTTTCCGAGAGATCTTAATTGAATAGTGCTGTTTGTTTCCAATTTGAGTTTCCTTTCTAAAGTTTCATCGTATCTTATACCACTTTTTTCAAGGACCAGAGCATTTTTATTATTTAAAGTTCAAGGATAAAATGAAATTCTAATATCCAATCTGTGCACATGGGTTAAATGATTTCTGTAGGGGCACGAAAATGAACTTCCGAATGGATGCAGATACCCGCCAGATTGTTTGTACCCGATGGTAAACATAACGAAGCTGATTGCCGTTTATTTCTATACTTGAGTGGAGAATTAAAAGCAACTGAATTCAAGGGTGAATTTTAGCGAAGTATCGCGACCGTTATTCGGAACGATGTCATGCTTCAATTCACCCACACAATTGGTAGATATGCCCAGCCATGGCGTCACTACTCGTATAATTGCCTCTTGAAATATGAACGAAATTGGAATATATTAGTTTCAAGGAAACTAAAGTCATGAAAAATTCGATCAAGATCTCCCTCTTATTAGTTTTACTAGTTTTATTAATGCTAGATGGTTGTAAAAATCAGGCCAGGACTGATTCAGAAGGAGGAGCAGTTGACATGAGCATTAAAGTCACAAGTATATTCAATGACGGTGACATGATCCCCCAGGTGTATACCTGCGATGGTGGGAACGTCTCTCCACCATTTTCCTGGACGGGAATCCCGGGCAACACAGTCAGCCTGTCGCTTATCATGGATGACCCGGATGCACCTGGTGGCAACTGGGTGCATTGGGTACTGTATAATCTCCCACCTGATCTGAGCGGAATTGAGCAGGGAAAGTCGGGGGGTGGCACGCAAGGGATTAATGATTTTAAACGCCTGGGCTATGATGGACCGTGCCCACCCAAAGGTACCACGCACCGTTATTACATGAAGGTCTATGCCCTGGATACGATGTTGGATTTAAAATCAGGTGCCACCAAAGCCCAGGTGGAAAGCCTGATGCGTGGGCATATTCTGGCGCAAGGTCAATTGGTTGGGAAATTCGGGCGGTAATAGATCGGGAGAAAGGCGTTAAAGCGATCCTGGAGATAAAAATCTGGTCATTCAATCAATCAACTGGCATACCGGGTACCATTTCAAGCCCTGGAGCCAGGAGTGCTGCGCCGCCATCCATGGTGATTACCTGTCCGCGGATCATATTGGCTTCTGGCGAGCACAGGAATGCTACCAAACCTGCCACATCTTGTGGGCTAACCAGCCTGCCCGCTGGGGTGATCTTGACTGCTTTTTCCGTGAGATGGACGTCTGAGCGGACCATCTCGAAGTGTTGCAGCGCATCCGTCAGGATCATGCCTGGTGAGATTGCGTTTACCACGATGTTTTTGTCTGAAAACTCCACTGCCAGGTAACGGGTGATGGATTCCAATGCAGCTTTGCTGGCACCCACGACCACATAATCGGGCAGCACCCGTCCTCCACCCGGGCTTGAGATGGTGACAATGGCGCCACCACCACGCTTTTCCATGAGCGGTGCAGCCCGTTGGGCAGCGAACAGCAGAGACCGGGCATTGATATTCATCGTCCAATCCCAGCCCCTTGCTTTCTGTTGCATCACAGGGCGATTGTAGCCCGATGCGGCGTTATGGATATAATAATCAAGACCATCAAATTCCTGGGTGATGGCGTCAAACAAGTGATCGATATCCTCCAGCTCTCCCATGTTGGCTTTTACCAGCAACGCTTTCCGACCCAGCTGGCGGATGCTCTCAGCAGTTTCAATTGCGGGCTGAGGGTTGCGGAAATAGTTGACCACCACATCTGACCCCAGGCTTGCGAAATGCCTGGCGATGGTCGCCCCAATCCCCCGACCCGACCCAGTGACGAGTGCTACTTTATTTTCGAACATAACCTTTGGATGATGTTAATTCATGGTAGTGCATACGGATCTCGAAAACCCTTAAAGCAGCTTCGATTTTTATCCCCGAGTTCATTTTGCTCTGCCCTATGCGCCTGTCTTCAAAGTAGATCGGGATTTCCTTGATGCGATAACCCAGTTTCTCAGACAGGTAGCACATTTCCACCATGAAAACATACCCAGTGGAATGGACCTGGGCCAGATCAATGTTTTGCAGGGCTTTAGCCTGCCAGCATTTGAAACCTGCCGTGGCGTCTTTGGTCTTTGTACCCAAGATGACCCGTACCCAAACCGAGTTTGCCCACCAACTCAATAATCGACGATACCAGCTCCAACGTTCGTCCAGCCTGCCACCTTTCACGTAACGGGAACCAACCACCACATCGTAATCTGGGATGAATGCCAGTAGCTGTGGAATATAGCTCGGAGAGTGGGAGAAGTCGGCATCCATATGGATGATATATTGCGCCCCGTTTTCAAACGCCCATTTGAAGCCCTGAATGTACGCCGTTCCCAGACCCAGCTTCCCGGGGCGGTGCATGACATGCAAGCGGTCCGCATATTGGAGCGCCAGCTGGTCAGCCAGCTGACCGGTGCCATCTGGAGAAGCATCGTCGATGACCAATATCTCGAGACCTTCCACATTAAGCTCAAACAGGGCAGCAGTGATCTTTGCCAGGTTTTCAGCTTCGTTATAGGTAGGGATAATTACAATGGTGTTAGACATAGCTATATTTTACAACTTTTTTGCTTCCTGCCAATAACCTTCCATTTCATCCAACGACAGGTCATTGATCGTTTTACCTTGGGCATGGGCAGATTTTTCAATGTGCGCAAATCGCTCCCGGAAGCGGGCGTTCGTTTCCCGTAGGGCAGATTCAGCGTCAATCTCGTAATGGCGCGCCAGGTTGACCACAGAAAAGAGCAAATCACCTAGCTCATCCGCCTGGGAGGCTAGATCTTGTGCACTGAGAAGCTCATGACACTCTTCGTCGATCTTATCAACCACCCCGCGCACGTCTGGCCAATCAAAACCCACCCGGGCTGCCCGGCGTTGGATTTCTTCCGCTTGCGATAAAGCCGGCAATGCCCTTGCGACACCGTCCAAAATCCCCTTTTCAATCCCTCCGTTTTCCATGAGATCATCATTACGCTCGGCTGCTTTTAGTTTTTCCCAATTTTGGAGCACATGCTCAACACCCTCCACTTTCAGGTTACCGAAGACATGCGGGTGACGGCGTATGATCTTGTCATAGATGCTTTTAATTACCTGGGCAATGTTGAATTCACCATATTCGCTGGCAATCTGGGAATGCAAGGTAATTTGAAGCAACAAATCTCCAAACTCCTCGCGCATATGATCAGCATCATCCTCATCCAAGGCTGCCAGCGTTTCGTATGTCTCTTCCAGCAGGTTTGTGCGCAAGGTCTGGTGTGTTTGCTCACGATCCCAAGGGCAGCCATTGGGGGCACGTAAATGAGCGATAATTTCATGGAAAGCTTCAAAGGAGGTGCCTTTATCCAACGGAGGCAGGTAAAGGCTGGTGAGTAGCCCAATACTTTCGCTCTGATCGATGGAATACAGCGGTAAATTTTCTACCAGCTCATCCGTTGTGCCAGCTGCATGGACCAACCATGTGGGGTGCTCGTCAGGATAGTTTTCCATCAAGGTCAGCTTGATATCATTAGCCACAGCCTTGGAGTGGATCTGGGCGATTAGTGCAGGAGCATCAGGCGGGAAGGGGGGCACATGGGCGCTAGCCAACTCCAATGCATCGATGATCGCCAGGTGCGGCAGCGGATCGAGATGTAGTGCAGTAAAAGTCGGCTCGATGAAACTCAATCCCTCGATAACCTGCACGGGTATCCCTTCCAGGCTAGCACGCCGGGCAATCTCGGGGCAGGTGGCTTCAGCGACAAATGGGTGACCGGGTACGGCATAAACCACACCCTGAGGGCGCATGGAGAGCTGCAGGACCTGCTCAATTATTTGCGCATAGACATTATCAAAAGACGGAAGTGTATCATATAGGTCATCAAAGGAATGGACTTGCAAAGAGGCAGGAAAACTGGCCACCGTGGGATGTTGGCGGGTACGCAGATAGATTTCAGGCAGGCTTTCCAATAGCTGCCATGCCTGGCGTGTGAGGTGGGCAGGGTTACCTGGACCAAGACCAAGTAAGGTGATCATGGGTGTCATAGGACCTCTACTTACTGTAGACTGATTAATTCGTCAAAGCCAAATTAAAAAGTAATGCGTAAAACGCAACCTGTCAGCTACGTTTTTACGCATTACTATGGGTTACAAAGATTTAACGTTTGGTGTAAGTTGGAGCTTTACGGGCACGCTTGAGACCGGGCTTCTTGCGTTCCTTCACGCGAGCGTCCCGAGTCAGGAAGCCTCCCTTGCGCAAGGTTGGGCGGGCATCCGGTTTCATCTCCAGGATGGCACGAGCCAACCCCATCATGATGGCATCCGTCTGTCCGGTGACCCCACCGCCATTAACAGTTGCGGTGATATCCAGCGTACTGCGGGTTTCACCAACAGCCAGTAGGGGGGAAGTGATGGTTTCTACATCACCAGTCCTGCCAAAGTAATCTTCCAATGTCTTCTGGTTGACGGTGAACACGCCTGAACCACTGGAAACACGCACACGAGCGGTGCTCTCCTTGCGACGACCAATTCCTTCATAATACTGAGTTGTCATACTTACTCCTTAATCTTCCCCAGAACCTGATCCAAAGGTTTGGGATTTTGCGATTCATGGGGGTGCTCGGCACCTGCATACACCTTCATCTTTTTAATAAGGGATCGCCCGTACTTGTTGTGTGGCAGCATCCCCCAGACTGCGCTACGAATGACGCGCTCAGGGTGCCTGACAAGCTGCTGTCGCAAGCTGACAGATTTGATACCGCTAGGATATCCAGTGTGGTGGTAATAGAATTTATCATCCATCTTATTACCCGTCGCTTTGATATTTTCAGCATTGATCACCACGACATAGTCACCGGTCTCAACGCCTGGCGTGAACATAGGCTTATTCTTGCCAAGCAAAACGCTGGCAATCTGGGTAGCGAGGCGTCCAATATACTTATCCTTGGCATCAACCAAGACCCATTCATTTCTTATTTCATTCTTTTTTGGGACGTATGTCTTTTGCACGTCATCCTTCTCCAAAATTTAGACAGTTGGATTCACCCAGGGTGATCAAAACGACTGCCTTCAGATTTTTCCGTCTTATTTCGTATCCTCGTCCAAACAAACGACCTCAAGTGGGTAATGTACTTCTGCCAGGATCAACCCCTGAGCAGGAGCCAGGCCATGTACTAACCGCTTTGATGGATCATTCACTCTTGCATCTATCTCATACTTGCCTGAGTCAGGTTCCAGAGCATGCTGCAGGTCTGAGATATCCAGCATTCCCTGAGCAATCCTAACCAGCATAAACACTATACGGCGCACCATATGGTACAGGAAAGCTTGTCCCACAATCTCGTAAACGAGATAAGTTGCTTCCCGCTTCCAGTCTGATTGCAACACACAACGCACAGTATTGCCTCCTGATTGGGGCGGGGTGCCGAAGGAGCTAAAGTCGTGTGTGCCAACCAGCAGCCGAGTTGCTACGTACAAGCAGCTGAGTTCAACATCAGGCCAAACACGCCAGCCATAGGGCTCAAGAAATGGGTCCCGCACAGGCTGGCAGTAGATACGATAAAAATACTTACGCCAGCTGGCATCGTAGCGTGGGTGAAAGGAAGAACAAACCTGCTTCGCTTCCCTGGCTACCACATCCAGTGGTAAATGGTTGTTCAGTGCCTGCATAAGATCCTGTGGATCGTGATCCCAATCCAGGTCAAAAGCAATCACTTGGCCTGTTGCATGAGCACCTGTATCTGTGCGCCCGGCTGCCAGAATGGATTTTCCCTGCCAGTTGAGCTTGCGTAAGGCAGATTCAACCACACCTTGTACGCTTCGAACATTGGCCTGCCGTTGGAAGCCCTTGAAGTGAGAGCCGTCGTAGGCGAGGATAACTTGGTAACGTTCCATTGATGGCTGACAAATCCTGTCGTGACTGAGGGATGTTCACCTCAGACCACATGCCATCATTTATTCTTCGATCAACTCAATCAGCACCATTTCTGCATTATCACCCAGGCGTGGGCCCAGCTTATGGATTCGGGTATAACCGCCCGGACGATCTGCATAACGAGGTGCAATATCATCGAATAGTTTAATCACAGCCTTGGGATTACTCAAGCGAGCAGCTGCCAGGCGACGGGCATGAACCATCTTGGCATCACCATCCTTAATACCGTGCTTTGCCAGGGTGATCAACCGCTCCGTTTGACCTCGGATAAACAAGGCTTTTGCATGAGTGGTTTGAATGCGCTCGTGTTCGAATAATTGCGCAATCATGATTCGGCGTAGGGCAGCCCGTTCATCCTTGCTGCGGCTAAGTTTTTTTCCAGCTACTTGGTGTCGCATATCCAATTACTCCGCTTCGTCTACTTGTTGATCTCGGAGATAGCCCTTCTCACGCATCTTCTGGCGCAATTCATCCAGGCTTTTCTCACCAAAATTCCTGATGGACATGACTGCTTCCTCACCTTTATCGAGTAGCTCCAATACTTCTCCAACGGTAGTGATACCGGTCCGTTTGAGTGAATTGAACACCCGAACTGAAAGATCGAGATTTTCTATGGGTGTCTCAATCATTTCACTGGTGAGATGATCTTCCACGCCAGCCTCTTCGGTGAGCGATGCCAATGTCTCTTCACTGATACCTGCCAGATGGCGCAGGTGATCAATCAGGATTTTGGCGGAGGTGCTCAAGGCATGTTCTGGTGTGGATGTGCCATCCGTCCAGATCTCCAGGATAAGTTTATCGTAATTTGTGCTTTGCCCAACACGGGCAGAGCTAACTTCCCAATTTACTCGCCGAATGGGGCTGTAGATTGCATCTACAGGCAACTCACCGATGGGTAAACGTCCCGTACGATCGTCAGCAGGGGAGTATCCCCTACCACGTTCCACGGTCATATCGATCTCCAGATTTGATTTAGGATCATCCACGGTGAACAGGTAAAGTTCAGGGTTGACGATCTCAACATCCGGGTTAGAAACGATATCAGCTGCGGTCACAGTACCGTCTCCCTGTACTGTCAGATGAAGATGAGCAGTATCCACATCGAACAAACGCATACGCAATTGTTTAATTTGCAGCATGACCCGGATAACATCCTCACGGACGCCAGGGATCTCACTGAATTCATGTTGCACATCTGCGATACGTATTGATGTGACTGCCACTCCGTCCAAGGAGGATAACAAGACACGCCGCAAGGCATTGCCAAGGGTAATGCCATAGCCATGTTCCAATGGACTGATGACGAACTTGCCGTAGTTACGAGCTTCAGCTTCACGCTCGATCTTCGGCGTTACCATGTTACTTAGTCCTAACACAGTTCACCTCTTCCCATGCGCCTGGGATTATCTCGAGTAATACTCAACAATTAGTTGCTCGCCAAGGTTGGCATCGATTTCCGAGCGTTCCGGCATACGGACAACCGTCCCAGCAAGATCTTTGAGATCGCGGCTGAGCCAATTGGGAACATTGCGGTCTTCTGCCAGGTCAGCTAACTCTTTGAAGTAGGTTCGCTTGCGAGAGTTGGGGCGGACAGAAATAACATCACCGATAGCAACTGACATGGAAGGGACGTCCGTACGTTGTCCGTTTACAATGAAATGACCATGTGTTACAAGCAAGCGTGCTTTCGCACGGCTGTCTGCATATCCTAGACGATAGACAACATTATCCAACCGGCTTTCCAGGAGCTGCAACATTGTTAGACCGGTTAAACCACGCCGCTTTAGTGCGGTGGCATGGTAGCGACGGAACTGACGTTCCAATACTCCATACACGCGGCGTGCTTTTTGCTTGGCACGCAACTGACGTCCATAATCAGATTCACGTTTGCGGCGGAATTGAGCACTCTTTCCATGTATACCAGGGGGATATCCACGCCTTTCGAATGAACATTTGGGCGAGTAACACCGAGCACCCTTCAGGAATAATTTTTCACCTTCTCGCCGGCACAATCTACATACTGGCCCACGATACTTTGCCATAAATTCTTACCTCTTCCTTATGATTATTAATGATTAGACACGGCGCTTCTTTGGAGGCCGGCATCCATTGTGTGGTACAGGGGTCACATCGGTGATTGAAGTCACCCGCATGCCTGATGCTTGTACTGCACGGATGGCATTTTCGCGACCCGGTCCTGGTCCCTTAACATATATTTCAACTTCCTGCATACCCAAAGACTGAGCATTTTTCATCGCTAATTCGGCTGCTACCCTAGCTGCATAAGGTGTGCTCTTGCGAGAGCCTTTGAAGCCGGATGCACCTGCACTGGCAGCGGTAACTGCATTTCCTTGAGTATCGGTAATCGTGACAATAGTATTGTTAAAGGTTGCCATGATGTGCACCTGTCCCACGGACAGGAGGCGCTTGGTTTTGCGTGTGGATTTTCGGCGTCCAGTTGTTCCAGTTTGTGCCATAGTACCTCGCTATTATTTATTTCTTAGTTGCACCACGCCGTCGACCACGCCCGGCAACGGTCTTCTTAGGACCCTTACGCGTACGTGAATTCGTGCGAGTTCGTTGCCCACGAACGGGCAGGTTACGGCGGTGACGAAGGCCGCGGTAGCTTCCGATCTCAATCAGACGCTTGATGTTCATCTGTACGGAGCGGCGCAAGTCACCTTCGACTTTATAATGCTGACCGATGTAATCGCGTAACAAACCAACTTCTGCATCTGTCAGATCCTTGATACGGGTATCAGGGTTTACACCAGTGGCAGTTATGATATTTTGTGCATGTGAATCACCTATGCCAAAGATATAGGTCAGGCCAACCTCAACCCGTTTATTGCGTGGTAGATCAACACCTTCGATACGTGCCATAAGTCCTATCCTTGTCGCTGCTTATGTTTCGGATTATCGCAAATGATATATAAACGCCCTTTGCGTTTAACAACTTTGCATTTTGAGCAACGCTTTCGTATTGATGATGAAACTTTCATAACTTACTCCTAACAACTTCCAAGTGCATCCGAATAACCAAAGACCTGATTATACATGTCAATGCGTCTGCCGTCCAGACCTAATTATGTCAAGGTCAGGATGAGTGGCTCTCCATCGGTGATAGCGACGGAATGCTCCCAGTGGGCAGTTAATGAGCCGTCTGCCGAGACGACTGTCCATTCGTCAGGAAGCACGCGGGTTTGAGACGTTCCTACCAGGACCATTGGTTCTAATGCGATGGTCATACCCTGACGTAGGTTTTGACCTCGTCCGGCTGTGCCGTAGTTTGGCACTTGGGGTCCTTCATGCATCTGCCTGCCGACCCCATGTCCTGTATATTCCCGTGTGACGTAAAAGCCATCTTTTTCCACGAACGTCTGGATGGCTGCTGATATGTCACCAACCCGGTTTCCTTCCCGCATCTGGCGGATACCTTCGTAGAGTGCTTGCTCTGTAACTTTGATCAGCCGTTGGGCTTGGGAGGAAATTTCACCAACACCGATGGTGAAGGCAGAATCTCCAACGAAACCCTCAAAGGTTGAGCCGCAATCTACTGAAACGATTTCACCAGATTGCAATTTACGTTTGCCAGGTATGCCATGTACCAACTGTTCATTTATACTCACACATATCGATGCCGGGTACGGGTAAGGTCCTGGATATCCCTTGAAGGTAGGGGATGCTCCGTGCTTGCGGATCACTTCCTCCGCGGCTGCATCCAGCTCTGCGGTAGTGACTCCTGGGCGGATCAACTGTCGAACAGCATCTAGTGCCCTGGCATTGATTCGACCTGCTTCGCGCAGGGCGGCAATCTCTTGTGGGCTTTTAATGACTATGTTGCGTTCCCAACTCATTCGTTTCCGTTTCTCTGTATTGTCGCAAGCAAGTTACGAGTGACTTGCTCAATAGACTTTGTTCCATCTACTTCAGCTAAAACATCATGCTGGTGGTAATACTCAATCAAAGACAGTGTCTGTTCCAGGTAAACACGGATGCGAACTTTCACTGTTTCAGGGTTGTCGTCATCGCGTTGATAAAGTTCTGAGCCATCAAAATCACATACACCCGTGGTTTGAGGTGGGCTGTATTTTTCGTGAAAGACATGACCTGCTTTCCTGCATGTCCAACGACCGGGTAGCCGGTCGATCAGGACATTTTCAGGTACGGAGATATATGAAACTGATTTCACCTTCCCGTTTATACTCGAGAGCATAATGGAAAGCGCTTCTGCCTGAGCCGGGGTCCGTGGAAAACCATCTAAAATAGCTCCATTCTGACAATCAGGCTGAGACAATCTATCCCGGATCATGGCTATGGTTATTTCGTCTGGTACGAGCTCACCTTTATTGATGAACCCAGCGGCCAGCAACCCTAGTTGGGTCTGGTTCTTCAGATTTTGCCTGAAGATATCTCCTGAGGAGATATGTGGCAGGTGCAATTTCTCGGAAATGGTTTCAGCCTGTGTACCTTTTCCAGCACCTGGTGGACCGAGTAGGACGATAAAGTTGCTCATGCCATTACCCTTACCTCACAAGCAACGAGTCGTCGTAACCATGTAGTTTGAGATCGGCATCGATGCTGAAGAAAGTATCCTTTACAACACCAACTACGATCAATAATCCGGTGGCGGATGTCAATAATAGACCGGTGCTTTTCCCAAATGGCACCACCAGACCGACCAACCACGGCAGGACTGCTACAACACCCAAGAAAACAGCCCCGAACAATGTGATCCGGCGCAGGACCCGTGTCAGATATTTCTGAGTGGCGGCGCCTCGGGCAACGCCTGGGATTTGTGCACCTACCTTCTTCAGGTTTTCACCGTAATTCTGTTGGGCAAAAAGGACGTCAGTATAGAAGAAGGAGAAACCAACAACCATAAAGAAATATACAATCCAATAAAAATTACCAGTGCCACCGAACAAATTGACTATACTATTGGCAATGCTAGCCACGGTCGCGTTCGAAGATGTTGCAAAGAAGCTGGCAATGATGGATGGGAAAGTTAGCAGTGATTGGGCAAAAATGATCGGGATCATACCAGCCATATTGACCATCAGAGGCAGCGTGCCTTTGACAGGCATGGACATTCGGCTGCCCATTCGGCGCCCAGGGTACATGACCGGGACATTTCGACGACCCTGCTGAACGACCACGATGGCGAAGATTGTAGCTCCGCTGAGGAGAAGCATGAAGATCAGGCCAATCCAACGATAAGTTTGGTCCGCATAGATGCCTGAGAAGGTGGCAGGGATACGTGCAACGATACCAGCGAAAATGATCAATGATAGACCCTGGTTCCGCAACCCAAACTCAGAGATCAGCTCACCCAACCAGATCGCGAACATCGTACCTGCAGTCATACTGACGATGATTGTAAGAGAAGGTATGAAATTCTGAAATCCGAAATTCTGGATGACCGGAGAAAGACCGATACGGCTGGCTGTGTTGTTAAATATATTCACTTGCCCGACGGCTTGTAAGGCTGCCATAGGTACGGCTAAATAATAGGTCCATCTTTCCTGCCATTTTTGACCCTCACGGGGATCCTCTTGCATTCTCTTCTGCCATGAAGGAATGATCGGCGTAAGAAGCTGCAGGATTATCTGAGCGGTGATGTATGGATATACACCCATTGCCAACACAGAGAAACGGGAGACTGTACCACCAGATAACAAATCTAGAATATTGATCAGATTTCCTGCTGCACCACCCGAACTCAGGATCTGAGCCATTACATCTTTGTTTGCTCCAGGAACGGGGACATGGCAAGCAAGACGGTAAATCGCCAGGATGAGTAGGGTAATTAAAATCTTCCTGCGAATATCGTGTGCTGACCATAAATAACGCCAGGCAGACCGCTTCATGTTATTGGCTCCTTAACATTAATCTTACGATTTAATGATTTCAACACTGCCACCAGCGGCTTCAACTTTTTCTTTTGCAGTGGCGGTGATTCGGTGAACATTAACTTTCAGGGCTGTTTTAAGCTCCCCGCGTCCTAGAATTACGACCGGGTTTGCTGGATCGCGTATTAGTTGAGCTTCAGCGAGGGATCCGGGAGTGATCTCGCTTCCAGCAGGGAATTTTGCCAGCTGATCAAGGTTGACTTCGTTGTAATGAATCCGATTGATTGGGGTGAAGCCTTCACCGCGTTTGAAGGGTAATCGACGGAAGAATGGCAGGTTGCCTCCCTGGTTATATAAACGGACAGGTTTTCCCGCTCGAGCGCCCTGACCTTTCGTGCCTCGGCCTCCGGTTTTTCCCCTGCGGCCAGCAGTTCCACGACCAACACGGATGCCCTCTTTCTTGGCTCCAATTTGTGGTTTAAGATCATGTAGTTTCATTTATTTTTCCTCCAGCACAACCAAATGGGCAACCTTGTAGAGCATTCCCCGGAGGGTGGGGGTGTCTAAATGTTCCACGGTCTGGTGTAAATGCTTAAAGCCAAGTGCTCTTACCGTAGCTTTATGCTCTTTAGAAAAGCCAATCGGACTGCGAAGTAGGGTGACGCGGACGATTTTCCCTTTGGTTTCTTTTTTACTGGACATTCTTCCTCCGTTCCCAGAAGGGAGTTACATCCTTGATATCTTTTCCACGACGAGCAGCTTCTTCCTTTGGTGATTTTAAGGAGTCTAATGCTTGAATTGTGGCATAAACGACATTGAGCAAATTACTGCTGCGCAGCGATTTGGTCAGGATATCCGATACGCCAACAGCTTCAAGGACGGCGCGTACACCGCCACCAGCGATGACACCAGTACCTGGTGAAGCTGGTTTTAATAATACTTCAGCTCCACTAACCCGTCCAAGAACTTCATGGGGAATGGTTTTCCCATACAACCTTATTTTGTGCATATTGCTGTGGGCTTTTTCTGATGCTTTACGCATCGCATCTGGGACGGTGTTGGCTTTACCGACACCAATACCGACGCTGCCCTTATTATCTCCGACAACAACGGTGACGCGGAATGAGAATCGGCGACCGCCTTTAACAACTTTAGCCACACGACCAATTTCGATCACGCGTTCGTCAAGTTCTTGTTGCTCATATTCTGCAGTTGGATAGTCTGTCATGCTTTTCTCCATATGCGAAGGATTAGAACTTCAGGCCGCCTTCGCGCGCACCTTCTGCTAACGCTTTTACACGTCCCATGTATTTGTAACCGCCTCGGTCAAATGCGACGAGCTGGATGCCTTTACTCAAGGCGCGTTCAGCTAAAGTTTTCCCTACCAGGTGTGCTTTTTCTGCTTGCTTGAGTCCCTTTACTTTCTCCCGAAGTGCAGGATCAATGGTAGAAGCAGAAACCAAGGTGTTGCCTGCCTCATCATCGATCACCTGGGCGTAAATACCAGCCAGGCTTCTAAAAACGCTCAACCGGGGTCGTGCAGGTGTTCCAAAAATATTCTTCCGGACGCGCGTATGGCGCCGGTCGCGAGCCGCAGAACGTGTTTTATTATTACTTGCCATAGTTTTATCCCTTACCTGACTTACCAGCCTTACGGCGGATTTTTTCTTCCAGGTATTTAATACCTTTTCCAAGATAAGGCTCTGGAGGGCGTTTTTTTCGAATTTCATCAGCCATCTGTCCAACTTTTTGCTTATCCGGACCCAAAATTTTAATCTGACGCGTTTTAATATCTACCTCAAAAGCAATACCATCGAGGGGCTCGACAACGATAGGATGTGAGTACCCGAGGTTGAGCACTAAATTATTACCCTGCACCTCTGCACGATACCCGACACCATTGATTTCCAAAACCCTCTCAAAACCTGTGCTAACGCCAGTCACCATATTTTGGATGAGAGCGCGCGTGGTGCCATGTAATGCCCGGTGCGTGCGATCATCGGATGGGCGTTTGACATTTATAAGACCATTTTCCATTGATAAACTAATGTCTCGATGGATGTTGAATTCAAGAGCTCCTTTTGGACCTTTAACCTTGATCAATGTGCCATCAATGTTTACATCCACAAGGGGTGGAATAACGACTGGTAAACGACCTATTCTGGACATATCAGCCTCCTTACCAGATTTTGCACAGGATCTCACCACCCACGCCAAGCTGACGGGCGCGTTGCCCAGTCATGACGCCTTTGGGTGTGGAGAGAATGGCTACGCCCATACCAGAGAGAACCCATGGGATTTCTTGCTTGCCCGTATAAACCCTGTTTCCAGGGCGGCTGATGCGTTCCAAACCGGAAATAACAGCCTGGCGCTCACGCCGTTCACCCACATACTTTAATCGGATGCGTAAAACCTTTTGCACGGGCAGTTTGCTATCATCAACGATTTCATATCCACTGATGTAACCTTCATCTTTTAAGATCTGCGCAATAGCAGCCTTCATTTTCGAATTAGGTAAAGCCACCGTGGAGTGTTCAGCCATCACGGCATTACGTATCCGTGTAAGCATATCAGAGATTGGATCTGAAACAGTCATTTTGTTTTCCTCCGCCCGTTACCAGGATGCTTTCACAACGCCCGGAATCTTACCTTCCAGAGCCTGTTCGCGGAAACAAATACGGCATAAAGCGAATCGCCGAATATAACCTCGCGGGCGTCCGCATAATTTGCACCGATTGCGCACACGTGTGGGATATTTGCGGCGCATTTCACGGTATTTCATGCATGTTTTCGCCATTAGATTCCTTCCTTCCGAAACGGCATGCCAAGCATTTGTAACAGTTGCCTGGATTCGTCGTCGTTGTGAGCTGTTGTAACGATACAAACTTCCAGTCCGCGTAGTTTATCAATCTTATCGTACTCAATTTCTGGGAATACCAACTGTTCCCGTAATCCGAGAGTATAGTTGCCACGACCATCAAAGGCATTTGGTGAGATACCACGAAAGTCTCGCACCCGTGGTAAAGCTATATTCATCAATCGGTCCAGGAAAGACCACATTCTTTCACCGCGCAATGTAACTTTGACACCAATTTGGCGACCCTCACGTAGTTTAAAGTTAGCGATGCTCTTTTTCGCTTTGGTGATGATGGGTTTCTGCCCGGTGATCAATGTTAAATCTGCAACAGCTGCTTCGAGGGCTTTGGCATTGTCCAGTGCTTCTCCGACACCAATATTTACCACAACCTTGGTAACGCGTGGGATTTGCATGACATTAACGGTACCAATCGCAGCTTCGAGCGCAGGTGCAATTTCGTTTTGATATCTTTCTTTTAAATAATGCGTCATTGTAATTACTCCACAGCAGTGATTACTCTATCACTGCGCCACAATTCTTACACACACGCTGGCTCTCATTGTCTTCCCGTTGTATGCCCACACGAACCGGATTATCACACTTTGGGCATACTAACATGACATTACCAATGGCGATGGGCGCTTCGAATTCAATTATCCCGGGTTTGAGGGTACGACCTTGTGCCTGGACTTGTTTTTGATGCTTTTTACGCAAATTGATACCAGTAATGACCACTTTGCCTTCATCGGGAAGGACTTTGATCACTTTACCGCGCCTGCCCTTATCAATCTTGCGACCACTGATTACTTCTACAGTATCATCTCTACGAATTTTAACTTTCACAGCATATACTCCTGCACCAGGCGATCTAAAGAACCTCTGGTGCTAATGATACGATTCTCATAAATCCTTTTTCGCGCAATTCTCTGGCTACCGGCCCAAAAATGCGTGTCCCTTTTGGGTTTTGACCATCAGTATCCAAAATCACAGCCGCGTTGTCATCAAATCGAATGTATGATCCATCGTCTCGACGCCATTCTTTTGCACAGCGCACAATGACAGCCTTGACAACTTCACTTTTTTTAACGCTACCTTGTGGAGACGCTTCTTTGATTGCTCCAACTACGATGTCTCCCACACGACCATAACGCCGTTTGGATCCACCCATTACGCGGATTACCAACAATGAGCGACCGCCGGTATTATCGGCGACTTTCACCACTGATTCTTGTTGGATCATGGTTATGCCTCCGAAGTTTCTTCAGCACCAACAAACGAACGGCGGATGATCTGTTCGACAACCCAACGTTTATTTTTGGAGATGGGGCGGCTTTCTACTATTTGAACCTGATCGCCAACCTGGCAACCAAGCTCATCGTGCGCCATCAGACGTTTTCGGCTGTGGATCACTTTTTTATACAGTGGGTGGCGGTAGGATCTTGAAATCTCTACGACCACGGTTTTTTGCATTGCATTACTGGTAACAAAACCAGTGATTCGTCGGCGATTATTCATGGTTCTCCTCACTTTCAGGATTGCGGAGGCGCTCATTCAGTACAGTGGAAAGGCGGGCGATAATGCGACGTGTGTAACGTAAGCGTGTAAAGTCGGATAATTCGCCAGAGGTTAATTGAAAGCGAAACTTCATCAGCTCTTCCTTTGTGTCGTTAAGCTGGGATTCGATCGCAGCCGTGGATAGGGCTCGTACCTCATGGATCTTCATAACTCGCCTCCAGTTACACGCTCATGGCGACCAACGACTTTGGTTTTAATCGCCAACTTAAATTGTGCCAGGCGTAATGCTTGGCGGGCTTCATCTTCCGGTAGACCACCACCGACTTCGAACATTATTCTTCCAGGCTTAACAACCGCCACCCAGTACTCTACATTTCCTTTACCTTTACCCATGCGGGTTTCAGCAGGTTTTTGGGTGTAGGGCTTATCGGGAAAGATACGAATCCATACCTTACCACGACGCTTAAGGGAATGCATAATTGCCCTCCGGGCAGCTTCAATTTGACGGGCGGTTACCCAGCCGGGTTCTAAAGCTTGCAGGCCAAAGTCCCCAAAGTGGACATCGGCACCGCGCAACTCAGTCCCTTTCATGCGCCCGCGCATTTGTTTACGATACTTTACTCTTTTAGGCATGAGCATGGTAAAAATCCTCACTACTCACTGACATATACACCCTCGGTCGTTTCAACTTGCTCTTCGACCGTGGGTAATAATTCACCGCGATAAATCCAGACTTTAACACCAATGCGACCATAAGTAGTCAATGCTTGTGTCTGGTGGTAGTCAATATCTGCACGCAGAGTCGCACGAGGTACACGACCTTCGCGCATATTCACCACACGCGCCATTTCAGAACCACTCAAACGACCGCCAACCTCGACTCGGATACCTTGAGCACCCTGACGGATAGCCTGCTGGATGGCGCGCTTCATGGCGCGTTGATGGCTAATACGGCGTTCAAGCTGCTCAGCGATATTATTTGACACCAAGAATGCATCCAGATCAGGACTTTTGATCTCTTTGATCTCTAGATCAATCTTCTTGCCAACCATGGCTTCCAGGTGCTGGCGTAGGTTCTTGACACTCTCACCTTTACGTCCAATCAGCACACCAGGTTTGGCAGTGTTAACAACAATCTTAACTTTGCCGGGAAACCGCTCGATTTCGATACGGGAAACGCCAGCACGTGCTGCTTCCTTACGAACCAGATCGCGTAAGGCGAAGTCTTGGTGGAGCTGGTCGACGTAATCTCGACCTTCAGCATACCAGCGTCCTTCCCAGGTTTTGTTGATCCCCAAACGAAAACCAATCGGATTTACTTTTCGACCCATAATAGCTCCTACTTTCCTTCCCGCTCACGAAGGATGACGGTTATGTGTGATGAGCGTCGTAACCAGGGCAAAAATCTACCGCGTGCTCCAAAGCGACGCCATTTACGGGTGGTTGCTTCATCTGCGAAGATGCGGTAAACGTAAAGGTCATCACGGCTGACACCAAAGTTTTCTTCGGCATTAGCAATTGCCGAGTTTAATAGTTTTGAAACTGGATTGGCAGCGTAATTTGGCACAAATTTCAGCATGGTTATTGCCTGTACCACGTTCTTACCCCTGACCATATTGACCACCAACCGTGCTTTTTGAGCAGAAACGGAGGTGGAGAGAGCCTGTGCGCGAATATCATGCGTTGGCATAGCCTATTCCCCTTTCTTTATTTTCTTTTCAGCAAGATGGCCACGGAATGTGCGCGTGGGTGCAAATTCTCCAAGGCGATGCCCAACCATATTCTCAGTGATATAGATGGGTACATGTCTACGGCCATCATGAACGGCTACCGTGTGTCCCACCATCTGAGGAAAGATTGTGCTCGCTCGGCTCCACGTCCGAATGACTTTTTTCTCGCCATGCTCATTCATGGCTTCGATTTTCTTGAGTAATTTAGGTGCCACAAATGGCCCTTTTTTCAGAGATCGTCCCATTTTCTCGACTCCTGGTATCTATGGACTACCTACGGCTCTTACCGCGCCGGCGGATGATATATTGATCCGATAGCTTATTTCGGCGGGTCTTATATCCACGGGTCGGCTTACCCCAAGGACTCTTAGGTCCGGGCATACCGATGGGTTGTCGACCTTCACCACCACCATGGGGGTGATCACGCGGACTCATAGCGGTGCCACGCACGGTTGGGCGAATACCCATATGGCGTTTGCGACCAGCTTTCCCGAGTTTTATATTGCT
>Ga0315276_10000658_pt1 | contig 29890 bp, 34 predicted proteins | sample YL17G05_0_MG_FD_204542 | JGI IMG/M metagenome (GOLD analysis project Ga0315276, IMG submission 204542) | Sediment microbial communities from Yellowstone Lake, YNP, Wyoming, USA - YL17G05_0 | ecosystem: Environmental > Aquatic > Freshwater > Lake > Sediment | place: USA: Wyoming | collected... | reverse complement strand
TACTTTTTACCTTTTGATGTTACTTTTTTTAAAAGTAACTAAAGTAACATCAAAAAAGCTTTTAGAAAAAGCTTAACCAAAAATAAGGGATTTAAAAACAATATGTATTATATAGTAATTTATATTGTTAATGTCTATAAAAGTAGAATCGTATAAAGTTTTGGACAATAATATAGTGTTAAAATTTAATAAATCATTTACTAAAATTAATTATATAAAATCCCAATCATTTTCTAAAATATCTGACACAAGTGTTGGTGAATTGGAGTCTGAAGAATTTGGAATAAAATATTCCAAGCCAAAAAACACTATTAATTTATTTATAACATCAGATTGTCATTTTCTTTCAATTTTAATAACAAATGTAGATGACAAACAACTATATTATTCGTACTACCTTACAGTTGGTTCACATCTTCAAGAAATTAATAACAAATGCCTTACCAAAGACGATTATATTTACAAACGCATAAAAAATGAAAATATTTTCGCAATCCTTAAAAAAAAGAGTTGATCGTAAGAAATGGAAACTACAAAAATATGTAAACGTTTAGATAATTTATCAGCAGATTTAAAAAATAGTTGTACAAAAGATATTCTACACATTTTTGATATCATATTTGATGAATATGATATAGTTTATAAAAATACTGATAAAATTGTAAACAAACAAATACTAACAGATAGATTACGTGATTTATTAAATGAAAAAGTTCAAGAAGAAATACCTGTATGTAAAGGATTTTCTCAAAATGGAAATAAATGCTTTAAACGAAGTCAGCAAAACTCAAATTATTGTAAAGTACATGCTTATTTAGCATTTAGAGAAAAAAATGCATTGGTATCTAATAACAAAATTGACACCTTATTATCTAATAATAAAAGTGCACTTTATACACAGATGAATTCTAAAAACAAAATTGATATTTTATCATTGGAAAAAACATTTATAAACGACTCGTTTTATTACCACGACAAAAGTTTTATTTACGATAAAGAGTCGCTAGAAAAAGTTGGATATATTGAAAATGAAAAGGATTTTATCTTGACAGATGATCCGTTTATTTTAGAAATTTTATAAAAGGAAATATATCATGATAATAGCAACAATTAGTTTATGTATATTTAGTTCAGATGAAAACAATTGTTTGTTTAAAAAAGTTTGCTGATAAAAGATTAAATGAACAATTATACCTAAAGGGATTATCGAGGCGTAATATTTATATCCGTAAGTTCTAAATAATTTACCACTAAATAGTAAAAGATCTACTAAATAAAATCCGACAATAGAAGAAACCAAATCAAAAATTGCCACACCTTTAGAATTAGTATTGTATAAATTCGTTGGACTTTCTAATATCCTGTATTTTCTTAAATTTGTAATTGTATCCATATACAATTATACGTATAAATAAAATTTTTAAACTAACATTTTTATGAAAACATTTTTATCTATTAAAAAAATGTCTTATATTCATCTGTATTCATTAAATCTTGATTAATAGGTTCTATTTTCCCATTCCAAATTTTAGGTATAGTATTTCTATCAATTTTATATTTTTCAGAAATACTTTTTATAGTTATATTTGAATATTTTAATTTTAAAATTTCCATAAATTCTTTATCTGTATATTTTCTTTTAATCTTAGATATACTTTGTCCTAAATTATATTTATGTTCATCTGATAATTTTTTACCATAAAAATGATGATTTACACCTTTATGAGAATCACTTAATTTTTGTTTATATTCATCTGAAAATGTTTGACCATAAAAATGATGATTTACTCCCTTATTCGATTCACTTATTTTATCTTTATGAGCTTGTGATAATGATTTTCCATAAAAATGATTATTTGTGCCTAAATTTGCTTGACGTATCTTTTCTATAGCTTCAGGTGTATGTTTATACCCTGATGTACCATCACCACCTTTTGTTAAGTTATAACCTCCTTCTTTCCAATATGTTTTATGTTCTTTAATTAATAAAATTTCAAGTATATTCTCATATTCAATTTTACATATACATAAAACATTTACTTCAAAATTATTAATGTTGTATTTAATAAAAGCATTGTATAATTTTGAACAAGCATTATCTGTTGTATCTGTTAATAAAGATTTTTTATATTCACTGCATTTTCTAATATGATTATTAAAACGTTGATAAGCACCATGTATTTCTAATCGTTTTCCTAAAAAATGCTTTGCTTTTCCAATATAAGAAATACCATTTATTTTATTTGTAATTTTATAAATATCTGAATATCCTTCTCTTAATTCATAAGTTTTAGTAATAAACTTTTTCATATTATTTTAATAATATTTAAATAATTTTCATTTTTTAAATATAATTATACGTATTGTATCAAATGTAATTTTGATACAAATTGACGCTGTAATTCCTTTGATTGATTAAAAATTATATCATCTAATATATCACTCGCCCATTTACGAAATTTCTTAGCTATTTCCTTTTTAGAACTGTAAAGTAAACGATAAACTCCTCTACTTGTTAAAAAAATAGTATCTTGGTTACCACTATTTGATGAGTACGTGGTACGTACTACCTTTTCATCTTCGTCAAAATTAACAATGCTTGTTCTAATATTTACAATATCTAAAACTTTCCCTATATCTTCATTTTATGTTTTATTTATTATAAAATATAAAATATTCATTTTTACTGTTTTGGTAATTATAATTAGTTCGAGTACGCTAACCCGCCCATACCAGCCATAATTCTTCGCAAATACCCCACCTTTCGGTGAATTTAAAAGGGGCTAGACTATATCTTAAGCAAATTCATACGAATTTGCCCACTAACATTTAGTCGTTGAACCTTCACCCGCAAATAGTTATAAACTATTTGGTAGGGTGCTTGGATGCGGATTGTCCAATCCTTCACATTTTTACTATCGGGTTCGGCTATTAACCGAGATCCTTTTAAATGTTTCCAAATAAAAGTAGTAGTGAAGGCTCTAAGGAGGTTCCCGCAGTTTGAAAGTGTCGCAAAAAATATTTGACATAGTCAAATACATTCCACTAGCAAATCAATTTCTCGATTTACTTTTTGTGTCCAAAAATTAAACACGTTGTAATTAACTGCGTAAACACGAAGTTTTGCAGAGTCATCAACATCAACGGAAAGTTGAAGAGTAGCGTTATCAATTCTGGACATGTTTACAGTCCCAGAAGGTTGATGTTGCTCTGGGTTAAGAGCAAACGAGTATACATAGATACCATCAGATGGGACTCTAGTATGATGTTGATATGGTTGAACAAGGTTAAAGTAAGATCCTTCTCTAGTAGAGAAACGATCTTGACCATTAAGTTGAAGTTTAGCATCAACAACCGTGTTTCCATTGATAGCAGTTCCAGAGTCACTTGAAAAATCAGCTGGGTCATTATCATCTTCGTGAATAACCCAAATAAGTTCTTTACAAGGATGGTTAAGAGCAAGTTTGCTCTTGAGAGAACTGGATCCAGTAGAAACTGATTCAGCACCAGTAAATTGAAGTTGTTCAATCAAATATTCGTGTTGAACTTGAGCAAATTGTCTTCGTTCATCAGTATCAAGGTAAATATAATCAACATACAATGAAGCATCCAAAGCTGGAGATCCATATCCGGATCCCTTAACTATCGATGCAAGGGAAGCAAAGGTAATGTTGAATTTGACTTCGTGATATTGAAGCGCGATAAGTGGAAGAGCAAGACCTGGATTTCTGCAAAACCAAAATTGAAGTGGAATGTAAAGGGTTGATGCTGGGGAAGATCCATCAGCAGTGCTGGTAAGAGCAGTTACGTTACCAATCATTTCGTTATAACCATCTGCTTTTTCAGATGTTTGGGTCAATTCATTCCAAATAATGAGCCAATCACCATAATGTTTGTCAATAGTTTGACCACCAATTTCGATAGAAACTTCGTCGATCAAAGCGTGACCAACTTGAGCAACCCATCCAACGTTGGTTCCAGCCAAAGCTGGAAGATCAACTTGAAGATAAACTTTGTGGATGAGATCACCATTTCTTGAAACAGTGCATGTAACTTTTCGTCCGAAATCTACAGTTCCGTTAAAGGTTTGTTCAATAGATTCGATAGCGAAATTTGTGTGTCTACGATAGACAACTTTAAAAAAAGTAATTTGAGGATTTCCAGTACATTTCCTCTACCTTATTTTTCAATAAGGATTAGACTATATCTTAAAAAGAATTTATATCAAATGTGTCAAAATCTAATAAAAATTCTTCCGAAAACCATTTAGTCGTTGAACCTTCTTCTTTAAATTTTTCTAATTTTTTTTTAATATTATTTATTTGATCTACCTTGCCTTTTATCGAAGACTTCGGTAAAGGTACCTTGCCTTTTATCGAAGACTTCGGTAAAGGTACCTTGCCTTTTATCGAAGACTTCGGTAAAGGTATATCAAACGATGATTTTTTAGATGAATTGTATTTTGCAGTAACCGGTACTAAATTACTCCAATTCCAACATCTCAATTTAGAATTTTCATCTGTTAAATCAAATTTATTAACTGGTAAAACGTGATCTATAGACCAGTATGAACCATAATTACCCCAAGTCATTTCATTGGTAAAATTATATTCAAACCACTCTCTTAAATATTGAATATTACATCCTATATAATTCATTGTCGAATCATTTTTAATTAAAACAGTTCTTAATCTTGCAGCTAATGATTTTTTTAATCTATAATTAATATTAGATTTGCTCTCATTTCTACACCATTCAGTTTTCTGTTCTGTTAAAAACTTAGGATAACAAAGTAGACAAATTTTTTTTTTATAAAACTTTTTCAATTTAGCAAAATTTATTAATGTTTTTTCTTCATTACATTTTTCACATTTTGCCATAATTGTCATTATCTTATTTTGCCTTTTTATTTTTTTCCTATTTTTATCCTTTTCATTTAAACATTTCTTGCATGTTTTCGAAAATGAATCATCTCTTTCTGTATATTTTCTATATTTATCTATTGTTTTATTTAAAAAACAATTATCACATGTTCGTTCTTCCATATTAATTTTAAAATATAAAAAAATTTCATTTTTAAAGAAACTTGGATGCTGATTGTCCATTTAATTAAAATTATTAATTTTAATTTCATCTTATTTATTTTTACTGAAGAACTAATAATCTTTAAAATTATTACTTCTTGCGACTAACGTCACTACCCAAGTTTTTGTCTTGGCCACACAATTCTCACGAATTATGCTTAGTAAAATAAGCTTTAGGAGTTTCCAGCAATTTGATTTTCTTACTAGGGGTTTTCAAATAATTATTATTTAATTATTTCCCTAATTAACATCAGTGGAAACAAGTTCCACAAAAGGCTTTATAAATATCTTATTTTTTCAATATTCCCTGATGTTTTTATACCCTACTGGATTTTAAGGTAAATATCCTGTGCTCCGTCGGTTTATCTTTTAGTTTTCACTAAAAGCCGGACTATATCTTAAGCGAATACAATTCGCCCATTTCCATTTAGTCTCTGAAGATTCTCCGTTAATTTTTTATTCTTGTTTTATTATTTAAATATCTTGATATTTGTGATTGGTTTATATTATAAATTAATGCTATCTTTTTTTGTGAAAGATTAGAGTTTTTAAGTTTTCTAATTTCTTCTATTTGTTCATTAGATAATTTACTATTTGGATTTTCTTCATTGTTTTTATATAAACATAATGTATTGTCATTTAATGCATCTTTTGTATTTTCTTTAAAAGAACCTAACTTTAAATGCCATGGATTTATACATCTTCCATTATTTTTATGTGAACATTTATGAAGAACAATTGAATTTTCTGGCTTATATTCTGGAACATTTTCTATAAAATTATGATACATTATTCTATGTGTATGAACATAATTTTTATTGTACCAAATAATACCATGTTGATGTCCTTTACCATTTTTATCCTGGACTGTACCAATCCATATCCAACAAGTATAAAAGTCTAAATTACTATATAATACATATTCTTTCTAAATCTTTTTTAGATAACTTTCCTAATTTTCCTATATCTGGTATATTAGTTCTTTGTTTATTTATCAACCAATCCATAATATATAATATTTTAATATTACAATAATATTCAATTTTTAGGAGCTTTCCTGCGGATCGTCCAATCCCTTGCATTTTTACCATTGGGTACGGCTATTAACCGTGTTCCTTTATAATATTTCTAAAATAAAGTGGTAGCAAAGACTCTAAGGAGTTTCCCGCAATTTGAAAATGTCGCAAAATTTATTTTTATGTAAATTTCACTAGCCAGTTATATATGTAATTAATTTACACCCGTATTTTATACTATTTTCCCTTTATAATTAATACGGTGTTATAAAGGTAGCTGACTATTTAGCCCTATGGAATTACAAGGCTACTAATTGCATTAATCCACCACCCATTTGTTTTTTGTTTTTATAATATTCAAAAAGAAAAAAAAATTACTAAATTAACTTAATAAAACACACTTAAAATCAAAATACAAATTGTAAAACTTTTAACTGAAATCTTATTTTTTTATATAAAATCAAACCATAATTTATATAAAAAATAAAACTTAATACACAATAAAAAATTAAAATATTAAATGATTTAAACGCAAAGAAGATTTTTACAATTTTAACCACAAAGCCTGTGTATGAATACTAGGTTCCCAAGTAACTATAGAAGTATGTGATTGTCTACATTGATAACAAGATCCAGCGTACATAACATTTTGACCTATTTTATACGCCGTGTTAGGCATCCAATTTGCAGCCAAAGCTGGTGCTGGTTTAGCTGGAGCTGGTTTAGCTGGTGCTGGTGCTGGTTTAGGGGGAGCTGGAGTTGGTTTTGCTGGAGTTGGTTTTGCTGGAGTTGGTTTTGCTGGAGTTGGGTTTGGTGGAGTTGGTTTTGGTGGAGTTGGTTGTGGAGGAGCTGGTTGTGGAGCCGATTGGTTAAAAATTTTTTGAGCAGTGTTAATAATAGACATTGAACTTGGCTCACCACTTTTTTGATAACTCCAAACAAATAATCCATTTGTAGAATTTTTATCACTAACAACAGCTTTGGAATATCTTTCAACTTCAGAAAGAGTTATTACGTGACCACCCCAAGCTTCAGGTGGTACTTCTGCACCAATCAATATAGGTCCATTATAATAACTTCTATATGACTTAAATGCTGTAACAGGATCATATACTGGACTGGCATCGTAACTCATTAAACAGATAAAATCTAAATCTTTTCCATTTGATTGTAAACCAGGGATGCACATTCCTGTATTTTGCCCAGAAGGAGCTGCATTAGCAAATTCGCCAACACCATATGCACCTATAGAAAATGCAGCTATTGAAACTAAACCTTCAGGGTATATACTTCTTACTCCATTTATAATAGGACCTAACAAATGAGCTTCTTGAGCACCACCGTGAGGTTCCCAGTCAATATCAATACCATCTACACCTAAATCATTTGCAAAATCAACAACAGCTCTAGGATTAAATCCATCGAATGGATATGTAGCACCACCTACACTTAACATTACAACAACATTTCTTTTGCGTAGGATTTGAATAGCTTCTTTTACTACAGAAAAATCAGATGAAAAATCCAAACCAGTACCAGTAAAAGTATTAGATCCCTTTACATAAGTACTATTTGGTTTTATAAAAGATAAAAATATCACATTAATTGGAGCAGGTACTTTTGCTAAATCTAAAGCCGCACCAGAACTTGCCCAAGGACACGACCACGATTGGAAATATACACCTAAGGGACGTTTATTATTTAATAATTTTTGAAATTTCATTTAGAACCACTGCTATATAATTATAGTAACAAAAAATGTTTTTGATAAAACTTTTTTAAAAGTAAATTTCTTACCGTTGTCGATTTGCTGCAAAAGAATGGAGCTTTAGATAGCATAAAAGCTCAGCTCCGCTCTTCAATCAAGCACTTTGGCTCTTCAATCAAGCACTTTGAATCAAGGGAAGAACAAACCGCTTCTTCACTCATCGTCATTTCTTATAATAAATATAAAAGTTTTTTATAATACCATTTAAATTAAAAGAATTTCGTGAAAATTTAGATATAAACTGGAAAAGTTGTTATGGTAAGTCGATTGGTTTATGGAAACACGAATGGGTAAAGCATATCAAAATTTGCGATTTTCATTTACAGAAATACCAATTCCGGTTTCTAAATCGTGACCTCTACTGCAAGAATAAGTTTGTGTAGTGTCCCAACAATGCTAGAGCGTTTAAAATTTGTTGTATAGAAACATTTCCTGTATTATTAGTATCTAATTTATTAAAAAATCGTGTTGTCATTTCAACTACTGTTTCAGGTAGATTTGGGTAAGTATTGGAATTCATTTTATAATAGTTATAAACAAATCACCCATACCATCCGTATCATCCATCATTACAAACGATGCATCTTTTTTACATAAAAAAACATTAGAAAAAGACCCAACCTCAAAATCTTGTATAAAATTTACATTACTCATTAATCTTACTTGAAAAAAAAAAATTTACGATTCGTACACCATTTCAAAATACTCTTTTGCAGCACAATAGCCAATATCAATTAAATTACGTTTACGCTCTTCGTTTAAAGAAAAATTAATAGAACTAGTTACACTTTGCGTCTCTATACCTATAGTATGATCTCTATATTTATAAGACAATGTTGTTTCTCTTTCTTTTTGTACCATATAACACGTAATTAAATTTCCTAAATAAGTATAAAAAGAATCAATAGATTCATCAATTTGATGAAATTCACCCCGTGTTACTAATTTTAAACCTAGCACATTATCTAATTTACTATCATATTCTTTTATAGGATAATTATTAATTAATCCTCCATCTACATAACACTCACTACGATATTTTGTAACTGTAAATACTAATGGTATCCCAATTGACATTCTAATAGCTCGTATTACTCGTAAAGACGGAGATGAATTTTTATCAAAAACTTCTGTTTTGTATTTATTTAGATTTGTAGCAACAACTCTAAAATTAATTCCAAAGTTGGTATAAATATCAGCAAATGTAATATCTTTAGAATATCCTTTTCCAATAATCAAGGTCTCGATCCAATTTACAATTCTTATCCCAGAATCAAAACCATATCTTTGTAAAAAATTTTTTATACGAAATTGTTTTAAATCTGATAAATTTTTTGATACAATTTCATCAACCAATTCATCATATGTATATCCTAATATATACAATAATCCTACTATACTTCCAACTGATACACCCAAAATTTCCTGAATATTTATATCAATTAGGTCTTCTTTTGTCTTTAATTCATCTAAATATTTTAATGCTCCTATATATGCTATACCTTTTACTCCACCACCACTTAATATCAACGTGTTTATTATTTTTTTCATTTAAAGTTCTTTAGAAGTTTTACTTTATATAAATACAATAAAATATAACGTTTACCTTACTTTTCTAAAAATATCCCTAAACATCATATCTCTTGATTCTTTTATACCGTATACTTTTTCGGAAAAATCAAAATCATTCATATTTAATGTTATTTCTTTATACAAACTTAAATCAATATTGTGTTTATATTCTAAATAATTTAAAAACATATCAAATTTTTCATCTTTATCAAAATAATAACAAAAATATCTAACATATTCTGTTATATCAAACATAAGGTCACCACCACCACCACCACTAGAAGACAAATTTAAATGACAGTTTACAATTAAATTTTTAGCAGCTAAACAAATATCATTATTTAGTTTAAAATCCAAAATATGTTCTTGTACTTTTTTATCGCAAGTAGATGAAAAAACAACCTTGTAATTCTTATTATTTTTAATTACATTATATGTTATATAATGATATAATACATGCACATTACTAATTTCAACAATATTATCTAATCTTTTTGTAAAATACAAGTATACCTCTACAAACATCCTAACTACTTGGAAAAAACTTCTAAAAAAAAAGTTAATTATTACTTCAAACATCAAAAATTTGTATTTATTTAAAACTAAAAGTTTATTACTTTTAAATGGATTTCTTTCAATTTTTACAAAAATCAACAGATGATGACGATTCGAAAAAATCTAAACGAAAAAATAAATCGACACATAAACACCAAACAGAGGACTTCAATGTACCTTGTCGAACCGATAATGTACTAAAGGAAACCCAAAAACGTGAAATGGAACAGGCTCACTTATATATAAAACGTGGTGATATGGTCAGAATTGTCAATGTACCAAATAGTATGCTAAATATTTACAAAGGATATATAGGTGAAATTAAAGACTATAAAATAGATCAAGATTCTGTATTAGTTTTTTTACACGGTATAACATCAGTCACTTTTATAAAATTTCCACTCGTACATTTAATAAAAATACCATAAAAACCTTACTTTTTAAATTAATTTAAATTTGTATAAGTAATAGTTTTTTCACTTTTTAATACTTCACGTATTGTCACAGATGCCACTTTTGTATTAGATAAAGTACCTTGCCTTTTAATATTAAAGGTGTTCGTGTTAATTGTTTGTTCTATATTGTCTTTATTTATAATATAGCAGCATTTTTGTTCTCTTGGATTTCTATTCAATAATACTATAAAGACATTACTATATATTTCTTTAACATTACCAGTTGATATATAAAAAAACCATGTTTCATTAGTCGATTTTAATTTTAAATTTTTAAACATTTCATTAAATGTTAACAAACCATTTTTGATAATGTCGTCTTTACATTTAATATTAAAAGGCAAGGTACCCCCCTTTTTATAATTTACTAACTTGTTAATACTATGACTATTACAATTTAAAGTTAACTGTAATTTTAAACTCTGTTCTATAAATTCAACATCACCATCTACGTCAATATAATAATACACATCTAATAAACATTTTTCATTCATCTTGACGTTTGTGTATTTTATATTTATTTGTAAATTTTTTATTTTTTTTTGCCTTAATTTTTTTACCTCTATAATAATATACATGTACACTAAATATGAAAATTATACATCAACATCTGGGCTATCTACTAAAATGTGGGGACCAAGTGGTTGGTATTTCTTATTCTCATGTATTATGGGAGGATACCCACCACAAATAAACGAAAAGGATAAACATCATTTAGTTATTAAAAAACATTTTAAAAACCTGATATTAAGTTTAGCTTATACAATGCCTTGTATATTTTGCCGTGAATCATTTAAAAAATTTTGCGAAGAATTGCCTATAGAAAACTCCATGGGATCACGTATGGATTTAATGAAATGGTTGTATAATATTCGAGACAAAGTTAATAAAAAATTAATTTCGCAAGAAAAACAATGTTACAATAATGAAAAACTTCGTTTAAAAAAAATGTACTATGCAAGACCACCTACAAAACAACGAACAGAAATGTATTATAAAAAATTAGAAGAATTTAAAGAAAAAACCCTAGTAACACAATCATCTCCTCCTTTTAAAGAAGTCTTGGAAAAATATGAAAGTATTAGAGCAGTTTGCTCTAAGCAATCAAAAACTTGTAGTTTACCAAAGAAAAAGCTTAATTAAAAAGTGGGTTTTTAAAATTCTAAATTATTTAATTCATATTTGATTTTAGTAGTTTCTAGTTTATTTAACTCTTCTGCTTTTAGATTATATGCTTTTGCTGCATCTATTTCATCTTTAAATGTACCACAATTAATTACTTTACCATTATTTTTAATATATGCTCTAAATTTACCAGAATCATTTCGTATAGTAACACCAGTAAATCGCGAATAACGTTGTTTTTTTGTATTTTCTAATTCGCTTATATGATTTTTTTCAATTGTTATAAAATTAGTAATGTCGTTTAATGTATAATTTGTTTTGAAATTATTATTGAAATACAAAGCTTGTTCATTATATACTTTAGCACATTCTAGATCTATTTCGTTTTTTATCAATTTAAAACTTTTCTTTTTATATTGAATACTTGCTTCAAATATCCCTTTAGATCTTATAAAATATACACCATTAAAACTTGAAGTTTTATTTTCATACTTGTTTTTATAATTTTCTTCTAGTATATCACGCGGATTTGGGATGTAATCTTCTATTTCATTTAATTGATAATTTGTATTTTGTGTTTTATTTAAATAACTAGCATAGTCATTGTAAACTACTGCAGCTTCTACTTCTGTAGTATAAACTCCCAGAAAAATAGTCTTGTTATCGTAACCTATTCTTGAAGCCCATTTATTATTTTTTATACACCACGAAACACCATTATATTGACTCAATTTATTAGGATGAGTTAAAAAATTAGAATTTGTATATTTTTTTGTTTTCTGATCTTTATCTACTATTTCTAATGGTAATTTTTCTGCATATATTTTAAATAATTCGTGATCTATAAAATCATAATTATCAGTAATACCAATACTTTTCTTAATTATATGAATGGCATAATTCATTTCATATGTATCTGAAAAATAAAACCATTCGTTACGCTTTTTTATTTTGAATGGTTCTAGTAATACATGAATTATTTTTTCAGCTGATTTCATGTTTTTACATTTAAATACACCAACAAATTCTAATGTTTTTTGACTAGAAGAAATATTTAATGTTGTTAAACGTTTGTCTGGATTATCACATAAACCTATTTTATATGAACCTGTACTAGAAGTATCATTTATTAAATATATATAACCAGATTTTGTACAAAATCCTTCTGTTTCTGGTTTATTTTCTAATAATTTAATTCTTTTTTCTTGCTCTTCTACTAAGGTTTTTTGTTCTTCTAATTGCTTTTGTAATTCATTTGCTTGTTCTTCAAGTAATCCATGTAATAATTGTTCTAATTTATAATAGTATTTTCTTATAGATTTACTCCGTTCTGTATTAGCTAATAAACAGAGTGACTTAAATGTTTCTACATTCATTACTACTTTTTCTTTATTTAATCCTGCTCCACCGTTTGTTTTAACCTGCTCCGCCGAATTGAGGAGCAGGTAGTCCGTACCCCTTGTAAAATGTTTTTCCACTACACGTTTACAATTATCTCTTCGGCTAAAGCCTAACCATTTCCATACATCATCCATTTCAATTATAAAATCTGTTTTACAATCATATTTCAAGTAACAATAAAAACTTGCTATAAACAGTTGTTGGTCGGAATCACTAAACGTTTCTTTTATTCTATCAAGTAATTGTGTTTGATAATGGTTAGATAATTTTTCTAAAGGATTGTTTTCAATTAATTGTACGATATCAAGTCTTTCCAAATTCATTATATTTTTATAATTTATAATGATTTTTTATCTTTAAACTCTGATTTGTCAAAAGTGGCATTTTTGGTTAAAAATGACAAATAATGATTTTTTTATTTAGACACCGATTTCAAATTGTCTTCGCAATTGAGCAGGGCTTTGTTCATAACTGCTTTGATTCCATGGTCCAACGCTTTCTTTAGGGACAGGTGGCAATGATCGTATATCGTGATACGGGATTTTATTACTTTGCATTACCGTATTAATCCCAACGTGATAACCACTGATTAAGAAATTTTGTTCCTTTAATAATTTAGATACTGGGTTTTCTTTGGCGAATTCGTTTGCATCATCGTATTTTGGCAACAAATCTTCTGCTCCCAATTGAGTAGTTCCAGCAACTACTCTATCAATTTGTTTTTGTTGTTCATCTACAACGACTGGTTGTTCTTGTTGTAGTTCTAGTCCATTTCCTAAAGCCAATGAAGGTTGTTGGACTTCTTGGACTTGCTGGACTTGCTGGACTGGAGCCATTGGAAGTTCTTCTGAAATATTTTCTAAACTTTCAAAAAACGAACCTTTCATATAATCTTTCATATATACGTATATAAGAACAATTACAATAACTGCTAGTAAAACATTTACCATACCACTTGATTGAAGAAAATCTAGTATTTTCGCCATACTTTTGTTTTAATATAGTATAATAAAATAAATTTTAATTTTAATAATTTAATTTAATTACCACTAAATTTAAAAACAAAATTTTTACAATAATAAAAACAATTATCAAAAAACTTATGTATAGTGATTTTGAAGAAGTGGATGAATACGAATCAGAATTTACACATGACGATTTTTTAGATTATTATAAAGATGATGTTTTATATATGTTAGAAGATATGAAATCTAGATTTAAAATGTCACCTTTTTTTATGACTAATGTGAATTTACCTATATTAACAAATTTTTTTATAAATCAAATAATTAAAAGACCTACCTTACCCATTATTAATAATCATATTTTTCTCTTTAGTAACTATTATAAACAAGAATTAGAAATATCGTACAGTATAGTGTATAAATTTATAAAACGTTTTAAAATTATTTCACCATATAATTATTGGTTATATTTTTGTTATAGGTATAGTGATTTATACGAGATTCAAAAATACGCATAACTAAGACGCAATATGAAAAAAGACTTGAACCAACTTGTAATGTATACCGAACTATTCGGAAAAATACATTCGTTATGAATATTTATATAATATAATTTCATATAAATATATGATATTAACTATAGATATCGGCTTAAGAAATCTAGCAATGTGTATTATGAGTGCAGTAGAAAAACAAGATATATCTACATACGATATACATTTATGGGATGTATTTAATACGTTAAATTCAGATGATTATACGTGCGAGGGTGTGCAAAAAAGTGGTAAAGTGTGTGGTAAAAAGTGTACATGTAAATATTTAATGGATGATGAGTATAAATATTGTTGTAAAACACATTTTCCTAAGAATATAGCATTTGCAAAAAATAATATTTTTAAAAAAAAGGCGATTAATGATTATTTGTTACAAGATATAGCTAAAATTGTATTAGCCAAGATTCAAGAAATTTTTAATGATAACAAAGATATTTTTACAAATGTAAAACAGATATTAATTGAACTTCAACCCAAGATAAATCAAAAGATGAAATTTACATCACATATTATATATGGTAAATTAGTTGAATTATATAAAGATACCGATACTACTATTAGATTTGTGAGAGCATCTCACAAATTACGTGCCTACACTGGACCTGAAATAGAGTGTGTATTAAAGGGAAGTTATGCTAAGAGAAAATGGCTTAGTGTTAAATACACTAAATGGTTTCTAGAGACTAAATTTTCTCAAGACCATAAAGAAAAATGGTTACCTTTTGTATTGTCACATAAGAAGGCTGACGATATATGTGACACGGCGCTCATGGCAATCAATGGTCTTTATGGAATACCTAAAAAACAAAAGTTTCAAAAGAATGGTAAGTGTATTAAATAAGTTTTTACTGTACATTTTACACGTTTTATACACTATATATATTTAAAACGTATTTGGTGAATTTTTTTTAATTGTTTAATACATATGTCTTATTTATTAAATATAAAATTATTTGACAATGTATTTAAAAACGATTGGGGTCTTATTGAATCAACTGGAAATTTAGGATATAAAGAGTGGATATATATAAATGACGTTGCCGTTGGTGAATCTCATAAATTTAGTTATAAAAAAATGTCAAGTTTAGATTCGAGTTCTGATTCGAGTTCTGATTCAAGTTCTGATTCAAGTTCTGATTCGAGTTCCGATTCGAGTTCTACAGAAGACATAGATATTACGAGATTAAAAAAGTTATTAAAAACGTGTATAAAAGATTCTAAAGTTGTAGTTGTTATTTACGATTGGATGACTCATACGGCATATTTAAAAACAGGTTTTTCTATTTCTGAAAGTGGAGAACCAATTGATATAAAATACAGGCCTGGGTTTACTAGTTTTATAGTATCATCAAGAGCTCCAAAGCCGAATCCACAGCACGGTATAGATAATTTTGTAAAATGCGATGGAGAAGATTTTGTGTTACAAAATAAAAAATTTATACCAGTTGGGTTTAATGCATATTGGTTGGGGTTTAATGAAAAATATACATATCCTACGAATGACCAGATAGAAGAAATGTTTATAATAGCAAATATATTAGAAGCTACGGTTATTAGATCGCATACATTAGGATTTTCGTCAGGTACATACAATGCATTAAGACCATATAATAATTATATAAATTATCACGCGTGGGTACCTATAGATTATGCTTTTACGATGGCTAAAAAATATAATATACGTTTGATTTGTCCATTGACTGATAGTTATAATTATTATCATGGAAATTATGGTGATTTTTGTAAAACAAGAGGTGTATCTAAAGAAGCTTTTTGGACAGATCTTAATGTGCGTTCTGATTTTAAAGATTACATATTACAATGGCTTAATCACGTAAATCCTTATACAGGTAAGGCAATCAAAGATTCTCCAGAACTATTTATAATAGAATTAGGGAATGAATTAGGGAATATTCGACCTTATAATGGAAGTAAAAGTATACCTACAAAAGAATGGATAAGTGATATCTCAGCTTACATTAAAACGATTGATACTAATCATCTTGTATTAAGTGGAACTGATGACATTTTAGGAAAATGTGGAGAATTTGATATTTCTACATTGGATTGTTATAGTAATCATTTTTACTGGAAAGATAAGATTAATCTAAAAAAGCAATCTGATTGTGCTAGTGAAATAAATAAACCATATATTATTTCAGAATTTAATCCTCATTTTGATAAAAATTGGTTTATAGATATAGAATCAAATTCTCATGTAAAAGGTACTATTTTTTGGAATATGCATCCACACGAATTAGGCTATAGACGAGGACAACCAATTCAACATAAAGATGGATATACATTACATTACCCAGAAAATAGAACTCAATTATTAATTATCTCAAATCATTTCAGGAGAATGCAAGGACTCCCTGAAATAACAGAATTATAAATGTATCATATGTCAATTGTGTCTAAGGTACCTTGCCGTCTAACGACGTCGTCGTTAAAGGTACCTTGCCGTCTAACGACGTCGTCGTTAAAGGTACCTTGCCGTCTTCAGTAGCGGTTATAATAAAAAAATAAAAAGTTGACAATATAATAAGTTATAGTATGATTGAAAGAGATTTTGAAAAATTGACACTACGTAAATTTAAAATGAAAAATATTTTACCAGATGCAACCATACTTATTCTTGGGAGAAGGCGGAGTGGAAAAAGCATGATGAAAGGAGAAAAAGTGCTTATGTATGATGGTACAATTAAAAATGTAGAAGATATTAATATAGGTGAACTTGTGATGGGTGACGATAGTACTCCTAGAAATGTATTAGAGACACATAATGGTATAGATACTCTTTATAAAGTAAGTAATCGTAAGGGTGAAACTTATACAGTAAATAGTCATCATATTTTATCTTTGATTTATACTGCAAAAAAAAACTTAAGGGATAGACCTGAACGTCAAAGTTATCAAGTTATTTGGTTTGATAAAAATAAATATAAATTAAATTATAAAACATTTTCATATAATAATAAAAATAAAGAGTATGTGTATACTGAAGCAAAAAAGTTTTTAAATGATTTATTAGATGATCGTAAAGTTGATATTCCTATTCTTGAGTATTTAAAATTATCTAAAAAATATCGTGATAATTTATTAGGATATCAAGTACCTATAGATTTTCCAAAAGTCGAAGTTCATATTGACCCTTATATGATAGGGTATTGGTTAGGAGATGGTACATCACATAATTCTAATATAACTACACAAGATTCTACTGTATTGCATTATTTTTCTAAAAATTTACAAAAATTAAATTTATTTTTAGAATACAAAAATAATTATACATACAAACTTTCTACTGGTGTACATGGTCAAAAAGATAATCTATTTTTAAAAACATTACGTGAATTAAATATGTTAAATAACAAACATATTCCGCATATATATAAATGCAATTCTAGAGAGGTTCGTCTTAAATTACTTGCTGGATTTATTGATGCAGATGGTCATTTAGGTAAAAGAAATGATTTTGAAATAACACAATGTGAAAAACATGAAAAATTACTAGATGATATTATTTATTTAGCTCGTAGTTTAGGATTTAGTGCATATAAACATATTAAAAAAACATCATGGACACATAATGGAATTAAAAAATTCGGAACTGCATTTAGAATAAATATTAACGGTGAAGGTATTGATAAAATTCCTACTTTAATCCAAAGAAAAAAAGCTTATCCTCGAAAACCTAGAGTAAATGCTTTAGTTAGTCAAATTAAAGTAGAAGAAGTAGGTAAAGGTGATTATTATGGAATTGAACTAGATTGTAACAATCGTTTTGTTTTAGGCAATTTTATCGTAACACATAATAGTTTTCTGACAAGAGATATTTTTTACCATCATAAAAATATACCATCTGGAGTTGTATTTTCTGGAACAGAAGAAGCTTCGCCATTTTTTGGTAATTTTATACCAGATTCGTTTATTCACTCAGAATACGACCCTGAACTAATGGAAAGTATAATGAATCATCAAAAAAAGAAAATAAGAGAAGCTAAAGCTGATGGATTATCAGAAACCGGAAAACATCCTAGCAATAATCTTTTTATAGTTTTAGATGATATGTTACATGATGCTCAAAATTGGAAAAAAGAAAAAACAATTAAAAGTATTTTTTTTAATGGTCGTCATTATAATTTTTTATTCATCCTAACTATGCAATACCCCTTAGGTATTACTCCAGAATTACGTAGTAATATAGATTACATTTTCATTTTTAATGAACCTAGTCTTAAAAATAGACGAAAAATATACGACGATTATTGTGGAATGATACCCGACTTTAATTACTTTTGTAACATATTAGATGCTTGTACACAAGATCACGAATGTCTGGTGGTAAAAACATCAACTAACAGTAATGATTTACGAGAGCAAGTTTTCTGGTATAAAGCAGATGCTCATCTTAATTTTCAAGTAGGGCATCCAAAATTATGGAAATATCATTCTTCTAATTACAATAAAAATTACGAAGATGTAGAGCATAAAGATCAAGCAGAAGTAGATAAACTAAAAAAGAAATTTGCTAAAACACGCAAGCTTAAAGTCATTGTTTCAAGACAAGGTGATATTGTTGGTTATAAACAAGACGATTAAATAAACTCATTTCTCCATAAGGAGAAATGAAGAAAGATTCTTTTTAAGAAATGATAATGTTATAATTACCATTTTTTAACAAACGATTTAATTTTCTAATAGTATAACTTCTTATAGAATAGTCAATCCACGAACTTCCATATTTATAATCATTCTTATTAGCTATAATCAAACCATCTATACATTTTAAAATATTTTTATTATCGTTTATAGGTGGATTTAGTTGTAAAACTATCTTCTTTAAACTATTACTACAATTCTTATTAATTAATATCATATTAATAAGTACTTTTGAGGGCTTTGGTCCTACTTTTTATAAAAGTAATTATTTTTCAATTTTTACTTTAAAAGAAAGCTAAAGCTCTCCATTACTTTTCAAATAATTATATGTACGTCCACCTATTTTAATCCTTCGTCTTGTTAAAGGATTAATCATCCAAATGTTTTCTTCTTCTGTTTTTAATATATTTTCTTCTTCTATTAATTCACGTCTACACATTGGACATATGTTATTATTGACCTGAATATGACTTTTTAAACACGCTTTGTGGAATGAATGATTACATCCTAGTGTAATGGTACCTTCAACGACGACGTCGTTAGAGGTATCATAACAAATACAACAATCGTAATCCATATTAACAAATTCATCAAACGAAGAAATCTGATGAGATTCTTGAAATTCAATGTAATTATAATAATATTCTAAAAGACTTGATATTCTTGAATAATTAACTGGAAATATGTCTATTTCAAAACATCTAGTTTCATAATATCCCAATTGATATATTTCAGATAATTCGTACAAATCACTAAATATGCTATCAATATTTATCAATAAATAATTGTGCATAAATTCAGTGAAAAGTTCAATCTTTTCGTTTTGCAAATATCTAATTAGACACGATGTCCAACTTTGGTGTTTCACGTAAACTGTATAACTAGGATCATCTGTACCTCCAGGTTCATAAGTATAAGGGTTATTATCCAAAAAGGAATGAAATGTTAATAGAATGGTTTCTATACACATACTGGATGTCCATTTTTCAAATTTGTCATCTCCCCATGTATTTAATATAGTAGCACAACATTTACCATCTTCATACATGTTAGGATGTATTCTAACTCCATCGTAATTAATAAATGTTACTTCTGGAGGAGAATGAGGATAATTATCTGGTATTTTAAAATCTAATCTTATAAATTTATGCCTATATACACTATCAACTGGACCTTTTATAATTGTATGCAATTTATTAACATCAGTTTCATCATAATAAATCAAATAATCATTGTCATTGAGGTCACGTTGTGATTGTTGAATATATAATTGACGAATTTCTTTTTGAAATCTTCGATTTACATTCATTATATACATATATCAATTATTTTTAAATACGTTACTTTTAAAAAAAGTAACATCAAAAGGGGAAAAGTAGGGTTAACTACAGTTACTTTTAGTTACTTTTAGTTACTTTTAGTTACTTTTACTTTTTTTGATGTTACTTTTTTTAAAAGTAACTATTCTTTTGTGGTTAATTTGCCGCTTTTATATAAATTAAAAAGTTTTTCTTTAATAGCAGTTTCTTTATCATTTTCATGTTCTTTTTGTTTAGCAATTTTAGGATCAGGAACATAGATAATATTATTTTTTAACTGAACACTCCATGTAATATTTTTTGCTGTATTAACCAACATAATATAATCTGGAAAGGATACTTTCATAAGTAGTCCACCTGTTCTAAATTGTTTTGTATCTGTATTATAATATCTAATCCACGTTTTAAAATTGGGCAACTGTGTTAGTAATTGTTTTTCTTTCATTGTTTTTAGCGGTATATAATTTTCTAGACGTTGTAAAATTTCATCTCTATTGAAATTATCTTGACGACTACCACCCTTTGGTTTTTTATAACCTGTACTATTTAAATTACTATATTTAACATCTCTACAATACATAGAAGAACTACCTTGCCCTCCATCAGAATTATCAGTATCTGTTTCAGATCCAGTTTTTTTTATAATATATCCACGCCTCATATTAATTTACCAGATTAAAAAAAGTTTATCAATTTTTATTTATTATGTTAAAGTATAATTATTATGTTTGAATATCTAAAGATTATATTATTTAAATGTAGAGATGTAGATCAAATCATACCTGGTTTATGGTTAGGAAATTACAAATGCGCTTTAGATAAATCATTTTTAAAATCAAAAGGTATCAGTGTTATTATCAATTGTACACCTAACAAACCTTTTATTACAGAAATGGAAAATGATGATAATATGAATCTAGAAACATATAGGATACCGGTAAATGATAGTTTATTAGAACGCGATTTCTTACTTATGCAAGATTATTTTAAAATTATTATACCACTACTATTAAAAAAATATATAACTGAAAAACGATCCGTTCTTATACATTGTCAAGCTGGAAAACAAAGAAGTGCTATTTTAACAGCTGTCTTATTAAAAATATTACTTGATAACGAATACATTAGTTTAATAAAAATACCACCTTTCGTACACGGAAAAGAACAATTTAAACACATATGTAATTATATACTCTCAAAACGTCCCCAAGTTTTTACTTATGGATTACGTATTAATTTTGAAAAATCTTATATAAGATTTTTTGGAATAGGTAATTAATTTTTTATATTCTATTTATTTTTTTATATTCTATTTATTTTTTTATATTCTATTTATTTTTTTATATTCTATTTATTTTTTTTATATTCTATTTATTTTTTTATATTCTATTTATTTTTTTATATTCTATTTATAATGGAAGAGAATATTACAAATAGAACAGAAAAATTTGTAAATTGTATGAATGAATATACAAAATTATACATTGATAAATACGTTCACAAAACTATAAAAACTATTTTTTCTAAATGTAAAAAAATATCAAGTGGAATAGAAGGAGTTGTATATAAAGTCATTTTAGGTAAAAACAATAAAATTGATCCTCTTATTTTAAAGCAAATCGATTTAAAAAAACTAAAATCAACTAAAGGTGTTAAATCAGTAATGTTAAATGCAAGACCTGAAGATGTATATCATATTTTTTATACAACTCGTAATTTTAATTACCCTAGTTTAATTGAAGTAGTGGCAAATACATTGACAAATCAATTAGTCTTACAAAATGTTTGTCCGCATTATATTTTAAATTATCATTGGAATTATGATAATAACACAATCAATTTATACAATGAATATGCTACATTTGGTGATTTCTATAAATGGGCTAATATGGATCATTCTCATGAAATATGGATGAATGCTCTTTTTCAAATTTCAGTCGGTCTTTACGCTATAAAAAAATATTACAATATGCATCACACTGATTTTCATACAGGTAATATACTAGTTCACAAAGTAAAACCTGGAGGATATTGGATTTATACAATAAATCGTAAAAATTATCACGTCCCAAATTTGGGATATATTTTCTTACTTTCAGATTTTGGATTCGCATGGATTCCTAATAAATTATTAGTAGAATGGCATTATAAAGATAAACTATCACATCTTACAAAAGTTGGTCTAGAATTTTACGACTTACTCATCTTAATAGAATCCATACGAGATACCAATTTACCTCATACATTTTTAAATGTATTAGAAGATATGTTTACAAAACCTGAAACTTACATGTATACAACAAAACATTATAAATCAGAATATGAATATTATAAAAATAAAAACATTAAAAAAGCAAAACATTTCCAAAACCTTTTAAACACATACCCTAATATTACAAAGACTTATAACGGCTTAAATACAACATTGTTAGATAAAATCCAAGATAATTTTTACAATTTATACAAAGATAAAACTGAAACAATATTTAGTGAAACTGAAACAATATCTAGTGAAATTGAAAAATATTCATTAGATAAACGATTAAAACGTACAAATTTCACCACTAATTTTCGCCATTTTCTTGTCTAACTTATGCAATGGCAGCGGCCTGTTCTTTTATTTTACTGTATTGTTTTATAATCTTATTTTTTACAATTGTTAATTTTCTTTTTAAACTTAGTCCAATATTTAATTTAGTAAAGTCAATTCCTGTTTGATCAGACACAAGAATTGATTTGACACCAATAGATTCAACTTTTTTAATATTATAATTAGCATCATCGAAAAAGAGAATTTCTTCATTTGTACATCCTATTTTACTAATTAATTCATTAATCATAATGTCCTTGTCAGTATATTCATCTATTGTATTCAAAGAAGGACATACATTTTTTTGTTCTGATATTATATAATGAAAAAATGATGTAATATTTATCATGTCTAAATATATAGTTGGGTTTTTATTATGTGTAGCTATACACAATATTTTACCATCATTTTTTAAATTTTGCAAAAATACTTTTACTTGTTCATGATAAATTTGTGTATGCATTACATCAGCATTGTGCAAGTATAATGTATTATCCAAATCAAATACAAAAACTTTATAATCACTTTTTAAGTGGAATTGTGGCGCCATTGTATTATTGTGCGTAACAGAATTCTTTGTTTTTTTAGCAACACTCATTTAATGTATGATAGTAGTATAGTAGTAGTATAGTAGTACACAATATAAAAGTAGTTTTATTTCAATTTATAATAATCCAGTCCTTAAGTTTAAAAGTAAAAATAATTAACAAATAAATGAGGAGAAAAAAAGAAACTTTAGATACACAATCACAGTCAGCTAAAAATAAAAAATCAAAAAACCAATATTCTATATTACAAAAACACGAAATGAAAATAGTGGAATTTACTAATAAAGTAGGAAGATTAAAAGTTATAGGTTCAAAAATAAAGGCTTTAGAAAATTCAATTGAAAAATTATCTAAAGAATTGGCTCAGTCACGAACTAAAAGTCCAATTTGCAATACAACATCAGCTATAATTAAATATCAAGAAAAAATTACTAAATTAAAAACAGAGGAGAATGTAATAAAAAGTGGCGAAGATGAAATAAATTACTTGTTAGATTCTTCCAAAATTATTTTAGAATATACAAAAATAGAAGAGGAAGAAGCTTTATTATTAAATGTAAACGACTTATCTGACCAAAATAGTCACGAGTTAAATAATATCAATATGAAAAAACATAATTTAATAGATTTATACTTGTCAAAATTTGAACCAGATTATACCTTAAATCAAAGACCTATTAAACATTCTATAATGTGCGAAAATTGCAATTTATTATACAACATTGAAAATAGCTTTATGGTTTGTCATTCTTGTGGAATCTGTAAACATACTGTAGAACACGCAAATGAACTTTCATATAAAGAAATGCAAGATTTCGATTATAGACCACAATTTACATACGATAAAAAAAGTCACCTCGAAGATTGGTTAAGACGGTTCCAATCTAAAGAGAATCGTAGTATACCACAGGAAATATTGGACAAGGTGATTCTAGAAGCTCAAAAAGAAAGAATAAGTGATTTAAATACATTAACCGAAGAAAAAATCAAACGATATTTGAAACGATTATCATTAAACGATTATTACGATAATGTAATAGGTATTATCAATCGTATTAATGGCAGACCACCTTTTACATTAACATCAGAAGTAGAGGATAAAATAAAGACAATGTTTCAGCAAATCCAAGACCCATATGAAAATTTCAAACCATCTGGACGTAAGAACTTTCTTAGTTATAGTTATACTCTTCATAAATTTTTTCAAATTTTGGGATTACACGAATTTGCAAAGTACTTTCCATTGTTAAAAAGCACTGATAAATTACGACAACAAGATGATATTTTTAAAAAAATAGTTGCACACATGTCACAAGTTGACCCTACTACAAAATGGGTATTTTATCCAAGTATATAATAAATAAGAAATCGTCTAGGACATTGTTTTTTAATTTAATTATTACATTTCGTTTATTTAATTAAATTTACTTAAAGATAAAGAAGCTGCTCATCTGTTCGGATGACGGTAAATTTGCAACTGAAACTATAATGTTGAATATAAATACATTTAAAAAATTATGGCTTCTCCGTAAGGAAAAGCAAAAAGTAAAAGACAATGATATTTTTAAATATATATAAATAACAAAATAATTTTTTTATTTTATTAGTATATAAACATATGAATAATACTACGTATATTATTGCAGCTATCATTTTGGTAGCTTTAGGAGTTTATTTTTTTGTATACAAACGAACTGAAAGTTTTGAAGACAATATAAAATCACCAAATGTTTTAAATATAGAATTCCCAAATGAAGGTTTAGTCGGTGCCTTTATCGCACAAAAAGACTATATACCTACAGTAAAAAGAGAGCCAACATCTGATCCAACCATCTTTTCATTAACATCAACAAATTCATTTTTCTACTCAAAGAATGGTAAGAAAGTAAGATCTGTATTTAATACAGATGGTTCTGTTGCTGGATTCTTATTCAAACTTGTTAATAAAATGCCAACGTCACAATACTAAATTTTATAACGACACACAAGCTAACAACAAACAACACACAAGCTTTTATAATAACAACAAACGCTGTTATTATATTATAAAAAATCATAGTAAATTACTAATTCCTAATATCTTTTTTTTTAAATTTATTTATAATTTTATCAAAAGGGTTTTTACTTTTAACACTATTTATACTTTCTACTATACTTTTTTCATCATCACTCTTATTAATTATAAAAGCTTGTGTGTCGTTTTCAATATACGACAAGGTAGTTTGTTCAAATTCAGGTACTGATCTCTGTTGCTCAGGTGGTCCAGGTGTTCCTTGAGGTCCTTGTTCACCAGGTGGTCCTTGTTCACCAGGTGTTCCAGGTGGTCCTTGTTCACCAGGTGTTCCTTGTGGTCCAGGTGGTCCTTGTGTTCCAGGTGTTCCAGGTGGTCCTTGTGTTCCAGGTGGTCCTTGTGTTCCAGGTGTTCCAGGTGGTCCTTGTGTTCCAGGTGTTCCAGGTGTTCCAGGTTGTCCTTGTGTTCCAGGTTGTCCTTGTGTTCCAGGTGGTCCTTGTTCACCAGGTGTTCCAGGTGGTCCTTGTGTTCCAGGTGTTCCAGGTGGTCCAGGTGTTCCAGGTGGTCCAGGTGGTCCTTGTAGATTAGAGTTTTCATCACTACTCGAACTACTATCACTGCTTGAACTGCTTGAACTGCTTGAACTGCTATCGCTGCTTGAACTACTATCGCTGCTTGAACTGCTATCGCTGCTTGAACTGCTATCGCTGCTTGAACTACTATCGCTGCTTGAACTGCTTGAATTGCTATCGCTGCTTGAACTGCTTGAACTGCTTGAACTGCTTGAACTGCTAGTGCTGCTTGAACTATCGCTACTTGAACTGCTACTACTACTCTGACGATCTAGCAATGGTTGATTTTGTGCATCGTCGCTGTTTTCCCAAACAGATGGGTTAATGGGTTCATCTATATTTACATTAATATCTCGGTTTATACTTTGCCGTCTAACGACGTCATCGTTAAAGGTACCTTGATCTTGAATTTGATCTTGTATTTGGTCAACTTTTATATCTTGTTGATTTACTTTTATATCTTGTTGATTTACATTACCGATATCTGTTTTAGTTTTTGTTTTTCGCGCATTACTAGACCGTCCGTGTCCCTAATGATGACGGCGTCCGTGATGTCCGTGATGTCCGTGATGTCCATGTCCTTTTAATTCAAAAAACAAGCTCTTATTCTCAGTGGCACGTATAACATCACGAAGTCTATCAGACTCTTGACAAGATAATACACTTTTGATACTTGCTTCAGAAGCAGCAATCTTGTCTTTAAGATCGCTATATTCAAATGCCATTTGTTTAGCAAGATCACCCTTATTTTTCATAGCTTCAATTTGAATTTGTGCTGTGTTGTCTGATGCTTGTTTAGTAAGAATTGCGTATTGATTTGTAGCACTTAAGAGTGTGTCAGCCTTACCTTGGTAAATATCTTTTGTAACATTTCCAAAGTTTGACCAAGCACTATTATTATTAGAATTAAGATAAGCAATAAGCTCATTTGTATTTTTTTGTGCTTCAATACGAGATGCGGTTACACCGTCATTTACACTTGCTTGAGCTCTAAATATAGATTGATCAGTTGCCATGGCAGTTCTGTAAATATCTTCATCAATTTTACCTGCTGTTCGTTCAGTTGCTAAAAGATTATCAGTTGCTCCCTTTCCTACATAATCACCTAAAGCAGCAGAAGTTCTATAAACAGTCTCTCTTACTGATGAACCTTGATCTTTAATATTATCATTTAAAAGATTAAAGTTGCGATTTTGCCTGTTTTCATTGGCATATTGTGCTCGATCTTGTACATCCAATATCTCTTTTGTTTGTCCGTATTGAGATTTCAATCCCTCGACATTTTGATAACTTTGGGTTTTTAATAAGTCACCATCGACTTTTCCGATAAGCTCGGATAAATATTGTGTTTGGTCGTAACTAGCTTTTAATTGGGTGGGATCCATTTTTGTAACTTGTATTGTTATACATTTTAACAAGAAAAAAAAATTTCGTAAATTACGAACAAAATGATTATTTAAATTATTTTGCGTTAAATTTATTTTCCAACCTTTGTATGTTTACTTGTTCTTTTTAAATAACATCGTCATCGTGGTTAAAAAGTATATTTTGAAAGGATAAAATGCGTATTTTTTGATATTTTTTTTTATAATGTAGTTTTAATATGGATAACGACAATTATATTTCACCTAATAAAATTACTAAACAATATGACATTACATCTGGAACTTTACGTAGATGGTCTGAAGCTGGTAAAATCAGATGTTTAAGACCAAATGGTGGGAAGCGTATTTACAATACAGAAGATGTTAAAAAGATTTTCAATACAGAAAACAAATTGGAAGAAAAGGATAACAATATTAGTTTAAATGAAAAATTAAAAAAAGTCTTTACTAATTTAAAACAAAATATTCAAAATGATGAAGGTGTAGAATCTATTAAATATATTGAAACAGAATTGTTAGATTTAATGAGTTTGATTAATGATATAAAGAAAAAATAGGTTAAGTGGCTTTGTGGCTGAGATACTCGCCACGTAACAAAATTTTTATAAAGAAAAATTTACTTTATAAAACTGTTATTAAAAATGATTTATAAAACTGTTAAGAAATACGTTATCAAAAATTAGGCATACTATTAACTCTACAAAAGATACATTTAGTAGATCCTGATATATCATTATATCTACCCCAACAAATTGTATGCACTGAATTATAACATTGGTATACACAACAAATAGTAGATTCGGTTTGGTAATTTATTTTTTCTAAACATATAGGGCAATCTTCATTTCTACCAGTATGACAGGCTGTATTTTTATTAATCCGATATTTATTTATAATAAGATTATAATCCAATAAACTCCAATTTTGAGGATCCATAGTTTTAAAAAATTTGGTTCCTATCCAATAAATATGTTTACATGTTGTTTCTCTAAATGTATAATCAGGACAATTACACGAACAATTTAAATCTGAAAACGAATCTCTACATATTTTGACATTGTAAATTTTATTAGTAGATCCTAGCATTGTAAAATCAAGACCATCCATATAATTTATAGAATAAACCAATTGAATTCTAATTAATAGGATTCTTTCAGTTAAACTCTTTAATTTTCTTTTAAAAGTACCTGGGCGAATTGGTGGGTTAATTGTACCTTGGTGAGAGTCATCTACATTCATATCTAAGATTTGACTTTTTGTAAAAGCTTATTTTGACTTTTTTTTTTTCAATTTTAATTTAATAATCATTAATTTTAATTTTTTTTAATTACTTTTTTGATGTTACTTTTTTTAAAAGTAACTATTATATTACAATGGCATCTTATCAATTCGATCCGATACATATTTTGGATACATCAAATGCTACAAGTTTAACAGACGGTGGTTCTATGACTTTAGGTGGTGGTATGTCTATTGGTAAAGATACTTTTATTGGTGGTAATATTTCTATTTCAGGTACAACTACTTCATTTTCAGACAATATTTTATTAATAAATAAAAACCCTACACAGTCTACAGATACTGGTATAATTTTCCAACGTTATACTAGCGATATACAAAATAATAATAATTATGCAGGTATTATTTATTCCGAACAAAATGATGCATTTAATTTAGGATATTTGGTATCCGATGCTGATCGTAATTATGTTTCAATGGGGTCTCTTATTTCAATTAATGTAAAAGATATAAGTACAGGTAATATAAACATAACGGGAGATTTAACCAGTACAAACATTTCAAGTTCAAATTTACATTTATCTGGGGATTTATACGTTTCAGGGTCTCTTATAACTACAAATATTTCAACTATAAATGTAACTGATATAAATATTTCTACAGGTACTATTAATGTTAGTGGGCTAAGTAGTCTTATACATATGACTGCTATAAATATTTCAACTAGTACTTTATATGCTACAAATTCATATATTACTAATTTGTCCACATCTAATTTGAATTTAACAAATTCAACTCTTGCGAATATTCAATTGACTAATTCAACTCTTAATAATGTATCAATTACTAATCTGACTACTGCTAATATAACCTTAACTACTAATCTTGCAGCTGCATCTCTTTCAATATCCGGTACAGGAACAATTACTGGTGTATCGAATTTAGAAAGTACATTAACTGTAGCTGGAGCAACAACTTTATCTTCTACACTTGCTGTAGCGGGTGCAACAACGTTTGGTGCAGCAGTTAATATTACAGGAGCACTTAATGTAGCTGGAGCAATATC
>Ga0315276_10000657_pt1 | contig 29910 bp, 29 predicted proteins | sample YL17G05_0_MG_FD_204542 | JGI IMG/M metagenome (GOLD analysis project Ga0315276, IMG submission 204542) | Sediment microbial communities from Yellowstone Lake, YNP, Wyoming, USA - YL17G05_0 | ecosystem: Environmental > Aquatic > Freshwater > Lake > Sediment | place: USA: Wyoming | collected... | reverse complement strand
TTAAATTCAATGTTTGTTTTGGAGTCTTCTGTTTTTTTCAAAAGCTCTCCCAAATATGATTCCGGCTCAATGATAGAATCCTTTTTTTCCTGCAAATGTTTTTTGATTCTCTCGTCTTCTTCAGATTTAAAGCGCGCTTTCAAGCCTGCCTGGATTTTTTTCAAAGAATGAAGACCTTTTTTAAAAGAAATCTTTTTGGCGCCAGCTTTAATGCCCGAAAAACTCTTTGATAATTTGGCGCCTAATTGTTTTTCCTTTATAAATAAACTGATTTTCCTTTGCTTGTCAACTGCAAATGCCTGAACTTTTTTAAAAGAAATCTTGGGCAGTTTTTTAACTTTTGGTTTTTCAATAATGTCTTGTGGCTTCTCTTCTGGAATTTCAACTTTTTCTTCTTTCTTTTCTTCTCCTAATTCTTGCTTTCTGAAAAATGGCATCTTAACTTCAGAAATCTTGCCTAATTTAAGATTAAGTTTAGGCAACTTTACTTTGGGAAACTTTATCTTAAGGATTGCGGCCTTCAAAAATTTAGCCATGCTCTTGCTTTTTCTGTAAACTACTTTTACGCCTTTGACAAATTGTTTTATCAATGAAGCAATTTTTTTTCCAACAATCTTCGCAAATCCCAAAATTTTTTTAACATTTAAATGCTTGGCTGTAGTTGGTTTTAATGTTTCTTGGTCTATAGAAGAATCTATGGATTGCTCAGCCAAGGGTTTTTTCCGCCTTATGCGCCAGAATAAATTTTGCGCTTTCTGTCTCAGTTGTTGTTTTTTTAAAAAAGCAAACAGCTTTTTTGGATAGATTCGAACGTTCTCCGAAATCAAATTTTCACTCGGCAAATCTTGCTTTCTAAATTCCGGCCATTTCTTATAGAAAAAATAAACAAAATAACTCACCCCTATCCCAATAAAGATATATAGGATGATGTTAATAATCATAAGTGAATATTAGAAGTTAAGTGCAAAATAGCTAAATTTGATAACGCGTGAAATTTTTAATCTGAATATTCTCGCCTAAACGCGCAATCATTTCTTTGACAACGCCCTCAACTGTTTTACTTTCATCCCTGAAATACGGCTGCGAAAGCAATGAATTTTCCTTCGTGAATTTCTCTAATCTGCCCGCAATCGCTTTTTTCAAACGCTCACCCTGAAGCCCTTGGCTTTTATAATCATCCTCAAAAAGTTTGCGCTGTTTTTTCAAATCTTCCTCTGGGATATAATCCGGAGAGATATAAAGAGGATTATAACCGGCTATCTGCAACGCGAGTTCCCGGCATAATTGCTGAAAGTCGGCATTTTTGGCGACAAAATCTGTTTCGCAATGAACCTCGACGAGCGCGCCGACTTTGGCATTATTGTGGATATAAGCTTCTATTTTCCCTTGATGCGTAACGCGCGCCAGCTTTACTTCGGCCACTTTTTCTCCTTGTTTTTTTAAAATTTTCTTAGCTTCTTCGACATTGCCCTTTGCTTCGATTAACGCTTTTTTACAAACCATCATTGAAACTCCGGTTTCCTCGCGCAATTTTTTAACTTCTTTAGCTGAAATTTCCATGAATAATAATAAAAAATATTAAATTTAAGCAGTTTTTTCTTGAGCTTTGCTGATTGTTTCTACGATTTTTTCCAAAATATATTTGACTGCCAAAAATGAATCGTCACTCGCAGGAATCGGGTAATCCACTTCGCGGATATCAGCGTCTGTGTCACAAATAGCAATAACTTTAATGCCTTTTTTCTTGGCTTCTTTAAGCGCTAAATAATTATTCGGCACATCAAGCAAGAAGATTGCTGCCGGCATTTCAGTCAGATTCTTGATACCGCCCCAGTGTTTTTCGAGCCTGGCGATTTCCTCGTCAATCACGCGTTTGTCCCTTTTAATTAATTTATCGAATTCGCTGCTTTTCTTTTTCGCTTCCAGTTCTTTAAAATTATTCAGCCGCTGCCGGCTCGTGGGAAAATTCGTTAAAGTTCCGCCAATCCACCTGCCGCTGACATAGAAAAGCTTATGCGCTTCGGCAATTTCTTTCAAAAATGCGCGGATATTGGGCCTTGTTGCAACAAAAATGATTGATTTTCCCTGCTTGGTAACATCTTCGACAAATTTAATCGCCTCAATCAAGCACTTCTCCATTTTTTCGATATCAATAATATACATATTATTGCGGATACCGTAAACATAAGGAGCCATGCTGGGGTGCCAGCGGGATTTTTTGTGGCCGAATTGGATGCCGGTTTTAACCAACGCATCAACTCGGCTATCTTTTGCCTTTTTTTCAGTTTTTTCGATAACTTTGTTTTTAAGCATCTATTTGATAATAAATAACACAATAATAAATTAATCAATGAATAAAAATTCACATGGTTATTAACCTAAGTTAGAGTATAACAAAGTCCTAAAAAAAAGCAAGTAGGCTTGCTTTTTAACTATAAACTTTTCCCGTAAAACCTGATGAGCTTTTGGCAAATCATTGGTTTTACGAGGACCCCGTGAATTCTGTGTGTCTATTGAGATAATTTTGTGGTTCACGGGACTCCCTAAATTCTAAACTCATTATCATTCGTTAAGAATTTTACGGGGAAATTATAAACTAAATGCGAAACAAAAAGAGGAGCGGGATTTTTCCGCTCCTCGAAATACCGACTAATCTTTGCTTGGTTTCTTCCTCTCCAAAAGCGTGGCATAGCCAAACTTCTCAAGCAATATTTCAAGTTTGGCGCGAGGACCAGAAAGAATAATGCTCGACTTCGAAACATAAGGTTCGTTCTTATCGTTGCGCTTGCATTCCATCCTGATATCAGCATCAACCACTGATTTAGTTTCATCAATATGCCACCGAATGTCCTTAAATTCACAAAACCAACAATATACTTCGCTTTCATCTGCTCCAATAACATGCGTACATATAGGCTCCCACGCTCTTTTGGGCTCTCGAATGCTAATTGCAAGCACATCGCTGATACACGCTTCTTGAACTTCTGGTCTCTGTTCCTTCATTTTTCCTCCCTTACTCCTTTTTGATGCTACCCATAATATATCATACATTAATTTAAAAAGTCAAGGGTTTTGATGATAAAATGCGAATTTATGCGAATCATTAAAATTGGATACTGGATTCCGCATTAAATGCGGAATGACAAAAATTGAAAATTAAAACATTAAGAAATTCATTAGAAATTGATAATTGAAAATTGAAAATTATGATTGCATGCTTGCAATCATTCTTAAAGTATGTTATTTTAAGATATTAAATTTGTATTAAAACTTATGAAAGAAAAAATTCATCCAAAATACAATCCTAAAGCTCAAGTTGAGTGCGATTGCGGCGCTAAATTCGAGGTCGGATCAACCGTCGACAAAATCCATACTGAAATCTGCTATAAGTGCAATCCTTTATATACCGGCGACTCAAGAATTGTCGATACTGCCGGCCGCGTTGAAAAATTCAAAACGCGATCCGCCAAAACCAGCAATATCAAAACTAAAAAAGCTGAAGCTGCAAAAGCAAAAAAGCAAAAAAATGAATCCAAATAGCTTAATTATGGAAATCAGATCCGGCACCGGAGGCGATGAAGCCGCTCTTTTTGCGGCCGATCTTTTGCGCATGTACCAAAAATACGCTGACAAAAAGGGCTGGCGATCAAATATCGAAAGCATTGAGAAAACCACTTTGGGCGGAATCAAAAATGTTATTCTCAATATCTACGGCGAAAATGCCCACCAGCTTTTAAAGCACGAAGGCGGAGTCCACCGAGTCCAGCGCATTCCTAAAACTGAAAAAAACGGCCGGATTCATACATCAACCGCAACAGTCGCTATTCTGCCCCAGCTTGAAGAATTGAATTCTATTGAAATCAATCCGTCGGATTTGAGAATTGACACTTACCGTTCAGCCGGCGCTGGCGGCCAACACGTTAATGTTACTGATTCAGCGGTGCGCATCACCCATCTTCCCACTGGCATAGTAGTTACTTGTCAGGACGAACGATCGCAGCATAAAAACAAAGAAAAAGCTTTTAAGCATCTAAAAACCGAACTCTTGTATCAGAAAAATGCTCAAGGAGTAAAAGAAGTCGGCGACTTAAGACGCGCCCAAATTCTTGATGCCGAGCGCGCTGATAAAAGCAGAACCTATAATTTTCCCCAAAACAGAATCACTGATCATCGCATTGACAAAAGCTGGCAGAATTTGGACAGCATTATCGAAGGCAATCTTGATAAAATGGTCGAAACCTTGGCTAAAAAAATGTAAAAAGACAGATTTACACAGATGGAGAAACAGATTTGCACAGATTTTAATTACGGTATCTGTGAGTATCTGTTTATATATCTGTGTTAATCTGTGTTCTTATAAAAAAGGAGGGAGCCTATATTGAAAGGGGGTGAAAAAAATGGCCAAAAAAAATAAAAAAGGCTCTCAAACAGGCATAGAAAATGAAAAAGAATTTGATTTGCCTGAAGGATTAGAATTACTCGAAACCAATGGCTGGGGAAAGAAAGTCTGGAATTGGATGAAAAACAATTTCTCAGCAATTATCTTGCCTGTTATTGCTCTCATTATCTTAGGTGGCGGAATCTATCTTTACTCGCAACAGAAAAACGAAGGCGCGCTCAACATCAATGAAGAAGAATTGCAAACTGGCGGCATCACCATTGACTTGGAAAACAACGGCGCAAAAACTGAAACACCAGTTACACAACAACCTGTTGCGACAACGCAGGATACCGTAAAAGGAACAAAGACTGAAACCACCAAGACCGAAGAAACAAAACCAGTCATCAAAGACGAAGGCAAGGGCGGACCAACCGACACTACCACTATCTCTACTCTAAAAGAAACCTATAAAGAAAAAGCAGTCAAAGGTGAAGGCATTACGCATCTTGCCCGCAAGGCGCTTAAAGAATATTCTCAAGATAAAGGCATTAAGTTAAGCGCTGAACAAAAAATCTTCGCTGAAGATTATATGCAGAATAATACCGGTACGCGAAAACTCGCTTTAGGAGAGGAAGTAAGCTTTTCTAAGACTTTGATCAACGACGCTATAAGCGGCGCGCAAAAATTAACAGTTTCACAGCTGCATAATCTCGAACAATATTCTCGTTTAGTTCCTTCTCTCAACTATTAAATGCTAATTATTACCTCCAAGTTCTTTTTTATAAGTGGACTAAAAGCTTTCGTTCTTTAAATAGTATATAAAAATACCACAAAGCCCTCCCTGTTATCAGAGAGGGTTTTGTGGTTTTAAAAAAGAAAAAGCTCCTATGTAACTTGCATAAGAGCTTCTATGCCGACTAGGCTAAACATCTATTTCTTTCATGCGCAGCGTCAAGTCTCCTTCAATCAATATCCCTTCTCCTCTAATCTTATCGAGAAGACTCTTAATCCCCGGTACGCTTCCGGGATAAAACTGATGAATTGCTACTCCCATATGATTCAATTCCGGACAAACTTCACGATGGAAAGAACCTTCACGGAACAGATCACTTAATCTCTGAGCAAGCGCTGCTTTCTTTTCGTCCAAATTCCTACCGGGGGTTCTTATCTCAACATTTTCCCCTACGGTAGTTATCGATTCCCCTGTTGGTTCACCGGTTATACTACAATCTATTTCAAAATAATCATCAGCGATAACCGCTTCTGCTCTCGTGTCGCCAGAAACCAAAATTACCTCAACGCATTGCTTAAATTCCTTTGCCATCTTGTCCCTCCTTGTCTGCCCGAGACAGATCTTTTTTATAGCTTACTTTAATTATAAGGTAAAAAAATCAATTGTCAAGTTTTTAGACAAAAAAATGCTAATCTATACGAATAGCAACCCCGTAAAATTCTTAACAAACACTTAATGTCATTCTGATCCGCCTCTGGCGAGAAAAGAATCTCATTTAACGCGGAATCCTTCGTTTCACTCAGGATGACACTAATATTTAAAGTTTATAGTCTAAAATCTAAAGTTAACTTAGCCTTTATCCAAAATATCAATCTGTTTCTGGAATTGTTCTGCCAATTCCATTACTGAATCCCCATAAAAATAATACCGTGGATCGTTCCATCTTCTGCCGGCAAAATAAACCTGAGCTGCTTTCCATTCAGCATCATAAGTTTGGGCATCGGCGTTTGCCTGTTTCAATTTAATCGCGCAGGCCATAAAAGCATCGCCAATATCCCAGGGATTAGGAGGATTATGGCCGGTTAAGCGGGCAATTTCTTCTTCATAAGATAGCCATGTATTGGGCAAAAATTGCGCTGGCCCCATCGCGCCTCCCCAACCATAAGACGGTTTTTTTGAGACCGGCGTTGTGTCAGGGTCAAGCCCTAATTTTTGCGTGATTGCCAGAAATGCATCCTGGTCGCGCTGATGCATATCTTGCCGCCAAGTGCCCGTGCCAACATTATTCCCCCATTCTGATTCTTTTTTCAGCATCGCCAAAAGTAATGCAGCTCTCACATGTGTTTTGACTGTCGCTAATTGGGCATATTTCAACGCATCGCCAAATTTAAGCGACACTCCCAACCCCTCAAGCTGGTAAAGCTGATTTCTGATCTCTTCAAGAGTCGCCTGCGAAACTTCCACCTGGCTGATAAGTTGCGTCTTCTGATTTTTTGTCTGGGCAAGCAATCTCTCTTGAGTAGCTTTATTGCCATTCAAGCTTGCAGTTTGAATTTCTTGCATTTTCTTAAGCCCGGAAAGCTCTTCTTGGCGATCATCAAGCACTACTTTTTCATCTTCTAGCCGTTTTTTGAGATCGCGAATCTCATTTAAAGAACTCAAAAGTGATTCTTGAATCTCTTCTAACGCCTTTACGTCGGAAAAAACATCGGATAATTTATCCTTTTTAAAAAAAATCTCTATGTAATTAAAGCTGTCATTTTCATAAACCAACCTCAGACTTCTTGATAAAATTACTTTTTCTTTGCCAATATTTTTTTCGATTTGAGCGTTAGTTTTTAGAATAACATCAATCCTTCTGTTAACATCGTTAATGGCGATGCGTAAACTTTCAATTTCCAGATTCAATTTCTTGATTTTATTCTGCAAAGTATTAATTTGGCCGGTTAAATCTTGTTCTTTTTGGCCCGCTTGTTTGATTTTCTCGCGATAGGCGTCAATTTCAGCCTGGATGCTCTGCAATTGCTCTCTTAATCCTGCTTTAACATCTTCAAGGTTCCCAGTATCTTGGACATCTTGATTATTATCTGTCACATCCTGAGCAAAAGCTATCCTTGATAACTTACCAAAAAGAAAAAGCGGCAAAACAATTTGCGCTCCTAAAGAAGCCAAAAGCATTAAGCTAAAAACAACAAAAAGAGGATTGTTTTTTAATCGCTCATGTGTCATGTCTTGATTAAAGATTGTTAATGTTTCCGATAATTTAAGACTTCTGCTCTTCCTTTTTCTCTGGCTGCTTGCCTGGCTCTCCTTCAGCTGGCGCTTCTTCTTTGACAACGCCCTCAACTTTTTCAACATCTTCCTTGACTTCTTCTGAAAGCGCTTTTAACTCTTCCTCGCTTCTTGGCTCTTCAACCAAAGCAATGGTTTCATCAGCATGCACTAAATATTCAACGCCGGTAAGTCGAGGCAGATCGCTAGCTTTAATTTTATCGCCAAAATTTTGCAAAACCGATATATCAAGTTTAATATCGTGCGGGAGATCTTTGGGCAAAGCCTTAACTTTAATCGTTTTCAAATTAGTCACCAATGTTCCCCCTAAATCTTTAACCAAGGGCGAAATTCCCTCAAAAATCAAAGGAACATCGATTGTCATCGCCTCATCAGCCGTGATCTGATAAAAATCAACATGAAGAATTTCATCGCTAACTGGCGCTCTTTCAAGTCCATGAATCAGGGCCTGATGCGTTTTTTCCCCTTCAATATCGAGGTTAATAATCGTACTTTCTCCTGCCTCTGACAAAACCTTTAAAAAATCGCTTTTCGCAATTTGAAGAGGAATATTTTTAAATTCATGTCCATAAATAACTGCCGGAATCAATCCGTCTTTGCGAATTTTTTTGGTCTTTTTGCCCAAAATCTCTCTTTTTTGTGCTTTAAGTTTAATAGTCATGGTTTAAAATTTATTAACACTGCCAAATAGTTTAATTTTATATTCAACAATTTCACGAACTTTTTCAATAGGTTGAGTCAAATATTTATAAGGCACAACTTCGTCTTTATTCTCTATCAGTTTTTGCCTTAGACTTTGTGTATAAGCAGATCTCAAATCAGTATTGATATTAATTTTTATAATGCCTGCTTCAATGGCTGCCTTAAGATCATCTTCATTTGTGCCTGATCCGCCATGTAAAGATAGAAAAATATCAGTCATTTGCCTGATTTTTTTAATCCTTTCTATGTCAAGACGGGGATTGCCGTTAGCGCTTGTTATCACGCCATGAACATTGCCGACAGCAATCGCTAAAAAATCTACTTGGGTTTTTTCGACAAAATCCTGCGCCAGATTAGGATCAGTAAAATCCTCCACCGACATTAAAGGAGATTCATCTTGCAATGTAGAAGTCCCCTTAAGATGCCCCAACTCTCCTTCAACCAAAACATTGTGGCCATGAGCATACTTTACTATATCTATTGTTTTTGTCAAATTTTCTTGATAATCCAACTCTGAACCGTCAAATTGAACCATATCATATCCATAATCGATAGCTTGTTTAATCTTATCCAAATCCTTGCCATGATCAAGATTTAAAATTGCTTCAAGGCCGTATCGTTTTCGAAAAACTTTTATGATTTCCGGCACTAAATCAATGCCCAAAAAATCCGCTTCGCCAGGCGATGTCTCAATGATAATCGGACTTTTAAGAACGCTCGCTGCTTCGCAAATGCCTCTCAATTGCTCAAGTGTCGAAAAATTAAAAGCGCCAATCGCGTAATGTTCCTTTTGAGCTTTAATAAAAATTTCTTTGTTATTCATTAACTTTAAATTTTACATTTTTAACTTTTCACTACTTTTATGTATCCTTTCTCGAAATTATCCAAAACCATCTCTTCCAACTTGTCGCCATCGCCCAGATATCCCTCAAAAATCCGATTCCATAAAGCTTCTTGCTGATGATAAAGATATTTAATCAATTCCTTTTCCTGGACAAGACTCATAATATTATCAATCAAATCAAAACTCACTAAAATTGACCCTTCTTTTTGAGTAGGATAAAAATCGCCAATCCAGTCGAAATCCTCCCAGAAAAGATCCTCCCAAAAACCAAGCTCAACTTCAGGCATGGTTTTGGCAAATTCAGTAAGCACTCTCTCGGCTTTTTTCCAATGAATCACTTCTGGATTGATATGCGGCATTAATAATCGCGGATCGTCTTTATTGTCCTTGGCTAGATATTTTTGGATAATCATCCAGTCCTCGCTTTTAAGCCCTTTTCTATTGTCAGCAATGGCGCCTTGAAGAAAAGGAATGATTTTGACGCCAAAATCTTTAGCTTCGGCATGTCGTTTAAAAAGCTTGCTATAAAAAGAAAGTTCATATAAATAATGCAGGCTTAAAGAAAACAGACGAAAATTTTCGCCGTCGGCATGATCAGTCATCGGTAAGATAAAAACGACGCCTAATTCTTTAAGATGACTCAAATTATGATATTTTTTCTCAACAAATTTCCTCGCAAGCTCCAGCCACTTCTGATTAAGAATGATGAATTTCGCCTCTCTTTCTTCAAAATCATCGGCCTTCAATGTTTTATATTGCTTGAGAAAAATTTCATTCATCCAGTGATCGTCTTCCAAGAATCTTAAATTTGCATAAATCTCAAAGATGTTTTCGCGCTTAATTAAATCGTCGACATTGCGATATTCTCCGCTTTGGAGTAAATTGGGCGGCGGACATTTTTTCAAAAATTTAATAGCTACCTCTTCTTTCATGTAAAAACCTTTTTTTCTGCCTGTCAGGTCCAATGCTTTATTGACTAAGCTCTGAAAGGTTTCCGGCTTCACAAAATTAGGACGGCCGAAATAATCAGAAAGCGTTCGGTCGGCGCGCCTTAAACGATTAATCAAGGCGAAGAAAATTTCCTCGCTCGTACTGGTGCGAATCTTCAATTTTTTTAATGCAAGATCAATCAAAGCATGATTTCTTTCCATAATATCTTCCATAACTTTCTTAGCGCCTGTCTTCTTAACCATTAACTTATCGAGTTTCTCTAAAGATTCGGGCTCAACCCTTAAAATTTTGGCAATATGTTCAATAGCTTTTGTCATAAAATTTATTAATTAAAAGTAATCAGTGAAAAACACTGTTAACGTATATTATAACACATACAATAATCTTTTAAAACGCTGGCATATTATAGCCTAGCTGCTAATTTTCAATTATCAATTATCAATTTTTCGTCCAAGGGACGACCATCCTCTGGCTGGCAATCAATGATTTAATTATCTAATTATCAATTTAATTGAAAATTGGAATATTGAAAATTCATTGGAAATTAAAAATTAGAAATTGAAAATTAATAACACAAAACAGCGAATTTATTTTTTAATCTCATTGTACGTTATATTGCTAATTGCTTTCATAATCCCCGCTGCGTCAATTCCATGTTTTTCCCATAATTGCAAATAGTCTCCCGACTCTCCAAAACTATCATTAACACCTAATCTTTTAAGCGGGACTTTGAGATTTTCTTCTGCCAAAACCTCTGCGATTGCCGAACCTAACCCTCCAACAATCTGATGATCTTCAACGCTTACTACTAATTTTGCGTTTTTAGAAAATTGCTTAATGGTTTCGCAATCTAATGGTTTTATGGTTGGGACATTTAATACGGCAACACTCTTACCTTCTTTTTCTAAATCCTCTGCTGCTCCAAGCGCCTCATAAACCGAAGGTCCAGTTGCAAAGATAACAATGTCTTTGCCTTCTTTTAAAACATTGATTTTGCCGATTGCAAAAGGCGCATCCTTGTCAATGAAAACCGGCGTTTCCGGTCGAGCCAATCTTAGATAAACCGGACCCGTAATTTTACTTGCAGCAATCGTTGCCTGATAAGCTTCATTTGCATCGCAAGGCGAAAACACTGTCATATTCGGCAAAACTCGCATCAATGCCAAATCTTCCAACATCTGATGCGTTGCGCCATCCTCGCCTGTAGCTAATCCTCCGTGCGAGCCGACTATTTTAACATTGGCATTGTTGTAGCAAACATCAAGGCGAATCTGCTCCCAAGAACGGCTAACTAAAAAAGAGGCGAAACTAGTGATATAAGGAATTTTGCCTTCAAGCGCCAATCCCGCTGCAATGCCTACCATATTGGCTTCTGCAACTCCGCACTCAATAAACTGCTCTGGCAATTCCTTGCGGATTTTATCAACCTTTAAGGACGGACTTAGGTCGGCGCTCAAAACAATAATGTTTTTATTATTTTTCGCCAACTCAAAAATCGCCTCGCCAAAACCGGAACGAATAGAAGATAGTTTTATTTCTTTGCCTTTGATTGTTTCCATAACTATTCTAAAATTATTTTAAAAAATCTTGAACTAATTTTCAATTCTCCCTGCCTACCGGCAGGCAGGAATTTTAAATTTTCAATGAATTTTCAGTGTTCTAATTTTTAATTAAAAATTTAATAATTAAGAAATTGATTACCTGCCTGACGGCAGTCAGGGAAATTAGAAATTGGAAATTAGAAATTTTCTAATTCTTTTAACGCTTGAGTTTCTTCCTCCTTGCTAATCGTTTTCCCATGCCACTCCCATTTTCCTTCCATAAAAGAAACTCCTTTGCCCGGAATGGTTTTTGCCAAAACCGCGCTTGGGCCGTCATTGTAATTTTTCGCTTCTTCTAAAACTTTAACTACTGCTTCGATATTATGCCCATCAACTTCAAAAATTTTCCAGCCAAAAGCTTGATATTTTTCTTTTAAGGAGTCTACGGGCATTATGTCTTTGACGTCTCCGCTCAATTGAATTCCGTTATAATCCACGATCACTTTTAAATTGCCTAATTGATATTTTGTTGCAAAAGCTATCGCTTCCCAATTAGAGCCCTCTTGATGTTCCGCATCTGACATAATGCACCAAATAAAATGTTTTTTCTGATCCATTTTTGCAGCTTTCGCCATGCCGCAAGCGACCGCAAGCCCATGACCTAAAGAACCAGTTGATGTCTCAATAAAAGGTGCGTCTTTTTTTGAAGGATGACCTTGTAATGCGCTGCCTAGTGTTCTCAAAGAATCAAGTTTTTCTAAAGAAAAATAGCCAGCGCGAGCTAAGCTGGCATAAAGGATTGGACAAATATGGCCATTGGATAAAATTACCCGATCACGATCTGTCCATTTCGGATTTTTTGGATCGTAATTTAAAATTTTAAAATAAAGCACGGCAAAAATATCTGCCATGCCTAAAGATCCTGCCGGATGACCAGAACCGGCTTTGGTAATCATTTTAATCGCATCTTGGCGAAGAAGATTGGCAACGTTCTTAATTTGTTCAATAGAGTAATTGAGCATAACAATAATAATAAACTAAATATCGAAATCCACGCAGAATTTCTAATTTCTAATTTTTAATTTCTAATCAAATCCCAATGACTAATGTCTAATGGATTGCTTGCTTTAAAACTTTTGAACATTTAAAAATTAGGATTTAGAAATTTTAGTCTGTATAGATTCGTTTAAGATTCGTACAGATTCGTTTAATGGCTGTTTCCACAAATAACTCCACAAATATACCCTGTCGGTACCCACATCAATAATGCTCTTGATATTTTTCTCATTCACTCCACCATCAATGCCGATTTTTAAATCACTCCGGAAATTTTTAAGAAAATTGACCTTTGTTAAAACATCGGCTTGAAATGTCTGACCTTGTTTTCCCGGATTAACCGCAAGCAATAAAACCTCGTCAATTCTTGGAAGATAATCAACAATCTGGCTTGGACTCGTCTCCGGATTAATCGCAATCCCGACCTCAACGCCTTCATTTATCCCCTGTGTCCCCTTTATCCCTCGTATTCCCTTTATCAAATTGTTAATTGCAAATCCTCTCGTTTTTTTCTTAACCCCATAAAATGCCTCGTAATGAAAGGTAATTTTCGAAAAACCCAATTTCTTTAATTGATCAACAACTTTCCATGGCTCTTCAATCATCAGATGCGCTTCTAATTGAATATCGGTCTTAATCTTTTTAAAATTCTCAATCTTGCCAAATTTTTCCGACACAAATTTTCCATCGCCAAAATCAATTTGGACCTTTTTAAAATAAGGCTCGATTAACTGAATTTTTTTTTCAATTTCTTCCTGTTTTTTCTCTAAAATCGCGGGGATAATTTCCATGATAATTAAATATCTGTGACAATCTGTTTATCAATCTGTGAAAATCTGTCTTCCCTTAAACTTACTCCTAATACTGCACAGTTGGATAAATGCGTACCCCATTAAAGATCGATAAAATAACTGCTGCTAAAACTCCCAGAATCAATAAACTAACAATCAAAACTGCAAAAACCCACACGCCTTTTGAAGCTCCGTATTTAATGCCAAAATATACCGAAGGGCCAAAAACAAGCGCTAAAATCAAAATACCTTCTACGAGAGCCAGAAGTAAACTAACAAGTCCACTATACTGATAATAAACATGCTGGCTAATAAATTGGATCAATAAAGCGCCTAAAATCCCTAAGATAATCACGCCAAACGCCGAACCAATGCCGACGCCTACAATTTTAAGAGGCAAAAGGTGGCTCTTGTCGATTTTTGCCAATTTTTCGCTTCTCTTTTTAGCTCGTTTAACCAAAAACCATACCAGAAATCCTACACCTGTTAAGAAAGCTAAAATGCCTAAAACCCAGCCTAAAATGATCCATTTATTAAGCGCGAAACGGCTTTCTGCATATTTTCCCTCAACTTTGAAACTCTCCCACGGATCAAGACCTGAGGTCGTTTTAACATATCCTGAAACATAGGTGATTTGATTGGAAAAATCGCTTAACCCCTTATTTTGAACACCTGCTTCATCAAGGCTTACTGCTTCAAAAGTACTAGCAGGACTAGCCCGATATTGCGTTTCTGCTTTCCCTCCTTTAAGATACAATCCTTCCTGAACATTAACGGCGATGCGAACGCTATCGACATCATAAGGCACCTTAACGGTTTCGAACTTAAAATTAAAAACGCCTAAAGATTTCTTTGCATAGGCAGGCGCTTTATAATAAAGCAGAATCGCTGTTTGATCTTGTTCTTCAATAGATTTTGCTAATTCAATGGTGTATTTAACCGAATCAGAAAGTTCTTCTGCTTGTGGATCAAGAGTGTAATATAAAGGATCCCAAGTTTTGACTTGCCAACGCCAATCAGAGCATGCTTGCTCATACTTTAAACATCCATATTTTCCGTTCTCTGTACAAACATTCGGTTCCCAGCGATAACAATATTGTTCTTTGGAATAAACCTCCTGAACTGCCTTGATTAGTCGGATGCCGACTCCTGGAATTTCAAGAATCGTTGAGGAAATTGCATCTTTGCTATTATTCTGCAAAAGCAATTTCACGGCAACAGCAGCTTCGCCTTCGCCATCAAAAACTACTGAATAATATTGGTTCTGGCCAAAAACATTATCTCCGATATAGGGTGCGATGCTTGGCGCTGTTTCACTTTGAACCGATTGCGCCAAACCCATATTGACTGAACTAATGCCTAAAATTAAGCTCAAAAAACCTGCTAAAATGATTTTTTTCATATGTTTTGATTATTTTATAGACGGATTATTAATTCTACCCATAAATAATATGCTGCCCGTTATATTGTCTTGGATAAAGAATAAGAACGGATGATCAGCGTGGAAATCTATAATCTTTTCTGGCTTAGGCGCTAGAGACTGTGCCATGCCTATCCCTGTTGCTGCGGCAGCTTCTGTGCCTTCCTCATTTACATCAATAAATGCCTTATGAACTATTACGCCTATAAAAAGATCTTTTTTGCCAGTCATGCCGGAAAAATCTGCTGCTGAAGAATCAAATGCCGATGGCATTCCCATTCCTGCCAGATTATCGCCTAAATTATAGCTAAGAGTAAGATTGAATTTTGGCAGCCATACTGATACTTTCTGGGATTGTGCATTTGTTTTCCATCCTTTAAGTTTATCAATCGACAAGCTATTTTCTAAAGAATTTAGTTTTTTGTCTTTTGGAAGCAAAATCGTCATAGAAAGATTATCTCCCTCATATGGCATAGTCAGAATCTGCGTCTTATTATCTTCGGCATAAAGGAAATTTTCTGTCTTTTGCATTATCGGAACCTGAATAATAGCGTTTTGGTCTGTGGTGAAATTCTTATTTTCGGTGGCTTTTTTGTCAAATGGATCAGTCCATTTCCCTTTAAAATATACTGCGTTGGCCAGAACCATTCTAGTCATCGCGTTAATCGTTCCTTCCGGGAATAAATCTTTAATCTTTTTTTCTGTTTGATCTTCTACCCATTTGTTTATAATTTGGCGATTCTCTTCTGGAGCATTGGCAAAATCAACATTAAAGGCGCTGCTTGAATAATAGTTCTTCAGAGTATCCAAGTAAGATGTTAAAAATGAAAAATCTTTCTGGGCCCAAAAGGAATTAGCGGTTTTAAGGATATATTTAGCGTCTTTAGGGTTTAATGCTTTATAGAGCGCAGCGAAAGATGATTTAAATGAACCTTTATCTGATGGGAAATGAAAGACTTTTTGTATTTCGTCTGCTGTTGTGCCGTTGGCTCCTTCATAAGCCATAGCCACGGCAGCTGAAATGCTATAAGGAGAGATAAAAATATTGTTTCCGGCTTCTGTTCCTTTAAGATTTTTGTAGAAATCTATTGCGAATTGATTGCTGCTATCTGCAAAAATCTTAGCATTTCCTGTAACAACTGTTGTGGAAGCAGCCCTTTCATTGTCCAGCGAAAGATTAATCATTGGTCCTGATGGCTTTCTCATTAGTCCAACAACGACTGCTGCGGCGATAACTATGACGATAGCAAAAATTGCTATAAATCTTTTTTTCATATTTTTTTAAAACACAACTAATTTCCCTCTTAAATTTAATACGATTTGATATTTGAAAAGCAACACCATCTGTGAAAATCTGTTTAAAAATCTGTGGAAATCTGTTTTACTAGCAAGTAAGATGAAATCCTGCCATCACCCGTTTTTCTTTTTTTTCTTTCAGTTCATTGAATAATTTGACTGCTTCGTCAGTTTTAAGGGATTGGACTTCAATATTAATATCTCCTAAAAATTTCTCTGTTTCTGGCAAAACCTTAAGAATGCCCGAATAACCCGTGCCAATAATTAAAAGATCGGGTTTAATAATCGTAATATCTTCTAAATCGTCAAATGTCAATTCATGGCCATCGATTCTTTGCCAATTTTCCTTAATTTCCCCTTCCGGAAAAATAATCAAATCTCGGCTATATTTTTTGCCGTCAATAGTCATATGACCGAAATTATAGGATTCTATTTTCATGGTTATAAATGCGAATAGTCGCTAATGATTAACGAATAAATATGAATAACGAATAATTCTTCTTTAATATTATCTATAGTTTAAAATCTAAAGCCCTGCACAATTCTTGCTAAGCGTAAGCGAAGCTAGAATTTAGGGAGTCCCGTGAACCTCAAGGTATCCCAAGTAAACACAAAAGATATGCAGGGTCTTCGTAAAACCAATGATTCGCTAAAGACTCGTCAAGGTTTTACGGGATTTAAAGTTAAGCATCCAACTTTTGGATTCTCCGGATATATTTTTCATCTTTTAGCGATTCTGTGTGAAGCCATGCATCAATAATTTGTTCTATTTGTGCACTATCTAAAAAGTCGGCTCCCAAAGACAGAACATTAGTATCGTCGTCCCGACGCGATGCCTTGGCAACTTCGACATTCCACGCAAGCGCCGATCTTGCGCCTTTGTGACGGTTAGCTGCGATATCCATGCCAATACCCGAAGCGCAAATCAAAATACCCCGATTTTCGCTCGGATTTTCCGCGACTTTTTCGGCAACTAATTTCGCAAAATCCGGATAATCATCTAAAGCGTCGTACGTTAAATTGCCCAAATCTTCGTATGGCAAACTAAGGCCGTCCAAAAACGCCTTGATTCTTTCTTTTAAAGCAAACCCGCGGTGATCAGATCCTAAGTATAACATGGATTAATAGGGAAAATTACGGATAATAAAGGAAAATTAAGGATAATAATCCGTTATTGAAAATAATTTTTCCACGTACCATCTTTACGTTTCTTTTCTAATGCAAAGATGAGACGGTTTAATAAATAATCAGTTTTATTACAAATTTCAATTAATTGATCAAATTCTCCTTGGTTAATTAATTTATCCTCAAAGCAATCCTCGATATCTCCATCCAACTCAGACAAAGATCCCCTACTTATTCTTAAGTATTGAATGTATTCTCCGATTTTTCCTCGAACATATCCTTCCTGAATATTTTGTTTAACACTTCTAGCAGCATCTCTCATTTGAGAAACTCGCCTGTATTCACGTCTTAGAAATCTTGCGGTAATATCATAAATTAATTTTCTTAAATTCTTTGCATTCTGCCAAACTATTAATTTTTTGCATGCTTTATTCTCCTTCATTTTCCCTAATAATCTTTAATTTGATTGACTGTCCCTCATTATCCATAATTCTCCCTAATTTTCCTTAATTATCCCTATGCTATATTAGTTTTCCGACGCGAATCACGTGCTCTAACAAAGAAGCACTATATCCCCATTCATTATCATACCAAGAAAGAATCTTTACTAAATCGCCGTCAATGACTTTTGTAAAAGATAAATCAACAATCGCAGGATAAGGATCCTTGATAATATCTGAAGAGACAACAGCTTCTTCAACGGTTTTCAAAATTCCTTGCCAGCGCGGTTCTTTTTCTGCTTGTTTAAAAATCTGATTAATTTCTTCGGGACTTGTTTTTCTTTCGGCGACAAAAGTGATATCGGCAAGCGATACGCAAATAATCGGCACCCTTACTGCCAGGCCGTCAAATTTACCGCTCAGTACAGGCAACGCCTCGCCAGTAGCAATCGCAGCGCCAGTGGTTGAGGGTGCCATATTTTGAGCAGCTGCCCGTCCGCGCCTTAAATCTTTTGAATCAGGCCGGTCAACCAAACCCTGGGTTGAAGTATAAGCATGAACCGTATTTAAAATCGCTTTTTTAACGCCGATCTTTTCGCAAAGCACCGCCATCGGAGCAGCGATTGCGTTAGTGGTACAGGAAGCATTAGAGGTGATTTTAGGTAAATCTTTGTTAAAATCTGCATCGTTAACTCCGATTAAAACCTGTTTTCCGCCCTTGCCTTTGGCAGGCGCAGTAATCACAACGCGCTTTGCTCCGGCATCAAGATGAAAAGCTGCTTTGTCGTATTCGGTAAAAATCCCAGTTGCTTCGACCACAACATCAACGCCTAATGCTTTCCACGGCAATTTGGTCGCCTCTTTTTCAGTCAAACTTAGGATTTTTTTATCGCCCACTTCGAGATACGCCTTGCCCTCAGCAGTTAACGCTCTAACTGATCTATCGTATTTTCCATAAACAGTATCGTATTTTAGAAGATAAGCCAAAGTCTCATCATCAGCCAAGTCGTTGATTGCAACAATCTCAACGTCTGGCTTTTCTAGGGCCAGCTTAAGAAAACATCGGCCAATGCGGCCAAAACCATTAATGGCAATTTTTATCATAGTTTTAATAAATAAAAATCACAAATTTAAGACCATATGCGCTCTCTTGTTTTAAATTATAACCTATTTATTTCAACTTTTTAAGTGGATAAAAACTGTCGAGGATAATCCTCGACAGTTTTCTTCTTTTTTATTTACCTTCAAATTATTCTATTGTTGCGCCGCTTGGATAAGCATTTAATTCTGTCTGATTAACAGGCGCGATCTTAGACCAATCAAGGCCTAAGCGCTTAAAAGCTTTATCAGTCGCAATCCACCTTTTAGTGCCATTCTCAAGCTTATAAACCATAATGCCATTTTCTAGCCTAATAAGATTATTATCAGGATAAGAATCAATAACGCTTTGATCGACTTCAATCACATCTGCCATCTTATTGCCATAAGAATTAAAAACCTCTGTATTAGGAATAGCCCGTTTCATGCCGGTGTTCGTTATGTAATAAATCGTCGCACTATTCGCCGATTTCAAGAGCTTGGCATCAAGATATTGGTTAACAGAGGAAGTATCTGTTGTTTGCACGTCTTGCCATTTTAATCCTTGTTTATTGAATGCTTGCGGGCTTGGTACCCACAATTTTCTATTCCCGACAATGCGATAAACTTTTTCCTGATTAGCAATCTTTAACAACTTCGCCACTGCTTGTATGTAGTCGTTATAAGCATTGACTGTATCAGCTGAAGTTTCCGTGACATTGTTCCATTTGTACCCGCTTTGCTTAAATTCATCGATCGACTGAATCCATTTCTTTTTACAATCTTGAATAACATAGACCTTAAAATCATTTGGCATTTTGATCAGAGTGCCATCGGGAAGACAATCAGATGGAGGAGTTGTATCGCCAATAAACTTGAATGTAGAGAGAATTTGATCAAACCAAGATTCTTTCGTTGCCAATATAGAGAAATTAAAAATACGATTATCGTTCTCAAAGAAAATCGATTTAGAAAAGCCTGAACTATTAATAATAGTGAGTAATTTTGCATTCTTGCCAGCTACTTGCATCGCGGATTCGGTTACTTTATATTTAGCCTCAAATATTTTTTTCACCTTATCGTACTCTTCTGCAAGAGTTGTGTTTCCTTCCACTGTCAATACGGCTTCACCCTCACCCTTCCAGTTTCCCTCGTAAAAGCTAATGACATTACCTGCACTTCCTATTGTATAGCTCCAATTTTCTGGATATTGCAATTGATAATGATAATCATGATTTGTGTATGTTTTCCACCCCGTTTCACCAACAACACTTACCGTCAATGATGCTTCAGCGCTTAATTCTTTATTATCAAAGACCTTAACTTTGATCGTATAATTTCCCGATGTGCTATAAACATGGCTAAACGTCGCTGTTTGATTTATCGTAGTAAGTTGAGCTGCGTTTATATCTATTAGATAACCCTTGCTATCTCCCCAATCTATATTGTATGTCAATGTGCCATTTTCAGGATCATGAGCTTGAATCTTCCAGGCGCCTTTTTCATTAATATTAAGCTGCGTCGGACCAGTCAAAGAATCAATAACCGGCGGAAGATTGCCTGTGCTTGTGGAAACAATGCTGAAATAATTATTACTAAGATCGTTAGGCGCACTAGATAAACTACCTGCGCTTGCACCTAAATAAGCCTTGATCTTGTACTGGCCTACGCCAAGATCACCAATGGTCCAGCTATATGAACCTGTATTGGGAAGATAATCGGCAATGAATTGTTCGTAACCATCCGACGAACGCACTAATCTGGCAAATACAAATGTATATAATGTATATGAACTAGTGGGTGTTGTTGTCTGCCAGGTAATATTATAGGTCTTACCTACTGCCCATTGCTCGCCTCCATTGGGAGAAAGAACGGTGATAGAAGAAGTGAGAACAGGGCAACTATTAACCTTTGTCCAGCCAGACGGTACATCACAAGGCGTTGGAAAACTCTTGCACTCGCCAGTTGTTGTATTCTGGGCTGGTGTAATGACTTGAATACACGACGAAGCAGGCACAATACTAAAATAATTATCACTAATGTCAGTTGCGTTTGAATAATCTATGCCCGAAACTCTTATCTCGTACTGGCCTACGCCAAGATCACCAATGGTCCAGCTATATGAACCTGTATTGGGAATATTTTCAACAATGAATTGTCCGTGATTGTCAGAACGCCACAAAATTATGCTTACTTTTGAAAGATTACCAGTTGATGTCCAGGTAATATTGTAGGTCTTGCCTACTGCCCACTTTTCGCCCCCATTAGGAGATATTACCTGAATACTCTGTCCTGCATCACTATCTTTAATAATAAATGAATTATCACTGAAGTCATAACTGGCATAATCATCCATTCTAATCTTATAACCACTGCCAGAAGCAAGGTCAAGTGGAACCGTCCATATATAGCTGCCTTTGGACTGCAAGGACAAGCCCGTAGCTATCTGCTTCACAAAAGTCAGATTATCGTTGACATATCTATACAGATCAATTGCTACGCCCGCTCCCGACCAACCAATATCAGTTACCCCTTCCCATTGAATATTGTATGTCTTGCCCTTTTCCCATTGTTCGTAACCATTAGGAGATATAACCTTGATATCTTTTGAAAGAGTAGAAGATATGACTGCTTGAGTAGTAGTTTGCTTGCTATTGTTGTTTTTATAAAGTTCGACTAGCTTATTATTTGGATCAACCGTTACATTGATAGTATAATTACCCAGCTCAGTGAAATTAAGCGGAACGGAATGTGTATATTCTTTTACAAGACTGACGACAGGAATGGCTGAAGTTTCACTATAATTTGCCGGAATTAATCGAAGGCCCGTAGAAATTGTTGATGTAACAGTTGTGTTTTTTGGGCCGGTTATATCAATTTTAAGTTCTAGCCAATCCAAGAGCATTTTGCCGTCTCCGTCATTTACCAATGTAATATTTAGATTTTTTGGATTTCCTAAAACAACTTGTGACGGAAAATTAATATTGCTAATTTTTACATCCGGTTTTTTTAAAACTCCCGTATATTCCTTATTCCCTGTTGAAATTCTTCCATCGTCTGCTGTATAAATCAAAGTGTAATAATAAGGAACATATGGTTCAACGTTTTTATCGTAATATCCTTGAATACTATTCACATAATAAGGAAATCCTGACAATAAACTTCCTAATTCTCCACTTTTGTTTGATCTATATATAGAGATTTTTGTTTTACTTGCATCTATATCTGATGGATTAGTCCAATGTATGGAAATATTATCCCATTTATAGGTATTCATCATTGCGCCTGTTTCGCTTTCTACGATGATATTTTGAGGATCAGATAATTTTGGCCTTACAACGATGCTAGCCGTATAATTATTGTTATTCTCATTTGATTCTGTTATTTGATTAAGAGAATCGATTTTAAAATTAATCGTGTAACTTCCTGCTTGATTTATTTTTGAATTTCCTAATGAAGTTTCGTATGTTTGATTGTTAACAAATGGCCCACTTGTAAACCAACCACCGCCAAAGTCATTCTGATTGCTTCCTGGGAATTGTCCTAAAATATTAAACCCCCAATAATCACCGGTCTTTGTTCCTCCGATATTCTTAAAAGTAACGTATGAGGTAAAAGTTTGCCCTGCGGAAGGACTCAATGGATCAAATCTAATATTGGTGATGACGAAATCAGACGAAGAGGTAGAATAGGGCACAATGTTGAAATAATTATTGCTAAGATCGTTAGGCATACTAGGTAAACTACCTGCGCTTGCGCCCAAATAAACCTTGACCTTGTACTGATCTACGCCCAGATCACCAATGGTCCAGCTATATGAACCGGTATTGGCAGGATAATATTCAACAATGGATTGTTCGTAACCATTCAAATACTGTAATTTGATAAATACATATTGATAATTATTACCGGTTACCAGTGTCTGCCAAGTAATATTGTAGGTCTTGCCTACTTCCCATTGCTCTCCTCCATTGGGAGAAAGAACGGTGACTAAGGGAGGAATAACGGCTTGTGCTTGTTTTACGCCAAGACCAAAAAACACGAATTGCGCAATCATAAATACTCCTATTAATCCAAATATTAATTTTTTTAAATTTTTTCTAAAATACATATTAATAAATACACAAATTGACATATAAAGACGAAAAGGGCTAACTTAAGCTAACTTTAAATTTTTAATATATCATAATTATATCATATTAAATTAACTGTCGCCCCCCCCTGTGGATAAAAAATAGCCCGCAAAATGCGGACTTTGGTTTTTTTTATTTGAACAAACAATATCTTCTAGATCTCGAATTCACTCCTCGATTTTTCTGCTTGCTTAATGATGTATTGAATGACAAAAATCGTTATTTCTCGATGATGCGAAACCCATGTCGTTAAAACTTTTCCGCCTTTAATTTTCTTTTTAAAAGTCATGTGCTTTCCTGATCTAGTTTTGCGGAAACCATTATGCTCAAGAATTTTTATGACCTTATTTTGAGATAAAATTCTAAGTTTTCCCATAAAAAAGCTTTTCCGATACTGATACAGGAATATAAGTAAATGATGATGATTTTACTTTTTTCAGATGCGCCTTCGGCGTATCGGGATCATTCAAATATTCTTCAATCAAATCTTTAATATTTTCTTTTAATTCCTGCTCTGTTTTTCCTTGAGTGGCGATATTTAAAATAGGGCATTCGGCGACAAACCATTTGCCTTCTTGAGTGATAAAAATTGGAAATGGATATTGGATCATTTTGTTCATATTCATTATAATATCTTCGTCAACACTATGTCAATGGATTTATAAAATCTATTGAGGTTAAAAATCTATTGAGGTTGAGCCTCCATAGTTTAAAACATATCACATAATCAGCCCTAATCTTGACAAAAACTATAATCAAAGTAATATTAAAATAGTTCTTAAAAGGAGGAAAAAATGAGTACAAAAATCAAAAAAGTTCGCTGTTGCAATAAATGTAGCACCCCTTTACGAAACCTAGATGCAAATTCACACCTTTTATCCTAAACACTTCTGTTAGATATTTTTGTTCAATTTGCAATATTGAACTTAGAAAACATCCCGACGACACTTTTGAATGCCGTGTGTGCGAAAAAACCTATACAGAAGAATCCTAAACCGCAAAACCAAGGAGGACCCCATGAAAAAAGGTATCCGAGTAGAGATCGAACAAGAAGTAGCGACTTCTGATAAGCCCGCTAAAGTACTCGTTTATGATGGTATTCAACTCATCGCTGAAGTAGTGGCAGAAGTTGAATCAAAACAAGGGGCAGACGGCGAATACTATCCATGCGTTACGCTCAGAAAAACCAAGATTAAAGCAAAGCGCTGAAATCATCATGCCCATCAATCTCAACAACTGATGGGCTTTTTTGTTAAAAATCACTTAATCTTGCGCAAAAAGCTTGCTTTTTTATAATAGTATGCTATAATATAAACAGATCCATGTAAGGAGGGGAAGGTGACTAAAGCCCTAGAAAGCACACTCTATGGAATTTGCCAAGGATTTTTCTTCTTTATTAGAGCGCTGGATTGGATAACCAATATCCTTGTTGGTATTCTAAGATTCTTGATAATGCTGGTGGCTTTCGTAGCTGTCTGGCAATTGATCAGTTCGCTGCCTATTTTCTGGCAATCTGTCATTCTGAAGTCCTTGATTCTTGGCGGAGCTTTCATGTTTCTTTGTATCATTGTTCTTCGCTTCTGGAAACCAAAAAAGTTCTTTCAGATATTCAAATGAGTCTCAACGATCTCATCCGAAGACGACTGCTCTCTTAGTCAGCCTTGATTCGCAAGAGTCAGGGCTTTTTGTTTAACATAAAATCGGAGGCCGAACCTCCGATTTAATCGAATTATAAATCTTCTTCTGTTATCACTTTAATCTTATATTTCTTTAATAATTCCGTAGTAGTGCCATCTCCTTTGATTACTTTTCTTCCATGATAGATTTTCCCGCAGCCGCAGGAAGGGCTTTTCTGTTTCAAAATCGCCTCTTTAATATTCAAATTTTGAGCTATCGCTAAAACCATTCCTGCGCCTTTCACAAAATTTTCTGTTACATTCTTTCCTGATCGGGTCAAAACTTTTTTGCCCTCTCGATGAGCCGGTTCTCTTGGAGTTGACAAACCGCCCAGCTCTTCAGGGCAAATAGGAATTAAAGCTTCTTTGCTCAAAAGATCAATAACTTTTTTATTCCTTTTATCTCTGCCATCCCATCGGCATTTTATGCCCAACAAACAAGCGCTGCAAATTTTAATATTTTGATTGTTCATGGCATTGCTCAATCTTCAATTATTATCTTTGGGAATATCGCAATAAATTATTCCTTTCTGATAGTTTTCAATTGATATCCTGCAAAGATCAAACAGCGGTTGAGGGAGTTTATCGAGTTTATACCAATCCCACGATTCACATTTTTCCTGTTCCAAAACTTTCGGCTCTCCGCTTTTCCAATCCGCCAATAATCCGATATGCACATAATGTTTCGGCGCATATGTAATGACATTCGCTAAAAATTGAAAGCGGATATTTTGAATTTCGATGCCGCATTCTTCGCTAACCTTTCTTCTCGCACAATTCTCAAAAAATTCCATATATTCAAGATGCCCGCCGGGAAAAGCATATTCGCCTTCGCCATGCGATCCTTTTCTCTTACCAAGCAAAACTTTCCCATCTTTAAAAATCATTATGCCGACTCCGACTTTTGGTTTATCATTTTGATCCATAAATTTAGTTTAGAAAATTTTATAAAACGAGGCTTTTCTAAATTATCCACAATATCTATTGACGCAAAATTGGTTTGTGATAAACTTATTATTGAAAAGCGTGTCCCAGGTCTGGGTGCCCGCTTTTTAATTTATATCAGTAAATTTTCACTAACCATTTTCTTTTAATAACCTTTTTCAATCCCTTATTATGCCCTGTAAAATCATCTTTTATCGCGCCGCTAATCAAATCTGACATCTGCATGGCGTTAACATATTCAGAATTAACATGGGTAATATGGCTTACCCTCTTTTTTGTCTTAGTATTAACCCATTTCATAAGATAATCATTGAAACTATCAAATTTCCCATCAAGCAATCTTCGATCTGCTCTATCTATAATAATTTCGGTTTCCTTAAAGCCACATCTCTTCACGGCATAAAAAACTGTTTTCACTAAATTATATTTATCAAAAACGTTATGCTTTCCATCAACCGCAAAAACTCCTTTGTATTTTAATTTATCTATAAGTCTATAATATATTTTGATTTCTAATTCGTTTACTATGCCCAAAAGGTCTTTATACAATACAAGCGGAATTTTAAAAGACTTAATTTCGCTTCGATAACCATATTTATGTTTAATTTCCATCACGCGATTTTCTAGAGCGAATAATTTTTTAGAATCAAGGCATATCGCAGAAAGAATATAAAATAAACTTGCCCCTGTTAAAATTTTATCACTTTGTTTGTCTATTTTATGTGGCTTACCAGGATCGCCAGACTCATCAACAAAAATATAATTAAAAGACTTCATTTTAATAATAATTTTAAAACTTATCGAAGTCCAATTCCAATAAACTAAGTATATTTTTCTAGACAACACTTCTTATACTTTTTCCCAGAGCCGCATGGACAAGGATCGTTTCGGCCAACATGTTTGAATTCTGGAGGAGTATTGTCAACCACATTCGCCGATTTTGTTTCTTCGACAAATTGCTCCATCGGATTCGGCTCATTTTGCCCGACATTTTCCGGCATAATCGGCATTTTTTGGTCCTGGGTTTTTGCCGCGCCCTGAAAAATAATCGGCGCTTCGCGTCTGCCAAAAATTGGCGGACGGGGACTTTCGGCAATCTCAATCCTAAAAAATCGCTTGAGTGTTTCTCTTCTTATATTAAATAGTAGCTCTTTAAATCTTTGATAACCCTCGTTTTTGTATTCCACCAAAGGATCTCTCTGGCCATACGCCCGCAAACGAACGCTTTCGCGCAAATAATCCATGCCATCCAAATGTTCCATCCAAAATAAATCAATTGTAGATAATAATAGCGCACGCGAAAGCTGAACAAAATTTTCTTTGCCGACTTGGGAAAAAACTTTTTCTAATTTCTCTTTGGCCGATTTTTCTAATAAATTCTTAATCGCTTGTTTTTTATCTTGAGGCGAAATTTTTTCATTCTGAATATCAAGCAATTTCTTATGCAAATCACCGCCTAAATTGAAAAGCGCATTCATTTCTTCGGCTATTTCTTCAATATTCCAAAGATTTTGATGCTCAGCCGGAAGCAAGACTTTCAGAATCTCATCAATTTCTTTCGTCATATATTCTTCGAAAATTTTCTGCGGCTCATCGGTTACTAAAATGTCGTCACGCTTTTTATAAATCGTCTCGCGATGAATGTTCATCACATCATCATATTCAAGCACGTGCTTTCTCGCATCAAAGTGAAACCCTTCGATTTTCGCTTGCGCTGATTCAATAGCACGCGAAATCATGCCATTTTCAATCGGCTGATCTTCCGGCACCCCAAAGCGCCCCATTAAATTTTTGATCCTATCAGAGCCAAAAATCCGCATTAAATCATCTTCAAGCGAAATGAAAAACTGGCTCATGCCTGGATCTCCTTGACGACCTGAACGTCCGCGCAACTGGTTATCGATTCTGCGCGCTTCATGGCGTTCGGTACCAAGCACAAAAAGACCGTCTGCAGCCTTAACTTTCTCTGCTTCTTTTTGATCAGGCGGATTGCCTCCTAGAACAATATCAACACCTCGTCCAGCCATGTTCGTTGCAACTGTCACCGCGCCGAAACGTCCTGCCTGCGCAATAATCTCGCCCTCTTTTTCGTGCTGCTTGGCATTTAAAAGATTGTGTTTAATACCTTCTTTTTGCAAAAGCGCGCCTAAATATTCATTTTTGGTAATCGAGATAGTGCCCACCAAAACCGGCTGGCCTTTTTCATTACATTCTTTAATCTTTCTGACAATCGCCAAAAACTTGCCTTTTTCTGTCTGATAAATACTATCAGCTAAATCTTTTCTGACGAGTGGCTTATTAGTCGGGATCGTCGTGACATCAAGTTTATAGACCTTATGAAATTCTTCGGCACTTGTTTGAGCGGTACCTGTCATGCCAGCGAGTTTTTTATAAAGCCGGAAATAATTTTGAAAAGTAATAGTTGCGAGTGTTCTTGATTCTTTTTTAACCTCAACGCCTTCTTTGGCTTCAATGGCCTGATGAAGGCCTTCGGAATAGCGCCTGCCCGGCATCAAACGTCCTGTAAAATCATCAACAATAATAATTTCACCGTTTTTAATTACATAATCCTTGTCGCGTTTAAAAAGAATTTCTGCCTGAAGCGCTTGCTCCAAATGATGCAAAATTTCAAGATTTTCTCCCTGGTAAATATCTTTCATCCCTAACAATTCCTCAACATGATTAATGCCTTCTTCAGTCAAAGTCACCGCTCTCATTTTTTCGTCAACATTATAATCCTGGCCTTCTTTTAATCTTGGCGCGATTTGAGCAAGAGTTTTATATAAATCGCTTGAGCGCGTATCTGACTGTGAAATGATTAAAGGGGTGCGCGCCTCATCAATTAAAATACTATCCACTTCGTCAACAATGGCATAATGATGCCCACGCTGAACTTTATCCAACATTTCATAAACCATATTATCTCTCAGATAATCAAAGCCAAATTCATTATTAGTGCCGTAAGTGATATCAGCGGCATAAGCTTCCCGTCTTGTGCAAGGCCTTAAAAATTCCTGAACAATTTTAAATGACCCGAGCTCATCTCGCTCCTTTTCCAATTCTTCCCCCTTATCCTCCCCTGCCCTGAGCAAAGTCGAAGGGTTATCCTTTTTTTCTTCTCCTCTCCATTCTGGGTCATACATAAATGACTGATTTTGCTGCTGAATGCAGCCGACTGAAAGTTCCAAAAAATCATAAATCTGCCCCATCCAGACCGTATCGCGTCTTGCTAAGTAATCATTGACCGTGACAACATGCGCTCCCTTACCCTCAAGCGCATTCAAGTAAACCGGCAGAGTCGCTGCCAAAGTTTTGCCTTCACCGGTTTTCATTTCAACAACATGACCCTTATGAAGGGCAATGCCGCCAATCAATTGAACATCGAAATGCCGCTGCTTTAGAGTCCTTTTTGCAGCCTCGCGTATCAAGGCAAATGATAGTGGCAATGTCTGATCAATTTGCAATTTGCCATTTGCGATTTGCGATTTTAGTTCTGTGCTTTTAATCTTAATTTGGGCGTCCGAAAGCGACTCGAGTTTTTTCTCAAGTTCATTAGTTTGCTCGATGAGCGGATCAAAACCTTTTAAATACTTAACATTCGCATCGCCGAAAATTTTAGATAAAATTCCCATATAATTGTAAGGTGGTAACGTTGTAAAGTTATATTGTATATCCATAATACATCAATTTTTGCGATTTGAAAAGAAAAACTGCCCAACACTAAGTGTCAGACAGTTGACAATTCGCCATATGCCATAAGCTATTGGCCAAATTACATCCCTTCTTCCCGTTCTCTCTTTCCTTTCTGATAAATAAATGCCATTGGCGACAAACGCATCAGTTTTTTCCAAATCCGCGCCTGGCGCATGTTTTTGGCAGTAAATTTATCCTTATAATGTTTTAGTTCCTGGGTCAAAATTGAATCAACTTTATCAATAGCTGCATAAAGAGTTTCTGCTCGTTCCTCTATATGGATATTGCGCTTTTTTAATTCAATATCCACTTTAACTTCAAAAAAATTACCTTTAAGATGATGCGCAGTGGTCTTCGACAGCTCAATCCACATTTCATGCTTCCCAGGAGCATGCCATAAAAGTTCCTTGATATTGACAAGTTTTTTATCAAGATAATCCTGAATTCCTGGCGTCATATCGAAACCGGTTGTTTTAGTGTGAATGTTCATAAATTTTAATTTTCCCTGCCTGCCGGCAGGCAGGAATTTTCAATTTTTAATTTCTAATGAATTTTTAATTCAATAATTTTTATTTAATCATTGAGTCATTAGAAATTGATTAATTGAGAATTGATTAGAAATTATCCCGTAAAACTTGACGAGCCATAAGCGAGTCATAAGTTTTACGAGGTCCCGTAAATTCTCATGTTTATCTAACTAATCATGAAAGTTCACGGGATTCCCTAAATTCTAACCTCACAATTAATGTTCGGTAAGAATTTTACGGGAGAAATTAGAAATTTAACTTAATATCTCGCTTCCTCTTTTATAAAA
>Ga0315276_10000655_pt1 | contig 29927 bp, 24 predicted proteins | sample YL17G05_0_MG_FD_204542 | JGI IMG/M metagenome (GOLD analysis project Ga0315276, IMG submission 204542) | Sediment microbial communities from Yellowstone Lake, YNP, Wyoming, USA - YL17G05_0 | ecosystem: Environmental > Aquatic > Freshwater > Lake > Sediment | place: USA: Wyoming | collected... | reverse complement strand
TCCGCGTACCGGCCAATCGCCGTGGTCAATTCGTCACCCGTCTTACCCGCAAACAGCTTCTCGATAGCGTCGAGCTTCTGCCCGATAGGAAGGTCCAGTATCTGCTTCAAGGAGTTTCGGAATAAAGCCTTGTCTACGACCGGCACCAGATTGATCTGCGCGGTTTTGAGTCGCCGTTTGGCTTGCACCGTATCCCGATTCTGGTAGCCGCGCTCGCGTTCTGCGTCCGGCTTGTCCCGCTCCACGGCCCACCGATACACGGTGGAGGCGAGGCGATAGTAGTCAACAGCGCGCGCCATTCGGCCGAGACGGCTGTCCAGCACCTGCGTTTTCTTAAGCTCCGAATACAGGCTGCTCAGTTCCGGCAGGAGAGTTCCGTATTGCGTTTTGAGAGCCGGTTTAGCCTCGATGAATGCCGCCAGTTGCCGCTCCTCATCCTGCTTTCGGGCCAGAGTATTCGTACGAGTGCAACCATCGAGGATGCCGCGGCTCTTCTTGAGGTAATTGTATACCCCTTTCAGATTGTTCGCCGTGCGCAGGGCGATGGCCGAATCGGTCCTTCCGATCTCTTCCGTAATTCGTATCTCGTCTTCCGAGTTCCTAATCAGATTGGGCAGAGAGAAGTCAATTCGGTTCTCCAACTCGTATGACGATACATACCGTTCCGTGCTGCCAGGGAATCCTATCGTCATAGTAAAATCGCTATCCTTGACACCGGCGGCGGACAAAGGAAGAAAGTTCCTGGGTCGATACGGGACATTGTCTTTGGCAAAGTCGGCCGGTTTGCCGTTGGGACCGACATAGGCACGAAGGAAGGAAAAGTCGCCCGTGTGGCGGGGCCACATCCAGTTGTCGGTTTCGCCGCCGAAATTGCCGATTGCCTCCGGCGGGATGTAGACCATTCGCACATCTCGTAACTCAAATGACGTGTACTTTATGTACTGCTTACCGCCAAAATTGGCTACCACCTTGCAGCGATTACTCGTCCCCTTCTCGGACTCAGCGACGATCTTCTTGATAATCTTGTCGATGGCGTTGTACCGCTGCAGTCCCGACATCTTGTCATTGACCGCACCGAGTACGCGTTTGGTTACATCCTCGCTTCCGATAATCACGCTGACGGTATAACCGGGCGCCTCGATTTCATCTGACCTGGTGGGGGCAAAGAAGCCGTCGCGGAGATAGTTGTGCTCAGGAGTGCTCTGTTCTTGAACGGCGCTAAAGGCCACGTGGTGGTTGGTCACGAGAAGCCCCTCCGGTGACACAAACGAGGCGGTCGCGCCACATTGGACGACGGCGTCCGCTATGCCCACGCCCTGAGGATTGTAAATCTGTTCGGCGGTCAACTCCAGGCCGCGGGCCTTGAGTTGGTCAAACGGCAGCTGCTTGAGCATATACAGCGGCCACATCCCTTCGTCGGCCATTGCCGATGTGGCGAACAGGATGAATAGGGAGCCAAAAAACGCAGGAAAGGTGCGATGGTGCATGGCGGGTTCTCCTTCTAGCTTGCGTCTAATTAGGGCCATATTGTCTGATAAGGCAAGGTGAAAGATTGACTCCCCCGTCGCTCGGGCTGACTCGACAAGTGGTTTTTTGTGTGGCATGTCGTCTCGCTTCGATGAATCTTTTGGCTCGACGAATTCGTAATGAGTCCTATGCAACATATAATACTGTCGTGGGTTGGACTGACGGGAAAGTCATGATTCACACTACCGAGGTTTGCCGCCATTACACGCGCGGCCCGCAGGTCATCAAAGCGGTGGACGCGGTTTCCATTACCATTAGTGAGCGGGAATTTGTCGCTGTGGTCGGTTCATCCGGTTCCGGGAAATCGACGCTCCTCAATCTTCTCGCAGGTTTGGACTCACCCACTGCCGGAACGATAGAATTCAGGGGGACGACGCTCAATATGCTTACGAGGCGCGGCCTGTCACAGTATCGAGCCAAAAGCGTCGGAATAATGTTTCAGTCGTTCAACTTGATATATCACCGTACAGCGCTTGAAAACGTCGAATTAGCGCTGTACTTCAACGGTAGTTCGTTCAAAGAACGGCGGGTCGCAGCCGCAGCTATTCTGGAGCGGCTCGGACTCGCCGACCGAATGACTCACCGCCCGGCTGACCTCTCAGGCGGAGAACAACAGCGGGTGGCGTTGGCGCGGGCGTTGGTGAAGAAGCCGGAAATATTGCTGGCCGATGAACCGACTGGAAATCTCGACCAGGAAAACGCGCGGCAAATAATGGAGCTTCTGACCGAGCTTAATCGTCAAGGGCTGACCGTTGTCATCGTCACGCATGATATGGACATTGCGGGACAATACGCTCACCGCCTTATTCGGATGCACTACGGCCGAGTCGTCGCTTCACCCATTTCAGCAGCCGGGGGGCGCGCATGACCTTTCGAGATTTGGTGGCAATTTCGGCAGGTAACCTGTCGCGAATGAAGCTCCGCACTTTTCTGACGGTTTCGGGGGTCGTAATCGCTATTGGGACGTTTGTCGCGATGGTGTCGTTTGGAGCGGGTAACCAGAAATACATCAGCGACCAGTTCGACAAATTGGGTTTGTTCTCGACCATGCAGGTGCACCGGCAGACCAAGACCGCCGCCGGCGATTCCACCGGGGCGAGATTGCTTGACGGGCAAGCGCTGACTGACTTGTCAAAGATTCCCGGGGTGAGATTAGCCTATCCGTTCGATGCCATAACGGTGACGGTTGCGATGGCCGATTCGCAGCTATCGGCCAAGGCTCAGGCATTGCCGGTAAGCGCGATGCAGACCCGGTTGTTTTCGCAACTGCGGACCGGGGGTTCGTTCTCCTCGGACAGCGCCAAAGAGACCGTCGTAACCCCGCAATTTCTTCATCTATTCGGGATAACTCATCCTGATTCGATTATCGGGGACACCATTGTCATCTCGGTGCGCGTCGCTACGGTTGACAGCGGGCTGGCGGGCTTGCTGCCGCGCGATTCCGGGTGGGTCCGCCAACAGGTGCGTGCCATTCGTTTCGATTCGCTTTTTCAAAGTGAGTATCGTCAGCGGCAGGCCAAGCGGCTGACCAACGACGCTATCTCCCGCTTTGTCAACGGCTTCTTCAATCATCGCGCGGTCTTGAAGGAGACTCTAACCGTCGTGGGCGTACTCGAGGAGCGGGGAACGGGCCATACTCGCATGGAGCCAATCATTCTACCGGTATCAATTGCGGCGAAGTTCCGGTCGGCCGGTCTCAGCGATGATCCGACAGCGCTCTTCTCCGCCTTGAGTCAGGGGACGATCTTCTCGCTCGATTCAGCGGCATCGAGTCGCAGTTATCCGCAAATCACATTAGATGTCGATCCGGCAGTTCCTCTTAAGTCGATTAGTGATTCGGTCAAGGCGCTGGGATTCCAGCCATTCAGTTTCGCGGAGATGTTCGAGGAGATGCAGAAGTTCTTTTTCTACTTTAATCTGGCCTTAAGCGTAGTGGGTCTTATCGCGCTTGTGACGGCATCGCTGGGTATTGTCAATACTATGGTCATGTCGATTCTGGAGCGGCGGCGCGAGATCGGCGTGCTCAAGTCGCTGGGGGCCGACGATCGCCATATTCGGATCCTCTTCCTCGTGGAGTCTGGCGTCATTGGCGCTATTGGCTCAGTAGTCGGTATCGTGGTAGGTTGGGGGGTAACGCGCATCGCGTCGCTAATAATCAAGCACTACATGGAAAGAGAGGGAGTAGGACCAGTTGAACTGTTTGCCCTTCCGGTATGGCTGATTCTGACCGCCGTTGCCGTCGGTATAGTCGTGAGCGTCGCGGCTGGGTACTATCCGGCGTCACGGGCTGCGAGAGTCGATCCGGTTGAAGCGCTGCGGAACGAATAGTATTTCATTTAGCCTTGAACACCAGGAGATTCGGCACGTCATTGTGATAGACTATCGCTCTTGGGTTTGTTATCTTTGGGTGCAGATATTTATGAGATTCGTCTTAGCGACAATGGGGCTACTAATACTAGCGCTGGTCTTGTCTCTGGTAGCGCCCTCCTGCGAGAAACCGGCGTCCTCCGGCGGCCCGCCTGACGACACCGATACAACCGCTAATGTCGACATCCAGGGTGAATACTACGGCTATCTTACAACCGACTATTATACGCTGAATCGGCGGACAGTGTCCCGGATACACATCAATGTTACTCATTCTTCGGGGGAGCGGAACGGGTGCCCTTGCGTCTACGATATTGCCGTCGCTGACAGTATCGCAACGATCGCTCTCATTTGTGCAGACGGCAAGTCGTCGCGGTTAACCGCCGATTGTAACGACAACCTGTATCACGACATCTTTGTCGGCTCCGGCAACGGCAGCAAAGTATCAGGTATCATTGAACGATACAAGGTGCAGTCTCCGGGACCGGAAATCCACTTTTGCACGATGTCTTTTGACGCCGAGCTGCCCTGAGCGTGGCCGTCAGCTTATTTTCTGACAACTTTGTGATACCTTAGGCGCCGATTCTCGAATAGTCGGCTGCCGAGTTCCTTCACCCGCCACTCTTCGTATTCCTCGTAGTTCCCTTCAAACCAGCGCACCGTGCCGTCCCCCTCAAATACGAGCAGGTGAGTGCAGACTCGGTTAAGGAAGAATCGGTCGTGGCTGATAATCATGGCGCAACCGGAGAACTCGCCAATAGCATCTTCCAGCAATCGAAGCGTGTTGACATCGAGATCGTTGGTCGGCTCATCAAGCAGGATCAGATTCCCACCCGCCTTGAGAATTTTCGCCAGATGAGCGCGATTCCGCTCACCGCCCGAAAGCTCGCCAACCTTCTTCTGCTGGTCCGGACCTTTGAATCCGAACCGGGCCAGATATTGCCGTGCCGGCACCGTGCGATTCCCCAACACGACATCAACATCTCCGCCGCATACCTCGTCCAGCAGCGGCACGTCGGCGTGAAGCGTGTCGCGCTCTTGCTCGACATAGGCTAACTTGACTGTCGAACCGATAGCGACACTACCGGCATCCGGCTTCTCTTGACCGGTAATCATCTTGAACAGCGTCGTCTTACCGGCACCGTTCGGGCCAATCACTCCCACCACCGCCGCTTTGGGCAGCTTGAACGACAGATTATTGATCAGTAAGTTATCATCGAACCCTTTCGACACGTCGGTAAACTCGACTACCTGATCCCCAAGGTGCGGCGCCGGGGCGATAGCGATCACCTGACCGTCATCTCTTGAAGCCACGATTTCACGGGCGACCAACTGCTCATATTCGGCGATTCTGGCTCGCGAAAGCTCCTGCCGCTGCCGGTTGGACATCCGAATCCACGACAGCTCGCGCTGCAACGCTCTCTGACGCGGCGTCTCCTGCGAATTGGACGCAGCCAGTTTGGTCAACTTCTGCTCCAGCCAAGACGAGTAGTTTCCTTCCCACGGAATGCCGCGCCCGCCGTCAAGTTCAAGTATCCACTTGGTGACATTGTCGAGAAAATACCGGTCGTGCGTCACGATAATCACGGTCCCCGGGTAGTCCTTCAGTTGAGCTTCTAGCCAGTCAATTGTCTCGGCATCGAGGTGGTTGGTCGGCTCATCCAACAGTAACAGATCCGGCTGTTCCAGAAGCGCCTTACAGAGCGCCACACGCCTCCGCTCACCGCCGCTAAGCGTGCTCACAATTCGGTCATCCTCCGGCAGGCAGAGAGCGTCGCTGACCCGGTTGATCCGCTGGTCAAGATTCCAGGCATCGGCGGCGTCGAGCTTGTCCTGCAACTCCGCCATCCGGTTCATCGCCTTTTCCATCTGATCATCGGAGAGCGGCTCCGCCATACTGGCGGTCACTTTGTCGTACTCCGCCATGAGCGCCATGATGTCGCCGAAGGCTCTCTCCAGATTCTGTCTGACCGTCTTGTCTTCCTCAAGTTTCGGCTCCTGCGGGACCATGCCGCTCTTGTATCCGGGCGTAATTTCAGCCGTCCCCTGGAAATGGTCATCCTGTCCGGCCATAATTCTGAGGACGGTCGATTTCCCGGCGCCGTTCTCCCCGACAATCCCGATCTTGGCGCCGGGGAAGAAGCAAAGGTTGATCTCCTTGAGAACCTGCTTCTGCCCGTAGAATTTGTTGAGGCGAAGCATGGTGAAAATGTATTTGTCAGCCATAGATTCCTGTGTTTTCGGTTATTGTTTCGGGGCTAAGAACAGACCGAAAAGGGTTACTGTCAAGTGTCAGAGTGTCGGTCAATGAAAAGGCCGCTCTCAATTGAGAACGGCCTGAGCCACTCGTGCGATAGCGATTCTACAGCTGGCAGTTCGGCAGTACATATCCGCCGCCGGTCAGGTAGTTGACCAACGCAGACAAATCGGCTAAGTCGACGATGCCGATTCCATTGACGTTCGCCTCCTCCAGACACGGGAGTACATAACCGCCACCTGTGAGGTAACTCACAAGGGCACTCAGGTCCGCCAGATCAACAATACCGCTCATGTTCACGTTTCCGGTTTTGCCGATGCAGCAAGGGAAATCGTTCAGCGGACGTCGGAAGACCCCGCTATTTCGAGTCCCGGCGAAAAGGTTTAGGTCGCTCACAATAAGGGCTCCCACAATCAAGTCCTTCAAGCTGTCATTGACAGCCACCCAAGCTGCGCCGTTACCCGCGGCGAGAAATACGCCGCCGTAATAAGTGCCCGCAAAGAGATTAGTGTCCGACAGCGCGAGTGAAGAGACCCTGTTTTCCGTCAAGTCCGTATTCACGGCGGACCAGCTTGTGCCGTTGTCTGTCGAAAGAAAGACTCCGCCCCCATTTGTCCCTGCAAAGAGACTCGTGCCGCTCACAGCGAATGAACTTACATTAAGGTTGGTCAGGTTGTTATTGACGGCCATCCAACTTGTGCCGTTATCAGTAGATAGATATACACCATTCTTCCAGGTTCCTGCAAAGAGATTCGTGCCGCTCACGGCAAAATCATTGACATTTGTGCCCTGAGCGATGCCGGAATTAGCAGCCGACCAACTATTGCCGTTGTCTGTGGAAATAAACACGCTATTTGTTCCCCCCCAGGTCCCGGCAAAGAGATTCGTGCCGCTTACGGCAAGGGCAGTTACGTTCATGTCTGTCAGGCCGTTATTGACAGCGGTCCAACTTGTGCCGTTATCGGTGGAAAGAAACACCCCACCGCCATAAGTCCCGGCAAAGAGGTTTGTACCGCTCACCGCAAGGGCGTAGACATCTGTGTTCGTAAGACCGCTGTTGACGGCTGTCCAGCTTGTGCCGCCATTCACAGAAAGAAGCACTCCCATGTTCTCGATCCCTACGAAGAGATTCGTGTCACTTTCGACAAAGCAATAGATAGTGTCGCAACATGGTCCGTTTGTCTGCTCCCACCCCGCCTGCGCCGATGTTATTAGCAGCAACAGGGTGGTGAGGGTTAGCAATTGCTTTGCACGCTGTTTCATAACCTGTACCTCCCGAATTGTGAGGATTCTTGTATCGAGGATTCTCGAGGATAAGCCAATTCACCACCCATATCCATAACGCCCTTACGGTATGCCAGCTCCCAACCGACCAGTCTGTAGATGCGCGATGTCTGTGGACGATTTGCTACATAATGATAGCCTTCGCGGAGCCTTTCTGTCAAGATTTATTCTGCGTCTGTTGACCGGTAACAATTATTAGGTACAGGGGTGACTGTCAAGTGTCCGTGTGAGACAAAAACGGGCCGCTCTTGGAGGAGAACGACCCGTTCGAATTCAAATAGTGTTGCAACATTTACGGGCAATTCGGCAGCGCATACCCGCCGCCGGTGAGATAGCTGACGAGGGCGGATAAATCAGCAATATCGACTATCCCTGTCGCACTGATATTGGCTTCCTCCGGACAACCCAGTTCAGCGCCGCCGCCTATCAGGTAGCTGACCAGGGAACTAAGATCGCTGAGATCGACTACGCCACTCGAATTAATATCTCCCACCGTTCCCTTGCAGCACAACAACTGCGCCTGAGGAATTTTCCATATACCGGTCGCCCAAGCTCCCGCATACAGATTCGAGTCCGCAAGCAACAAAGCGCCAACGGCCTTGGTATCCAATTCAGCGCCGAGCGATACCCACTTGACATCGTTCGCCGATAGGCGAAAGACGCCATGATACGCCGTACCGGCCAATACGTATGAGTCATAGACAGCCAGCGAGCGGATACACCTATCGATGTAGTTGTTTCCGAGACCGGCATTGAGTGCTACCCAGTGAGCGCCCCTGTCCCGGGAAACGAAGACACCGCCCCCCTCTGTGCCGGCGAAGAAATCACTGCCCCGTATCACAATGTCTGTGATCTTCGGACTGGTTAATCCATTGTTGATTGGCTCCCAGTTCACGCCGTTATCGGAAGATAGAAGTACGCCTCCGCCGTAAAGACTACCGGCCAGTATGTCATTTCCACTAATCGCCAGGGTCCGTATATCGTACTGATCCAAGCCGATTTCCGTCCAACTCACGCCATCCCCATTCAACCGGAAAACGCCCCCATCCTCACTTCCGGCGAGTACCTCCGTCCCACTTGCTTCGATGCAGCTGATAATGGAATGCCCGCCAAGGCCGTCTTTGATAGACTGCCAACTTGCCCCCTGATCGTCAGAGCGGTAGGCAAAGCCGCCATAACTTCCGGCAAAGATAGTCGGACCACTGACCCCAAAGGATGTGGCGCTCATTGTTGTCTTGGATTCCCACGTGGCGCCGCCGTCGTATGTAGTAAAGACGCTTCCAAATATTTCCCCAGCCATGATGCCGCCGCCTATCGAAGCGAGCGATGATATCTCCGTATTTCCGGGACCATACAAGAGTCCGCTATTTGATTCGCGCCAGGAAAGACCACCGTCGTCTGTGACCAATATCCCACGGCCGCTGGTGCCGGCAAGCATTCTCGAACCGACTAAAACGATCGCCGCAACATAGCGTCCAGTCAATCCCGAATTCTTCTGGGTCCAGTTATCGCCGTTGTCCGATGAGAAATAGACTCCTCCGTTTACCGAGCCACCGTAGATATTGCCTCCGTCGACGGCGTAACAAATTATCTGGCGAATACTTGACAGCCCGTTGCTACACTTTGTCCAGGTTGCCCCATCATCGTTCGATCGATATACGCAATCATTCCACGTGCTCGCAAACAGATAATCGCCGGCGATCGTAAATCCGCACATATAGAGATTCGCCAATCCACTGCTTGTCCGAGTCCATGTAGTACCCTTGTCACTTGAACGGAACACACCATCATCGGTGCCGAGAAACAGATATGATCCTTTCTGGATGAAACATCGACTATGCAGGTTGGTGAGTCCCGCGTTCAAAGAAACCCAGGTCACCCCTTTATCGTCAGAGCGAAATGCCCCTTCATAGGCGCCGGCGTAAACACTCGATCCGGCGACCATGAGCGTGAATACGTGGCCGGTATCCAGCGCGGTCGGGATCCATGTCGCGCCATTGTCAATCGACCGGAAGACACCGTTGTACTCCGTGCCGCCATAAAGGCCGGCGCCGTCAGAGGCCATACACAGGGGACTACCATGATTATGGCTGACCGGGATGCCCTCGCCAACGTATATCCAGCTTGTCCCCGTATCAGAAGAGCGAAATATCCCCATATTTGTCGAGGCAATTACGTCTGTCCCCCTTTGCACTACTGCACTAACCGACTTGGTATGTGGCCCGTTTGTCTGCTCCCAGCCCGCCTGTGCCGAGGTTAGTAGCAATAAAAGAGCGGCTGTCAGGATTAGCAATTGCTTCGCACACTGTTTCATGACCTGTACCTCCTGAATTGTGAGGATTCTTGTATCGAGGATTCTTGAGGATCAGCCAATTCACTATCCGTATCCATAATGCACTTACGGTCTGACAGACTCCGACCTACCAGTTCGCACTTTGATATCTATGGACGATTTGCTACATAATGATAACGTTTGTGGAGATGTTCTGTCAAGGTTTTTCTGGCCTGAGACCGCCCGACGTGCAACGTCTTGCCTGAGCTACCGATTTCGCGTATAATAAACGGAATGAATTCACAGCGTCCGCTAATTCTCCTGTTCGCGCTCACCGCCATCCTCGCGGCCACCTGTGGCAAGGGGCCCGGCCGCTATGGTCACGAACGCCCGAAATCCAAAGAACCATTGGTCTGGCAGACCGCCTGGGTCGACCCGAGGATTGTTCTTTCTGATACGGTCCTCACGCTGTTTCAGGCGGGACGAATCGACTCGCTTCAGATAGAACAGAGCAAGGTCGGCAATACTGCCAATGGCGCGGTTGAATTCCGGATCGACGGACCTTCATGCGACGTTGAAATCAATCTTCTGGACTCCCGCTCCCGGCTGATTCGACATCTGCTGTCCAGAACTCTGCTGGAAGGGTACTACAAGCTGACCCTCAATCCGGGTGTGGCCAAACGGCTCATCATCGTCCCAGGGGAATACCAGATTTCTGTCCACTTTTGCCGCAAAGCGGTCACCGGTCCGGTGACAATCTCGTAGCGAGACTGCCGTTACCGATCGCCAGTTGCTTTGGGTTTGATGATCAGCTAATTAGCGTTCGGAAGCAGCGATCATCGCTCGAAGAAAGCGTGGTGGACCAAGTCGGCAGCTATCGAATTCCCTCGTTCATTCCAGTGAATATCGTCGTGCCACCACAACAGATCGCCTGAGGCGGCGTAGGCCTGGGCGGAGCTGTCGATCAGAGGATCCTTGAGATCAAGTATGGAAAATCCGCGCTGCCGGCATTCGGAGGCCGTGATGGCGGCAAATGCCGATGGCTCACGGTTCGACGTCCAGGGGGATTGGCCGTGCAGCAGCCAGCCATAGACCTCCTCTTTCGTGGGAATAATCACAACCGCCACCCTTAATTGCTCCCGATCCGCCAAGGCTTTCATCGAGTCCAGAACAGATTGATAGACTGTGAAATCGCGGTGTCTTAGCACCTGCTCGCGCGTGCGGTGACTGGCTGTTTCGAACGGCTCGAAGAACAGAACCTCACGGCCATCCAGGAATTTCTTGCTCACGACGCCCGAATTGGGCTGTTCGGGATTTGACATATTGATGATGCGGTCAGCGACCAGCTTGAGTGGCGAGCGTTTCAGGAAGGACTTGGTGCGGACCTTCAGACGAGTCAACCAGCCATTCATCTCGGTTGCAGCCGGATCATGCCCTTCCGGATTCTCTAGATCGTTACCGACATACATTCCCCAGACCACAGTTGTCCCCGGCCGGACTTTAAGCCGTGGAAGCTCCAGCTTTAGATTCATATATTCCTGCCATGGTCCCGTGCCGTCAATGGACAGGTTGTAGATGTGAAGCCCATACCGGCCGGCCAGAAGACTGCCCCAGGTCTTATCCTGCGTCGTGCCGACACCGGCACCGAACGAATCCCCCAGTAGTAGGATATCCAACACCTGCGACGAATCGTAGCGGTCGTTCCTGAATCCGTATTGGTCGGTTACAAAAGACACGGTCCTGAGATCACGCGCCTCCTGGCGCCCCGCTACTGCAGCGAGATCACCATAGTTAACTCCCGTGTACCGAATATTAGGATCATAGCGTGCCAGCGAGGGCATATACGGCCAGCGGTTTTTGTACATCCCCTCCGGGCGATAGAATAGCTTGTCACGCAGGAGCGGGCGGGCCGCCAGGTCCAGCACGACGAGAAATACGATGGTCACACCCAGCGAGAAGAGGACATTAGTGAGCAACCGGCGACTCGCAAAAAGAAGCATCAGCCCGGCGGCCACAAGAGTCAGGTCGAAGCACCAAATCGCGACGCGCGTAGTTCCCCAGAGTGAACCGTCGGCACTAAACAAAGCCGCGAGTACCCATTCGTTTAGCAATAAGCCGGCCGCAATCGCTGCAGCCCCACCCGTTCTTCGCAGTCCTGATTGTGTGATCATGCTTCTGCAGCCGAGCCGTTCAATCGATCTCCGACCGGTTTGCTAGAACAGCGTGTATATGAATGGTGCCAGCGCCGAGGACTGCGCGAATACCATGATGACGCCGAACAACAGCAACATGGCGATTAAGGGAAGCAGCCACCATTTCTTCCGGGTTCTGAGAAATCCCCAGATCAATTTTGTCGATTCACCAATAGCCACAACACGCCTCGCTTAATAAGGTTTGGAATATCGCTCAGTATCGTCGGAATAAACTTGCGCCGGAATCCAATAGGTCTCCGTTTTTCCGGGGAATCTGGTGGCAAGAATATCCTTGCCGAACAGCCGCATTATCAGCCCCACCGGGCTTAGGATCAGGTAGAAGAAAAGGGTCAGAATCACATAGGTCATGACGAAGCTCAGATAGTGAGCAAACGTCATCCACACGATGTAAACCGGCTTGAGCGCCATTGGCAGCATCAGTCCAAGGCCGCCGAAAATTACGGCGCCGCCGGCCAACCAGGGTGCCCCAGCGCGTTGCTTCCAGAGGAGCACGAGGGCAATTACCGCCAAGGCGCCGGCCATTACGAAACCGAAACTACGGAGGGCCTTGCGGTCGGCATGTCGAATTTCTTTTAAGTCCATATCAATCCAGTACAAATTCCTTACGCCAGTCGGTGTCTTTTTCCAGTTTCGGCTGGTTCTTCTTTTCCAAGACGTAATTCTCCAACACCAGAACGTCGATTTCGGTTCGCATGAAGCAGAGATACGCGTCGCGCGGCGTACAGACGATTGGCTCGCCCCGCACGTTGAAGCTCGTATTGACTATTACGCCATAACCGGTACGATCCTTGAATGCCCGTATCATGTCATAGTAAGCCGGATTGTCGTCACGATGCACCGTTTGGATTCGCGCCGAGTAGTCGATATGTGTGATCGCCGGAAGGTCGGAGCGCTTGACATTGAGCTTGTCGATGCCCCACAATTTCTCCTGCTCGTCGGTCATAGCGCTGCATCGCTCCTTGCGAACATTGGCGACCAGAAGCATATAAGGGCTTTCCCGATCCAATTCGAAAAACTCGCTCACGTCTTCCGCCAGACAGGAGGGAGCAAACGGCCGAAATGATTCCCGGAACTTGATCTTGAGGTTCATGACCGACTGCATCTTGGGGCTGCGGGCATCGCCGACAATGCTTCGGCTACCCAGTGCGCGAGGACCGTATTCCATACGGCCGCTAAACCATCCCACCACTTTTTCCTGTTCCAAATACTCTGCCACCCGTGCGGCGACCTGGCCATTTTCAAATTTGGTGTACGGATAGTTATTTTGGGTGAGCCAGCGTTCGATCTCCTCCGGCATAAATCGCGGGCCAAGATATGATCCGGCCTGGAAGTCGCGCCGGCCGACCTTCCGCTCTTTGTTGTGCAATTGATACCACACAAAGAGTGCGGCCCCAAGCGCACCTCCGGCGTCTCCGGCAGCGGGCTGAATCCAGATATCGTCAAATATCCCCTCCCTAAGAAGCTTCCCGTTCGCCACACAGTTGAGCGCTACACCGCCGGCCAGACACAAGTTCTTCATCCCGGTCTCTTTGCGAACATGACGGGCCATCCGCAACATCACTTCTTCGGTGACCTCCTGCACGGACCGGGCAAGGTCCATGTCCTTCTGGGTAAGTTTCGTTTCCGGCTCACGCGGCGGACCGCCAAAAAGCTCGTTAAACGCGTTGGAGGTCATAGTCAGGCCCGCACAGTAATTGAAGTATTTCATATTGAGCCGGAAAGAGCCGTCCTCCTTGAGATCAACCAACTCCTTCAACATGATATCCTTGTACTTGGGCTCCCCATACGGCGCCAGTCCCATCACCTTGTATTCGCCGGAGTTGACTTTGAAACCGGTGTAATAAGTGATGGCTGAATAGAGCAGGCCGAGGCTGTGGGGAAAATGCAACTCATGCTTGAGAGTGATTTTATTGCCTTCGCCGACTCCCCATGACGAAGTCGCCCACTCGCCGACACCGTCAATCGTTATGATAGCCGCTTTCTCATATGGCGACGGAAAGAACGCGGAGGCCGCATGTGATTGGTGGTGTTCAGGAAAGATCAACTTGCCTTCAAACCCAATCTCTTTCTTGACGAGGTCGCCCATCCATAGCTTGTGCTTCAGCCACAGCGGCATAGCCATCAGGAATGACCTGAGTCCAGCAGGAGCAAAGGCTATATAAGTTTCGAAGAGCCGTTCAAACTTGACGAAGGGCTTGTCATAAAAGGCAACAAAATCAAGTTCCGTCGACTCGATACCCGCTTCTTTTAGGCAATAGGCCACCGCGTTCTTGGGGAAGTTGTGGTCATGCTTCTTACGCGTGAAACGCTCTTCCTGGGCCGCCGCGACGATCTTTCCGTCCCGCACCAGAGCCGCTGCCGAGTCATGATAGTACGCTGAAATGCCGAGTATGTTCATGCTTCAATTTCCTGCCTATTACCGGATCACTACGCAGAGGCTAAATTGTCGGGGAATCGCCAATGCCGCTGTTCCCGTTGAATGTCCAAGGGTTGCCTGGGATACTCGCGTACCCAGTTTACAATATATAACATCGCCAAATCTTGTCAACATTCTTTGTTCGCTCCATGTTCCCCGGCCGAATCAACGAATTTTGTCCGTTTTTGGCTCCGGCGGAGTGGCCGGCCGGCATGACGCCTGTCCCATTTTTGCACAGCGTCTCACATCAATAGCTATTGGAATTCGCCGATATATGGGATGATCCCATCAGTGGTCTTGCAATTGTGACTGATGGCGCAACAGGTAGAAAGGGACCCGCGAGGAATAACTATGCCAAATATACTGGTAGTCGATGACAAGGACGCCATGCGCAACATGTTGACCGAAACCTTGACTGAGGAAGGCCATCGGGTGGATGCCGCCGACGACGGTCAGAAGGCGATCGATCTCGTGCGCAACAAGTCATACGATTTGGTGCTGACCGATCTGAAAATGCCGGCGGTCGATGGTCTGAATGTGTTGTCGGCGGTCAAGGAAATCGATGACGAAACATCGGTCATTATCATGACCGCGTACGGGACTATCGAGGATGCCGTCGCGGCCATGAAAAAGGGGGCGTACGATTTCATCACCAAGCCGTTCGACACCGAGCATCTGTGCGTGTTGATCAATCGCGCCCTGGAAAACCGTCGTCTGTTGGCGGAAAACACGCTACTTCGACAGGAGATGCTCGGCGGTCAGGGGTTCTCGAATATCATCGGCCGCAACGAGAAGATGCTCGAACTGGGAGCCTTGATTCAGAAGGTAGCCAAGAGCGATGCCTCGGTCCTTCTGCAAGGTGAATCCGGCACCGGCAAGGAGCTGTTTGCGCGGGCGATTCATACGCTGTCCCATCGCAAGGATGGACCATACATCGGGATCAACTGTGCCGCGATTCCGCAGGGATTGCTGGAAAACGAGTTGTTCGGCTCGGAAAAAGGAGCGTTCACCGGATCCACGGCGCGGAAAATGGGCAAGTTCGAAATTGCCAACGGTGGAACGGTATTCCTTGACGAAATCGGCGACATGGATGTGGCGCTGCAGGCGAAACTCCTGCGCGTGCTTCAGATGAAGAACTTCGAGCGACTGGGAGGGACGAAGACGGTTGATGTTGACGTCCGGGTGATCGCTGCCACCAACATGAATCTGCAGGAACTGATTGCCGCTAAGAAGTTCCGTGAGGACCTCTATTACCGTCTTTCTGTATTTCCACTGGGCATTCCGCCTCTTCGGGAACGGCGCGATGATCTGCCGGCGCTCGCAGAGTTCTTTATTGAGAAGTACTGCCGCGATCTGAAGAAGCCGACCAAGTCGCTGACTCGCGAAGCGCTGTCGCTACTTGAGAAATACCACTGGCCCGGTAATGTGCGGGAACTGCAAAACACTATCGAGCGAGCCGTGATTCTGGCCGAAGGGAAGAAGATCACTCCTGAGCAGTTGGCGATTCGCATTCAGCGGACCGATGAAATTCAGCTTCGCGACGGCGCCGGGCTCAAAGAGATAGGCGCGGCGGCACAAATGCGGGCAGAGAAAGCAACTATCCTTCGTATTCTCAAGCAGGTGCGCGGCAACAAACGCAAATGCGCGCAGATATTGAAGATCGATTACACGACTCTTTTCGACAAAATCAAGAAGTATGGTATTGAAGAAGAGCTTAACGACCACTGGCCGGTGAGCACTGCCGATCAATGATTTGATCACGTCAATCGTCGCTCGAAAAGCCCGCCCCAAGACGGGCTTTCCTTTTGCCGCCATGAGTGTTGAGCGAGCACGGCCAGATTGATATTGACATTGTGGCATCGCTTTTCCTTTATTGCAGACCAAGTACTCGCCGCCGCTTACTGCGTAGGCAGCTCGCCGCACCAGAGCGACGCTGAGTGGGCTGGACTGTTATGTACGAGTCGCTGGTAAATCGAAACGTCCTGATGCTCAATCAGAACTATGAACCGCTGTCAATCTGCTCGGCTCGTCGGGCGATCATTCTGCTTTTTCAAGGGAAAGCCGAGATGATCGCGACCGCGAACGGACTCAAGCTTCATTCTGTCACGCAGAGCTGGCCGCTTCCTTCGGTCGTTCGTCTGGCTCACTACAAGAAAGTGCCGTACAAACGGATCATGCTGACGCGGAAGAACATCCTGACGCGGGACGGTCATCGCTGTCAGTACTGCGGTACAGCCCGGGGACCGATGACCGTTGACCACATTATTCCAAAGACGATGGGTGGCAGCGACAGCTGGGACAATCTGGTCTGCGCCTGCGTCAAGTGTAACAATCGTAAAGGGGATTCCACCCCGGAGCAGGTCGGGATGACGCTGAAACATCGTCCCACACGACCGATTCATATCACGTTTATCCAGCGCTATATTGGCGTGCAGGACGATCACTGGCGCCAGTACCTGTTCATGGACTAGATTCGCGGCCTACAGCCACAACAACATTGCTTCGTTGTCGATATAACGCCCATCGGGTAACTTGTAACCCTTTAAGATCAAGCCGTTTGTGAAGAAGCCGAGCGAAGTATAAAGAGTCCGTGCGCTCGTCTGCGACAGTGCCACCGTGAGCGCTATCAGTTCCAGGCCATTCATTTTCCGGCACTCATCAATCAACTGTTGCATGAGCAGCTTGCCCAGCCCCTTACCTCGTCCCTCCGGTCGAACATAGACCGACCAGACCCAGCCGCGGTGGCGCTCTTTTTCTGAATCCTCGCGGCGGAACGCCGCGCAACCGATCATCCGATTCCCCTCGAATCCCGCCAGAACGAATTTCTCAGGGAAAACCTCACTCGGAGACATCCATTCGAGGAATTTCTCATCCGGCATCTGGTTGACTTCTTCGGGTGTCTGACCAAACGCCTCAGGGTGGCGATCACACATTTCAGCCCGCAGTTCTCTATAGGCACGGGCATCGGAAGCAGTGAGTTTACGAATTATCATGATTCGAAGATAGGACGCCTGCTAAGGCAGGGCAAGTGTCGAACTGACCAACGTCAGATACGATTCAACGCTAACCAAAGATCTGAGTATTCTCATTCGCCTTTTGTAAGTGGATAAACCGAGAGCGGATTGTGCGCCGGCGATGGTAATTCCGATCTTTCTGAATTTTACATTCAAGAAAACAGGTTGATCAGCGTCTTAATCTATATGAAGATTTCCGGCAAACAAGAACAGTGACTGCAAGATAGAAGCCCAGGGTTCCCGGGCGTAGGAGAGTAGACATGGTGGCATTCATCAGTAATCCTAAACAACTTTCGGTGTCGCTGGCAGCGGCTTTGCTTATGACCAGCGTCTTGCTCCCTCCGAATGCGGTGGCTGCAACTGAGACCAGGCATCCCTTTGCAGAAATTGAGGTTGACCGGACCACTGGAACGCTCCGAGCATCTGTTCAAAGTGGCTTTGCGGCCAGTCTCAGGGCCGGCAATGCGGTGGAGACGATAGAGATCCCGACCCCAGATGGCCAGAATGTTCGGCTGGAACTCAGCCAATTCGAAGTACTGTCGCCGGATGCCCGTTTGGTTGTGGCTCGTCCAACCGGGGAAGAGACGGCGATACGGCCGCGGGTCAGGCTGATGCGGGGTCAGGTAGCAAACGATCCCGCCTCGAAAGCGTTCCTGGCGGTGGCCCCATCTGGAATGGTGAACGGGTATATTGAGAAGGGGAACGGTGAGACCGTGGTCTTGGGAACGGCACCGGGGGATCTGTCCGGAGGAAGGGCTATCGTGACCATTCGCCAATCCTCCTCGGGTGCGTTTACGGCCGAAGACTTCATCTGTGGGACTGACTGCCAACCGGGTCAGCCCGGAGGTGTGGCGGGCCAACAACTGCTTCAGTATATCCATGATGCTGCGGGAGCCCGGCTGCTCCGTATCGGGATAGAGGCTGATCAGTACTTCGTCAATCTGTTTTCGTCCGGCTACACGGCTACCGATAATGCTTTCGATTATATAGTACAGGTCATCGGCGCGATAAGCGCCATCTATCAGCGGGACTTGAACCTCCGCCTGTCGCTCACGTTTGCGCGACTGTGGCCCGATGGAGGCGAGCCTTTCTCACCGGGGGACGTTTATGGCTTCAAGGATTACTGGCACGCCAATATGGATACGTCAATAGTAGACGTCGTACACCTGTGGAGCGGGGACCGTCAGAACTTCGGTTATCACGGTATTGCCTACCTCAGCGATGGCGGATGCAGCGGTTGGGGTTATGGCATCGATGTTGCGATGAACGGTTGTTTCCTCAGTCCCGTGCAGGCCGGACGGCAGAGCAATTTTGACGTCGAGATTCCGGCTCATGAAATCGGACACAACCTGGGTGCCTGGCACACGTGGAATTACGATCCGCCCATAGATTTGTGCTATACGAACTACGGCCCAGGTGTTCCCTCGCGAGGCTCTATCATGAGTTATTGCCATACTTGGGGCGGGAATATGGCCAATGTGGACATGTATATGCACCGCCGAATCGAGGATACTATCACAGCAATTCTCATGAATGCCGGCTGCCATCCGCGAGACTGCAACGGCAACTTGGTTCCGGATTCCATTGACATTGCTCGCGCCACTAGTCTGGACACGAATCACGACGGAATACCGGATGAGTGCCAGGACTGCAATGGCAACGGTACGCTCGACCCGATCGAGATCGCCGGAGGCGCACCCGATGTTGACGGCAACGGTATCCCGGATGCCTGTGAAACCGACTGCAACGGTAACGGGATTCCCGATGCCCATGAGGTCCGTGACGGAACCAGCCCTGATCTCAACGGCAACGATCGGCCGGACGGATGTGATCCGGACTGCAATGGCAACGGCGTCTTGGATTGGGCCGAGATAATCGATGATATGACACTCGACCTGGATCGCAATACGGTGCTGGATGGATGCCAGGACTGCAACGGCAACGGCCGGACGGACTATCTTGATATTGATCACGAGTTCAATCTTATGGTGGTTGATCTCCCTGGATTGCTGAGGGAATTTCATGAGGCCAGCGGTGTGGAATGCGCCACCTACTCTCTGAGTCCGGGGTTGAGAATGACCGCTCTCAAACCCGGAACGAATCACACATATGTCACCGATTCCACCGGTCGACGAGTACTGAAGATCATACCGTCAGGTGCAGTTTCGACCTCTATTCCTGCCGGTTCCGGGGGATTACTGTCAGCTACGGGAATAGCCTGGAAGAACGCTTCCGAGTTGTACGTGGCTGATGCCGTCGGTGGACAAATTCTCCGCTTTGACGGTGCCACCGGCGCGTTTGTGTCAGTGTTCGCAACTGCGACGACCCCATACGGCATGACCTTTGGCCCGAGCGGTAACTTATTTGTGGGCAGCAGTACCGGAAACTCGGTGACAGAATACGACGCCAGCACCGGGGCATTCGTGCGCGTCTTGGTAAGTTCCGGATCGGGAGGATTATTGCGACCGCGAGGATTGCTCTTCGACCCCTATGGAAATCTCATTGTAGCAAGCTACGGGAGCAACCAGTTCTTGCAGTTCAATGGAACAACCGGCGCCTTCATGCGCGTGTGGAATGACGCGACAGCTATTAGCGAGCCGTTTGGTCTGGCCGTGCATCCATTGACCGGCCATATCTACTACTCGGCCAATTATGGCGGCGAGGCGAGAATCCTGGAGTGCTACCCGAACGGCACTCGCATAAGCATCTTTGTGCGCGGCGGCCAGATCGTCGCCGCCGGCGACTTGGTGGTTTTGCCGGCGTCGCCGAACGATGTGAATCACAACCGAATACCCGACGTGTGCGAAAGTTCCGACTTTGACGGCGATGGTGTCCCGAACCTCACCGACAATTGCCCGATGACTGTCAATCCGGGTCAGACGGACACTGATGGTGACGGCGTCGGGGACGCCTGTGACAACTGTGTCAGTGTCGCAAATGCTGACCAGCGGGATGTTGACGGCGACGGTATCGGAGATCGCTGTGATAATTGTACTGCCGTGGCCAATGCTCTGCAGACCGATACCGATGGTGACGGTCGGGGAGATGCTTGCGACAACTGTCCAACCATTGCCAACTCTGACCAAACCGATTCAGATCACGATATGATCGGCGACCCCTGCGACGCCTGTCCTCTCGATATCGCCAATGACAGAGATGCCGATGGTGTCTGCGGCAATGTCGATAACTGTCCAACTGTCGCCAACACCAACCAGATCGACACCGATCATGACGGCCTCGGCGACAAATGTGACACCGGGTACACGGCGATTGGCAACAATATCTCGGTTGCCATGTCGCCATGGACAGTAGTGTACGGTTCAGTCTCTACTGAAGGCGTGACGGGACAGGTTGTCTCGCCGGCATCTTCTTGCCCCGCGACACCGGCCAATTACGCGATGTATCCGTCAGCGTCTCCTGTCTGCTATGAAGTGAGCACAACCGTACAGCATTCGGGTACAATTAATCTGAGTTTCAGCTATGATGGGGCGCTGGCCGGGGACGAATCCAAGCTGAAGATGCTTCACTATGAAGGCTCGACTTGGAAAGACGTAACGACTTCCGTTGACCCCGGGGTTGACATCATTCACGGACAGGTGAGCGAGTTCTCGCCATTGGTCATCGCGTGGAAACTCGGCTGCTGTGTCGGTGTCCGAGGCAACGTCAACATGGTAGGAATTGTGGATCTCGCTGACCTCAGTGCGCTGGTCAGTTACCTGACCGGCGGCGGGTACGTTCTTACCTGCGCTGATGAAGCCAACGTCAACGGATCCGGTATCATCGACTTAGCGGATCTCAGTGCGTTGGTCAGCTATCTCACGGGGGGCGGTTTTGTACTGCCGACCTGTCCGTAAGATAGCTCAATTGGGCTGGCGATAGATCGTTCCTTTCGAATCTGGGGGCGGGGCCGTATGCCCCGCTCTCCAGAAAGATGCGGCGGGCGAAACGCAGTATTGCCTGTGTTAACTTCTCTTTCCTTCTCCCGATCCGTGCATTATCCTTGCCGAATGTCAACAACGGCCCGTCAGTCGCTTCGCCCCCTTCTCGTATTGATATTCGGAGTCATTTGTATCAGTTTTGCTGCCATTCTCGTGAAAACGATTGACCGGAATCTGGTCGGACCAAGTGCTATCGGCTTTTGGCGGACGCTCTTCGGGGCGGCTATTCTGTCGGTCTGGACAATAGCCGAACGGAAGACTCTCCTGCTACCGACGCATGTCTACAAATGGTCCGTTCTGGCCGGGTTCGTGTTCTTTCTGGATCTGTTCTTCTGGCATCGGTCGATCTTCTTCTGCGGCGCCGGCATGGCGACAATTCTCGCCGGTACTCAGGTATTCTGCAGCGCGATCCTCAGTTATTTGTTCTACCGTGAAAGATTGAAACTGTCATTCTTCGTGGCAGCGCTCAGCGGGTTTGCCGGCGTGGCGCTCCTGGTTGGAATAGGCAGTGACGCCGTCACGTTTACCCACACCTATATTCTGGGGGTGTGCTTCGGATTGTTCACCGGCATTTCCTATGCCAGTTACATTATGACCGTCAGGCGAGGCTCGCATGAGCAGGGGAAAACCGGCACCGGCGCGTTCATGGCCTGGACCTCGCTATTCACGGCGCTCTTTTTGGGGACCGCCTCGCTTATTGAAGGAGAGCCGTTCATGCCGCCGGATGCTCGCTCGTGGCTGGCGTTGATTGGTTTGGGATTGGTGGCGCAGGCGCTGGGCTGGCGCGCCATTTCCACATCGTTGCCCAAACTGGCGGTCTCGCGCGCCGCCCTTGTACTGCTCTTGCAGTCGGTACTCGCCACGATTTGGGGAATACTGCTGTTTCAGGAGTATCTTACGTATATTCAGATTGTCGGCGCCGTGATCACGCTGGCCGCCATTTACTTCGGCTCGGTTCGCGCGACTGTCGCTGAGGTGATCGACGAGCAGGCGGGGTAAACGGCCGTTTGCGCCGTCAGCGTCGTGCGCCGGCTTTCGTCGCGGCTTTCATCGTGCGGCTGATCTTGCAGTCTTCGGCGATAATATGATCGACCAGCCAGTGCTGGAGAAATTCCGTCAGGTCATGGGCATCGAAATCTTTGCCGTTTCGGAGATCGGTCAATATCTCGACCACTTGATCGAGCAACTGCCGGTGCTGATACTTGTGCTGTTCAATCTCCGGATGGCCGATTTCCCGCATGACCCGCTCTTCATCCCGAAAATGATATTGCGTGTAGTCCACTAACCCCTTCAGTGTCTGCGACGCCACCTCATCTTCAATCCCCTCCCCGAGCGACTGCTGCAATGACGCGATCATCCCAACCAGCTTGCGGTGCTGACCGTCGATCAACTCGTGACCGATCTTATACGAATCGTTCCATTGTACCAAACGCATTGTTCCCTCTCGTAATGTCACGGAAGTGCTGGATACACCTCTCTTCTACAATATCGGAATAGTCTTTTGGCATCTTTACCGGAGAAACAGCGATGCTGTCGCCTCAGAAAAAAGAGAGGCACGTCTCAAGACATGCCTCTTCACTGCAGGTCAAGCGCGCTTCGCGCTTGACATTACCGCCGCAAGATCGTCAATCGACCAGCACTTTCTCCAGCCGTTCGACCAGATAATCAACTTCATACTGACCGATAATCAGCGGTGGCGATATCCGAATCGTATGCCCGTGACTATCGTTCGCCAGCACGCCCAATTCGAGTAGCTTGCGACAATAAACCATCGCGTCGCCGTTATTGACTTCGATGCCAATAAACAACCCGCGTCCGCGAACTTCCTTGACGTGCGATGAGCGCGCCGCCACCTGTTGAATCTTCTGTTTTAGTATCGCGCCGGTCGCTGCGGCCTTCTGTGGCAATTGCTCGCTCTCGATTACTTCAAGCGCCGCGACCCCGGCGACACACGCCAACGGATATCCACCGTACGTTGAACCGTCCCGCCCCGGTTGGAATACCATATCCATCAACTTCGTGTTGGTCACCATGACCGACACCGGCACCATCCCGCCGGAGATCGCCTTGCCGAGCACGATTGCATCCGGCACGACATTCTCATGTTCGAAACAGAACATCTTGCCGGTCCGGCCGAGGCCGACCTGAATCTCATCGAACACCAGCATCAAGTCGTGCTTATCCGATAGATCCCGCAGCCCCTTCAGGAATCCCGCTGGCGGTTGATACATCCCGCCTTCCCCCTGCATCGGCTCGATGAGAATACCGCAGGTGTTCTTAGTGATCGCCTTTTCGACTGCCGCCAGATCGCCGTAATCGACCGTCACGAATCCCGGTGTGAGCGGACCGAATCCTTCCTTGTATTTCTGACTGGTGGAGAACGACACGATCGTGATCATCCGTCCATGAAAGTTGTTGCCGAAAACGATTATCTCCTGCTTACCGTCAGGAATCCCTTTCGCTTTGTAGCCATAGGCGCGCATCAATTTGATTGCCGTCTCGACCGATTCCACGCCGCCGTTCTTGGGAAGTACTTTGTTGCCGTTGTTGCCGAACCGAAGCCCAAGTTGCGGGACAATGGTTGCCGTTTTCTTCAGAAACAGCCCGAGCGGATCGGTATAGACGACATTGGAGATCACCGAGGCATATTTCCCCTGAAGGGCGTCGACAAGCGCCTGCACGATTTTCGGGTGATGGTGCCCCTGGTTCGCCGCCGAATACGCCGCGAGGCAGTCCAGATATTTGCGATCATCCAGCGATGTCAGCCAGGCCCCTTCCGCTTTGCGCACTACCATCTGAAGCCGGCCGTAATGGTTGGCTCCGTAGGTGTGCTCCCAGTCGTAAATCTGGCTATCGGGAATTTGCGAGTACCCGGACATCGGTTTCTTCATCGTATCTACGTGGGTCATGACACACTCCTTTTATCTTAGAACGCTCATCAACTTTCGTTCGATCCTCAGACTCCTCATTCCGGCGAAAGCCGGAATCCAGGTTTCTTCCCATCATCGCCCAATCTATACAGTTTTCATTTGCGGCGCAACCGCCACTACCACAATATAAGTCAAATGGGGAACAATTGTTATAGAAATCGGCAGAAAAGAGACGATTATTCAGACAATTTGGCACTTTGCCGCACATAATTTGGCGAACGAAATTCGGTGGGGGAGGGGATTGGTGTTGGGTGGCAACCGGGTAGGGGGTTTCTTGGCTAACTGCAAGAGCGGTTACCGTGGCCACGGAATTAGATTTCGTCAACGAATGGCACGGAGTGCCTGCCACAATCGGCTTCATAAGCCGCAGTGACAGTCTCGTAAAGTGCACTCCATAAGTTGTCATCGAAAAGTCTCCGATGCAGTACGTCCATCAAATCCTTAGAGTCGATGGGACGCCTTGACTTTGGCTGGAAATAGGTGATTGAAAGAGCAGATGAGGTCTCTTCAAGAGAGTCAAGTGCTTGAAGAGTCACAAGAATGATTCTTCGCACCATGTTTCTCAGCTCGTGGAACGACAAGCCGACGGCGGCTTCGATTCGCTCCGCGTCCTTGGCAAGATTAGCGTCGTTACCGTGAACTAAGTCCGACCGTACTCTATACAACTTGCCTGCAAGATCATAGAGCTTCTGTCGAGTTGTTGGATTTGGAGAAAGAATCTTCGCGAATCTCATGCAGAACTTCTCCTTCAACTCTTGGCTACCTTTGCCCAGCAGCAAAGCCTCAAGCGAGATAATCAGCAGAAGATATCCGACTGCTCTGTCCGGCACAGCGCACGCATGATCAAGAAGATCGAGCGAAGTTCCCATTTGCTTCTCGTGCTTATGAAGCAGCAATAGAACTCTACTGCAGAGGGCGGCGTATTCCTTTTCCCTATCTTTTGATATCGTGCTATTCCTGATGGCCTGCTGCATCGCGTCGTGGTCGCCCAGGAAATGCCATAACCACGACCACTCGGTTTCAGTCCTGTGTATCAACATGGTTGCACCAGTGCAGATGTCGATTCCAGAGGAAGAGAGGAAGAATGCGTTTGGGAATATCAGATTCCACGGAGTGGATAGTTGAAGTGCCCTGTGTTCCAGGTGGAATACGCTGCTGACGAGGTAACGTGCATCTATTGCACGACTTGACGACTGAGTTGAGGGTACGTGAAACAGCCTGTACAAGTAGTGGAATTGTCGCCATTCGAGCTTTTCGATCGCCGGATCCGAATAGGAAAGCGAATCATAATCGTGAAGGAGTTCGTAATCAACGAGTCGGTCGAGCACGCCGCATTTTTCATTCTCTGGGTTCACCAGTACTGCGTCACCTAGCACAATCTCCCTGCATATTAGAGGGTCAACAGCAAGAAAGCAGTGGAAATAATCGAGTTGAGTCGGCATGTCCTTGATGAACTGCCGGAAGCAGCCCGACCAGTCTGTCGCATCCCCGCACAGGACTTTCTTCCGATAGAATCCAGACGACGTCAGCCAGAGTCCGAGTGTGGATGACCTAAGCTCCCCATAGCCTTCATAGTCCTCTTCAGTGATTAACGCTTGAAGGGAATCGGAGAGGGTCAATACAACAGAGGGATTGGCAGCACCCCAACATGAGCTATACCATTCGTCAACAGATCGACTGAGTTCTTGATAAGCGGGGAGTGCCTCAATGAGTTCCTTGACTTTGATCGTGTACAAGTAGAGACCATGTTGTGACGCGCTGACGTCGATTGAAATCAGATTCGAAAACGTGATCTGTGAATTGGCCACTTTTACGGCGTGTTTCTCTACCTCACTTTGAACATGAGCAAATAGTAGAAGCATTTCGTTGGTCATGGACTCATTCATGCACAAAAGCTACCCATAGACGTACCACACGTCAACCACATGTTCCGGAATGCTAGTTACCACAATTTTCCAGAGCCCTTTAGATGTTAAGAAACGACCCCGAGATTAGGCACTACATTGGTGCCCCCACCCCCCAGCAAAATCACTGCACATTTGCATCTAATCCACGCCCCGGCCCATTAGGTGACAGGAGGAATCGCTATGCTGTGACCACGGTTTGTCTCACCATGATTCCCCACGCCGGGGAAACAGGCCTGCGCACAACGCTTTTCACGTACAACGAACCCATCTGTGTTGTGCCGCAACGGCTTATCCTTGACGATGTGCTCAAAACGGACCAGATTCGGACCAGAGGATGACCGATAGTAGGACAGATTCCTACCGCGCCAGGACGCCACGGAACATGAAGAACGCCGCCCCGACCAGACACAGCCCGGCCCAGAGGTAATCCCATGTCAGTTTCTCCCGCATGTAAAAGACACAAAACCCGGCGAAGACGATCATGGTCAAGATTTCCTGCATCACCTTGAGCTGCGGCAGCGTGAACATTCCGATTCCAATCCGATTAGCCGGCACCATCAGGCAGTACTCGAAAAACGCCACCCCCCAGCTAAACAGGATGGCAATCATGATCGGCTGAGCGCGCTGGTCTTTCAGGTGACCATACCACGCGTAAGTCATGAAGAGATTCGAGAAAGTGAGCAGAACAATCGGTACGAGCCGCATAGCAATATCCTCAGGTGTCGGGTTCCCGGCCGCGCCGGTTGAAAAATCGAGCTAAGAAAGGGTGTCGACAGTCAGAGGTCAAATCTGAACTTACCAGGATGTCAAGCGCGTGAGCGCGCTTGACCTACAGTAGCGGTCCATAGGTCCAATTGGCAGTTCCGTCAGGTGTTGATCCCGCGGAGCGGGATTGTCACCTGACGGTAAGTCCCCACATTCCGGAAGGTCACACGCCCCGACAAGTCGGTGCGCAAGACCTTCCGGAACGGCTTGAAAGGATGTCAAGCGCGTGAGCGCGCTTGACTTACAGTAGCGGTCCATAGGTCCAATTGGCAGTTCCGTCAGGTGTTGATCCCGCGGAGCGGGATTGTCACCTGACGGTAAGTCCCCACATTCCGGAAGGTCACACGCCCCGACAAGTCGGTGCGCAAGACCTTCCGGAACGGCTTGCAAGGACGTCAAGCGCGTAAGCGCGCTTGACCTACGTACGCAATGCCTTGTGCGCGGCACATGCCCACATGTGCCAGCGATTTCGACCGGCAAATCAGCTCGTTGGCAGACGGGGACGCCTGCCACGCACTCGGCATGTCAATCGCGAGGCGCGCCTGACCTACAAAGACGCTCGTGGATTCTTGACTTGACCGCGCGCCCTAAGCCGGTTATTTTCAAAAGATTAGGCCTTTTACGGGAGTCTCTGAACGTGATATACGGCGTTATTATGGCCGGCGGCAAAGGTGAACGGTTCTGGCCGTTGTCCCGCGCCAACAAACCGAAGCAGTTTCTCAGATTGACCTCGGACAAAACCATGCTCGAGGAGACAATCGAACGGGTGCGACCACTCATTCCAGTCGAGAACATCCGCATCGTAGCCGGGGAATCGATGGCCGAGCATTGTGTCAACGGTGTCGAGTATCTGGGCCGCCAGCACATACTAACCGAGCCGATTGGTCGGAATACCTGTCTGGCAGTGGCGCTCGCCGCCGTGCATTTGCAGAAAGCTGACCCCGATGCGGTCATGGTGGTGCTGTCGGCGGATCACCTGATTAGACCGGCGGAAAAACTGCTCAGGATTCTTCGCGATCTGAGCGCCGTGGCCGCGTCCGAAGAAAAACTGGTCACAATCGGGATCGTTCCCACCCGTCCGGACACAGCATATGGCTATATCAAACTCGGCGAGTCGTACTGTACTGAAGGTGAGACCGTGGTTTATCAGGTTTCCCAATTTGCGGAGAAGCCGAAAGCAACGGTCGCACAGGAATACTATTACACCCGGCAATGGCTATGGAACGCCGGCATGTTTGTCTGGTCGGCGCGCGCCATTCTCAACGCAATTGCCGTGTGTCAGCCGGTGTTGCATGAGCATTTGATGCAGTATGCCAAGACTGTCGGGACGCCGAAGGAGTTAAACGCCCGAAAAGAGTTATATGACAAGGCGACGTCGATAAGCATCGACTATGCCGTACTCGAAAAAGCGGACAACGTGCTGACCGTCAAGGCGGAAATTGTCTGGGACGACATCGGGAGTTGGAACGCGCTTGAGCGCTACAAGGAGAAGGACAACGACAACAATGTCCTGATCGGACAGGCACTGATGTTGGACTCATTCGAGACGACAGTGTACAACGATACGAGCGACTTGATAGCCTGTATCGGTATTTCCGATCTGGTGGTGGTGCGTTCCGAGGATATCACGTTAGTGGCGCACAAGACCAAGGCGACTCAGGTCAAAGAACTGCTGGTGAAACTGGCCGAGAATGAAAAGACGAAGAAATATCTGTAATCTCGCTCTGTTACTGATTCCGGCGGCGGTTCTGTTCAGTTGTGCGGTTCAGCCCCGTTACACTGAACAACCCGCCGAAACAGCCGTTCAGGACTCGCTGGAGCTAAGGCTTGACCCACTTGGTCTGTCGCCGGATACAGTGATTGTCACGACGCCGAATTCAGCCGCGGAGAAGAAGCTGCTTCACGAGATTCGGGCATTACGGCAAGCTCAGACGCGGCCTGCTCCTGATTCTTCGTTGCTGCCGGACAGCCTGAACCATCAGGTGTACAGGGTGCAATTGTTGACCGCTGATTCGTACAGCGACGCCCGCCGGGCGTTGGCCGTTGCGGAGGAGATATTCGATCTGCCGGTATCGCTTACCTATGACCAGCCGTACTACAAGCTCCGCGTGGGTGAGTTCGGCACCAAACCGGAAGGGGATGCCTATTTACTGAAGGCGAAAGCCGCCGGTTATGCCAATGCCTGGGTGCTGCTGACCAATGTCGATGTCAAAGAACTTCGACCGATGTATGACAGCAGTTCCCCCGCCGCGCTACCCGACACGCTGCCGGAATCCCATGATAAGCATGACTGAAGCTCGCGTTCTCAGTGTCAACGCGATGCGCCCCGATCCGGGTCTCATTCGCCGCGCCATGGACGCGCTGACGAAAGGCGAGTTGGTTGTGGCGCCGACTGAAACCAGATATGGACTGCTGGCTCGCGCCGACAGCGATCAAGCGATGGAGCGAGTCTTTGAGGCAAAAGGGCGCGGACTGCTTCGTCCCACCGCCTTGTTTGTACAAGATGAGAACGGCCTTCGCGAACTTGGTGATATGACGCCGGCGGCGGAACTACTGATGCGTGAATGGCTCCCCGGCCCGCTGACTCTGGTGCTTCGGTCGCGAGTTACTTGGGGTCCGCCGAAAGTCGTGGATGGACTTATCGGTCTGCGCTGGTCAAGCTCGCCGGTAATTGCGGAACTGATGCGTCAAGTGTCCTTCCCGATCACGGCAACCTCGGCGAATCGGTCCGGATCAGGAGAGTTGGAGACGATAACACAGATTAGGGAAACCTTAGGCGACACAGTGAGTCTGTATCTAGATGGCGGCCGACTTGACGCACCGGTGTCGACGGTCGTCAGGTGCGTCGATGATAGCGCGATTATTCTCCGAGAAGGAGCTGTTAGTGCAGAATCGATTCGGTCGCTGCTCGGAGAGGGTGGGTGTCGATGAGCAACAAGTTCACTATTCTGTTTGTTTGTACCGGCAATACGTGCCGGTCGCCGATGGCTGAAGGCGCATTGCGGGTATTGCTGGAAAGAGAGCGGCCGGGGAAATC